>Ga0208616_1000013_pt1 | contig 97649 bp, 151 predicted proteins | sample CryBogCBE16Oct07_FD_184575 | JGI IMG/M metagenome (GOLD analysis project Ga0208616, IMG submission 184575) | Freshwater microbial communities from Crystal Bog, Wisconsin, USA - CBE16Oct07 (SPAdes) (version 2) | ecosystem: Environmental > Aquatic > Freshwater > Lake | place: Crystal Bog... | reverse complement strand
TGTTGGATTGCTCTCTGCAACTACAACTTATCCAATAGAAACAGAAGGTGGAACTTTTGAGTTTATTCCACAATTTATTGCTATTGCCCTAGTTGAAAAGGCTTTTGAGAAGGTGCTGAAATGACCCACGATGAACTGTTAGCAAGACTAACACCATCTCTTACTTATTCACCTAGCCTAACATTTGGTGCAATCCCAATACTTTATTCCCTACGTGCAGTAGTGGAATTACATACTCCTGACTGGAGAAATCAATGTTCTCACTGCCTAGAGCCTAACGACCATGATGAGTTGAATAAGAACTACCTTTACCCCTGCCCAACTATCCAAGCTATTGAGGATGTATTGGAATGATTGTAAACGGACATAGAATCGTCTATCGTGCTTTTGCTGGGTGGCACTGTGTAAAGTGCAGGGCAGTAAATGAAGCCATAGATGTAAAATCCTGTAGGGATACTATGAAGGGGTTAGAGTGAGTTCAACACCATTAAAGAGCTTTTATTCAGTAGGGCAGAACGAAGGAACCTGGGAGGTCTGTCTAGTAGATATATGGGATAACGGCAGGACATCCATGATGGTTATTGATAAGTTTGATACCCAAGAAGATGCCCAAAGAGAAGGAAATCGTCTAGAGCAAGAATTAAGGTCAAGATGAATATATCTGTAATAAAGCCGCCAAAGGTTTTGTTTGATAACCTCAACAATCCCCATGTAGTAAAAAGAACTATCAAATCAGGTAAGAAAATTTATAAAGATGGCTCTGATGCTGGGTGGCAGTTCTGGTTTGGTCCCTTCCTAGTATCTATACTAAAGAGATTAAAATGAGCGATAAGACTTTCTATACTCTCCTAGGAATAGCCCTCTTAGTAACCGCGATTGTGAAGGTAATGCATTGAAAGAGATACTGGGATATGTAATAGTAATAATCACCACCGCAACCGCGATGAATATACTCAGAGGACGCAGATGATAAAAGCATATATTGGCTTCTTCCTAGGAATAGTCATTGGCTTCATACATGGAAGAGACCACCACACCAAATAACAAGCTGGTGTAAGTACGCTATTTTTGCCTCGCAAAGAAATAGCTAGGATGTCATACTTCAACTTATGGCACGTAATTCAGAATTTCAACAAGGAACTATTCCTGGAGTTACTGGCGTTCGTCAACCACTAAATATTGTTCCTGGTGGTCCTGTTGACAAAATCAAATCGCTTCAAGAAGATAAAGCAGAACAACTTGCCATCTGGAAAACCGCGGGACAAATAGTATCCGAATACGAACCTCTTCCAGGCGATGTGCATGCGGGCGAAACCGCCGAAGATGTATGGGCGCGTAAAGCAATGGAGGCCAATAGAGGCGCTCCTGGAAACTCTAGAAACATAACACTTGGAGAAACGCTTTCGCAATCCATTAAGCGCCAAGGAATAAAGCACCCCGTCTCTCTACAATTCAAAGACTCTGGCTCTGGAGAGCAACCTTATGTATTAGGTGGGCACCATCGTATTGCCGCTGCTTTACATGACAATCCAGATACTCTTGTTCCTGTTGCTTATTCAGATACTATAAAAAATGCATCCACCTACCGCCGCCGTAATCGTGGTGAGTTTAATAGTGGAAGTGGCTCTGATATGAGCAACGCCCACAGAGACAATAATGGAGTTGTTATAGAGGACTCTGGGCAAAACATAGTCTCATGAGATTTATTACTTGGCTCTTTGAGCAGATAGACTTAGATACCCCAACCTCTAAGTTCGCTAAGATTTGCTGGGACGATATCAATAATGGCTGTGCAAGCATTAAGTTCAATGCCCAAGCATGGTCCGACCACTTCACCGCGAAACACAAGGATAAGTCCAAGGTCTTAATTGAGATGCTCTTTGATGCTTACGTAGAGTACAGAAGAGAGAATAATATAAAGCTATGATCTTATACTGCAAGAAGTGCGGTCATGAGATGGATTTAGGCGTATGCGTATCCGAACTATGTAATTGTGTATGTGAGGCTAAAAGATGAGTGATCCAGCATGGGGAAGAAGTAAAGCAGAGCGCGCTCTTGGTGAGTTCACCCCTAAGAAGAATCAGAGCCCTAAAGGTCCTAAAGGCCTTAAGCCTAAGCGTAGCCGCCTTAATGAGTTTCGTGTAGTACACGTTGGTCAGTATGATGGTCCTCGCCCTTCATATGGACGATATAATGTATCTGAACAATCAGCGGATATTCTTAACCGCTCAAAACGGAATATGGATATGCGATGAACGATTATCTAGTTACTTCACCTGTTACATCTGATGTAACAACAGATAGTAAGCCAACCCCTACAACCGCCGTTTCTGATGCGACAGCTCGTACTACAGAGATGGAAAAGGGGATGACCGCACCTACGAACACCCGCGATAACACTCCTAGTATCACTCTAGGTACTAGCCCGATTGGAGCATAAATGGCTAAGACAATTAAGGTAGCTGGCGAAGGCCATACCATCAAGAAGAACAAAAAGGGCGATGTCATTGTTGACCACGCGGGAAACAAGGGCAAGTATGACAAGATTGATTTAACAAAGAAGAGCAAGGGTAAAGTAAAGACCGTCAAACAAGGCGTTAAGTCTGTAAAGGATTGGCATAAGAAAAATGGCTAAAAAAGTATGGGAAACCCCTGACCCAACAAAAAAGGACAAGAAGCTCTCACCAGCTAAGAAGTCTGCTGCTAAGGCACGTGCCAAAGCTGCTGGACGCCCATATCCTAATTTAGTTGACAACATGGCTGTTGCCAAGAAAAAGAAGAAGTAATGGCTGAGACAAAGAAGTTTGGACCTTACAAAGGTTCTAAAGAAAATGGCGGACGCCCTATTTATGTCTACAAGAAGAAGGTAGGCGATAAGTGGGTTACCACTTCCAAGAATAAGGCTCGTGCTGATTATGAGTCTAAGAATGGAAAACTTTCCCGCGATACAGATGTAGACCACAAAGATAACAATAAGAACAATGATGGTAAGGGCAACCTTCGCGCTATGAAGCACGGAAAGAATGTTGCTAAAGAAAACAAGCGCCGTGCTGGTAAGAAGGAGAACGAGAAGTGAACCCAAGCGAACTACAGTTTAAAGATACTGGCGCACAGAACGTGCGTGATTTTGGGCATTACAACGTAGTCATGATGCCAGATGGTAAGACTGCTCTTAAGAGCCCTGGTACTGGCGCAGTTATGCCACGTAACATTGAAATTGGCGGAGAAGAAATTTTGCGCCAAAGAAAGATGAACCAGGCATAATGTCTAAAAAGAACGCTGTAATCTTTGACTTCAATGACACTCTTAGAGATAAGGGTTCTGGAAAGTCTAACAAGAAGGTTCTTAAGAAAGCGCTAAAAGATGAAAAGAAAGAACATGTCATCGTTTTAAGCGGAGAATCAGAAGGTAAGAAGGCTGGAACAGAGCACTGGTTGAAGAAGCATGGGCTAGGTAAGGCTGAACTACACGTTCGTCCTGAACATAATACTGAACCAGATTACCGCGAAAAAGCACATGTTTTAAATACAGAAATCTCTAAGCAGTTTAATGTTAAAAAAGCTTATGATGATAAGTCCAAGAATGTTAAGATGTTCAAGAAGCACGGGATTAAGGCGAAGAAAGTATGAAGATTTCTAAAAAATTTAAATATGCAGAACAATTTCCTAACCGCGGTACATGGGATGTTGTTAATCCTTCTTATTTAACTATTGGCGGTAGTGGTGTTGTCGGTACATTTGGTGCTGAATCCCCTATGTCTAATTATGAAAATAGCGAATCACCTAGTTCAGAAATGGGTGAGACTCCTTCACAAGAAGCTGCAGAAGGTGCTAGTATGAGTTCAGGCGCTGGTGCTGCAGCAGGTGCGGGAATAACAGGCGCGGGAAGTGGTGTTGCATGAGTTACATGAAGCGTCATTTAGAAGATAAGCGTACAGAAAGCCAATTTGATCCATATGAAGGTTCAGAAGACCCAAATTGGGAATGGACAGCTGAAAAGCAAAATGAAATGGCACAACACTTTTTAGCACAAGAAAAGAAAGAAAAGGACAAGTAATGACAACAACGGTAACTACGCGTGAACTAACGCTAGCGGACCGTTGTGATTCTTGCGGCGCTGCTGCAAAAGTTGTAGCTACATTTACAACAGGTGAGTTATTATTCTGTGGGCATCACGCACGACAAGCAGGAACAGAGTTAATACTAAAAGCAAATCATGTGTTTGACCCTGAGGGCGAATTTAATTTGATAAAATAGTCTTTGACACTCTGGGGAGAGATTAAAAATTAAACTGCGCAATCTCGCAGCACAATTCGTTGACAATAAAAAACTGGTTCACTTAGGCCTTGGCGGAGGTGCCGTTCTCTTCTGCCTAACTTTTGGCTTGCCTACAAAAGCTAACGCTGCAGATTCTTTAACGACTGCTTCTGAGCAGTCTCAGAATCTTTCATCCAATTCGGATGCGACATCTTCCACTCTAAGTACGTCAGATACGCAGCAAGTCCAATCAGACTCAACAGTGTTAGTAGAATCTCAAGTACAGCCATCTACTTCTTCTTCCTCTTCTTCAAGTCTTTCATCAACCTCTGATTCAACTCTTGATAGTGCTCAAGTTCTAAATCCATCGCTTTCACAAGATTCATCATCCGATGCCAGTCTTTCTGGTAATCAAACGCAACCCTCTTCAGCTCCGCAATCTCCTGTTTCATTTTCCGATACTTTCGCCACATCTTTAACCTCTGTATCTAATCAAATAACCACTGCTCAGTCTACTCTACAGAACGCCGTTGATTCTGCTACTGCTACTTTGCAAACTTTGCCAGATGTAGTAAATCAGGTGGCAAATAATCCTGAAGCCCAATCTATGGTGGATAGTGCCACAGTAGCCGTACAAGGCGCCCAAGATGCCCTTCAAACGGCTCAGGATGCCCTCACAGCCGCTAAGAACGCCGCAGATGTCGTAGTCGTAGCCCAAGCTGGGGTAGATAGCGCCACGGCTGTTGTGGCTGATGCCCAAGCTACCCTATCTACAGAAGAGACAAATACGGCTACAGCCCAATCTAATGTAGATTTGGCCCAATCTAATGTAGATACCCAAACCGCTGTGGTTGCAACAGATACTGTCAATTTGACAAATGCTCAAGCAGCTGCTGCTAACTCTGCTGTAACTGGAACTGTTTCAGCCCCAGGATTAGTTGCTCAAGTGTATGCGGCGGCAAATGGTTCTTCACCAGCCTTGCCTGCAGCAAACGCAACACCAATAGAAACTTTGACTGTTCCAACAATCAACTTTAACTGGGGAAGTGGTCAGATTCTTAACTCTGGCTTATCCGACCATGTAATAGTTAAATTCACAGGACAGATAACTGTAGACCCAAGTATGAACACCATTAAATACGCGGTCTATTCAGATGACGGCTCTAGACTTTATATAAATGGAAATTTAGCGGTAAATAACTGGAGAGACCAAGGATTAAACTGGAGTGGTTATAGCGCTCCTATAGATGTTTCTACTAATAAAACTCAAGCTATAACGCTTTGGTATTATGAAAACGGCGGTGGTGCTGGGGTTACTTTAGGATGGATGGTAAATAACCAATACTTTACATCCCCTACTTCAGTTAACTATAGTCATTTAGTAAGCAGTACTGTTCAAGACCCAGCCTTGGTTGCTGCTGCAGACGCTGCTAAATCAATTCTTAATTCTGATACAAATACCCTTGCAACATATCAAAATGCACTTTTAACCGCGCAAAACGCATTAACTATACAACAAACAGTACAAGCAACTGCACAAGCAAACTATGATTCTGCTACTGCACAGTTAGCTACTGCTCAAACAGTTTTACAAGTTACGGAAGATACTGCGACATCTCTTCTTGCTTCTGCTGAATCACTTGCAGATACTGCAACTGCAGCAGTGAACGATGCTGCTACTACTGTAACTTCTGTTGCGCAATCGGTGGTTCTGCTATTGACTCCGACGCCCACGGCTCCCGCTCCTGAGCCTGTCGCGCAGCCTCCTTTGCCAAAGCCTTCTCCAGCGCCTGCTGCGCCCGCCGCTCCAGATACTCCGCAACCTGATTCTGCTCCTGCTCCACAGCCTACTCCTGATCCTCAGCCAGTTCCGCAACCAGAGCCACAACCAGCCCCAGCACCGCAACCTGCTCCTTTGCCAGCGCCTGCACCCGCTCCTGCGCCCGCTCCAGCACCTGCACCAAGTCCTGCACCGCAACCTCCTGTAGTTCCTGGGCTTGTATCTAATAGCCCTGATCAATTGTCTGATACTACACCTAAAGTTGCACCTGCAGAAGTTTTGGTACCCCATGTTCAGGTAGACCAAGCAGGTGTTGAAAACGGCGGTATTGAGTTTTTTGGAACTAAATCAGCACCGCAAGTTGTGGGTGAAGATGGAAAGCTAACACCACCTGCTCCTCCTCCTGGTTCAGGTCTCCCAATCCCCGCCGATGCAATTACAATTGCAAGTACATTTATCGGACAACCAGGCGGAACAACATTTAATGCACCTGACGTTGCTGTCCCAGTAATTGAACAACCAGTAACAGGAGCCATTGCTGCTGTGCCTGGAGTTCAAGCACTTAACCACGCGTTCGTTGCTATGGCTAACATCGGAAATGACATGAGCCCTGTTACTCGTAAGAAAGCTAAAAAGATTTTGGTGTTAACGACCGTTATCGCCGCAGTTAGAAGGAAGTTCGGGAGATAAATGAAGCAGTTCTTCAAAGACATATCAGCTGATTTTTTCAGCGAGATTTGGACATTCGTAGGGTTATTCTCTGCGTGGCTAGTCTTAACTGGTTCAGCAAAAACCGTAATTGGAAAAATAACCCTTGCATCATTTGCAGTATGGGTTCTTACACTACGCCTTCGCAACCCTAAGGAGAAATAATGAAAGACGGTATGAAATTATTTTGGAACGTATTAATGCGCATTGTCGCAGCCTTCACCGCTAGTGCTCTTGGAGTTATCGGTGCTGGTGCTGTAGCAGGTGTCTCAACCATTAAGGCAATGAGCGTTGCAGGGATCACCGCTGTTGCAGCAGTAGTTGAAAAACTTGCTCGTGGCTTTATGGATGATGGAAAGCTAACTCTTGACGAAATCAACGCAGCATTTTCTGCAATTGATACACAAGCCAAGACTGCAGCTGATCTACAAGTAGAAGCACGTCAATCAGGAACAGCTATCACAATTGGAACAGACGGTTCTATTGCACCTGCAGCACCAGCTGCTTCTGCACCTGTGGCAGATGCCCCAGCAGCTACTGCACCAACACCAGTTGATGCGGCTTCAGTTCCAGCCGAAGCACCGACACCAGCAGTAATTGACCCTAACTATAATTAAGGAGTAATAATGGGACAAGCAAAACCAGTACCACCAGTAACTAATGCGCAACCAGGAACAGCTGCTCGTTTTCTAGAAGTAGCTCTATCTCAAGTTGGGGTTATTGAAGGACCAAAAGATAACGAAACCGATTACGGCAAGTTCACAGGTCATGATGGACAAGCATGGTGCGGAAGCTTCATGATGTGGTGCGCTAAGCAAGCAGGAGTAACAATTCCTAATACTGTTTACACACCATCAGGCGCAGCAGCATTTAAGTCTGCTGGAGCATGGGCAGATGCTGCAGATGCTCACCCACAACCAGGAGATTTAATTTACTTCTCTTTTGTACCTCACGCACTACCTACAAGCCCTATTCAACACGTTGCAGTTGTTCTTAAGGACAATGGCGATGGAACAATTACAACTGTAGAAGGAAACACTTCTCCAGATAACAAGCCTAAGGGCTCACCAAACAATGGTGGAGAAGTTGCATCTAACGTTCGTGGATACAAAGTTGACAACAAGCGCCATCTATGGGCTTCAGTTGTTGGCTTTGGTCGCCCTAACTATGCAGGTGCAACTGTTGCTCACCCAGCAACACCAGCCCCAGCTAAGCCTGCCCCAGGATTCCCTGGAACAATTAAGCCAGGAGATAGCGGAGATAACGTCAAGCTAATTCAAATGGCGCTTGATTTAGATGCAGATGGTCAATATGGCCCAGCAACTAAAAAAGCAATCATGGCTATTCAAGCAGCGCATCCATCTCTAGATGCTAACGGCATTGTGGGACCTACCACTTGGCAGGAAATCTTTAACCACGCATAATGCCTAATCGTTGGGAATGTGCTATTTGCGGTAAGACTTTTGTAGTCCCCTCTTTAGCACGTTCCTGCGAGGAAAAACACTTAGAATCAGAACATGACTACTAAACGCTCTGTAGAACTTGAAGCTGCATCAGCTATTGGTGGCATTGTAAAAGCGGGTATCAAAAAGTCTGCGGCATTTAAAAAATCTACTTCTAAAGTTACTGGTAAAGGTAAACCTTCTAAAAAAGAAACATCACGTGAAGGCGGCCCTAAAGGTAGCGATAGTCCAACTCCAAAAGTAGAGTTTCCTAATGCACCAAAGAAAAACCCTTCTCCAGCAAAAGTAGGGTCTACACGGCCTAAGCCTATTACTAAGGGCCCTAACGCTACACATTCTATCAGTGCAGACACGGGTAAGCCAGTAAAGCTTTCTACTGCTCAAAGAGAAGCTGTAAGAGCAAGAGAAAGTAAATCATCATCTAAGCCTTCTACTCCAGCGGTTAATCTAGAAGACACCTTTACCCCACGCCAGTTCTCAGTAACAGATAAGCGCTCTAGTGCTTCATGAGAAAGAAAAAGTCTTCTGGCGTTAAGTCTGACGTAACATCGCCAGTTCAAGCCTCTAATAAAAGCAGACAATTTAGAGAAGGCATTACCCGCGTTGGGATTATTACTTCCCCTATAAAAGGCAAAATAACAAATGCTAAGCAATGGAATCGCTGGACACCATGAAGCGTAAAACAGAATTTAAACAACCTAAAGCCCAAAAAGTGACTATACAAGATTCGCGGTTTGGAATTCGTCGTATGTTCTTAAATTCCCAAGAACGACCAAGAATTGCCCAATATCGTAATGCTGGAAGAGGACCTAACGGAGAGCACCAAAACTAACCGTTTAGCCTGTAAACTTAAATATCTACTGAAAGGCCCTTCATGACAGCTTCGTATCCAAACTCTGTTAAGGTCTTCCCTACCCATGTCAACGTAACTGAGGTTATTGACGCTGGTCACCCAAATGCTATCCAAGAAGAAGTTGTAGCTATTGAATCAGCTCTTGGAGCTAACCCAGCCCTTTCTACAACACCTTCAAGCAGTGACGCCTTTGTAAGCGCATCCACATCATTTTCTACAGTTTCTGCTCGTATTGCAAACGTTGAAACAGGCGTTGTTGCAGATTCACACACTCAGTATCTTCGTAAAGCCGCTGATGGTTCTAACACCATCATCCCTAACAACTCTACAACTAAGGGTTTAATTGTAAAAGCGGTGGCGGGTCAAACTGCAAACCTTGTTGAATTTCAAGACGCCAACGGCAACGTAGTCGGTTACGTAGATGCAAATGGTCTTATTAATGGAACTGCCAATACTGGCGGTGGAGATGGTTCAAACTCATTCAGCATGATGATTATGGGAGCATAACATGGCAAAATCAGAAGCATGGCAACGTTCATCAGGTAAAAATCCTAAGGGCGGCCTAAATGAAAAAGGACGTAAGTCATACGAAAAGGCCCACCCAGGTAGTAATCTTAAACCACCCGTAAAAAAAGAGCAGGCAAAGAAATCACCTAAGTCTGCTGCTCGTCGCAAATCCTTTTGTGCTCGCATGGAAGGTATGAAGAAACAAAATACGTCCTCTAAGACCGCTAATGACCCTAACAGCCGTATTAACAAATCTCTGCGCGCATGGGACTGTTAATACTTTTATCTAGATAAAGGAAAACTAATGTCAAGTTATTCATCACCTGCTGCTCAAGGTGACCCAAAAGCTACAGGATTATATGCTGTAACTATTGCGGCCCAAGCTGGCGGCACCAATAACGACGGACATGCTACAGACTCTGCTGGCAATGTTGTCGTTGATCGTGCGTGGGGAAACTTCCCACTACAACCAAACGATGTTCGTAATGCATCTGTATCAAACACAGGTGGAAGCACAGGAGATACTGGCTGGTCACAGACCACTAAGGTAGCCTCTCAAAGCTTGGCTTACGGAAGCATCACAAAAACTCTTAACAACGGAATTGCAATTAAAGTAAAGCCAGACGGACACGAAATTGCCGAATCTGCTTACGCAAGTTATCCTCAATTCTCAAGCACCCACCAAGCTGTGTATCGTATTACACAAGCATCTGGTGACGGAAGCACACAGACCTACACAGCTCCAAACAACTTCTTAGTTGCTGGAGATACAGTAAACATTACTGGTACAGGTCTTGATGGAACCAACCAAACTGTTGCATCAGCAAACCGTTACACATTCACAGTGTCTGGTTCAGGAACTGGAACATATATCAACATCTCAGGTACAGCTCGTTACACAGACGAAGTAACTGCAAATGATGGTGCTTATGTTTCTGGAACTGACTACGTAAAGGTGCCTAACGTACTTGGACTTACAACTGCCCTAGCTACAGATGCTCTACAAGATTCTGAACTTGTTGTATCAGTTCAATCAGCGTTTACCCCAGTTATCTCAGCAATTACACTAACATCTAACGTAGCATCTGTGACTGCAACAGCTCACGGATACAAGGTTGGCGATGTTGTAACAATAGCTGGTCTAACTAACGGTTCAGGTTCTTCAGCATACGACGCTGACCTTAATGGAACATATACCATTACAGTTGTCCCAGATGCTAATAACTTCCGTTTTGCAAAGACACACGCAGATATCACAACACACAGCGGTCTTTCAGGAAACACTGCAAAGGTTGCTGCTCGTGCGGGAACAATCTACTCACAGAACAAGGGACCTGCTACAGCTTCAGTTTCAGCTGGAGACACTGTACAGATCACACCTTACTTCGCATCATAATCCAACACAAACAAAAAAGCCCCCGAGCAATCGGGGGCTTTTTGCTATACAGCTATTCTTCTTTTGCGCCTTCTCATAATTCTACGTTCTGTCTCAGTAGTGCCTGCCCAAATACCTTGCAGCTCTGGGTTAGCTAATGCGTACTTGAGACACGGGTCCATGAACTCGCAACTCTTGCATAAAGGTTTAACCATTTTAAGGTTTACCACAGACTCCATTGAACCTTCTGGAAAGAATAGTTCTGGGTCTACTTGTGCACAAACCTGACTTCCGTCAAAGTACGGTGCTTCAATACCACCCGTTCTTTTGGTGGAATCTCCATGCATTACATGCACCTGCTGGGTCATTTATACTCCCATATCTTTTTTGTACGTATCGTAGGCCGTATTGAATTTGAAGCTTAGCACTTAGTGTCTTTACTACGTTGTAGTTTCCCCACGTTGTAGGTAAGAATTGAGCAATGCCAAAAGCACGGGTGCTCATATTAAGCGCTTTGGGATTGAAGTGGCTTTCGCTATTCCATAAGTTATTTAGGCATGCCCACTCTGCTCTACTCCATCCTTGGGAGTAAGTAGTGAGAAATGCAATTGCCTGTGGGTCAAAGTATTTGACGGTAGGGCTAGCCAAGTCTAGTGCGGCTTGGGCTTGCGTAGTAGTTACAGTAAGGAACTGGAGAGATACCGTTGTAGGCGTCTCTGCCTTTATCGCTGCTGTAACTGCATAAGCTGGTGTCACTAGATGAGCCATAAAGATCAGCCCCGCTAACAGCCCTGCACCTACTTTTTTTAGATTAATCGTTAGATTAATTCTGATATTGAGCATCGCTGCTCCTCTCAGTTGGCGAAAACATTATTTCTAATGTTTCTGTCATGTACTAGCAAACCAAAGAGTTACAAGCATTGTCAAGTCTAAATGCGCATCTTTAACAAATAATTTATTTTTTTATGTGTAAAATTGTATGAAATCGCATATTTTGGGGCATTTACACGGACAACCATTCTGTATTAGATAAATCACACAGAATGGAAATACATTGAGCATTGATGCATGGATTGGCGTAACATCAGCTGAGATTGGTATTTTAGTCGCCGCTGCAGCAGGCGTCAAATGGCTAGTAAAAAAGTATTTATCTGAACTGCGCCCTAACGGTGGTGCATCTATTCATGACCGTATTAATAAAGATATCATCCCTATGCTAAAAGAGCTACGTACTGACCAGCTTAAGATTGGTGAGAAAGTTGCTAAGCTTGAGGGGCGGTTTGAGCAACACGTAGAAGAAGGCGAATAGTGCTACAGTAGTTCTGTGGGGTACCCCACATAACGAAAGAGAGATAAATGGATAAGAAAGTTCTTGCTCTAGTTGAGCACTATGTATACGCTTCAGCAGGTACTGCCGTAGGTATTATTGGCGTTACCTTAAAGACTCCAGGACACCACGATTACAAGTCAGTCCTTTGGGCACTTGCAGCAGGTTTAGTTGGCCCAGCTCTTGCTAAGCTAAATCCTAAGTCAGTTGCAAACATCATCTCAGCAAAGACAGGACTTCCAGAGGCTGTTGTGGCTCAAGGAATTTCTGCAGGTATTTCTGACGCTGAAAAGACAATTGCACAAAACAATAAGTAAATTATAGAAACTAGGTGGTCAGCGTGTGCTGACCACCTTTTTTCGTCTATACTGGTATTCTGATTTTAGGAGGACTACATGTTAAAGTGCGACAACTGCGCTAATCCCGCACAATATACGGCAGCTGATCCTGGAGTTAATCCAGCCCACTACTGCACATCTTGTCTTCCACATTGGTTGCGTGACCGCGCTGAAGCTGGTCATTTTCCCTTAATGGCACCTATTGAACAAGACAAGTCTGCAAAAAAGAAAACATCTGCGCCTAAGAAGGCTGATGCAGATGAAGATAATTAAACACCAAGCCGTACAAGTTCACCCAGTACCAGACCGCGTCATGACCCCTCGTGGTCCATTCTCACCAGAATTGCTTGCCGAACCTGAAATCATCTATGACTATGACCAGGCTTATGGAGAAGATGGTTCAGATTTTAATCAGGGCGCCACGGTACAAAATAACTTTAAACCCCCCCGTTACTTGCGCTGTAGCGTATGTTTAGTTAGAGTTCTGGAGACGGAAACACAAGACCACATTTGTGAGGACTAATGGTTAGTAAGCGCTCTGAATTAAAGAAGTTAATGGAACAAGCTCTTCGTGAGACTAGAGACTTTAGTTCTACATATGCATGGGATCAAGAAGCACTTGATTACCAAGATATAGAAATACCTAATGACCCAGACATTACGGCGTTTTCACTCTTAGCATCTAATGACCCATTATCTAATAGTTCTAGTACTACAACCGATGTGGGATTAATTACTGAGACAGCTCCTACTCAAAAACCTTCTCGCCCCCGCGCTTTAGCAATTGCCTACAACTCAAATACTAAAGTTGTTTACATAGTGTTTAGAGATAACACTTGGTGGCAATACAATGATGTTGGAACAGATGTGTGGATGGGTTTATCTAGTAGCTCATCAACTAATGACTATTTACCTACCTTAGAAAATGCTAGTTCTTCCAATGGACCAGCAGATTTAACGGGTATGTCTGCCGCTGCTATGGCCCAAATTAGTGGTCTTGCACAGATATCCAGCCGCATACAAAAGAGTTAAAATGAAAACATTCGGGCCACTATACGCAGGAACACTACGGTATTACCACAAGAAGCCACTTCCAATAATTGAAGTAGGAACAACTCAAGAAACAGAAATGCCTTACCGCAAAGGTAAATGCTTAGTCTTTAGATGCCCATTTACTACTCCAGGTTTTTACCTAGGTATCTTCTACCATACCCCCGCTATTACGTGGGAAGACGATGAAAAGATTGATGCGCTATTATCTGAGGCTATGAAGTCTAGAGTTGCTTGGAAGCCTGAGGATGGTCTATTTGATGAAACTTTTTAAAAAGTCTACGACTTGGACAAAACCGTTTTCAGAAAAGGTAGCCAAGCGCGTATCTAAAATACCTACTGCTGAATTAGAAATGTGGACTGACCAAGCTATTTATGAAGTTGGTAGATGCCTATCTGGTTATCAAAAGTCGCGGGATGAAGCTTATTTAACTGAGGCTAGGCAAGGTGCAGAAGCTCTACACGCGGTTGTAGAGGAGTTATATAAACGCATGACACGCCCACCGCTGTAAGTGGATTTGTCTACATTTTTGTTATACTATTCCTGCCTCTCTTCTCTCCCCGTAGTGGCAACAACTAGCCTGGGTTTAACGACTCAGGCTTATTGTTTTAACTTAGACTAGGGACTAATATGGAGAATTTATTAGAAGACGATGAGGAAGAGTTTTTTCCCGATGAGGTTGAAGGCGAAGAACTTCCACCAGAAGACGAGGAAATAGAACTTGATGAACTCTCTGCAGAGTTTGTAAAGAAAATCGTTGACCGCTGTATTCAATTTCAAACAGCGTTAGTAGGCCATGAGCTTCACCCGTATCAAATGCCACTTGCTCGTCGCATTATTGAATCTATACTAATTAACGATGGTGAAGAAATCACAGCCCTTGCCGCTCGTCAGTCAGGTAAGTCAGAGACTATTGCTAATACTGTAGCTGCATTGATGGTGCTATTACCGCGCCTTGCAAAGATGTATCCAGACCTATTAGGTAAGTTCTCTAACGGTATTTGGATTGGTATGTTTGCTCCAGTTGAAGGTCAGGTAGAAACCCTATTTGGTAGAACTGTTAATCGTCTTACCTCTGAGCGCGCATTAGAAATTCTTGGTGACCCTGAGATTGATGACTCCCTTGGTAGAGTTCCAGGAGTTACACGCCAAATTAAACTAAAGAACTCTGGCTCATCTCTTATGATGATGACCGCTAACCCACGGGCAAAGATTGAATCTAAGTCTTTCCATCTCATTGTTATTGACGAGTGCCAAGAAGCAGATGACTTTGTAGTTTCTAAATCTATCTCTCCTATGTTGGCGTACTACTCAGGAACCATGGTTAAAACTGGTACCCCAACCACACATAAGAACAACTTTTATAAATCAATCCAATTAAATAAACGCCGTCAAACTACCCGTGGTAAAAGGCAGAACCACTTTGAATGGGACTGGCGTGATGTAGCAAAATGCAACGCTAACTACGCAAAGTTCATTAAGAAAGAAATGCTGCGCATCGGTGAAGAGTCTGATGAGTTCCAGATGTCATATTGCTGTAAGTGGCTTCTTGAACGCGGTATGTTCGTTACATCCAACATTATGGATAAACTTGGAGATACATCTCAAGAGATTGTCCGTGCTTGGCACCGTACACCTGTTGTTGTAGGTATTGACCCAGCGCGTAAAATTGACTCTACTGTTGTAACTGTAGTGTGGGTGGACTGGGATAGACCAGACGAGTTCGGATACTTTGACCACCGCATTCTCAACTGGCTTGAGATTCAAGGTGATGACTGGGAAGACCAGTACTTCCAGATTACTAAGTTTTTAGAAAACTACGATGTTATGTATGTTGGCATTGATGCTAACGGTGTTGGTGACGCAGTAGCCCAACGTATGAAACTTCTTCTTCCAAGAGCAGAAGTTATTGCTATTGGTAGTAGTCAACCTGAACAGTCAAAGCGTTGGAAGCATCTTAAAGCGCTTATTGATAGAGAGATGGTTGGTTGGCCTGCACACGCTAAGACTCGTCGCACTAGAACATGGAAGCGTTTCTACCAGCAGATGACTGACCTAGAGACCAAGTTCACTGGACCTAACTTCTTGGCTAAAGCTCCTGATGAAGCCCACGCCCACGACGATTATGCCGATAGCTTGGCTATTGCCTGCTCTTTGACTATGGAAATGACTATGCCTCAGATAGAAGTATCCTCATCTCCATTTTTTAGATAGTTATCCGTTTAGGCTGAAATTTGACTCAAGACAGGTCAAACTTTTACATGAAGTACTTCAAACTTTAGGAGTTATAAATGACAATCGCACCAGACCCAAAGTTCCCAGAACGTCCAGGAACTGTCTACGACCGCAAGGTGTCTCCAGCTACACCAGGACAACGCGGACCTCTTCGCTTTGAAGAAGGAATTGCAACAGACACAGACGTTCCACAGGAATTCACAAAGGGCGCTATGCAAGGATATGTTCCTGCAGCAGGTCGTCCAAACCGTAATCAAAATGTTTTTGAGAAGCTACCAGAAGAGACAATGCGTGAACGCGCACATGTTGGTTCTGCTGCATGGGTAGAAGCTCCATCACATCTTTCTGAGTTCGCAGCTGGTGGTTTCGCAGACCACGGTGACAACCGCATTGAGGAAGTTCTCCGCAATGGTTCTCACCAAGAAGCTGGCAACGCTGCAGTCGTTCGCGACTAATAAACAATAGAGTTCCTGCTCTCTGTACCACCACCCTCGTCAGGGAGCAGGGCTATTCTTAGGAATTAACTATGGCGCTAATCGCAGGTAAAGAAGTTAAAAAGGGTCCTAAGCAAGAACCCGCTAATCCAAAATTATGGAACATGCTTACAACTCAAGCACGTTCTCGTTTTCGTACATATCCATCTCCTGCTGCTGCTCACTGGGTACATTCTCGTTATGTACAAATGGGCGGCAAATTTGTGCCTTCTAAAAAAGATATAGACCCTCGTTTCCGCGATTACGTTCAAGAGGAACGCGACAAGAAAGAAGCGATGGAAAAAGCAAAAGTAACTAAAAATATTGGTATCAACAGCATCAGAGGAGAACGCTTTAGATAAAGCGTGTCGCCTTATTTATAAGTAGACATTTGGTGGTACCCTTTAGCTCTTACGGAAAGAGGTGATTGGTGAGCGGTATTGATTTCTCGCCTCCGAGTTATCGCGCAGCTTCATCTGACCTCACTATTTCCATTTCCCCATTGGGACTTGTTGAATTAGCTGACGAAGAATTTGAAGTCCACGGTCCTCGCCTAAACCGTTACAGCCTTAACTGGGCTATGTATCTAGGCCATCATTATTCTTATCGCCGTCAAACTGGCGAAACCCAAATGGTGCTGAACTATTATCGCGCCTTCTCAGATTTCTTAATTAACTTTACCTTTGGTAAGGGTGTTAACTTCCGTTCACCAAAAGAAACTGAAGCTATCGTCCCTGACCTACTTGAAAGAGTTTGGGAAGTAGATAACAACAAAGCTACAGTCCTATGGGAAATTGGACAGCAAGGAACGGTGTCTGGTGATTGCTTTATCAAAGTGGCTTACGAAGAGGCCTACACTGACCCTGCTGGTCGTACTCACCCTGGTCGGGTCCGTATCCTTCCTCTTAATTCTTCCTTCGCTTTCCCTGAGTTCCATCCACATGACCGCGAGCGCCTTATTCGGTTTAAGCTTAAGTATCGTTTTTGGGGTACTTCATTGGAAGGTACTCGTCAAGTATTTACCTACACGGAAATCTTGACTGATGACATCATTGAAGAATACATTAATGACGAACTTATTGACTCGCGCCCTAATCCGCTTGGCACTATTCCTGTTATTCATATTCCAAATGTTCGTATCAGTGGTAGCCCTTGGGGTCTTAGCGATTGCTATGACATTATCAATATTAACCGAGCTTACAATGAGACTGCTACTGACATTGCTGACATTGTTAATTATCATGCGGCGCCCGTTACGGTCATCATCGGTGCTAAGGCTTCTCAGTTGGAAAAAGGCGCTAACAAAGTCTGGGGCGGACTTCCAAAAGACGCCAAAGTTGAAAATCTTGAAGGTGGTTCGCAAGGCCTAAAGGGTGCAATGGAATTCCTCGCTATGATGAAGAAGTCTATGCACGAAATGATCGGTGTACCTGAAACCGCGCTAGGACAAGCACAACCTATCTCTAACACATCTGGTGTTGCGCTCTCTATTCAGTTCCAACCTTTGATGAACCGCTACCACCAAAAGATTATTCAATATGCACATGGTCTAGAGCGCGTTAATGAATTGATTCTTCTTAACCTTGCTTTGAAAGAACCAGAGACATTTACTTGGGACCCTAATGCAAATACCACTCCTCTTAAGTTAGGTCAGCTTGCAAAGCTAGACCCTAACGATCCACTCACTTTTCGCTCTTATGTTCACTTCCCACAACCACTACCTCTAGATAAGCTTATTGCTCTTAACGAAATCCAAAGCAAGCTATCTCTTGGTCTTGAATCAAAGGAAGGCGCTCTCCGTACTCTTGGAGAAGAATTCCCAGCAGAGAAGCTCACAGAGATTCGTCAAGAACTTCAAGATGATGCACTCGCTGATGGCGCACTTAAGCTTATTCAAACTCAAATTGAACAAGATATCGCCGCTTTAACTGGTTCTATGCCAGGTGAGCCAGGTAAGCCTGGTACCCCAGTTATGGGCACTGGTGCTTCTGGCGGTCAAGTTCCAATGCAACCTACAGAGCCAGTCGTTCTTGACGAGGCAACAGTTGCTGCACAGATGGGCGACCAACAGGTTCGCAACCGTCTAGTCACAGATGCTTACGGTACAAAACTTCCTCAACGAAGGGTGCCGCAAGAGTACGAGAAATAAACTGATTTATACAGACAATTTCGTACTATGTTGTCAAAATAAAGATACTAATAAACGTTAGGTCACATGTGCTACGGGCCCAAAGCCCAATTCGGAAAACGACCCCTAGGATAAGGACATAAGAATGTCAGAAACTGCAGAACAAATGGCTGCTGCTTTTGAAGCAGAAGCTAATACCGCTCCAGTTGTAAATGTGTCGGGCGTTGATGCGCCTACTGTTACTACAACTGAAACTAAGTCTTCAAAGTTTTATACTGATGAAGATTTAGCAAAAGTGCGTTCTCAAGAGAAAGATAAGCTCTATCCTGAGATTGAAAGATTAAAGGATGAAGTTCTTGCTCTTAAGAAAGAGAAAGAAGAAAAAGCAGCTCGTAAAGCCGCTAAGGAAGCTGAAGATTCAGCTAAGAAAGCGGAAAAAGAAAAAGCTAAGCTTGAAAAGGACTTGAACGCCAAGGACCTAATTAAGTTGACAGCTGATGAGTTGCGAGAGCAGTTGGAGCGTGAGCGTCAGGAACGCGAACGGGCCTTCGCTCTTCTGGAGCGCGAAAGAGAGTTTGCAAATCTGCAATCTTATCGCCAACAAATACTTGAACAAGAACGCGACAATATTATTCCGCAACTAATTGACTTTGTTCAGGGTAATACTCCTGAAGAAATCAATCAAAGCGTTGAACAATTAAAGGAACGCTCTTCAAGTATTTTAGAATCTGCGCAAGCTGCCCTAACTCAGCAACGCAGAGAACAAGTGGGAACTAGGGCAACCCTGCCACCCGCTGGACCACTGGAAACTAATTCGGAACAACGTATGCCTACGGCTGATGAAATTGCAGCCATGCCGATGAACGAATACGCCAAATACCGCAATCGTATTTTGAGCCCTCGTGCTCAAGGACGCAGCAGCGGGCTACTGGGTTAAAAACCAACCTACAAACTACTATCAAGGAGTCATAGCTAAATGGCATCAGGTATTACAGGTACAGGCAACCTTGCCGCGTCACCAACAGCGTACTCAGGTACAAATACCCAACTGACTCAAGCGATTCAAACAATTTGGTCAAAGGAAATCCTTTTCCAGGCCATGCCAATTCTTCGCTTTGAGCAATTTGCGGTAAAGAAGACTGAACTAGGTGTTGCACCAGGTCTTCAAATCAACTTCATGCGTTACAACAACCTCGGATTCGCTTCACCTCTTGTTGAAGGTGTCCGTATGGCAACTAACGCTCTAACAGCACAACAATTCTCAATCACAGTATCAGAGCACGGATATGCTCTTGCTGTTTCAGAACTATTGTTGAACGCTTCATTTGACGACGTAATGGCTTCTGCTTCACGTCTTCTAGGTCGTAACATGGCTATCTATCTAGATCAGCTTTCACGCGACACACTATATGCTGCTACATCAACCATCTACGGTGAAGACCGTTCAAACCTATCAGCTGTTAACAACTGGTACGCAGATGGTACAAAGGGAACTTCTCGCGCCTCAATGACAGGCACCTACTACTTGACACCACACACAGTCAAGGACGCAGTTGAGACCCTAGCAACCAAGAACATCCCAAGGTTGGGCGAAACCTACGTTTGCTTCGTTCACCCACACCAAAGCCGTAAGCTTCGTGACAATCCAGAATTCATTGAAGTCACAAAGTACGCAGCTCCAGGAAACTTCATGCTTGGTGAAATCGGACGTCTATACGACACCGTATTCATTGAGACAACTCAAGTTCTTAAGGTCGCTGGTGGAGCTGGTTCTTCTTACACCACAGATACAGCTGTTGCTAACCCAGCAGTAACACCTGGTGGAGGATACACAACCCCTGCTACCTACACAGGTGACGGAGGCTCAGACCGCTACTCAGCTATCTTCATTGGAGATAACGCATTCGGTCACGCTATTTCACTTCCAGTAGAACTCCGCGATGGCGGTATTCTAGACTTCGGTCGTGAGCATGCTCTAGCTTGGTACTCAATCTTCGGACTTGGCCTAATCACAGACCAATCTGTAATCATTGCAGAAACCAACTAATAAAAACTAAATAGCTTAAAGAGCGGGGACTTCGGTCCCCGCTTTATTCAACCGAGATACTAATTTGGAGGATTTAATGGCTAAAGCAAAGCCCACTGACGCGACAGGCGTTCTTCGCGAAAAGATGTTAGAAGAGAACGCAACCGTTATGGAAGAACGTGCTGCTGAGATGTCCATGGCGACAGCTCAAGCTAAAGTTAAAATGGAAACAGAAGTTATTGATGCTACTGTTCCAGAGCGCCAGACAGTTATTGTTGATGAAGTAATCACTGTTGGCAAAGAGGATGATTCTGTTGAAATCCGCGTGATTGAAAACATTGAAAACATGACCCTCGGCGCTGGAAATAACTACAACTTTAAAGCAGGTCAAAAGTACCGCGTCACAAAAGCAGTTGCCCAACACCTTAAGGAAAAGGGCTATCTAGCTGGAGTAATCTAATATAGATTCTCTTTGAAGTGGGCGGCTCCGAGAGGGGCCGCTTCTTCGTTTGTAGAGATTTTTATAGAATATTCCGACACCATTGGATATGTAGTGTGAGGAGTTCTAAGTGGCATATATGAGTGACCTGACGTATCGGGTTCGCCTTGAGCTTGGGGATCAGCCACAACAATTTACCTTTAATTCTATGGGAGACGGTTATACAACCGACTACACACTTCCCTGCAAACCTATTGATATTAATACCTTAGCCGTCTATGTTAACGGCAGCCCAGTGGCCTACCCAACTGGTTATACAGCTGAATTTGATATCGGGGTTATCCACTTTGTCCATACTCCACCAGCTAATGCGACCATTCTAGTAACTGGTAATAGGTTCCGCTACTTTACAGATGATGATATTTGTACTTTTATTAATACCGCTATTACACAGCACACCTATAACCGCACAGATTCTTTTGGCTCTAATGTCACAATTCAATCTCTTGAAGCGGTTGAAGAGTATCCATTAGCTATTCTTGCAGTTATTGAAGCCCTATGGGTTCTAGCTACTGATGCTGCTTTTGATATCAACATTACCGCGCCTGATGGGGTAGTAATCCCACGCGCACAGCGTTACCAACAACTGACCTCAATGATTGAGAACCGTTGGAACCAATATAAGACCCTTTGCGCACAGCTCAATATTGGTTTGTGGCGGATTGAGATGGTCACCCTACGACGTGTCTCTAGAACAACCAATAAGCTTATCCCTGTCTACATGCCTCAAGAAGTTGATGATTCACGCATGCCAGAGCGCGTATATCTACAGAATGATATGACTGGTCGTAGAGTGCTTCCTAGCTATGTTAAGACTCAAGACATCATTCTTTACCAAGGAGACTCATACAGCGAAGAAGTTGACTTCCCATTTGATACCACTGGTCTTGTATTCAAGGCGCAGATTCGTACCTATCCAAATGCACCTTCTCTTTACGCCACGTTTCATATTGAGACAACTTATGTTTCTGAAAGCTTAAGTAAAATTACACTTTCATTAACAAAGCAAGATACAGAGTATATGCCTGTTCGCGCTTTCTGGGATTTACAAGCCACTGATCCAACAGATTCTACATATGAAGCTACGTTTTTAAAGGGTCAGGTATTCACTACACAAGAGGTGACACTTGACTAGACCTTCATGTAACTGTGTTGGCGTACAACACGTGTGCGGTATCCAAAGTACTAACCGCGGTCCAAACGTTGTCTATGTAGGACAAGGTGGGCCTAAAGGTGTACAAGGCGCCCAAGGAACACAAGGACCAGCTGGTGCTGGTGCTCAAGGAACACAAGGTTTGCAGGGACCTATTGGACCAGGTGGAGGTGCTCAAGGCGCAACAGGTGCGCAGGGGGCCACGGGTACACAAGGACCTGCAGGACTTCAGGGACTTCAAGGTTCTATCGGAACACAAGGTGTTCAGGGAACTGATGGGGGAGGAGTAACCCTTCAACAGCTAAATGATGCTATTGCAGGTAGTGCTCTTGGGTCTACAGATGACCTTTCTGAAGGTACAACAAACCTATATTTTAGAACATCTCGTGTGGCGTACATTCACACTCAAGGTGCGCCTAGCAGCACATGGACAATAAATCATAATTTAGGTTTTTATCCTAACCTTACAGTTCAAGATTCTGCTGGTACCATTTATGAAGGCGAAATTTCGTATACTAATTCGGACTCACTTACGGTCACATTTTATTCCGCGTTTTCAGGCACAGCGTATTTATCTTAAGGAGATAAACAGTGGCACGTCCTTTAGGTTCATGGCACGAAACAGGTTTAAAAACCTGTACTCAGTGTGCCTTGGAAAAACCTATTGAAGATTTTCGTGCCAACTCTAAGGGCAGCCTTACATGGTGCCAGGAGTGCCACACTAACATTGGTAAAAAAAGTATGCAGGAATGGCGAATTAAAAACCCAGACCGCGCAGCCTACAACCGTAAACGTCATTTGTTAAAGCAATATTTACTTACACCAGAAGAATTTACCTACATGGTAATGGAGCAGGGAGGGGTTTGCGCTATTTGCAAACTTGTTCCATCATCACTATACGTTGACCACGACCACGCAACAGGTGCGGTTCGTGGTTTGTTATGCCAAAAATGCAACTCAGGAATTGGTTTTCTTGGGGATAGCATTGAAGGTTTAGAAAAAGCACTTAATTACTTAAGAAGAAATACGCCTGAGGAGGCATAACAATGGCACGCAAATTCCTGACTCCCATAGATTTAAATAAATTAGAACTGCAAAATGCAGCGATTCAGAATTTAGCTTCACCACCATCTAGCCCATCAATAGGTCAAGTTTACTTTGACACTTCACTCCATTACCTACGCGTATGGGATGGTACAAACTGGGTTAACACCAGCACAGGTGCACAAGGTGCACAAGGCGCTGCTGGTTATGTAGGTTCTGATGGTGCACAAGGCACTCAAGGTATCCAAGGTCTACAAGGCACAACTGGTGCTCAGGGTACAACAGGCGCACAAGGTACAGACGGTACCCAAGGCGCTCAAGGTACAGATGGTGCGCAAGGCGCACAAGGTACCGATGGTACACAAGGTATTCAAGGAACTGACGGAGCTCAGGGTGTACAAGGTGAGCAAGGTCTTCAAGGTTTTGATGGTACACAAGGAACCCAAGGTCTACAAGGCACTGACGGTATGCAAGGCGCACAAGGTGAAACTGGTGCTCAAGGTATCCAAGGCCATTCAGACCGCTATCGCACAACCTCTACTACTTCTTACACTCTAGGCTCTGATTCAAACCACACATTCGTACTTGCTGATGCAGACCTTTCTTACTCAGTTGGTCAAGATGTGGTTATTGCTGCTGATATTGCAAATCTTATCCACGCTACAGTAGTTTCTTACAACAACGTAACATATGAACTTAACGTTGATATCAAAGATTACATTGGCGCAGGTACTGGTGGATACTGGACTGTTAACCTTGACGGTGCTACAGGTGTTCAAGGAACACAGGGTATTCAAGGTACCGATGGAGCTCAAGGTGTCCAAGGAACAGATGGAACACAAGGTGTTCAAGGCACAGATGGTATGCAAGGAGCTCAGGGAGAAACTGGCGCTCAAGGTGTCCAAGGTTTTGATGGAACTCAAGGCGTACAAGGTGAGCAAGGTTTACAAGGATTTGACGGAGCGCAAGGCGCTACTGGTGCCCAAGGTACAGACGGAGCGCAAGGTAACACTGGTTTCCAAGGTGTACAAGGTGCTGACGGTACACAGGGTATTCAAGGCGAACAAGGTTTACAGGGATACGATGGTACTCAGGGCGTACAAGGATTTGATGGTACGCAAGGAGTACAAGGTGAACAAGGTGTCCAAGGTGTTCAAGGACATTCAGACCGCTACAAGACAACCTCTAATACTTCAAATGATATTGCTGTAGCAGATGGCGTAATTTTCTACGTAAATGATGACGACCTTTCTTACTCTGTAGGTCAAGACGTCGTAGTTGCTTACGACATCAACAACTACATGGTGGGAACTGTTGCTTACTACGAGACAGTACCTTCAGATTATCTTGAAGTAAACATCCACACTGTAATTGGTTCTGGAACATACAACTCTTGGACAATCAACCTAGATGGTGCAACTGGTGTACAAGGTACACAAGGTCTACAAGGTGAAACTGGCGCTCAAGGCGTACAGGGAACTGATGGTACACAAGGCGTACAAGGTCTCCAAGGAGAACAAGGCCTTCAAGGTAACGATGGTACCCAAGGTATCCAAGGTGTTACTGGTACATCATTTACATGGCAAGGAAGTTGGAACTCAGGAACTACTTACTACCAAAACGATGTAGTTTCTTATAACGGCGCTTCCTATATCGCTCTTACAACTACTTCAACTACTGCACCAGATTCTTCTGGAAACTGGAACCTACTTGCTGCTCAAGGTATTCAAGGAGAGCAAGGACTTCAAGGCACAGATGGAACTCAAGGTACTCAAGGAACACAAGGAACGCAAGGTATCCAAGGCTTTGACGGCACACAGGGTATCCAAGGATTTGACGGTACCCAAGGTACCCAAGGTCTGCAAGGAGAACAAGGTCTTCAGGGCTTTGACGGAACTCAAGGTGTCCAAGGTTTTGATGGAACACAGGGTATCCAAGGTTTTGATGGCGCTCAGGGTACCCAAGGTATCCAGGGTCTTCAGGGGCACTCAGACCGTTACCGCACAACCTCTTCAACAGACTTCCTGCTAGGAAGCTCTACAACTCCTACATTCACACTAAACGACTTAGACCTAAGTTACTCAGTAGGACAAGACGTAGTAATCGCCCAAAGTGAATCTACACTTATCCATGCAACAGTAACTGCATATGATGGAACTGACCTAACTGTCCTTGTTAAGGATTACCTAGGTGCTGGAACATACGGAGCAGATAACGCTTGGTCTGTAAATCTTGATGGAGCAACAGGTGTTCAGGGAACACAAGGTTTGCAAGGTCAAACAGGTTCTCAAGGTGTTCAAGGTACAGACGGTATCCAAGGTACCCAAGGTATCTCTGGTCAAGCTGGAACTTACTCAACCACCATTACAGGTGATGCGTCAACTACAGAGTTCACAGTCACCCACTCATTAGGAACAACAGACATTATTGTTGCGGTCTATGATTCAGCAACAAAAATGGAAGTTGTAACTGACATCACTTACGTAACTTCCTCAACAGTAACAATTGGTTTCGCAGTAGCTCCTACTACTGGAAAGCAATACAGAGTGGTAGTACAAGCGTAAATAAATGAGTAAAAAAGCATTAGTCCCTGTTAACGTGCTGGCTAGTGGGTCTAACCCCACTGGTCAGTATGTTGGCGACTTATACTTTAACTCAACAGAGAAAACAGTTTATGCTTTTGATGGGACTTATTGGAACCCAGCATCTAGCGGAAGTATAGATGGCGGTTCACCAGAGTCAGTGTTTGGTGGAGTTAATCCGATTGATGGAGGTAATGCTTAAATGGCAACAAGAATTCAAGTACGTCGTGGTATCTCCACCACTTGGACCGCAGATAACCCAGAACTTGCTCAAGGTGAAATTGGTTTTGAAACCAACACTGGTAAGTTTAAAATTGGTGATGGCGTTAAATTATGGAATTCTTTAGATTATGCAACCGTAACTCCAGCTGATTTAGCCACAGAAATCGCAGATGCTATTGCTGCATCCGCGCTTAACTCTACTGATGATTTATCAGAAGGTGTTCAAAATCTTTACTTTAAAAACTCTCGTGTAGCTTCAGCCCTTAATAGCGGCGCTCATACAAACATCACATTTACATATCATTCCGCGCAAGACACAATTGATGTAAACGTACCTACTGTACAAGGAACCACAGGCGCCCAAGGAACACAAGGACTACAGGGTGTTCAAGGTCTTCAAGGATATACAGGTACACAAGGCGCACTTGGAACACAAGGCTCACAAGGTGTTATTGGTGCCCAAGGAACTACAGGCGCTCAAGGTGCTACAGGTCAAACAGGTATTCAAGGTTCAACTGGTACACAAGGTGTGCAGGGAACTACGGGTGCACAGGGCACCACAGGTACTCAGGGTGCTACTGGTCAAACAGGTGCACAAGGTACCGCTGGTTATATTGGTGCTGATGGCGCACAAGGTGCGACTGGTGCACAAGGCGCTACTGGTGCACAAGGAGTTCAAGGCACAACTGGTAGCCAAGGTATCACTGGAAGTCAAGGCACAACTGGTGCTCAAGGCATTCAAGGTATCGTAGGTAGCCAAGGAACAACTGGCTCTACAGGTTCGCAAGGTACAACTGGTATTCAAGGTATCCAAGGAATTATTGGTTCACAAGGTGCTACAGGTTCTCAAGGCACTAATGGAACTCAAGGCACAACTGGTGCGCAAGGCACAACAGGAAGCCAAGGAACTACAGGAACACAGGGCACAACTGGTAGCCAAGGTGTTCAAGGAACCGCAAGCGATAGGTACGCTACATCCTCAACCACTTCTTTTGCGCTCTCTTCAAGTGGTACAACAACTATTACAGTAGGAACTGCCCTTAATTACTCAGTAGGACAAAACCTTGTAGTTGCTTATGACGCAACACATATTGTTTATGGAACTGTTACCGCTTATACATCAGGCTCAGGCTCACTTACATTTACTAATGACCGCAGCGTTGGTACAGGTACATATGCTTCTTGGACTGTTAACTTAGATGGAGCTGTAGGTATTCAAGGCTCTACTGGTTCTCAAGGAATCACTGGTAGCCAAGGAACCACTGGCACACAGGGCAATACTGGTCCTCAAGGAACTACTGGCTCACAAGGTACCACGGGCTCACAAGGCACTACTGGAACTCAAGGAGTTCAGGGCAATACTGGTACACAAGGTTCTACAGGCTCTACTGGGTCACAAGGCACAACTGGTGATACAGGTGCTCAAGGCTCTACTGGAACTCAAGGAACTACTGGGGCACAAGGCACAACAGGTACCCAAGGTGCCACTGGTTCTCAGGGAACTACAGGCGCACAAGGAACTACTGGCGCACAAGGAATCCAAGGTACTATTGGTAGCCAAGGAACAACTGGTGCACAGGGAACCACGGGAACACAAGGTTCAACAGGTTCTACTGGTGCTCAGGGTGCTACTGGTACTACAGGTTCACAAGGAACTACTGGTGCGCAGGGTTCAACAGGCGCTCAAGGTTCTACTGGTGCAACAGGTGTACAAGGTTACACTGGCGCCCAAGGTACAACAGGAGCGCAAGGAGCCACTGGTGCGCAAGGAACAACGGGCTCACAAGGAACCACAGGTTCTCAAGGCACACAAGGATTACAAGGCGTACAAGGGGTTCAAGGTTTCCAAGGAACCACTGGCGCTCAGGGTACAACGGGTTCACAGGGAACCACTGGTTCACAAGGAGCGACTGGTACACAGGGTGCTACTGGAACACAGGGAACCCAAGGTATCCAAGGAAACGTTGGTTCACAAGGAACTGCAGGAGATAAGTACCAAACATCGTCTACTACCTCTTTAACGCTTCCAGCAAGTGGTGCTCAAACTCTAACTGTAGGAACTAACCTTTCTTACTCTGTTGGACAATCAGTAATCATTGCTAACACAAGCTCAAATATTATTTACGCAGATGTAACCACTTATAACTCTAGTACTGGCGCGTTAACAGTAGCTGTAACTAGAAGTCTTGGTTCAGGAACATATACATCTTGGACAGTAAACCTTGATGGTGCCATAGGTATCCAAGGAACTCAAGGAACTACAGGTTCACAGGGAGCCACAGGAACACAAGGCGCAACTGGAGCACAGGGAACTACTGGTGCTCAGGGAACCACTGGAGCGCAAGGTACACAGGGTATTCAAGGCGTTCAAGGATTCCAGGGAACAACTGGTGCGCAAGGCACAACAGGCGCGCAGGGAACGACTGGTGCGCAAGGTGCTACAGGAACGCAAGGTGCGACAGGTACCCAGGGAACTCAAGGTATTCAAGGACCGCAAGGTACAACTGGTACAACTGGTACTCAAGGCGCAACTGGAACGCAAGGTACACAAGGTATCCAAGGTTTAACTGGAACTACTGCTGCTGATCCAACTGTAACAATCTTATTGTATGGTGGTATGTAGTACACTTCTCTAATGAATCTGGTACAAAAATCGGTACAAAAAGGCGGTAAATTAAAACCGCTAATCATTCCATCAAAAGATACTCAAGGTACTGGGTTGATGAACCCATCTATTTTTATAGATGATGATGGAGAAATACTTTGTATTCTGCGCCATATCAATTACACACTGTATCACGCAGAAAATAATCAACGCTTCCCTAGTATTTGGGGACCGCTGTCTTATCTACATCCAGAAGAAGACCAGCGTCTTGTTACAGATAATTATCTTCTGCGCCTTGATGAAGATTTAAACATTACTAACTACTGCCCTATTGACACCAACAAATTAGATGTTAAACCTATCTGGACATTCGTAGGATTAGAAGATGCTCGCCTAGTTAAATGGGGCGGTAAGTATTATGGAACAGGTGTTCGTAGAGATACCACTACCAACGGTCAAGGCCGTATGGAGCTATCAGAGCTAGAAGTAGATAAAGAAGCTTGGACAGCTAAAGAAGTATCTCGCATTAGAATACCAGCGCCTATAGATGAGTCATCCTACTGTGAAAAGAACTGGATGCCTATCTTAGATAAAGACTATCACTATGTTAAATGGACAGTTCCTACTGAGGTAGTTAAGGTTGACCCTAATGAGCCTAAGTCTGAACAAGTATCTGTTAAACAAGGTAAGACAGCTAACGCGGATCAGCGTGGGGGCTCCCAGTTAATCCCTTGGGGTGATTACTACATTGCTATTACCCATGAGGTTGTTCTATATAAAAACTATCTAAAACAAAAGAACGGTACCTATCGCCACCGCCTATGCGTGTGGGATAAGGAGTTTAACCTTATCGGCATCTCTCCACAGTCATGGTCATTCCTAGATGGTCAAATTGAGTTCTGCGCGGGAGCAGCTAAATACAATGATAATTTACTTATAAGTTTTGGCTTTCAAGATAATGCGGCGTTCATTCTAGATGTGCCTAACGCCTTGGTAGAAGAATTGATTCAGGAGGCCCTAATTGTATAAGCAAATTGATGACCTTATCATCACTCTTTCTAAAGACCCATTCAACCCAGTACTTAGCTTTAATATCGCGGTTGAGTATGAAAAGATAGGACAGACAGCATCTGCTGTTTCATTCTATCTACGCACAGCAGAGTATGGATATTATTCACATCCAGATTATGTATACGCTTCTTTGCTCAAGTCTTCGTTCTGTTTTGAAAGCCAAAAGAACCGTGAGAACACTGTTATTAATCTATTCCTAAAAGCTATTGCCTTTCTACCAGGTAGACCAGAAGCATGGTTCTTATTAGCTAGATGGTATGAGCGCAAGCAGAAGTGGCAGGAGTCTTATACAACTGCTGAGGTAGGTTTATCGCTAGCCCAACACAAACAAAACCCACTTCCTATATGGGTGGACTACCCAGGAGAATATGCACTGCGCTTTGAGAAAGGCGTATCTGGTTGGTGGGTAGGTCGTAAAGATGAAGCCATCAATCTCTTCCGCGAACTACTAGATGAAGATATTGCACAAATGTATAGGGCAGCAATTGTCAACAATCTAAAGACTATTGATGATACCCCTGATTACATCTCCCCTCTTGAGCCAGTAATAACTAACTATAGAAAGTATTTTGGCGCCAAGGCTCCTCTTATTATTGATGTGGGAACCAGAGACGGTGATGATGCTAGCTACTTTATTAAAGAGCTCAGAGGTTCTAAAGCAATCGTTATTGATGCCAATCCAGTCTGCTTTAATATAACTAAGGCTCGCTACCCATGGATGGCTGCATACTGCTGCGCTATTACAGAGATAGATGGGGAAGTGACCTTTAATCAAGTCAACACAGATAACATTGAGGTCTTAGGGACTTCCTCTATCATTAGTAAAGAGCATTCAGTAAATCCGCCACCTAAGTTCTATGAAGGAAAGGTTAAGCAGATAACCGTTCCATCATCTCGTATGGACACCCTTCTAACAAAAGAAAATGTAGATGGGCATATAGATGTGGTTAAAGTGGATACTGAAGGTTATACTTGGCAGGTACTTCAAGGCTTTGGAGATAGACTAAAAGATGTTAAACTATTTCATTTAGAAACAGAGAAAACATCTACCACACCAGAGCACAAAACCAGCGAAGAAGTAGCTGAATTTATGCGCGCCCAAGGGTTCGTATTAGCGGATACCTCACACGAGTGGGGAGAACTTATCCAAGACCAGATATGGGTAAATCCAGCCCTGGCTACTCGTAACAAAGAATGTTTTATTTAGCCCCTACAAACCCCGCCCTTTAGGGCATACTAAAGACACCACCTTTAAGGAGTTCCATGGCAACTACCACTTATAAAGTCTTGGGTCAATCAAACCCATCAGCGACTACAGAAACCACACTTTATACAGCTGGCGCTGCTGCTGTGGTCTCTACCGTAACTATCTGTAACCAGACTGCATCTGCTGCTACATACCGCATCGCAGTACGTCCTTCAGCAGATACCTCAACAGTTTCAAAGCACTGGATTGTATACGGAGCTACTGTTGCTGCATCAGACACAACAGCCCTAACACTAGGTCTTACCCTAGCATCTGGCGATAAGATTCAAGTTTACGCATCTACTGCAAACCTATCATTCTCCGCATTCGGAAGTGAGATTTCCTAGTGTCAATTTCTAGCGTTAATGGCGTAGCCTCCACAGTAAACCGTTATCGGTTCGTAGCTGCTGGTGGCGAGACCTCTCTTTCAGGAAACGATGCCAGTGGCAACGCCCTGACGTACTTGGCGGGTAAAGAAGAAGTCTACTTAAACGGTTCTCTTCTAGTTCGTGGTCAAGATTACGCCGCTAATGATGGAACAACAATCTCTTCTCTAACCGCACTGGTTGCAGGAGATAACGTTGAAATTATTTCGTTCGTACCTTTTGCTATTCCAACTGCAATCTCTTCGGCTACAGTAACAACCAAGGGCGACTTATTAGCCGCCACTGGTGCTGGCGCCATTTCAAGAGTTGGAGTTGGCAGCAACCGACAAACACTTATTGCCGATTCAAGCACCACCACAGGTGTTCGTTGGGGCGATGACCTTCAAATCCTAACAGTTATGGGAGCGTCTCTATAATGGCAGTTACAGCACAATCACTAGCGAGGGCAGCAGCGGCTACCTCTTCAACCACCCTATATACAGTGCCAAACTCAAGCACTACCACGGTGGTAACTAACATCGCTGTCACTAACACCTCTACATCTGCACAGACATTCACTGTGACTCTAGACAACATTGACTTAATGACTGCTGCCACAATCGCAGCGAGCACAACGGCGTTCTTTGATTTAAAGCAAGTACTAGCGGCAAATGCAACCCCTAAAACAATAAAAGGCTCTGCATCCGCTACAACAGTTAACTTTCACATCAGTGGAGTGGAGATCGCATAACCATGGGCTACTCAGTATATCCAGCACCTGCTGCTGGTAGCAAAACTCGTTATTGCTTAACTCTTACATCAGGAACTTCTTGGACTGTACCTGCTGGCGTTACATATGTAAACGTGACCTTGTACGGTGCAGGTGGTGGTGGACAACCAGCCAACCCCGCTAACTACGGAACTGCTGCAAGCGCTGGTGGAAATACTACCTTTACTGGAGCAACGTCTGCTAATGGTGGTCCTGGTGCCAACCTAGCAAACACAAACCAATCTTTTACAGGAAGTACTGGAGCCTTAGCACAAGGTGGTATGGGCGGCACTGCTCCATATTCTAACGCTGGTATATTGATTGGGAAAAACGGTGGAAGCGGCGATGTTGTAACTAGTATTGTTTCAACAACTCCAGGGGCATCAATCTCTTACGCTATTGGTGCGGGCGGTAGTGGAGGTGCTGCTCCTTCAGGTGGAAACGGCGGTGCTGGTGGTAACGGTAAAATTGATATTGAGTATTGGTTATAAGGAGATATAAATGACATTACGTCCTGAAGACCGTAAGTTTGCGGTTATTGAAGATAACAAAGTAGTAAATGTAATTGTTGGTGTAGAAGATGAAGTAGTTGCCGCTAATCCTGGCAAATACATTGAATACACTAATGGTTGGACATTCCCATCAGGAATTGATGGTAGCGCCTTCTTTAACGCTCCAACAGAATAATATACAAAGTATTATTTATCAGTAATAGTAAAGGAAGATAAATGACCAAAGCCAGAACTAACGCCTACGGTACAACAACCCTAGGTTCTTCAACCCTGACTTTAGGGTCTGCTTCTACCTCTGTATCTAACCTTGAATTAGTTGCGCCAAAAGAATTAACAACAGTATCTACCAGCGCAATTACAGCGACATTTAACTATGATGCTCTAACTCAAGGTGTCTACTATTCAACCGCATCTACCACATCTAACTTCACAGTCAACTTCCGTGGCAACTCAAGTACAACTCTTGCTTCATCTCTAGGTACTGGAGATGCGATCACCTGCAGCCTACTAGTAACAAATGGAACAACTGCATATTATGCAAATGCATACCAGGTAGATGGTTCTACATCAGGAGTTACAGTCAAGTGGTCAGGTGGCACAGCTCCTACCGCTGGAAGTGCCTCAGCAACTGATGCTTATTCATTCACCATAGTTAAGACTGCAGCAACTCCTACATACACTATTCTTGCCGCTGGCCCTATTAAGTACGCATAAGGAGAACAGATGAGTCCTTTATTTTCCCCAGTATCTGCGGGTGGCACAAAACTTGCCACTCTTCAACAGACTATTACCTCTACAGGTTCTGTAACAATCCCATCTGCTAATGGATTTGTTTACGCAATTATTGGCGCATCACCAACTTCTGCCACAGCAGAAGGATGGGTTCCAGCAGATACTTCTTTTTCTCTTACAAATGGAATTTACTATTACAGTTGTTTATCCAGTACTTCTGGAACTAATCTGTACTTATATTACTAAGGAGACAACATGGCTATTACAATACCAGCAATAACAGGAGCAGCATCGCTGCAACAAACTATCACTAACTCCTCTAATACTATTTCAATCCCTGCAAACGTTAACACTGTATTTGCTATTGTCGTTGGTGGTGGAGGTGGAGGTGCTGCTGGTAATAATGGCGGTGGCTCTGGCGCTGGTGGAGGTGGAGGTGGCGGTGTTGCTTGGGGATTTACTGCTGCTACATCTGTAGTAACTATTGGTTCTGGAGGAACAGGTAATAACGCTCCGTATGGAACTAACGCCAATACAGGAGGTTCTGGAGGCGCATCTTCTTACGGAAATATTAGTGCAAACGGTGGTCTGGGCGGTAACAGTGTTTGGAATGCTGGTTCTAATGCTACGGGAACTGGTTGTGGTGGTGCAGGTGGGTACCCAATTGGTGGACACGGTTCTTCAACCGCAAATAATGGCGGAATGCAACGTGCTGCTGCTGGACAAGCCATGGCAGTTGAAGGTGCTGGAGGCGGTGGAGACGGCGGTTTTTGGGCTGCTGGTTCTGGCTCTAGTGGTTCTAATGGAGGTTCTGGATTAACTGGAGGTGGTGGAGGCGGAACGGGAGCAAACAACGGTCCTGCTGGCAATAATCCAGCGGGAGCAGGAGGAAACTCTAGACTTTACACTGGAGGTAATTCTTCTGGAAGCAACGGCTCTTACGGCTCTCCTGGCGGTGGCGGTGGCGCAGGTTATGCAGGCAATGGAGGAACAGGTAGTTACGCTAACTCAAACCAAGGCGGTAATGGAGGCAATGGCGGCGCTGGTGGCGGTGGCGGAGGAGGAAGTGGTAGCACTTCTGGTGGTTCTCCAGGCAAGGGAGGTAACGGCGGTAATGGAATTGTTTACCTGTACTACTAAGGAGATATTAAATGGCTGACTTTGCAATTATTGAAAATTCAAAAGTTATCAATATAGTTCTTGCTGAAGCATCTTCTGATGTACCTCTTACAGAAATTCAAACTGTTGTAGAGATTGCAGCAGGTGACGCATTAATTGGTTGGGGATACGACGGCACCAAGTTTATTGACCCAACACCAACCGAATAACCTGATACTAAGAAAGGAAACTAATGGCTAACTATAAGTACCTCCGTGGTGCCAGCATTAGCGACCCTTCAAGAGTTATCTTTGATTTACCTGATGCTCCAACTATTGGTACCGCAACTAACATAGGAACAGGTAGTGCCTATAACAATGGTGCGGCTACTGTAACTATCACTGGGAACGCTGCAACTGGCGGCCCTGTAACTGGTTATACAGTCACATCTTCACCTGGCGGTTTTACTGGTACTGGTACATCTCCTGTTACTGTTACTGGTCTTCAATCTGGTACTGCATATACTTTTACCGCCCAAGCAACAAACTCTTCAGGCGCAGGTGCGGCATCTTCTTCTAGTAATAGCATTACTGCCACATCAGCCCCTGATGTTCCAGGAACCCCAACCGCAACTGTAACTAACACATCAACAGTCAGTCTTGCATTTACTGCTGGTGCTACAGGTGGCTCTTCTATAACTTCTTACACAGTAAGTTCCACACCTTCTATCTCTCTTTCTACATCTGGAACATCTAGCCCACTCACTGTTACAGGAACATTTGCAACAGGAACGTCTTATACTTTTACTATTGCAGCCGTTAATGCAAACGGAACTTCTGCGTACTCTAATGCAAGCTCTTCAGTAACCCCAAGCCCAGCCCTAGTGGATGTTTTGTTAATTGCTGGCGGTGGCGGTGGCGCTGGAAATAATGGTGGCGGTGGCGGTGCAGGTGGATTACTTCCGTTGCTATCGCAGCCTTTAACTTTAGGAAGTTATAACGTAGTAGTAGGTGGTGGAGGTAACGGCGGAAAAGGTTACCCACAAACACCTTCAAGTGATAATTATGGTGGAACAAGCGGTAACAATAGTACCTTTGGTGCTTTAACTGCTGCAGTTGGAGGAGGGTCCGCTGGAGGTTATGGAAGTACGCCTGCTCCAGCATCTGGCGGTTCTGGTGGTGGTGGTTTATTTAGTCATGGTTCAGGAACTGTTGGACAAGGAAACGATGGCGGTGAAGGCTACAACGCAGGAGCACACCCAGGTACTGGTGGTGGCGGAGGCGCTGGTCAAGCAGGTATTTATAATACAAATGGAACAACCGTGGGTAAGGGCGGAGCAGGATTAAATACCTATTCTTCATGGGCAACAGCGACGTCAACTGGTGCAAGTGGCTACTATGCTGGTGGTGGTGGTGCTGGAGCATACGGAAGTAGTTACATAACAGGTGGCACAGGTGGTTCTGGCGGAGGTGGTGCAGGTGGTGACTCTAACGGTGGTGGCGGCACTGCAGGAACAGTAAACACTGGAGGTGGTGGTGGCGGTGGAGGACAAAACTATTCTGGTAGTACTGGAGGCACTGGGGGCGGTGGCGGTTCAGGACTAGTTATTGTTCGTTACACAACTGGTTCAATAACAGCAACTGGTGGAACGGTAACAACTTCTGGTGGGTACACTTACCACACATTTACTGGTAATGGAACTTGGCAAAGGACTGCATAATGGCGCATTGGGCAGAACTTGATAAAGACAATAAAGTCTTACGTGTAACTGTTGGAGATAATAATGACCCAGCAGGTGACGAAGGCTACTCTTGGCTAATTGAAAATCTTGGTGGTACTTGGATTAAGACAAGTTACAACGCAAAGATTCGTGGTAAGTATGCTGGATTAAATGACACTTATGATCCTGTTAAAGATATTTTTGTTGCCCCTCAACCATTCCCATCTTGGATTCAAGAAGGTTCTCATTGGAAAGCACCTGTAGATTACCCAACTGACGGTAAGCAATATGTTTGGAATGAAACTACCACAGCGTGGGAGGAAGTTAAGTGAGCATTCGCCACAGTACTGAAGAAAACGTAGATGGCATTCTTGTTGCCATTAGCGATGTTCCAGATACCCCTAATACCCCAACCGCATCTAACGTAGGAACTTCCCGCGCATATAACAATGGTGCGGCTACAGTTTCATTTACTAAAGCAGCTACTGGTGGTACTCCAACATCTTATACAGTTACTAGTACACCTGGTTCTTTTACCGCGACTGGTACAACATCACCAGTAACAGTTACTGGTTTACAGAGTGCAACAACTTATACTTTTTCTGCTACCGCAACTAACGCTACTGGCACAAGCTCAGCTTCTACATCTAGCGCATCTGTAACAGCAACAACAGTGCCACAAGCACCCACTATTGGCACAGCTTCTGGTGGAACCGCTGGTGTTGTATCCGTTACATTTACACCTGGCGCTTCTGGTGGATCAGCAATCACTGGCTACACAGTTACATCTTCTTCAGGTAGAACTGGAACTGGTTCTTCAAGCCCAATCACAGTTAACGAAACTGTTGCTGGTTCTTATACCTATACAGTAACCGCAACTAATGCAAATGGTACTTCTTCAGCATCCTCTGCTTCTAACTCTGTTACTTCATCATTTACATTTAGCGCTGACTTCTTAGTTGTCGCTGGTGGAGGCTCAGGAGGTAGCGGTGGTGCTGGAGGCGGTTCTGGCGGTGGTGGCGGTGGAGCAGGTGGTCTTCGTTCTAGCGTTGCACCTACTGGCGGTGGCGCTTCTGCTGAATCAGCATTGACCTTATCACCTGGAACTGCTTACACGGTTACTGTTGGTGGTGGTGGAAGTAACAGTATTTTTTCAACCATAACATCTACAGCAGGCGGTAATGGCGCTAACAGTTGCGGTTACGGACCCGCTGCTAATCCTGGTGGTGCTGGTGGTTCAGGTGGTGGTGGTTCTGGTTCTGGTTATGGATACAATGGTGGTGGTGGTTCAGGAGCATCAGGTCAAGGTTATAATGGCGGATTAAGTTACGCCGCTGGTGGTAACAACAGTGTAACTGGCGGTGGTGGCGGTGGCGCTGGTGGTTCTGGCGTAAATGGTGGTAGCAGTGGAACAACAAGTAACAGCGGTGGTGGTGGCGGTTCTTGCGTAACAAATTCTATTACTGGCTCTGCAGTAGATTATGCAGGTGGTGGTGGTGGTCGTTATGCATCTAGCAATGGTGGTGGCGGTGGCGGTGGTGGGGGTGGTGCCTCTGGTGGTGCTGGAGCAAGTGGTGCAACCAACACAGGTGGTGGTGGTGGCGCAGGAGGTTCTCCAACCACAGGTGGCTCTGGAGGTTCTGGTGTTGTTGTTATTAAGTATCCAAGTTCTTACAGCCCTACAATAGGTGCTGGATTAACTGCTTCAACTACAACTTCTGGCGGATATAAAATTACTAAATTTACAGCAGGAACAGATACGGTGACTTTCTAATGGCACATTATGCATTCTTAGATAAAGACAATACCGTTACCGAAGTTATTACTGGTCGTAACGAGAATGAAGTTGTAGACGGCATCTCTGATTGGGAAGCGTATTACGGTTCTATTCGTAACCAAAAATGCATTCGTACATCTTACAACCATCGTATTCGTGGCAAGTATGCTCAAATTAATGACACTTATGACTCTGTAAAAGATATTTTTGTTGCTCCTAAACCATTCCCATCATGGATTCAAGACGGTTCTCATTGGAAAGCACCAGTAGATATGCCTACAGATGGCAAAGATTATTACTGGGATGAACCAACCACATCTTGGAAAGTGGTAGAGTAACCCTATAACCGCTTAAATAATCGGAGCATAAATTGGCACAAATAATCTTTACAGACACAATGGGAGTTCCAGAAGAGTTTGCTCCTAAACCCGCTACTTCATCTGTACCCGACTGGTATAAGAACATGGAATCCTATATCGGGGGCGATAAGAAACCTTCAGGTGATGGGAACACAACAGGAACTATAAAACGATGCATGCCAGTATTTGACGCCATTACTGGTGGTTATATCCTTTATACAAATGCTGATGTCTACGTATCTCAAAAAAAGATTGATTACGGCGATAAAGAACATTACGAGAAAACAGGTGAGACTAAACTTTTAACCGCCGCTCAGATTAAAAGAAAGAAGTTAAGACCAACTCAACCATTTTATGAATGGCCTTCATATGGTCCAATTCAATTTCACCCAGTAGAACAGGCACCAACTCTTCCAGGGCGTAATGGTCATGAGGGCTCATATCCTAAATGGATTAATCCTTGGTCAATTAAGACAGAGCCAGGTTACTCAGTTTTATTTTTACAACCAATGCACAGAGAATCGCCGTTCACAATTCTTCCTGGCATCGTAGACACTGACACTTACACAGCACCAGTTAACTTCCCATTTGTGTTAAATAACTGGGAGTTTGAAGGTCTGATTCCTGCTGGCACTCCGATGGCACAAGTAATCCCATTCAAGCGTGAGTCATGGGAGATGTCTATTGGTGATCAAAAAGACTTAATAGAGCAGAACAATGTAACTAAAAAACTTCGTACTCGTTTCTTTGATTCATACAAAGCACAATATCGTCAACCAAAGGAATACAAGTAATGGCATCAAGCAAAGATACATTAACTATCGGTTGGTGCGATGGCGGTATGGTGGATGGCAAGTTCACCCAAGGTCTTGTTTACACAATCTCAGATGCGCAGAAAATGGGTATCAATATAACCAACTTCGGTAGGTGCGCTGGTAATCAAATTGGTAGACAACGCCAAGCTTTGTTTGATGGCTGGGCTGATGATTTAAAAACCGATTGGTTACTTTGGGTAGATAGTGATGTAGTTCTTACCCTAGATATTTTACAAAAGCTATGGGAAGCCAAGAACAAAGTTATTTGTCCAGTTGTCTCTGGTATTTACTTTATTTCAAAGGCGCCTGAAGGAGAACTCTCCGCGCCAATGGCACAGATATTTAATGATGTTGATGAGTTTACTATTGAGCACATCCACCCGTTGCCTAACAATGAATTGATTAAAATTGACTGCGCGGGAATGGGTTTAGTTCTTATGCATAAATCAATCATCCCTATTCTCCGCGAAAAGTACCCAGAGCAATCTATGTTTGCTGAACAAGAGGGTCTTAACAACAAGTACGTCAGCGAGGATGTGGTCTTCTTCCGCAAACTTAAAGCCGCTGGCATACCTGTCTATGCCCACACTGGCGCCATAGCGCAACATATGAAGCGCTTTAATCTTGATGCTAGGTATTACAACATGTGGTGGAATAGCAACCCTTAATTTTTGCCCTTTATTTTCTTTCCCTATGCGGGAGAATATAAACATGACCCGCGCCTGTAGCCCTGGTGGACGTTTCTCCACTGACTTTGAGACTCAAGCTATCGCCAACGCTATAACCATGGATTTACGTAATCCTGTTGGAACTTTGGCTGAGTGGTGGCTCTTTGACTCTATTACAACCGCGGTTGATCCTATTTACGATGTAGGTGATTCTCTTCCTACATTTACTGGCGGTAAGCATTGGACTGGACCTTATCTAGTTCCTATTGTCCGCGCCGTTATTACACAAGGCCAAGCAAAGACTAGCCAACAAGGTTTCTACAACGCTGACTTCTTGCACCTAACAGTTAACGCAACTGATATGGAACGACTAGTTCCTGGTATTATGAATAGCCCAGATGATACTGGTCGTCATAGAATTGTATGGAAGGGTGAAGTATGGCGCCCTTACCAAGCACAACAAAAGGGTGTTGTCGCTGAAGGATTTACTCTTCTAGCTCTAGACTGTACACAGGTAATGCCTGAAGAACTTGTAAACGATCCGCAGTTCTTAGCATACGCAGATGGTGAACCTCCTACTTATTATCCAGCTCAACCACCAGCTTATCCTGCGCTAACACCATCACCATTTATATTAAATTCCATTGATGGCGGAGACCCAGGGAGCAACTAAGAATGTCACTTTCACATGCGCGCATTTCAATTAATGATACAACACCAACAAAGGTAACCCCTGACTCATGGGCGGCATTGGGACCTAAGACCAACTGCACACTGCAAATTCAAAACCTAGGCACTGACGCTGTGTATGTGGGAGCAACAGGAGTAACAAGTACATCTTATGGTTGCGCTATCTCCGCTGGTGGAACTCTTACTATTGATGACCTACCACCATACGATGAGGTCTACGCTCTTTCACATGCATCTACTGGTTACGTCGCGGTTTTAAGAGTAACTAGATAATGGCACATATCCTCTATACAGGGGCGACTGTAGGACCACAAGGTTCTCCAGGTCCCGCAGGAAATGACGGTGCACAGGGCGCTACAGGCTCTCAGGGCGCTCAAGGCGCGCAAGGTGTACAAGGACGAGGTATTCAAGGTACACAGGGCTTACAAGGCTCTACAGGCCTTCAAGGAACTCAAGGTCTACAAGGTAGCACTGGTGTTCAGGGCAATGTAGGTTTTCAAGGAACAACAGGCAGTCAAGGTGTTCAGGGCGTTCAAGGCTCTACGGGAACTCAAGGCGCGCAAGGAACTATAGGTAACACTGGCGCACAAGGAACTCAAGGGACGTCTGGCGCAACTGGTACACAAGGTGCAATTGGTACACAAGGTGCAAATGGTTTAAATGGTGCACAAGGTACAACAGGTGCGCAAGGTACGCAAGGAGCTACTGGTTCCCAAGGAGCTACAGGTGTTCAAGGTTACACAGGTCAATCTGGCGCACAAGGAGCGCAGGGAACAACAGGTTCTACAGGATTTACTGGTAATCAAGGAACCGCTGGCGCTCAAGGTGTACAAGGTTTACAAGGAGCCACAGGCACTCAAGGTACACAGGGAACACAAGGCGTTCAAGGTGTACAAGGACCAATAGATTCTCCTAGCGGAGCACTTATGGCCTATGCTGGTTCATCGGCACCTTCAGGTTGGTTACTCTGCGATGGAAGCGCCGTTTCTAGAACTACCTATTCAGGCCTATATTCTGCTATTGGCACTGCATACGGCGCGGGGGACAATTCAACTACTTTTAACTTGCCAGATATGCGTGGACGTATTCCAGTAGGAAAGAACTCAGGAACTTTTTCTACTCTTGGCGGCACTGGTGGCGAAGAGACTCACACCTTATCCTCTGGTGAAATGCCTTCTCACACTCACAGGATAAGAACTAACAGTGCTGCAGAAGCAACGACCATTGGTGGATTTTCCGCATCATCAAACACAATGTTTTTTGGAACAGACCGTTCAGGAACTACTGCGTATTACAGCAGTTCTGTGGAATCTACTGGTGGAGGCGCTGCCCACAATAACATTCAACCTTATCAAGTAGTCAACTACATTATTAAAACTTAGGAGTAAATATGCCTTTTAAATCGCAAGCGCAAAAGGGTTGGATGTATGCTACTCATCCAGAGATGGCAAAGCAATGGCAGGAGGAAACTCCTAAGGGTAAGAAGCTCCCAAAGAAAGTAGGAAAGAAAAATGGCAAAAGCAAAACTAGGTAGTGGTTCTCGCTTTAAGAAGATTGAAGCTGAAGCTAAAAAGTCTGGTGCTAAGAACCCTGCTGCTGTAGCCGCAGCCGCTGGCATCAAAAAGTACGGCGTTAAGAAGATGGAAAAGATGGCACAAAAGGGTAAGAAATAAGATATCCTTTAAGTCAACCTAGGTAAGGAAATAAAATGACAGATGATACAACAACCCCAGCAACTGATGCTCCTGTAGCAGATGCAACAGCAGATGCAACAGCAGATGCAACAGCAGATGCAACAGCAACTGATGCTCCTGTAGCAGATGCAACAGCAGATGCAGACGACTCAGAAGACGACTCAAATGATGACTCAGATGAGGACTCAGATGAGGACGACTCAGAAGATGACGATTCTGACGAAGATGATGAAGATGAAGATGACGAAGACGATTCAGAAGGAGATAACGAATAATGTGCGCTAAATGTGGATGCGGATGCAAGCCAGGAAAGCCAGCAAAGGGCTGTAAGTGCACTTGTGCAACTTGCAAAGCTGCTCGTGCAAAGAAGACTAAGTAATGGCTAAAGAACTATCACCAAAGCAAAAGAAAATTGCAGGCGCTGCAGCACCTACTAACAAGATTACAGGCGCTGATTTCAAAGCTCTTAAGGGAGCTAAAGGCAAGAAGATGTCAATGAACCGTAAGAAGGGGATGTAACTATGTGTGCAACCTGCGGATGCGGTAAAAAAGGACCTATGTCAATGAAGGCCGATAAGAAGCAAGATGCCAAAGTGATGAAGGGTATGACTCCAAAGCAAAAGGCAGCTTTTGAAAAGGCTGATAAGAAGATGGATAAGAAAAAGCCATCAGCTAAGGCGGATGCCAAGATGGATAAAGCATTAGCAAAGCGGATCAAAAAGAAGTAAAAGACTTAAACATTAAGCCCCACTCTGTGGGGCTTTTTGCTTTATCCTTATATTAGTTTCCATGCGGGAAACTAAGCACAACCCCTGCGTTTTACATTGCTACTCCCTAGGAGATTATCCATGGCGGAAAGAATAGATAGGCCCTCAGATATTGAGTTCGCCAAAGCTATTGTTCAGAACATTCCTGAATCGGATAAAAGCATCTTGAAATCGCTGGGAGCGGCTTATGTAGCGTCAGAGGTTATTAGAAGTGCTACTAAAAAACGATAACCTAGAATCTCTAACTGAAAAGTCTATTAAGGAACTTATTGTTCCTTTGACTGAGTACCTTCGTATGACCGCCTATAACTCAGGTTGGCCTGCTCACCTTGTTCAGAAGATGAGCGTTACTTTTGATAATGATTACAACCTTCTTGTTGACTATCCAGATGATGTTAAAGAAGATATAGAAGACCTAGAGTATGGCGACATTAATGGCTTGCCTAATGCTGCTATTCGTCCCTTTCTTCTCCGCGCGCCTGGAATGATAGGATTAGTCCTAGAACAAAAGATACTTCCAAGCATGCTATTAGAAATGGGGGTAATCTAATGGGGAATCCATTTATCGTTGCTGAGGACCTAGCCCTTAAGACTCACACCCAAGGCGTTACTGTTCAAGATGATAAGAACCAAGACCGCGTTGTAAAAGTGTGGTTTGGTTACCCTGATGTTGAAATCCGTACCCAAGACTTCCCATTTATAACAATTGATTTAATTGACATTGTTCCTGGCAACGACCGTCAGAACTATGGGTATTACACAGACTCAGATTACCGCGGAACTATTGCACCTGTTTCAGGTCAAGCTTATACCTACATCACCCCAGTTGCCTATGACCTTGTGTATCAAATAACTTCCTATTCCCGCCACCCACGACATGACCGCGCAATCATGTTTCAACTAATGAATAAATTTCCATCAAAATACGGTTACCTATTAGTGCCTAATCAACTGGGCACTGAGACAAGTAGCCGTAGCATGTTTCTTGATGGTTTTGTAAAAAGAGATGCGGTAGACAGTGAAACTGGAAACCGTCGTCTTTTAAGAAATGTACTATCAGTTAGAGTGCTTAGCGAAATGACGCCTGAACAGGCAGCAGCCGCTACCAAGCTAGTTGAGCAAGTGCATATCAACACTACTACATCGTATATCCCGTCTGGCTACATACCGATCTAATAAACGTAAACTATGTATAAATATAAGGAGTCAATTAAATGACAGCATATCTACGCCCAGGGGTGTACGTTCAAGAAACGCTAAACCCTATCGCACCAGTAGTTGGTCCTTCATCAAACACTGTCGCCGCTTTTATCGGAGCAAACGACCGTGGTCCAGAAGTTCCAACACTAGTTACTTCTTGGAGCCAATACGTTTCAAAGTTTGGTTCTTGGAACACCAACACAGGAAATGACCTTCCACTAGCTGTTTACCTATTCTTTGCTAATGGTGGAAGCCAAGCATTTGTAACCCGTGTTTCAGGAAGCGGAGCTAACGCAGCTACCCGCAGCTTAAATGACCGCGCAGGTTCTCCTCAAGCAACGCTAAAGGTTAGCGCCATTAACGTTGGTACATGGGGTAACGGTCTAAACATCAGCGTTACTAACTCAACAACCACAGGTTACTTTAACCTAATTGTTTACTCAGGTGGTTCAAGTTCAGCAAACATTGTTGAACAATGGACAGACATTACAATGGTTTCAACAGACAGCCGTTATGCGCTTTCAGTTGTAAACAACAACTCTAACTACATCACACTAGTAGACCTAGCCTCTTCATCAACGGGCTCTACAAAGAACCCATCAACACTTACCAATCAAGCACTAAGCACAGGTGCCGATGGAGCAACAGTTGATAGCACAGCCATCACAGCTGCACTTCCTCTATACGACACCATTGCACAATCTTTGGTTCTCAACATCCCAGGATACACAGACGCTACAACCGTAAATGCTGCTATCTCATATGCAACAGGTCGCGGAGATGTTTTTGTTGTGGTTGATGGTATTAATGACACAGTTGCTAACCAACTAACATTGGCTGCTAGCTACACAGCAAGCTCTGAAGCTGCTGTTTATTACCCACAAATCACAATTGCTGATCCAACACTTGGAGTAGGAGCACCTGCTGGCGCTACTAAGACTCTAGGAGCTGGCGCTGCTGTTGTAGGTTTGTATGCAGCTACCGACGCTTCACGCGGAGTATTCAAAGCTCCTGCTGGGCTTCAAGCTCGTCTTGCTGGTGCGGTTTCAGTAACTCCACTAACAAACTCAGACCTTGATACTCTAAACAGCTCTAACCCACCAGTTAACGCAATTCGTTATATCTCTGGTTCAGGCATTGTTGTTATGGGCGCTCGTACATTGAAAGCTGGTTATGTAGATCGTTATGTACCAGTTCGTCGTACACTAATCTACTTGGAAAAGTCTCTAAAGGACTTAACTCAATTCGCAGTATTTGAGCCAAACGATGCTCGTCTATGGTCACGCATTAATGCAACAGTTAGTGCATTCCTAACATCATTTTGGTCTCAAGGCGGCTTAACAGGTGGTAACCCTTCACAGGCTTACTTTGTTAAGGTTGATGCGGAAAACAATCCACAATCAGCTATTGATAATGGAATTGTAAATATTCAAGTTGGTGTTGCTCTACAACGTCCAGCTGAATTCGTTGTAATCAATATCGGTCAATACAGCGGTGGAACCACCATCACTGTGGCTTAAAGGAGATAGGTAAAAATGGCAAGTTCAACCCTAAGTACATATAACTCAAGTCTGGTAACAGACCCATTACGTGGGTTTAGATTTACCGCATCCTTTACCGCAGCTGGTGGAGGAAGTGTGTTTGATGGTCGTATTACTGATGCTAACGGCACAGTAACACCTCCAGCAGCAGGTAAGTCAACTGGTTGGGTAGGCGGCTTCAGCAGCATTGGTGGATTGAGCATTAACACTCAAAACATTCAATACCGTGAAGGTGGCTACAACACCACTGTTCACCAGATTCCAGGAATGACAACATTCACACCTGTTACTTTCAGCCGTGGAGTTTTATTTGGAAACGACCAAGCTCTTGCTTGGATGCGTGGCCTTTTCTCAGCAGCCCAAGGTTCAGGTCTAAATAACGCTCTTGCAGCAAAGACCCCAAGTTTCTCTGGTGGAAACTTTCGTGTTGATATTGTCATCAGCGTTAACGATCACCCAAATACAAATGCAAATGCAGATGTTCCAAAGATGAAATTCAAAATTCACAACGCTTGGATTACTTCTCTTAACTACACTGACCTAGATGCTACAAATGGAGCACTTCTATTTGAAACAATGCAACTAGTTCACGAAGGAATCTCTGCTTACTTTGTAAATGGGGATGGAACACCAACCGACCTTTCAAACGAAAACTTATACTAATAACTAATTAATAGGAGAACAAGACGTGACAACAACAATTACAGATGCAGAACTAGTAAATCAATATGTACAAAAGGCAATGGAGGAGCCTGCACAGGTCGTAGCGACCAAGGCTCCTTCAGGACCTGAAGTACAACTACCAGGAGGCTTCGTAGATAACGGAGCTTTAGTTACTACAGTAGAGGTAAGAGAACTAAACGGTGTTGATGAAGAAGCTATTGCTAAAGCATCAACCACAGGTAAGGCTCTTAGCATTCTTCTACAACGTGGTTTGGTAAAAATTGGACCAAGAGAGGCTACTTCAGCCGATCTTGACAACTTACTATCTGGTGACCGTGACGCTATTTTGGTAGGCATCCGAAAGATTACTTTTGGAGAAACTATTGAACTAGGGACTCAATGCGGCAGCTGCGGGGTAGAGCAAGAAGTATCAATTGATTTAACAGATGATGTACCAGTAAAGAAGCTAGATGATGCTATCTCTGATAGAGAATGGAGAGTAAAGACCAAGAAGGGCTATGTCACAGTAGGTCTTCCAACAGGTATTACTCAAAAGAAACTATTGGAGAACGCTGATAAAACCGCGGCAGAATTAAACACAATTCTTCTAGCAGGTTGTGTACTAGCTGTAAACGATGAACCATCAATGGGCGCAAGCACTGTTCTTTCTTTGGGAATGCAAGACCGCTCAAAGATTGTTGAAGAAATCATTTCACGTAACCCAGGCCCACGCCTTGGGGAGGTGAAGAAGGCTTGCAAGGCTTGTGGTGAGTTTATCGCTCTACCACTTAGTCTTGTTGATTTGTTTCGCGTATAGCGAAAAAGATTATGAAAACTTGCTTGACCAGTACGAGATTCTAACTAGGACTTTTACTGGATGGACTTTAGCGGACATTAAATCAATGTCTGCTAGAGAACGGTTAAATTGGATAGAACGAAGTAGAAGAGGTAGGAAGTAACAATGGACGATATCAAAACCGCCTTTAGTCTAGGCGGCATGTCTCGTACAGTTACCAACCTTAAAAACGACTTACTTGGCCTAGCCAACGTAATTGAAAATACTTTACTTCCAAAGATTCAAAAAATGGCAACGCTCCTTAACGGGAGCGCTAATGCCTTTGGTGGTCTAGTTGATAGAAACGGACGACCTCTAAGCTCTCAAGCTTCTCAAAAAATATCTCAAGGCGCCACTGACGTACCATCTACTGGTGGCGGAGGAGCAGGTGGCGGTGGTGGCAACGATAACGTAATTGCGGACAATGGTCGTTCTAGGTCTGCTATGTACGCGTCTGCAGCCATACCTCTTGCCAAAATTGCTAGCAACGCTATGCCTAGCGTACCAACCGCGGTTGAACAAGATTTCTTAACCCAACGCGCCGCATTTTATGGAATAGGTGGGGGAAACCCAGCAGCAGTAAATTCACTGCAGAAGCAACTTGCTAAGCAAGGTTTTGCTTTAAATAATATGGATACCACCAGAGCTTTACTTATGGCTCAGAGCACAGGGCTTACTGGTGTTGGTAATCTCAATCAAGTTATGCAAGGAGCAGCTACAGCTTCTCAAATAACCCCAGGTATAGGTATTACTGAAGCAACTTCCGCCATTGGTGGAACTATGAACTCTGCTAATACCGTTAACCTTGCCCGCACAATTGGTATTAACATCCGTCAATCTGATGGAACAATGCTTCCATTCCCGCAGATGGTAGACAAGATTTGGGCTTTTATTAGCCGCAATAGCAACGGCCAAGGTATGGATAAGCAGTCGCTTCAATACTCTATGCAACCTGGCTACGGTATTTATAACATGTTAAACGGCCTCTTTAATGGAGACCCAGTTATGATTAAAATGGTTTCTGATGCACTTCTTGCAAAAGCAAGTTTTGGTGGAAAGCCATTAGGTAATATAACAACCTCTGAAATGGTTAAGGCTGGAATTCAATCAGCAACCGTTAGAAACATTGCTAGTCAAAATGCCGCTGCAACTGGGACTCTTGTTTCCACAGCCGCAACTACCGCTGGTGGCTACGCTGGAGCGGCTGACATTGGCACTGGTATGAATAACTTAGCCTCTGCTATGAGTGATTTAACAGCTGTGCTAGGTGGTGGTAAAGGGTTCTTATCAGGAGTAACAGGGCTTGGTAATGGAGCTATGGGCTCAGCTTTAAAACTTGGTGGCGGTTTTGGACTAAGTTCCCTACTTAAAGGTGGAACATCATCTATCTTTGGTAAAGAAATGCCAGCTATAGTGGAAAAGATATTGCCATTTTTACTTGCTGGATTTTTAGCTGAAGGTGGACCAGCTGACAAGTCAATGCCATATGTTGTTGGTGAAAAAGGACCAGAGCTGTTTATTCCTAAAACAGATGGAACTGTGCTACCTAATAGTATGTTTAAAGCTGATGGCGGTGGGGTTTCTTCTTATGGAGCATCTGGTTCTAAAACAGCATTATCAGATGACCAATTAAAAAATGTACTTAAAGCAGCAGGATTTAAAGGTAGTAGCTTAGACACAGCATTTCAAGTTTCTCGTATGGAATCTGGTGGTCGTCCTAAAGCATTAAACCAAAACTCTGCCACTGGTGATTATTCGCAAGGTCTTTTCCAAATAAACATGATTGGTGATTTGGGAAGACAAAGAAATGCACAATATCTAAAAGACTATGCATCTATTGGATACACAGGCCCTGAAAGCCTTTATGATCCAAAAATTAACGCTAAAATTGCATACGATATTTCTCATGGTGGAACTGTGTGGGGTAATGCTTGGACCAATACAGCAGCAAAACTTGGAATAGCTGGCGGTGGTTACTCTGCTGGTGGTGGTTCTGCTATGTCAATGAGTATTAATGATGCTACCGCAGCCGCTAGATTTCAAGCCGCACAAGCTGCCGCTTTTGGTGTAGCTGCTGGTGGTGTTGGTGGTGGCCTTAGTGGTGCTAACTACAACTATAATCTTGGTGGAGTTACCATACAGATAGTAGCTGCCAAGGACCCTACCAAAACTGGTGCCGCTGTTTCATCCGCAATTAAGAATCTAGGTAAGAGCTAATATGACATCAAAACCTTTAAAATCAGGAAAAGGCGCCGCTGCTGGAACTAGCACGGGTTGGAGTAATCCTGCATGGGCTGGTGTAACTGGGCAAGGAAACACCTATAAAAAAGCCACGCTTCCAACATTAAAACCTGATACAAATTACGTAAACCCTGCGTGGGCTGGCTATATTGATGCCGCTAAAAAAGGAAAATCGTATCAACAAGTACATGCAGATGCAATTCCTACATATGGTTCTGGTGCATATGTAATAGCGTATCGTGAACGTGAAAAACAAGTAAAACCTAGTTCAAAAGGATCAGGTAAAGGTTCTGGTTCAAGTGGAGACACTTCAGTACAATATGTAAGCCCAAATTTAATGAAATTTAATTTACCGCCACATCAATGGAGTTTGCCTGTAAACCCTTCTAATTTAGATACATCAAACTATGTAAATAGTAATTCAGTAGATCACAGTAAACGCAGAGCTATTATGTGGTATTACGGAGGAGCGGATACAACAGATGCTGGCATTCTACTTGGAGCTAATACTGCTGGATCAACCGCCTCTCAAACAACGGCCACTGATGTTTACAAGACTACCCCACAAGATAACTATTGGGGTTTTCAATTTTTATGGAATCCTCAAACATTTCAAACTGTTTTAACCAGAAATTCAAACGTAGTACCAAGTCTTTTAGATAAACATGCGCCTTTAAACGGGTTGTTTACTGCAATGGAATCAATTCAATTTACTATAACAATTGATAGAGTAAACGATTTTGCGTTTTTAAGAGGTTTATTTGCATATTACTCCACAACAGCAAGTTCTTTAAATATTACTAAAAACGTTTTAGCTGATGCCGCGTCTCAATACTATACAAATGGATATCCTTCAAATCCTAATCCTAAAGAAGACCCAGCTGATCAGCTTAATGCTTTGATGACTATGGGAACAATGGCGGATATTGAATATATTTATAAAATGATTAATGGTTCTGGTCAAAAAGGAAAAGTATGGACAAATGGCTTAGGACGACAAACTGCAGACCTTGCCTTTTTATCCCCAACAGCTATTGCTTTAAAACTTGGACCAAATCCAGATAGCTTGTCTTATGTGGGTTGGATTGAAAGCCTTAATGTAAACCACACCATGTTTACAGAAGATATGATCCCTATCCATAGTGAAGTAACAGTAACCTTCAACGGCTTCTCACGTGTAGCCCTAACGAGTAAGAACTAATTATGACTATATACAAAGGTTCTAGGTATGAATATTCTGTAATTGATTTTGTTTCTACAAAATTAAACGGTGATGCAAATCCTATTGTATTTTATGAATTTACTGATATAGGTAAAGTTACGTACTACGAACACACCTATATTCAAGGCGAACGTCTTGAACAAATAGCGGCTAAATATTATAAAAATCCACAGGCCTGGTGGTTAATTCCTGAATACAATCCACAAATAACAGATTTTACAAATATACCTACTGGAACAATATTAAAGATACCAAATGTTTAATTACGTAATAGCTGATTTTCCTAACACATCAACGCCCCCAGCCTATGTGTATTCTTTAAATTTATATCAAACTAGATATGAGCACGAAATTGCTGTGCTTCAATTTAGAGATTGGGGTGTTGAATACGACGCTGTTCAAACAGGCTCTCCAGTAACATTTACTTTAAATGATTCTGGAAAAGCTAGAACCTTTTATGGGTATGTCCACCATGTCAATGTAGATCGGGAACCTGGTTCATTTTTAACTGAAGTTGTAGTTTTAAGTTCATCTATGCTGTTAAAAAATCAATCTCAAAAAGTATGGACTAATCTTTCAGCCGATGGAATAATCCAAAACATAGCTAATGCTAATGGATTTGTAGCATTTACAATACCTCACCCACGTATCTACGATCAAGTAGCCCAAGCTGGGCACACTGATTGGGAAATAATGGTAAGACTAGCTAAACAGTCTGGTTATAGCTTACGCACTGAAAATACTGAAATTTACTTTCAACCACTTCTTTATGAGTATGAAAATAAAAAAAGTGAAGCTCCTTTGTTTGTAATGCGAGATGCTAATGATCCAAACGGTTCTAGTATTTATTCTTTTTCTCCTACTATAAGTGAATCATTGGACTATGACGGGGATAGTAAGGCAGCCATTGCTATTTCTGGTTTTGATTCAACAACAAATAGCAGCATTTCTTCTACTTCTCAAAAACCTAATAAAAATACTAAATTAAAATATTCTCGTGAGTTTTTTGATAAATACGATACAAGTGTTGTAGCCACTAATCCGTTGATTGCTCAATACGAGTCTGAAGCTGCGGAGAATAGAAGTCAGTTCCCTTATAGGGCAGTAGCTGAAGTGGCTGGAGACCCTTCTTTACGCCCAGACCTTCCAGTTTATTTAGAAGGAGTCGGTTCTATTTATTCGGGGTATTGGACAATACTTGGAACTCAACATGTCGTTGTTGAAGAGAAAAGAAATAGTCATAAGTACACAACAATGCTTTATTTGGGTTCAGATTCATTAGGACCTAATACTGCCTATAACAATGGTAAAGCTATACAAACTCCAAACGCAACAAGGTCAAGGACCATAATCCCAGGGGTTCGCCAAACAAATATTGTTCCTAAAACCAGAATAGTTAAAGTGGCACCAAACCTTGGTCCACAAAATAAAGGTTCTTTTGGAAAAGTAAAAAACAGAGCTAAAAGTAATTTAAGCAGTCCTGTATGGAAAACAGCAACTGCTACCCTTAACCCTGTACAACAACCAAATAAAAGTACAAGTTCTCAAACAAAAAGATTACTAAATAAGACACCAGGTATCCTATGACGTACGATAAAAGATTTTATGGCATCTACGAAGGTCTTTGTACTAACAACGAAGACCCAGACAATCTATACAAGATTAAATTAAAAGTACCACAGGTTTTGGGAGATTATGAAACTAACTGGTCGGCTGCATGCTTACCTGTTACAGACAACTCAACCCATGATGCGCATACAGATGTGATCACTAGTAGCAGCGCTTTGTCAGGATTATCTGCCCATACCCACACAGTTACATTAGATGCATCGCACTCTGACCATATAAAGGTGCCAAAAGTAGGACAAAAAGTTTGGGTGATGTTTATAGCTGGAGACCCTAATTTTCCAGTATGGATGGGAGTAGGACTGAATGAGTAAAGCAATTTCTTTGCCGTTTTCTTTTGACGTTAATGGGTCTGTGGCAAGCACCCAAGACCAAAAGAAGATAATACAAGACCGAATAGTTCTTGCACTTATGACCTACACCAGTGAGCGAGTAATGCGCCCAGGATATGGCACCAATATAAAAGGCAGTGTTTTTGAAAACATAAACTCAGCCAGCTCAGCTATACAACAAGAGGTTTCTGCGGGATTTAGTAATTGGTTCCCCTATCTGACTTTATTGGGAACAGATGTAACGCTAGACCCTGTAGATGGTCACTTAAATGTGGTAATCAATTATAAGTACGGTTCTTCTGCGAACCCTGAGACTATAAGTATTAAAACTGATATTCTTAGCCAATCTGGTGATGTAATAACGGAGGTACCATATGGCAACCAATAATTACGTTCCTTCGGTGGATTACACCTCTAGGGATTACTCGTCAATCCTATCGGATATGACAACCCTCATTCCCGCCTTTTCACCTGCGTGGACCAACCGTGACCCTGCCGACTTTGGCATGACCATGCTAGAGCTCTTTGCCTATATGGGCGATCTTCTCAACTACTACATTGACCGCGCGGCAAATGAATCATTTATTACCACAGCTACCCAACGACAGAACGTGTTAAGACTAGCTAATTTACTTGGGTATACCCCAGTCAACACCATTGCTTCAACTGTGACTCTTACATTTCAAAACTCAACCTCATCCGCTATTACAGTGCCAGCGCTAACAAAAGTAGCTACCTCTTTAGTGGCCAATGCTGCAACTGCTCAAATTATATTTGAAACAAATACCGATGTCACTGTTCTAGCAAAAGTTGGTTCAACAAACGGTTCAGCCACTGTCATTGCTACTCAGGGAACTACTGTTTCTGATGAAATCCTTGGCGCTTCAGACGGAACAGCAAATCAAAGTTTTCAATTAAGCAACACTTCTGTAATTAACGATTCTGTTCAAATTGCAATTAACGGTGTTGAATACCAAAAAATTGAATATTTAATTGATGCCAACAGCTATGACCCAGTATTTTCTGTGGTAACAAATGCTGAAGGTATCACTTATGTTGTTTTTGGCGATGGTGTAAGTGGCCGCATTCCTCCTAATGGTGTGCAAATTTATGCAACATACCGTGTAGGTGGCGGCACTATTGGTAACGTTGCTTCCAATACCATTAAATATATTATCAGCGTTCCTTCTGGAACAATTCCTGCTGGCTTAACAGTAGCTAACCAAGACATTAGCGTATCTGGTGATGGCGCGGCAACTGGGGGTTCAGATGAGGAATCAACAGATTCTATTAGAATTAATGCTCCACTAAGTATTAGAGCTATCAATAGAGCTGTATCACTGACAGACTATGCTTACCTTGCCGTCCAAACTACAGGGGTATCTAAAGCTATTGCTTCAGCAGACGTCTACACATCAATAACTTTGTATTTTGTTCCTTCTGGTGACCCAGGAGTTCAATCAGATAACGTTACCCCAAGCGCTGTTTTTAATAACACTGTGCCTAAAGTACTAGCAGCATTAATTGATAAAGCCCCAGCAAACACCACTATTACATTTCAACCACCTACATACGTGGGAGTAAATTTAGTAGTTAGCATTACAGTTGGAACGCAGTATAAGCAATCTTCTGTAACAGCAAATGTGACTGCTGCGTTAAATAACCTATTTAATATAAATAACGTTGTTTTTAATGACACAATCTCTATTTCTGATGTGCATGCGACAGTGTCATCCGTTGATGGGGTTGCCTACCAACAGCTTCAAAAGCTAGTCAGAGCAGATAAAGATCAAACTTTTACTATTAATAATAAACTTTTGTCATCAAACACTGCAACTTTGACTACATCTGTAAATCATAATTTAACAGTAGGTCAGACAATATCGGTAACCAACGTAGATGCTACATTTAATGGAACGTTTGTTGTAACAGCTGTAACCTCTAACACATTCTCATACGCACTAGTAGCTAGCCCTGTAAGCTCTACATCTGCATCTGGTTCTGTTACAGCCCTTACAGTAAACGATATTGTCTGTACTACTAATGAAATTCCAACATTGTATTCAATCCCTAATATTGGAACTTTGACTGTTAATCCTACTGGCGGAATTCTAAGCTAATATGTCACGTTACGGTATTGATTACTATGGTGTTGGTTATTACGGTAGTGATAACCCTATTAAGTATGATGCTGCACCCTTTACCGCAAAACCATACAAACAAGGAAAAATACTTTTAAATTGGGCTGATCCTACTGGTGATTGGTCTGAGTTAATTATTGTAAGAAATTCTTATGGATTTTCAATAGATGCGTGGGATGGCACAAGGATTTTAACTGCGTATAATGGTGCCGATCCTGTTATCTATATTGATGAGAATGGTCTAACTCAAGGTAACTTCTACTATTATTCTATATTTGTATTCAGCACTGTTCAATATTCTTGGGTTAATGCTGGTAGTGCTTTTGCTTTATCTGTTAAAGACCATGGCAATACCGACAAACTCTACAACTATCTTCCAGAAATTTACAAAATATCTCAACCATATTCAGCTACATCAGACTGGTACAACCCAGACCTGTATGCATTTTTAGGAAACTTTGGTTTTGAGTTGGATTACGAACAAAGTTTAATTGAAAACTTGATTAATAAGTATGATGTTCAAAAAGTAAGCGGTTCTTTAGTACCGACAATGATGAACCAATTTGGCCAAACCTATGAACCAGCAATTGGTTTACAACAAAACAGAATCATACTAAAAGATGCAATAACTTTAACTAAAGAAAAAGGTTCTAAAGACGGACTTATTGGATTTATAAAAGACTTTACTGGTTGGGGTATACCTGTACCTATTAGTGGCACCCCTAACCCTAGCGTTAACGGAATTACTGTGGGCCATAACATAATGCTTGATTACAACGACTCTTCATTTGAAGAGGGTATTGGGCACTGGGTATCTACCGATGGCACCGCTGACTTAGACCACCTTAAAGTATTTAATATAAAATCTTTGTCAGTTACCTCTAACGTAGCTACTTTAATTATTGGTCCACATAACTATGACGTCAGCAACAAGGTAGTAATTAGTGGACTATCTTTGCCTTTGTTTAATAGCGCTACCCCTGTTACCTTAACCGCGGTTGATCAAAATACATCTATTAGTTTTAGTATTACTACAGCTGATTTTTCTTCAGTATCTGGGTATAACGTATCTACAGGAGCCTATGGGTTAGTGACCCCATACCCAGCACCATGGGTAGAACCAACCGCACCAGAACTGTTTCCTAATAAAGCTAGCGGAGTGTTTTCTGTATATAACTTATCTACTAGCGCCCAAACAGTTAACACCTATTGTGGTGATGACGCTCCTATTACTAAGGGAATCCCTGTAACCGCTGGAACTCAATACACATTTAGCATCTACGCGGCTAAAGGAGCCACGGCTCGTACCGTTACTGCAAAGATTAAATGGTTTAACCGTTTTGGTGTTTATCTATCTACGTCCTCTGGCACTGAGGTCTCTGACAACACTGCTACCTTCTCTAGCTCTTATCGTCCATCAGTAACTGCTTCAGCTCCTACTGGTGCCTACTATGCCTGCCCTGGTATTTCTATAGCATCTGTGGGCGGCTCTGCCAGCAATGAACACCATTACTTTGACGCGGCTCAATTTGAGGTTGCGTCTTCTGCTACCTCTTTTGATGAAGCTCGCCAACTACACCTTATCCTGCGCGCTAATAGAATCAATGAACTATTAAACCCACACTTTGCATCCCCAATTACTCCGTGGAATGCAGCCAATGCTTCAACCTCAGTAATAAATACTTATGAAGAACCAAATGTAGATTTATTTACAATTGCCTCAGCCAGTATCTCTACCAATGTAGCAACAGTGACTTTGACTAATCCTCATAGTTACCAAATTGGACAAACCGTTGTTATCAGCGGGGTCACAGGCACAGGAGCCTCAAACTACAATGGTGTAAGAACCATCACTGCTGTAACTCTAACTACCTTTACCTATTCTGTAACGGCTAGCAATTCAACTGTTACTTCGGGTGTTGTGTACAGAACAGGAAACTCATTAAAGCTGACTGCCACTGGCTCTTCAGTATCCGTGTCTTCTTGGGATGGCTCAACTACATCTGAGCTTATGGGAATCTATTACCCAAATACTTCTTACACATTTAGCGTTTATGCTCAAGCAGGAACTGCTGCTGAACATGTAACAGCCAAGATCAACTGGTATGACACCAGCTACTCATTGATTAGTTCTTCAGTAGGAACCTCAACCGCGGTCTCTACAACAACTTGGGCGCGCCCTTACGTGATTGGAACAGCCCCAGCTACAGCTGCTTATGCCAGCGTAGAACTTGATTGGGCAACTACTTCTGGAAACATATTAGTTTTAGACGAAGCACTCTTTGAAAACAATGGACAAGTTTTAGATTACTTTGATGGCTCTAACGGTAACGGAACTGTTTATGACTTGTTTTGGGAAGGTGGCGTACCAAACGCTGCTCGTAGCCACTATTACAAAAATAGATTTTCAGTTCAAACAAGATTGTTTGGAGCAACACTAAACGCTGAACTGCCTATGGGCTCTACAACGGCAGTGTACATAGCACAACCACAGACGTAGTACTATTACGCCATGTTTAACTTATTTCTTGTATCAATGGCGGTAGCGTTTTTTCTTGCTCTTCTACAACCAATAGCGGAAGTCCTTGAAATCTTTACTAGTGCTATGGCAGTCAATGCCATTTTTGCGGTAGGACTTTCCTTTGGTGGTAATGCCCTTATCGGATTTCCTGTTAAAGAACTAATACTCAGGGCAGTAGCCTGCGCCTTCTTAAGTAGGGTTCTATTGACTGGGGCAGAGCGACTTTCCACCTATCGTCCCGCTGTGATTAGACAAAAGTAAACTTTGTGCTAATGTAGGCCTCCCCTAACAGGAGGTCCTATGGACAAATATTATGTGATGGTAGCTGGTGCAGGAAGCACCAGTCGGGCTAACGTAGAAGCCCTTATAGATGACTACGTATATGCAAATGGACAAGATGTAACTTTCTTGCTTCCTTATGAAACATCCCCCGCGCCTGGACAAGTGTTTATTAGTCAATGGGCAAAAGATAAAAGCAAAGATGTTGTTATCTTTTCCAACGAGGGTGCAAAGCATGATGGCATCTCTTCAGCCAGCATGATTGAAACAGATAATCCATTAGAAGAGGCTTGCAAGTTCGCGGGTAAGGTTAAGACCGCAGGGTTTGTACTATGGAACAAAGACGAACCTAACAACGAACTGCTAGACACTATGCTCCAACACAACATAACCCCTTATGACCTAAGTGAGGGTTTAAATAAAATTTCCCCCACCCCAGAACATGTGGTTACAAAGGGGGAGGAATTAATTGAACCTGCCTTAGAGCCTGATATAGACATGGAAGAGATAATCAAGCGAGTCACCGAAGCTGTGGTAGCCCAACTACTACCCTCTAAAAAGGCTTCTAAGGGGCCTAAGACGTGATTACAGCCCGCGCCCTAGGGGTTTACCTGTATCTCTATGCCTCAGGAGCCTCCATAAGCGCTGAGGGCCTTTCCAAGGTATTTGGGGAAGGCAGAAATTCCATGAGGTTGGCTCTTAAGGAGCTGAAGGACTACAACATGATCTCTTCTAAGAAGGAGCGGATTGGCAACAGAATTATGACAGTAAATCGCCTTGTGGAGCCCAATCTCTGGCGACCAGAAGTTGGTCATCTGATACAGCAGACACAGCTGAATAGCTATTTAAACTTAAATGCATATTCATATATAAAGCAAGAAAGATTACTTGGGGAACCCAAGGAGGGAATGATGGATAACGAATTTAGAGCGTTAAGCTATGAGAGCGAAGAGGATGAGCTAAGAGCCAAGATTCGCAAGGAGCGCGAACGCAAGAGTGCCGAATACGCTCTGGCCAAGGAGCAAGAGCACAACAGAAAGCGCGAAGCCAAGATGAGCAAGTTGCCGATTGACTGGACTACAGACGAATCGGTAAATGAATTTGCTAACCGCATGGAAGGCATGTGGCACGTGACCCCTTGGAAAGTTGCGCGGACAAGGTTTCGTGGCGCTTTTGGTCAGGCTCGCAAAACTCACGGCACCACAGGTGATATAGAGTTAAAGATGATGGATAGATTCTTTGCAGGTCTAGAGCACAATAAGCACATCAACGACCCTGAGATAATTTGGAAAATGTTTATCCGCGACTTTGGTAGTCTGTTGTTGGATGTAGAACGTAGTACAGTCACACCTGCAGATATCGCAGCAGCCGAAGATATTTCAGACAAGCAGTGGGAGAAGTATTAATGTTTGAAGTCAATGACTTAAAACCAGTTCGTAAGATTTGGGTACGCGTTGCAAACATTCCTGAAGCAAGACTTGGTTGGACTTTAGATGACTGCACAGAAGTTGACCCAAAAAAGATGGAACGCATTCGTCAGTGGATTGACTATGTTAAATCTGGAGATGTAATCCGCGCATCAGGTAATAAACGTTGCGGTAAAGGTTTACTTCTTTGGGGAGAGCCTGGTCACGGAAAGACAACTCTTTCAGTTTCTTTAATACAAGAAATTATGACTACGTTTCCTATTGAACCTTTTAAAGTTGATAGCGGAAAAGTTCTTAACCGCCCATGTTATTTTGCAACCTTCAATGATATCTTAGCGTTGAAAGGTTTAACTATTGAAGGTGTTGCTACTGATGACCAAGAGACTTTGTTTCAAGGCATGCTTGGAGAATGCAAGAATGATGCGTATAACATCAGAGTTTTAATTATTGATGACCTTGGCAAAGAACACACCTCATTGTCAGGTTGGCAGAGCAGCATGCTTCACCACATCTTGCGCACACGTTTTAACCACGGATTGCCTACTATAGTTACCACTAACATTAAGTTAGAGAACTGGGCTAGCGAATATGGTGACGCTACAGAAAGTTTTGCTAACGAAGCGTTTTATTATTTACCTATAGCTGCTACGGAAGATTTAAGAAAGTGAGGAACGAAGTGCAGGCGTCAAGGTTGGTACAGGTATTCTTAAGCCAAGCCCACACACCTGGCCCAGGTATCTATGAGGTTACCTCAGATTTACTAGGTCGTTTATTCTGCACTTGTCCTGGATTCAAAGGTAGAAGTACCTGCAAGCACACTAAGTTTGTTCAAGCCCGTATAGATCAAAACAATGGGAGCTATCCATTAGAAATTTCTAAACGAGCAACGAACGAAGATACGATTAAGGCTAAGCTTTCTGATGAAGACTTCAGAGAGTTCGTGATTAAATTTGGGAAAATAGAGGTTTTCTAAATGCGTAACGGGGATATCAGCAACGAGCTCCCCAAAAGAATACTTGTAGTGGCAGACATATTCTTGACTGTAGAGCTCAATGTAAAAAAGAAATATAAGTTAATTCCGTTTGTTCAAGTAGAGAAGAAGGTTAGACGCGACATACTAAGCGCGTTGTACCTTTACACAACTAACCGCGGTGTTACGTTGGAGTTAGTTTCTTACGAATTGACAGACGAACAACTTTCTGAAACGATGGATTATCTTGATAACACAGGGACTAATCCGTTTAGATACTACTCAGGCTACGAGTCCATTAACCATTTGGTTAGTGAGCTTCCATACAGGCCAGAGGTTATCGGCGTAATAGATGCACCAAGTAACATATTAAGATACGGACACTGGGGATTGGACTTCAATAGCTTATGAACAACGAAGCAAAGCTACTTAGCAAGATTATTGAAGAGCGCAGTGTCAACATTGTTCTTGAGCGCGGTGTTAATGAAGAATGGTTTTCTGATGCAAACGATAAGAAAATATTTCGTTTTATGCACAGCCACTACACCCAGTATCAAGAAACCCCAAGCCTTGATGTAATTGTTGATAACTTTCCTACTTATCAACTGCTTGAGGTCCCAGACAGCATTGATTACTTTTTAGACCGCCTTGTTGAGAACCGCCGTAAGTTATCTATCATCCACACAATTGGTAACGCTCTTACTTCTATTGAGAAAGAGCAAGACCATGAGGGAGCACTCCTTGCTATGGAGCGCGGGATTATTAAACTTGAGGAAGAAGGTTTAACACGGTCTACAGATTTAGAAATTACCCAAGCCGCTAAAACCGCTAAAGAAGAATACGAGTTTCGTAAAGCAAATCCAGGGCTACTTGGTTTGGCTACAGGTTTTCCTACGATTGACGCATCAACTTCAGGATTGCAACCTGAGCAGTTAGTAGTAATTGTTGCTCCTCCTAAGACAGGTAAATCAACCCTGGCTTTACAAATTGCTATTAACGCTCAGCTTGCAGGTAAAGTTCCAATGTTCCTTTCATTTGAAATGAGTAACACTGAACAGAAGAACCGCTATTACGCTATGCGCGCCCGTATTTCTTATCAACGCCTGATGACAGGTAGTTTGACGCCAGAGGAAGAAAGCAGATTTATTAAAGTAGTTTCTGAGGATGTTCCACAGATGCGGGATAAGTTTTGGTTTTCAGACTCCACCAATGGTCAGACTGTTAGCGCAGTAGCCAGCAAGATTCAAAGCAAGAACCCAGATATTGTTTTCATTGACGGTACCTATCTGATGATTGATGAGCAGACCAATGAGTCCAACACTCCTCAAGCGATTACTAATATCACTCGTTCTCTAAAGCGTTTGGCACAAAAGGTGAAGAAGCCAATTGTTATTTCAACTCAGGCATTGACTTGGAAAATGCGCGGTGGCAATGTTTCCGCAGACTCTATTGGTTACTCTTCATCATTTCACCAAGACGCTGACGTTATCTTTGGTCTACAGCGCGTAGATGAAAACGTAGATGACACTCGTACTCTTCGCGTTATCGCTAGTCGTAACTCTGGTCTTACAGAGGCACAACTTCTATGGGATTGGAACACTGGCGCGTTTCGTGAAATGGATGAAGACGACTTAGCGCTATGACCGTAGATGAGATGACCGATACTCTAACCCGCCTTGGGATAGAGATAATTGGGAGTCGTGGTTATGAGATTCAAGCTCACTGCCCTGCTCACTTAGAACGCACAGGTAAAGAAGACCGCAACCCTTCTTGGTTTATTAATGCTGATTCTGGCGCGCATAATTGTTTCTCATGCGGTTGGAAGGGGAGTTTATATTCTCTAATTGCATATGTAACTGGTGTTGATTATGAGAAGGCTACAGAGTGGCTAGGTTCTACTGATAGTTTGGTTTCTAGATTCCAACGCCTAACGCGTGAAGAACAACCTAAAATTGAAGAGCCAACTCATATAACAGAATCAATGCTTAGCGCCTTTACAGAACCACCTGCAGAGGCTTTGCTATCTCGTGGTCTTCGCCGCGCATCGGCTTTGGTCTACGAACTTAAATGGGATGAGCGCAACAAGAATTGGATTATCCCAATCAGAGACCCGCTAACGAATAAGCTTATTGGTTGGCAGGAAAAGGGTTATGATCATCGTTACTTTAATAATAAACCTGCGGGGATAAAGAAGAGCGAAACTTTATTTGGATACGCACAATACTCACAAGGCGACTTGGTTGTAGTTGAGTCACCGTTAGACGTGGTAAGGCTAGTCTCCTTAGGGTTTGCTGGCGTAGCCACTTATGGAGCAACAGTCTCCAAAGCACAGTTCAATTTGATACGTGGCGCGGATAGGATTATCTTTGCCATGGATAACGATGACGCTGGAAGAGCATCTTCGCTAGCCCTATTGCATATGTGTGAAGAATTTAACACCGAAGCGTGGTTCTTCAATTATGCGGGGATAGAGGTCAAAGATGTTGGCGCTATGACACTAGATGAGGTAAGGTCTGGGATAACAACCGCTAAACATATGGTTAAAGGGGATAAAGCAATATGAAAAAAGCACTACTAGTCGTAACACTACTTGCAGGGTTTATTACACCTGCTCATGCAGATCAACCACAAGCTATTGCAGTAATTGATTCAGGTGTTGTAACTTCACAATTTTCAAACATCATCACCGAAGTTTGTATTCTTGAATACTCAATGTGTCCAAACAACAAAGCACAGATGGAAGGCGTTGGCGCAGCCAACATAGCCCCATCTACCAATGCAACTCTCACTCACGGTACTGAGATGTTATCTATTATTTCTAAGGTAAATCCTTCTGCAAAACTTATTCCAATTCGTATTGTTGGGGTTACGCCATCAGGGGCGCCATACCTGTACTCAAATAATGCCGTTAAGTCTGCACTTGATTGGGTTGTAGCAAACCGTGTTAAGTACAACATTACAGTTGTTAACATTTCACAAGGTAGAGTCTTTAGTGGGTGCCAAGTCCCAGCAGGTACTGCTGATGATGTAGCCACTCTAAAGGCAAACAATGTTGCAGTTATTGCTGCTACTGGAAATGACAGTAACCGCACCGCTATGGATTCAATTGCATGCTTATCAGACGTCGTTTCAATCGGGGCTACCGATAATCCTGATCCAGGCACAACTGGTAAAGCATATGACCCAACAGCAAAGCCATACATTGCTCGCTATAGCAACGGAACACCACAGACAAGTTTTTATTTAAATGCTCGTTGGTATGTTGCGCAACCAAATGGGGCTACTAAGTTTATGGTTGGTTCGTCTAACGCAACCGCAGCAATGTCAGGTTGGTGGTCATTAAACCGCAAAGCCACATGGCAAGACACGTACAACTTTATGGTAACTACTTCTAAGCCAGCATCTAACGAATGGTTGTCAGGAAAGTACGTGCAACTACCATGATTATTGGTTTAACGGGCTACGCCCAAAGTGGAAAAGACACTGTAGCCAAAATTCTTGTAGATAATTACGGATACACACGTGTAGCGTTCGCGGATAAAATTCGCGAACTTCTATACGAAATGGCTCCAAAAGTAGTTCTTGGCTACGATACGCATAGTAATGTTCAACTTATGGTTGATAGCTTTGGTTGGGATAAAGCTAAAACAAACCCAGAGATTAGAGCGATGTTACAGAAGTTAGGTATGGGCGCGCGCAAAGTATTTGGTGATGATTTTTGGATTAAACAAGCCTTAGCACCAGCCCTAAAAAATGAAAAGATTGTTGTAACAGATGTGCGTTTTACTAACGAAGCGAATATGGTTACTCACTTTGGCGGTCAGATATGGCGTGTAAAGCGTTTAGGTGTTGAGGCTGTAAACGACCACATATCTGAGTCAGAGATGGACGATTACAAGGTAGATCAGATATTTGTTAACAACGGTACAATAGAAGACCTTGAATCTTTAGTTAAGACGCGGATGAATGGACTTCTGTGACCTTCAAAGGAACTTTACTTCCTTACCAACCTGAGGCTGTAGACCGTATGTGTGAGCGCACCAAAATGCTGGTGGCTTACGACTTAGGGCTAGGTAAGACTGTTATCACTATTGCTGCGATTGAGCGGTTGATGGATGAGAACAAAGTTAGAGAGCCAGGGATTATAATTTGTTTATCCTCACTTAAATATCAGTGGGCTAATCAGATTGAGAAATTTACCAATGGAACTTCACGTGCTTTGGTCATTGATGGAACGCGAACCAAAAGAGCTGAACAGTACGAGCAAGCCTACGATTGGCGAAATTCTGGCGTGGATTACGTTATCCTCAATTACGAACAAGTCGTTAACGACTGGGAAAAGGTCAAAGAACTTCCAAGAGGATTTGTAGTATTAGACGAAGCTACGGCTATTAAGTCGTTTAGGTCTAAGCGCTCAAAGCATGTAAAGAAGTTATCTAATACCCCATTTCGTTTTGCACTCACAGGCACTCCTATAGAAAACGGTAAGCCTGAAGAGCTTTACAGCATTATGCAATTTGTAGACCCTACTGTCTTAGGGCGCTTTGACATATTTGATTCTACGTTTATTGTGCGTAACTCTTGGGGAGGCGTACAGCATTATCGCAACTTGCCTACACTTCACACTAAGATGAAAGAAGCATCTGTGCGTAAAGCGCAGAAAGATGATGACGTTGCACCCTTCTTACCTGATGCTATTCATAAAGACCCTATTGAGATTTACCTTGACCGCAAGAGTGCCAAGCTTTATCAAAGAATAGTCAACGACCTGTTAGCTGACTTAGAAGAAGCTCAAGACCTGTTTGGCTCTAACTTCAACATACTTGCTCACTACGGCATAGAGTCTTCTCGCGGTGGACCAGAGGATGAAATGCGTGGAAAGATTATGTCTAAGGTTGGGGCGCTTAAAATGCTTTGCTCACACCATGCACTATTAGAAACAAGCGCGGTTAAGTTTCATCAGATGAATGGTGAAGGTTCTGCATATGCTGCGGGATTAGTAGATGAGGGTCTGTTAGAAGATATCAACCATGCGGCTAAGTTTGAGTATCTAGTGCAGTATGTAAAGGACTTCTTAGAGCAAGATGAGGCTAATAAGGTAGTTATATTCGCTACCTATGTAGACATGCTAGACATGATTGCTGAGGCCTTAGGACCAGAGCAATGCCGTTTGTACTCAGGGAGAATAGACGCCAAGACCAAAGAGGAGAATAAAATTGCATTCAACACTGATGTTTCTGTTAGGGTTCTTATCAGCTCTGACGCTGGGGGCTATGGTGTGGACCTACCAGCAGCTAACCTTTTGGTTAACTATGACTTACCATGGTCATCAGGAACAGCCACTCAGCGAAATGGAAGAATAAAGAGAGCGTCTTCAACTTGGAAAACAATAGTTATCCAAGACATAATCATTGGTAACTCTATTGAGCAACGGCAGTGGGAATCTCTACAGCAAAAAAATGCCCTAGCAAGCGCGGTGATTGATGGTGAAGGTATTAATGAACAGGGCGGAATATCTATGAATGTGGGTAGTTTGAGGCAGTTCTTGGCTAACTCCATAGTTTAAACTTATCTAATGCCTAACGCACCTAAGACCCCGACTAGGACTATCCGCGTCCCTGATGACCTATGGAAGGCCGTCCAGAAGAAAGCTGCCTCTGAAAGCGTTACAGTTACAAGCGTAATTATAGACGCGCTGGAGAAATACTTAGAAGTTGACAAGTAGGTTCTAGCCTACTAATTTGGTGCTCCTAACCAGGGGAGTATTAAATGAATCTAAACGATATAAAGCAAAACGTCCGACAGTACATCCGTTTGAAGGATGAGATTGGCGTTTTAACTACACGCCAAACTGAATTAAAGAAGCGTTTATTAACTTCTCTAGACGAAGTAGAGCCTGATGATAGAGGTCACCGAGTTCTAGATTTAGAAGATGAAACCATTGGCGATGTGCGCCTTACAAAGCAACGCCGTGTTTCTAAAACATTAGATATGTCTATTGCTGAAAACGTTCTTAAGAAAAAGAAAATCTACGACCAGTGCATTAAGATGATTCCTACATTAGACGAAGCAGCAATCATGGCTGCGTTCTATGAAGGGCATTTAACAGAAGATGATATTGATTCAATGTTCCCAGCAAAAGAATCTTTTGCGTTCTTAGTAGATAACAAATGACAACTCCTATTTGGCAGAACGCCAACGACAGTAGCAATGAGCGCAAGGTTGCAGACAAACTTGCAGAGTTGTTAGGTTGGAAGTTCTACACGACTCCACGGTTTCACTGGTGCGACTACCACGTTAACCAAACATCAAAGGGCGGTTATGAGAATTACATTGGTGATATAGAGATTAAGTGGATGGGTATACCTTCTACAGAAGAGGTACGATTTCCACTAGAGAAGCTACAGAAGCTTTGGATGACAGAACCTATGTATGATAACCCTGAGGCATATAACCGAGTTTGCATCAGATACACAGATGGGATACTGTTAATCCCAGCAAAGAGATTACGTATGATTGAACCTCAACTAAGTCTTACCCGCGCTGATACAGGAGAAATGGATTTCAATGTTCACTTCACCGCAGCCACAGATTTTCCTAAAAATATGATGGGCATCATTGTTAAATGACAGATGACTTCATAGACTCAACTTTTGCTGACCTAGATAACTTCTATCCAGGAAGCAAACGTAAGCGCAAACCAGTAGTGGCTAAGAAGCCCGAAGTAGAGCCTGATTCCAACTGGGATTCAAAGCCCTACAGGAAAACGTTACCCAATGGCAGAGACCTTGAAATGTTTACTATTGGTGCACTTGCGGCGGCATTGGGTCGCCCTGTTATATCTATACGTGTATGGATAAAAGAAGGGCACATCCCAGCCGCACCCTACAGGCTACCCTCAACTAAGAATAAAAACGGTGGAGAGCATCCAGGACGTAGGCTTTACTCACGTGCAATGATAGAAAAACTAGTTGAGCTATTTAGCTCGGCTGGACTTCTTCATGTAAAGCGTATAGAATGGTCTTTACACCGACAACTCAGTAATGAGATTGCCGAGGCTTGGAGCCAAATCCGAGCAACCGAAACTAAAACAAACTAAAATAACATAAAGGATAAAATAAAAATGAGCGTAAACCGCACAGAAGAATATCTGCCAGAAAACGATGAGTTCACAACGGATGCAATTGCAGCCCGTCCAACTCAACAAGCAACAACCGCAATCCAATCAGGTTGGTCAGCAGCCGAAATTGCACCAGCAGGAGACTACCCTTCAGAATTTAAATTTCAAGAAGGTTTTCAAGTAGTTAAATTCCTAGACGAAGATGGCCCATTTGCTGTCTATCGCCAACACTTCCTTACTCAAAAAACTGAGGGCAAGCGTTCTTACATTTCGCTTGGTCAAAACGATCCACTATGCGTAAAGCTTGGAAGCAAGCCTGAAGAAAAGCGCGCATTCTCAATCGTAAACCTCAGCACTGAAGGCGGACCTCAACGTCAAATGTTGATTGCCAGCCCACGTTTATTCAAGTCACTTCATGCAGCACACTTCTCACCTCAAGGTCCTCTAACAAAGAACTATTGGGCTCTAAGTCGTACAGGTAAGATGCAAACAACCGCTTACCACATCAATCCAGTTAAGTCTCGCGATTTGATGGAAGACTGGAACATTGACGAAGCTACTGCAGAAGCCGCTGTTGCTTCTTTCAAGCCGTACACGCGCGCAGATATCAAAGAACCAACATGGGAAGAGCTTGAAGCAGTCGCTGCTTCACTTTCCTAACAACTAGATCGTTGAAGGGTCAGGCCAATATCCCCTGGTTCTGGCCCTTCAGCCTTAAGGGATAACACTTGAATATAATTACAACAAAAGAGCAACTTAAAGAGATGGTTGCGTACTATCTAAAACAAGATGCGTTTGCCTTTGACGTTGAAACAGTAGGTGATTTTCGTGGCATACCTGCGGTTAACGAGGTGCTTTGGATTTCATTAGCCACTCACGGGCGCGGGGATGTTATTCCTTTAGGTCATCCTAATGGAGATTTTATAGAGTTAATTCGTCCACTTACAGGACAAGGTGAGAAGAGAGTTGCAGCAGGATTACCAGCGCGCCCTCTTGACTATTCACGTGACGATAAGAAAGCAGAGAAAGTATTTGGACCTGCACCAGTGCAGTTGTTTCCAGCAGAAGTTTTTAAGGCTCTAGAGCCATTGATGTTTAATAGCGATATATTGACAATTGGACACAACCTAGTCTTTGACTTGAGTTCTGTTGCTAAGTATTACGGCGGACGTATTCCTGTAGGTCCTTACTTTGACACTCTTATGGCTTCCTTCTTGTATGACAACAAGAACAAGGGCAAGTTAGGTCTTGATGATTGCCTACAGCGTGAGCTTGGCTTTAGTATGCAAAAAGGCATAGGACACAAGGTAGAAGAGTATTCATTTCAAGAGGTAGCCAAGTATTCATACCTAGATTCTAAATATACATTCTTACTTTGGAAAACCCTTGCACCAAAGATTGAAGCCGCTGAAGTAGAGCGAGTTATGAAGTTAGAGATGGATGTCCTCACTGTTCTCTGTGATATGAAACTTACTGGCGCCCCTGTGGATGTACAACACTTAACGGATTTATCTGCCAAGTTAGAGATAGAGATAGAGGCAGTAAGGTCTAATATCTACCGCATTGCAGGTCAGGTGTTTAATTTAAATTCTAACAGCGAAAAGCAATGGCTACTGTATGGTCCAAAGGAAGAAGGCTGCCGTGGACTTAAGCCAGTCATACTTACTGGCGCGGGTAGCAAGAAGAACAAAGATCAACTAACTTACAAAGATTATTCAGTATCAGCCGAGGCATTAGAGGCTTTCCGAGAGAAAGACGAATTGGCTGCAGCCATCTTAGAGTATGCAGATTTAAATAAATTACTAAGCACTTACGTTGTGCCTTACCTTGGCGGAGAAGTTATTAAGACAACCAACGGTAAGTCTAAGGTTGAAGAACGTGAGTCAATGCTTATCAATGGCAGAGTCTATGGGGACTTTGTACAGTGGGGCGCAGAGACTGGTCGGTTCTCTAGCCGTAACCCAAATCTACAAAACATTCCAGCGCCTAATAAAAACTTACCACCTGAGAAAGACCATGGCACATTGATTCGTAATATGTTTTATGCTCCTGATGGCCATAAGTTAGTAGTTGCTGACTACTCACAGATTGAACCACGCATCATTGCTTCAATGTCTAAAGACCCAATCATGTTAGAAAACTACAGAACTGATGAGGATATCTATACCACTGTAGGAAACACCATGGGTGTGGACCGCAAAGCTGGTAAGGCTTTGGTTCTTGCTATTGCTTATGGCGTTGGGCCAGATAAGATTTCGCGCCAGATTGGTTGTACTGTAGATGAGGCTAAGAAGTTGCTTAATGATTTCGCGGCTAAGTTTCCATCTATTAATGATTACCGTTCTAAGGTTATTGGAGTGGCACGTAATAAGGGTTATATCTCAACTATCCTAAAGCGTCGCCGTTACTTGCCTGATATCACATCTAAGCAGACTGGGTTCCGCGCTAGTGCTGAGCGTCAAGCGTTCAACACGCGTATCCAAGGGTCTGCAGCAGACATTATTAAACTTGCTATGATTAGGGCCCACGATATGATTCCTAAGGAAGCCAAGTTAATTCTTACGGTTCACGATGAATTAGTTACTCTGACCCCAGACTCACTAGTGGATAAAACACAAGAAGCAATCCGCGAGGCTATGGAAGATATACATCTTCTAGATGTTCCACTGATTGCAGATATCAAAGTTGTACAGAGATGGGGCGATGCTAAGTGAGTTGGTTTAAACGTAAGAAAGACGATTATGAAATCGTAACTAACGAAGTGCCTATGAGCACTATCTATCGTTGGTATTTATATGACACCGCTATAACAGAGAACGTCAATGAACTTGCAGATCGCCTAGGTTTAACCCCAGTTAGCCCAGAAGGTGAAGCTAAAGAAAAAGAAGATAGCCATGAACGTTTGCATGCTGTTGAGCCATTGTTTCCCTTCTTAGATTCTATTTCAGAGTTAAGTTCCCAAGTCTTAACTAATATCCATATTAAAGAAATGGAAGAGACTGGCGGGGATGTAGAAGAGCTTATGGAAAATCTTGATAGTATGGGCACCGTGTATAAAGCAATTGCTTTATCTACATTGATGGGCGCGTTTTCAATTGCATTAAGTTTAGGATTAGTAGAACAAGACACTATCAATATGAGAACAATGTACTTAGGAGAAGACGATGAGTAATGCAGATTGGTTTGCTAAGAAGTTAGGGCAACAACCACAACAACAGGCACCAGCTCCTACATATGCAGCACCTCAACCCGCTACATATGCGCAACCACAACATTCACAATACCCACCAAGTCAACAGATGACTCCACAACCAGAGCGTTGTCCTGGGTGCGGTAGTGGTAATTATGGTGGTGCTACCCCTGAATCACGTAAGCGTTGTTATGACTGTGGGTATCCAATTCAACAGTCAGGTAGCGGCGTAGGTAAAGGTATTGTGGGTAGTGGTGGTCAAGCATCAGGGCCTGCAACTCCAGCAGTTCAAATCCAAACAGGCGGATGGAATCCAACAACAATCATAGGACACATTTAAAATGGCATTAACAGGTGAGTTAGCAAAAGTATTTAGTTCCATCAATAAGAAGATGGGCGATAACACAATCGTGCTTGGTTCAGACATCAGAGATGATGTTATGGGTCGCATTACTACTGGTTCAGTAGCGGTTGATGTTGCGCTTGGTGGTGGATGGCCTATTAATCAATGGCATGAAATCGTTGGAGAAGCAAGTAATGGTAAAACAGCACTTGCCCTCAAGACTATTGCAGCCAATCAAAAGCGTGACCCAGAGTTCACTACAGTATGGGTAGCAGCAGAGCAATGGGTTCCTGGTTATGCTGATATGTGCGGGGTTGATTCTTCTAGAGTATACGTAATATCAACCAACATCATGGAGGAAGCTTATGAAGCCGTCATTCAAATTACCGAAAGCAAGGCTGTGGATTGCATTGTTATTGATAGCCTTCCTGCCCTCGTTCCTACATCAGAGAATGATAAAGAAATGGAAGAGTCAACAGTCGGACGATCAGCACTCCTAACTAATAAGTTTTTTCGCAAGGTAGGCAAAGCATCTAAGCGGTCTCTAGTAGACCCTGAGCGCCCTTTTATCGGCATCATGATTAACCAGTGGCGGTCAAAGATTGGCGTTATGTATGGAGACCCACGCACTACCCCAGGTGGTCTAGGTAAGGATTACGCCTTCTTCACCCGCATTGAGATTAAGCGCGATGATTGGATTGAAGCAGGTACAGGTCAAGATAAGCGTCGTGTAGGTCAGACCATTAAGGTTCGTGTATTAAAGAACAAGTCTGCCCCACCATCACAGGTGGCTCTAGTTGACTTCTACTTTGCTAATGGCGGAGAGTTGCCAGCAGGAGACTTTGACTTTGCTAAAGAGATTCTATCTATTGGTATTTTGAACAAAGTTATTACCCGCGCTGGTGCGTACTATCGGTATGCCGAACGTCAATGGCAGGGTAGTGATGCTATGCTTAGCTCCATTCGGGAAGAAGTAGACTTGAAAGAGGCCCTTGAACGGGACGTACTAGATTCAATTAAAGCTGGGTCTAAGTTCGCGCATGAAGAGTAAGGGTCTTAAAGAGTCTCAGAAGCACGAGGCACGATTAGCAAAAGCATTTGATGGAAAGCGTAACGCTGGAAGCGGTGCATTTTGGAGTCGTAAAGGTGATGTCAGGTCAGACGATTTGCTCATAGAGCATAAGTGGACAGGCAAAGCCTCCTTTACCGTCAAAGCGACAGTACTGGAAAAGATTGTCAAGGAAGCAATACTTGAAAGTCGTATGCCTGTGCTAGGTATAAGTCTTAACAACGAGAACTATGTATTGCTAACTGAAGATGATTTTCTAGAACTGCGCCAAACTCTTCAGGAGCATACTTGTACGAAGAAGACCTCGGACCAGAACCTTGGCGATATAAAGCCAAGTGCAAGGGAATGAAAACAGATTTATGGTTCCCTCCACGAGATAAAGAAAAATATAAAGCAATAGCAGAGATTTCTAAAGCTGTGTGTTATGGCAGAGATGGTTTGCCAGAGTGCCCTGTGCGTAAAGAGTGTTTACTTTATGCAGATGCAATGGACGATACACACGGTATCTGGGGTGGCATGAGCCACCGTGAGCGCAACGCATTAAAGCGCAAAGCTTCTAAAGCAGGATTGACTTTAGAGGAATGGATAAATACCAGGAAGTCGTGATAGGTTATCCCTATGACAGCAAAGTACAAACCAAGCGGAACATTAAAGAGGTTTATTGAAGTGGCTAAAGCAGAGACAAGAGTTATAGGTTCCGTAGAAAGACATATCCTGTCTAAACCCCGTGATAAAAGCAGACGAACAGATGTTTTACATCCGTCTGAAATGGCGGGAAATGATTGGTGTTACCGTGCATCGTACTTTCAGTTACTAGGTGCTACTCCTAATGAAACCCGCAAAGCGGGATTAAAGTTAATGTCTATCTTTGAAGAAGGCCACTCTATCCACGCTAAGTGGCAGAAGTGGTTTCAGGAGATGGGCGTTCTATTTGGTAAGTGGTATTGCCTAGAGTGTGAAGAGATGTTCTGGGGCGGTTCTGATTGTCACGATGGTCCACTTGAGTATCGTGAAGTTTCCCTGTTCTATGAACCATTACGCATCTCAGGTCACGCAGATGGTTGGTTAGTCAACCTAGGTGAACCACTGATGCTAGAGATTAAATCAGTTGGTGTAGGAACTTTACGTTATGAATGCCCTGAGCTGTTGGCAGAGAATGACTACGACTTTGAAAAGACATGGAAGGCTATCAACGCCCCATTCATGAAGCACATTACCCAAGTCCAGATTTACATGAAGCTAGCTGAACTGCTAGGGTATGAAAACTTCCCACAAGAAGCAGTAATCATCTATGAAGCAAAGCCTAACCAAGATTATAAAGAGTTTGTTATCCGTAAGAGTGACTTTGGTATAACACATTTGTTTGAGGCCGCGCAGATGATTGTGGATTCTGTTAATGCTGGTACGCCACCACCTTGTAATATCAAGACAGATGGTTGCGCTAAATGTAAGGGGTTAGGATGATTACTATTGAAGCAAACGGTATTAGCGAGAAGGTTATCCAGACCTTAGAGGCACAGGGTATTCCTATCCGACGTAAGTTGGATATTGACCTTCCTTCACTACCAGATGACATCACAGCTATTGATGACCAAGAGTTAATGCGATTGGCTAACGTCTATATGCAGTACTACTCCTTCATGCTTACCCAAGTTACTGCAGCAGAACTGGCTGTTCTTGAGGTAGAGAACGAGTACGACATGGCAGAAGCTCAAGCCATGCTGGGTAAGACCACAGGCAAGACCACAGAGAAGTCCATCATGCTCCGTGCCCATGTCTTGACTGACCCAGTTATGCAGGAGCTATCTCGCAATAGATTGCAAGCTCAGGCTTACCATAAGCTTTTGAAAACAACATTAGATAACCTAGAACGGTCATACCAATTGACCTCCCGCGAGTTAACAAGACGAACATCTGTTCTAAAGGCGCGCGGTTATTAATGAAAGTATTTAAAGACGGTTTAGTAATACCTCAGAACGCTGTGTATTTAGGTATAGACCAGTCTTATAGTGGGTTTGCTATAACTGCTTACCAGAATGGCAATTACTACACAGAGGTATATAAGTCTGACAAGCGCGGGATAGATAGACTTCGTGATATCCAAGCGCACGTTATGAACTGGCTACACCAATTTGATAACGTAACAGATGTGGCTATGGAAGGCTATGCTTTTGGTTCACAGATGGCTAACATGCTAGGTGAACTGGGCGGGATGGTTAAGCTAACCTTATTGGACTTTGGCATCTACCCATTGATAGTCCCACCAACCAGTTTAAAGAAGTATGTAACAGGCAAAGGCCAAGGTATATCTAAGAGCCAGATGCTTCTTCACGTATATAAGAAGTGGGGAGCAGAGTTCACCGACGATAACGCTGCAGATTCATTTGCATTAGCGCACCTCGTGTCGGCTTCGCACACCCTTGCATATGAGAAAGAAATTTATGATAAGCTTCAGGACCCAAAGTTTAGGGAGAAATAATGGCAAAAGGTAGAGGCGGTAAGGGCGGCGGAAGTCGCAATGACAATCGTCCAAATGGTAAGGCGTTCAAGAAGAACCCTAAGGTACAGAAGAAGACAGGGCGCACAGTTGGTGGTTACACACCAGCTAAGCTAGCTATTCGTGCTACTAAGAGGTTAGTAAGTGCCTAACTATGATTTTGTATGCATGAACTGTGACACTACAACAGAAGTTTATTTGTCATTTGATTCTAACGACAGACCTATCTGTGAAAAGTGCGGAGAGTTTATGAATAAAGTATTCAGTGCAACACCTGCACATTTTAAAGGCGGAGGATGGGGAGCAAGTTGAGTAAAACACAAGACAAGCGACAAGCACGTAAAGAAGAAGCACAAGCATTTATCCAAGAGCGACGCCAGCTTCAATACGCCATGCTTGAACAGAACTTTAAGATTGGTGTTCAGGTTTACGAGAACAACAAAGATAAGATGTCTGAAGAAGAAATAGCTCAGATTGAAGCCATGATGGTTGAGCAGAAAGCTGCGCTGGAGAGGATTCGTCTTGAAGCCTATCCGTCAACTGAAGCCTGATTACACAGGCACCATGGACCACGCAGATGAGGTCCATCATATTTGCCCTATATGTGAGTCATTTGTATGGAATATAAAGGCTAGTTTTGATGATTATCAACTAACCACTTACTTTTTAGATATGGAGTGCGCTTCTTGCGGAACTTATGCCACCGCGCCAACCCCATCGGATAAACCTATTTAGTAATGCGCAAAGTGCGGGGTTTTGATATAATCGCATTTATGACATGTAAAGTAAAAGGGTGCACAAGTACATCTAAGCGTATAGTCTCAGGTTATTGTTTAATGCACTATACGAGGTTGAGAACTAAAGGGGATTTAGGCCCTGCACAGCGCGTAAATGATTTAAGAAAGCCTTGTATTGTAGAAGGGTGCTCAGACCTAGGAGGCCCTACAGGAGCCTGTAGGCGCCATTGGCATAAGATAAACAGCCCATTAAAAAGCAGAAAACGCAATTTAAAAAATAAAGGTCTTACCTTAGAAGATTATGCAACACTCTTAGTAAAACAGCATGGAAAATGCAATATTTGTGGGGTTTTAGAAAAGAATTCAAAGAAACAATTTGCTGTAGACCATGACCACAACTGTTGCTCAGGTCAAGTAACCTGCGGAAAGTGCATCAGAGGACTTCTGTGTCAGCGTTGCAATATGGTTTTAGGATTAGTAGAGGATAGCCATACTATACTGAAGAAGATGATTAAGTATTTAACCTGATTATTATTAGATAAACCCTCATAATTTATCCCACGGGGTACCACAATTCGTAAACCAAGGGACAAAAATGACCGAGCAAGTTCAAGAAGAAGAAAACGTACTGCGAGTTTCCGCAGGTTCCAACCCCCAATCTGTGGCATCTGCCATCGCTCACGCAATCTACGAGACACGCACCTGTAAGGTCCGTGCTGTAGGAGCTGGAGCAGTTAACCAAGCTACAAAGGCATTAGCTATTGCGCGTGGTTACACCGCGCCTAGAGGTATTGATATTGCCTACGTGCCTGGGTTCACCACTATCAAGAGCCACGATGGAGACATCTCAGCTATGGTTCTTACTGTTATAACTATTTAATACTGTATTTAAATAATAAATACCGTACAGTTATTTAAACCCCTTTGCAAAGGAAACTAAATGAAGACAGATTCAAAGAAGAACCCAGCGCCAATCGCGCCTACTTCTACGGCTCCAGGCAACGCTGCAAAGCATACTGTTGCTCCTGTAGAAAAGGGTACACTTGTTAAGAAGAAGAACACAGCTGCAGGTGACCCAACAAAGATGGCTAAGCCATCACGTAAGTTCACAACTGCTACAAGCGGTGCTCGTTATGGTGTTCGCGTTAAGTTCCAAAAGACAGAAGCTCCAGAAGCTGGTGCTACTCAAGCCAATGGACGTATTCTTCCATCAGCTATGAAAGCCCAAGCTCCTAGCTTTAACGCAGGAATGTCTGACCACAACTAAGCCCAGTTAAGCTGGCAGCCCCCGCATACTCTGCGGGGGCTTTCTTTTTTATTTACCTTTTATATGTGATAGTCTAACCTCGTTGTATCGTGATGAAAACGAGGAGAGTCATGCTAGAAGTATTAGCCAAGCATTTAGCTACAGACAACACCACATGCGTAGTAGCGCAATGGGTTGAGACCCTTAGCGAAGATGAGCAAAAAGCATTTGCATTAATTAAAGAAAACAATAACAAAGTAAAGAACGCACATTTATTTACAGACCTTAGTAAAGAGATAGACCTTCCTTTTAAATTAACAGCATTTCGTTCACATATGAGAGGTTACTGCACATGTCGTTAGACATATTAGACGTACTAAACAAAGCCATTAACACCGAAGAAGTTAATGACTGGTCATGGCCACCAATTCAACCAGCAGAACCGACAGTGATTAACCCTGCAACCTATGACGCAAGCAAACGTGTAGGTAAGAGCAATATGCGGTTAGTTGTTTTTGTTCCTGATCCTCAAATTGGATACCGTAAGTATGAAGACGGAACCCTTGATCCGTTTCACGACGAAGCGGCAATAGAAGTTCATTTTCAGATTCTTGCCTATATGCAAGAGAAGTATGGCGTTGACGAGATTATTCATTTAGGTGATTACCTAGACCTTCCTACTATGGGTAAGTATGCTCAAGAAGAGATGTTCGCCCACACTGTTCAACCAGCGTTGAACTATGGTCATAACCTTCTTGCAAAACAAAGAGCAACGTGTCCCGATGCTAAAATTGTTTTGTTGGAAGGTAACCATGACTGCCGTATGAATCGTTATGTGGTAGCGAACGCCATGGCAAGTAAAGGTATTAAGCGCGCGAATGCAACAGAACTAGACTGGCCTGTGATGTCGGTACCTTACCTACTCAGACTAGATGACCTTAAAGTAGATTACATAGGCGCCTATCCAGCGAGCGAGTATTGGTTAACTAAGAACCTAAAAGCGGTACATGGAACAACCGTCCGCAGCAATGGTTCAACTGCCAGCTCATACGTTAATAAAAACCCGCATATTTCAACAGTATTTGGCCATGCCCACCGACAAGAAGTTCAGTACAAAACTGTTGCAGATCAAGACGGCCCTATCCGCAGTGTGTCAGCCAGCCCTGGTTGCCTATGCCGAGTAGATGGTGCTGTCCCTTCATATGGTTCAGGGTTAAACGAAAACGGTCGCCCTGTAAAGCATTGGGAAGATTGGCAACAAGGCATCATGGTTGGATGGATTCGCGAAGATGGTCATTTTACTTTGCAACCTATTCACATCATGGATGGCTGGGCTTTCTTTGAAGGTCAAGAGTTCAACGCTAATCTATAATTAATTAGGCGTATCCTTGGAGTATGGCTAACCCATCACCACATCAAAACGTCCAGAACCTGGGCGCTGGTGGTATGTATGGAACCAACACTGTCTATGGCGGTGGTGGTGTTCCCGTTGCTCGTAGTGAATTAGATTTCCTACGTCTTGGTGTTGGTCGTGCTCCACAGGCAGAATATCCTGACGGTTATTTAGGAACAATTCGTACACGCCGCGATGACCGTGGTAGAGCTTCAAGCACATCAGATACAGTTCTAAACGCGTTAAAGGTTCGCGTAGGACAACGCACATATCAACGTGGTGTTCACCGCGGGGAACGTATTGATGTTCAAGATTATTATTATCCTGAAGGACTAGACCCAATGCGTGGTATTGCCCGTCAGATGAAAGCCGTTAAAGACGGCAATGTTTATCGCAGCAAGCGCAACGTAGAAGACGCAATGGCTGCACCTGCACCACACTTGCCTAACGATGGCAAAGCTAATATGCGTAGTGAAGCACCACTATCCCTAGACAAGAGGCGCGTAGACCAAATGGCTCGTATGCGTCCAGCTTGGAAGTAATATGGCAGAAGGCGCAGGAAAGTTTGCAGATGGCGTGTACAACCGCCGCCCTTGGACAGCACCAGCAGAGGCAGCGATGCCTCCACAAGAATACATAGGACCTTTTCAATCTAATCAAGAACGTCTAATGAGCCAATCCCTAGCCGCATGGAATATGTCAGGCGCGGAAATTCAAGAGTATGTTCGTCCCCCACTGCCACAGATACAGTTATTTCCAGCGCGGTTCGGGTATACTGATACAGAAATAGGCATTGAAGACCTAATCAATTTGCCACGCCGAGTAGCAACTACCCAACGTGTTGAGTCCGATTTCAGTCAAACACCTAATACACAAGAATCATCTAGCACTAACTCGTTAGGGGGCACAATTTAATGCCACGTAATAACAAAGATTTTGATGAAGCCAGAGAGCATGTTATGGATTATTCAGTTAATCCAAAAACTGGAAAAGTTCACGAAATAATCCAAAAAGGTGATGGCCCAAATGCTCCTGTCTACACTAGTCTGCTAACCCCAGAAGAACGGGAAACTAAACGATGAGTAGAGACCCAGGTTTATATACCGATAGCACTGGCGAGGGCATGGCTGGCGCGGAAGATGTTAGCCTTGAAACCCAAAAACAACTAGCTAGAACCATGTATAACGGCGACAAGTCCTGCAAAGCCTGTGGTATGGCTATAGGACCTGTACAATCATTGATGAATCAAGACCTGTGTCCTTCTTGCCAACGCCGTAAGAAGTACTCACTAGTGAAAGGACGAATGGCATGACCGTTCGCAAAGCTATGTCAGAGAACGCGGCACTCGCAGAGGGTGCAACAGATGGCAAGTACCGTAAGCGCCGTCCAAACACAACTGTAGCCCCAGGAATGGGTGACCAGGTTGTTGTTCAAGAACGCGCTGGACTACATCCATATATGAATTATGGTTTCATCAACTCAGAAGAAACCAACAAGGTTAACCCAGCAGGTAACTAATGGCTAAAGACCGTGCTCACGACCCTAAAAGAGTTGTAGGACCTGCACAACACGTTAGTGTTACAGGAACACACTCAGACTACGAATTTGATGTAGAACCAGGTTCTACTAAAAAAGACGTTGGTCAACATATATCTAATAAAATTGTTAAAGGCTTTCAAGATAAGCCTAAGAGTGTGAAGTTTAACTAATGTCTACTGTTCCTGACCGCGCAAAAGATGTACGCCGTTCTGTAGGCTCACACCAACAGATTATGGGCGCACTTGGACGCGCATCAGCCTCAGACCCTGCAGGTGTAGATAGATTATGGAAGGGCGGAGAATTTCAACGCCGCGTTCCAGAGACACACGTTAATGTAACCCCTGAGAAGTACCATCGCAAGTGGACAACAACAGAATCTAATACAGATTATGATGACCACGCGCTAGATGAGAAACTATACAAAGAAACGATGCCTAAATGATTCCATCAGAAGAAGCAGTACCTAGAAGCCTTGTTGGAAACGACCTTGGTCGCGGTCCACGTGAAATTCCTTCAGATATTGTAAGAATGGCTGGAAACACTGCTCCTGACAGAACTGATATATCTTCTGGAGTTACCCTTGTAAAAGGTGGAATGAACAAAGAAGCATTTAACAAGTTAAGTTCTGATGCAACTCAAGGTTTTAAATCTGGAAGTATTGCCAAGTACAACCAACAAGGCATGAAGGATTGGGAAGCCAGCAAGCCTGCTGCCCGTAATGTAGTCAAGATTGATACATCAAAATGAGCGAGCCTAAACTAATCAAGTTTGATAAGGCTAACCCAGAGCACGTAGCCAACATCAAGTCTGGTGATTTCAAAATCCATGAGGGCGGATACTTCTCATCAACCAAAAAGAGTGCCCCTGCAAAAAATAACGATGAGAATGTCTCACGCCGAGCAGTAGCCAAAAAGATTACAACTCCACGCAAGCTTAAGCCAGCCCCAGAGCCTGCAAAGAAAGATGCGGATAAGCCTACCGTTAAGAAAACAGCCCCAAAAAAGGCGGCTAGCAAAAAGAAGTAAACCCATGTGCTAGTATTACGCCATGGCTGACACTTTAGAAAACGAATATATCCTTCTGCTTGTCTGTAAGACATGTAAGACAATTCAAGAGATTCCTTATGTTAAATCAGGTAAGTATTTGGGTGAAGGCCGCTACGACCAAACCGATAACCCTTTCCTCGCACCAGCAATTGGTGATTGCGAGCGCCAAGGTCATATGGGCATGCTGACCGACATAAACTTTGTATATTGGATGACACCTAAGATTAAAGAGTCTATTGTCGCGCAGATTAAAGATACCTTTACTGGCGGTAAAAATATGGCCTCTGGACTAGATGTATTTGGTACAGGATTCTATGACCTTAAAGATACATACTCAGCGGATGCGATGTCTTGTTGGAAGATTCACAATCAACCTAAGGGTCAGTGTTCAGATTACAAGGCTGAGAGAAAGCTATTAAACGCAGGCACCGACCAAGAGCGTAGAGCTGAGGGTCTAGGCAAAGCTAACATTAGAGTGTTTTTATGCGATTTCTGCCCTGTCAAGATGTATAACCAGCAAAAAGCCTATAAAGAACGTGGTCTGTACGACTAAACCTGACTAATTTGACCCTTTCCAGGGCTGTAAATCAGGGGTATACTGTAAATACAAACCTAAGGGGTAGAAATGGCAACTTCCCGTAAAAGACCTTCTAAGAAGGTTGTTACAGTTCGCGATGAGGACTTGACTCCTTTAGAAGTTCATGCCATCCAACTACACGAATTATATAAAGCATTGCGCAAAGCAGGATTCCCTTCAGATGTTTGCATCACATTAATTACTGAACCTGGCGCTCATCCATCATGGTTCAAATTAGTACCTGACCTTGAAGAGGTAGAAGAAGAAGAAGACGAAGACTAGTCGTATACTAGTCACATGGATTTCTGCTCAGCGTTAGTTGCACAAGCAACACCTGTAACTGTAGAGCCTTCAGAAACATCATACTTCAGCGCGCCAGGAGCGGGCTTAGACCCAAGACTATTTAGAAACGGCAAGCTGATTCCAGCAGTCCGTTCATCAGTTCTACGCATCCTTACAGAACACCTACGCACCCACTACTACAGCCCAGAGAATTACATCCATGTATGGTTCGCGGGTTCAGCGGTTTCATATCAGTGGACAGCTGCAAGAACCCCAGCTGATTTAGACTGCTTGATAGGCGTTAATTATCTATTGTTTAGACAATCTAATCCAGAATATAAAGCACTCAGCGATAAACAAATAGCAGATATGTTTAATGAAGATTTTCGCAACGACTTGCACCCGCTAACCAAGAGCTTCATGGATGTTTACGAGCTGACCTTCTATGTAAATGTTAAGTCAGACATACTTTCAATTAAACCATACGCCGCGTATTCATTAACCAATGACGAGTGGACAGTACAGCCAGAAACCAAAGCCCCACCTCGTAACCGCGCATGGGAACAACAGGTAGCAAAAGACACCTCAATGACCACAGAGATTCTAGCGCGCTATTCAGATGCGTTAAATAAGATTAGCCAATCTACAACAGACAACGCACGGAGAAATGCAGAAGCCGCATTGAAACTAGCGGTAGACCAAGGCGCTGCTCTATTTGAACAGATTCACAAAGGCCGCAGTTATGCGTTTAGTTCAGCGGGTATGGGTTACCAAGATGTGGCTAACTACCGTTGGCAAGCAGGTAAGCAAGCTGGTACTATTCAGGCCCTTAAGAAATTGAAAGACATTTCTACTAAGAGCCGTAAGTCATTTGAAGAACAGACTTATGGAATGGAACTTCCAGACGCTAGCACACTTATCAGACGCGCCTTAATTAACAAGAAACATGTGTAAGAATTGCGGTAGATGCGGAGTAGAACACTCCTATGATGCCGAAGCGGGAATTGATGAGGCTGAAGTAAGTATTATTTAACAACTAGATATCTGGAGAATTAATATCGTGGCAACTTTAATGTTTATTGATAGTGTATTGCGCAACCAACAGAACGCACCTATCCCACAAGGTATATCCCTTTACCGCACCTTGAAAGAAAAAGGTCGCGTTTTAATTCTATGTAACAACAAAGCAAGAGATGAGCGTTGGTTACGCGAGAACAAGATTAATTTATTAGATGATTTGATTGACCCTAACCTGCCTTCTGCAACAGAAGACCCATCATGGCGACAGGTAGAGTATTGCCGCGGCCAATGGCAACTTGATATGGTTGTAACCGCAGACCCAGAGTTAGCAACTAAACTATTAAATGCAGGTATCACTACCCTAATGTTTTTACATCCACTTTATATAACAGAGAAGTTCAGACCAGATAGCCGTCAGGGTGTTAAGCCGTGGCAACAGATAGCAGATGAGATTTCCTACCAACAAGAAGCCATCATAGAAGATTCACGGATTCAATGAAGATTATCTTTTTGGGTGCAGAGGTCCCAAGCAACCGTACTTTATTAGAAACTACAGGGGCCCAAAATGTGGGATTCAGTTTCTATCGCCTATTGCGCCGCGGGTTGCCTAAAAAAGGTTATCTATTAGAAAACCACTTTGATGACCACTTCCAGATTCATGTGCATCCAGGGCTGCCAGAGATTCATGACCTTGACCTAGGCGAGTTCAGCGAGATGTACGAGATGTTTGTTGCGGAGAATATGAGCCGCCTGACAACCTTCAGCGAGATAGATGTAGATGACCAAGAGTTCGTAGAGAACCAGAGGAAGACATGTTGGGCCGAGGTTCCACCAGGTAAGTTCCTACCTATCTGGAAACCCAAGACTGGATTTAAAGGTTTAAATAGCCTAGCCGAACGCTATTTAGATATAGGTTTGCCTGGAGACGCATTAGAAGATGAGACGCAGCTCTCAGCTGTAGCTCGCAATCTAGCTCGCTCTGGCACTAGGTTTCATATCCTAGGTTCTGCTAGACCCGACAACCTACGCTCAGTTCCCGCTGAGAGTACAAGCACTATGTCGTGGTTAGCGCCTATGATGAACGGCGAGACTATCGTTTGGGATGGCACTAAACTGGTACGCTACCCCAAGAGGATGAAAGACCAAGCCCGTGCGCGCTACCGTAATGTGTATAAGGCCGCGGGAGTGGATACGGATTTGATTTTAGAAGATGACCCAAAGGAAGTTTGCCGCCTTGCAGTATGGGCATATCAACAATACGAAGCGAGGTTAAATGGCGTGAATGACGACTTCTTATATATTAACAACGGTGATATGGATGTAGAACCTTTGGCGGAAAGTACCCCCTCTGATATTGATAAGAGACCCCCTCAGGTGCGGAAAATTGAGCCAAGAAATCCTGAAGAAATGGGCAACTTACCCGTCTTCGGATACGACATGGACACGGTTGTAGAAGACGATGGAACCATCAAAGATGTTACTGTTGTGCAGTCTCAAGCGACTAGCCTAAGGGTATGTGATACCTGTTATGTTGCTGCGAATTGTCCTGCGTTTAAGCCCGCTTCTACCTGTGCTTTTAAGTTACCTATTGAGATTAAAACCAAAGATCAACTCAAGGCGCTCATCAATTCTGTAATAGAAATGCAGGGTCAAAGAGTCGCTTTTATGCGTTTTGCTGAAGAAATGCAGGGTGGTGGATACTCTGATCCTAACCTTAGCCAAGAGATTGACCGACTGTTCAAGTTGATTAAAACCACTAAAGAACTGGACGACTCACGTGAGTTTATTCGCATGACCGTGGAGCGACAAGGCTCTGCAGGTGTGCTATCTTCTATCTTCGGAGACAAGGCAAATGTCCTAAAGGAACTGCCTAATGAGGGGATAAATGAGGTGCAAACCACCAAGATTATTAAGGATTTGACCGAAGGCTCTTAATATATAAGAGGCTCTAGCATAAGGTGGGAACTACCTTCCCGCTGAACTCAGGCAATTTGAATCATAAACTAAGTAACTCAACTACAGAACGGGGTAAGTATGGCATTGTCGTTTCGTCTAGCGGATGACTTCGTATCAGGCTACAAGGAGAAGAAAGTACCTTGGGGCTATATGGATGCAGGCGGTAACGCGGTAGGAGAAATTACCTTCCTACGAACATACTCCCGTTTGAAAGAAGATGGAACTAAGGAGACTTGGGCCGAGGTATGCGAGCGTGTAATCAACGGCATGTACTCGCTACAAAAAGACCATTGCAAGTCTAGTCGTCTGCCTTGGAACGACTCCAAAGCTCAGGCCTCTGCTAAGGAAGCCTATGACCGCTTGTTTAATCTGAAATGGACTCCGCCAGGGCGCGGACTATGGGTTATGGGCACCCCGCTTGTCAATGAACAACGCAACTCTGCTGCCCTACAAAACTGTTCTTTCGTTTCTACTGAATCAATGACCAAGATTAACCCTGCTAAGCCTTTTGCCTTCCTCATGGAAGCGTCAATGCTAGGTGTTGGTGTTGGCTTTGACGACAAAGGCGCGGATAAAGACTTTACTATCTATGACCCTCAAGAAGGAGACACTTATGCAATCCCAGACACCAGAGAAGGATGGGTTGAATCAACTGCCGCCCTCATCAATGCCTACCTTAAGCCAGATACGAAGAAGCCTGTATTTGACTACACTCAAATCCGACCATCAGGCGCTCCGATTAAAACCTTTGGGGGAACTGCCGCAGGACCAGAACCGCTAATCAAGTTACATAACTATATTTCGGAATCTATATTTAAAAACCGCGCGGGGGATAAACTTACCCGTAAGGACATAGCAGATATAGGTAATCTAATAGGAGTCTGTGTAGTATCGGGCAATGTTCGCCGCTCGGCTGAACTTTTAATGGGTCGCCTAGACGACAAAGACTTCTTAAATCTGAAGAATCCTTCTGTCTATCCAGAGCGTAACTCTTATGACCCAGAGAATCCAGGTTGGGCTTGGATGTCTAACAACTCTGTTGAAGTATCTGTTGGCTCAGACTTCTCAGGAATCATTGACGGCATTGCTTTGAACGGCGAGCCAGGAGTTATTTGGATGGATGTAACCCGTAAGTATGGTCGTCTAATTGACGCTCCTAACAACAAGGATTGGAGAGCACAAGGCTACAACCCTTGCGCCGAGCAGTCTCTTGAATCTTACGAGTGCTGTACTTTGGTAGAAACTTACTTGAATCGCCACGACTCTCTTGAAGACTTCAAGCGCACCCTTAAGTTTGCTTATCTCTACGCTAAGACTGTAACTCTTCTTCCTACACATTGGGAAGAAACAAATGCAATTATGCAACGCAACCGCCGTATTGGAACTTCTATCTCAGGTATTGCGAACTTTGCTGACCGCGTTGGACTACCAGCATTGCGGGAGTGGATGGATAAGGGATACGAAAAGATTATCTCTTACGATAAGACTTACTCAGAGTGGCTAGGTATCCGCGAATCTATTAAGACAACAACTGTTAAGCCTAGTGGAACTGTCTCTATCTTGGCAGGTGAATCTCCAGGGGTGCATTGGACTCCAGGTGGTCAATTCTTCCTTCGTGCTATTAGATTTGGTAATGATGACCCTATGTTGCCTCTCTTCCAAGCATCAGGTTACACAGTAGAACCAGCTTCCGAATCTCCTAACACGACTTCGGTGGTCTTCTTCCCAATAGAATCCATGGCTCTCCGTTCGGAGAAAGATGTTTCTATATTTGAAAAGACTTCTCTTGCTGCCATGGCTCAACGCCATTGGTCAGACAACTCAGTTTCCGTGACAGTCTCTTTCCAACCAAATGAAAAGAATGATGTTGGCACGGTGCTACACATGTTTGACGGGCAACTCAAAACCGTTTCCTTCTTACCTATGGGGAACGAGACTTACCCGCAAATGCCATATACTCAAATAACAAAAGAACAATACGAGGAATATAAATATAAACTATTGCCTATTGACTTTACTGATGTCTATGCAGGTATGGCCGCCGATGCTATCGGAGAAAAGTATTGCTCAACTGACTTCTGCGAAGTGCCAAAACCATAATCAAATATAAATAGTAGAGCCCCCTAGTAGAAGTGCTAGGGGGCTCTTTAGTATTAGAGAGCAGATACGGCTCGTAATCTCTTACCCATGAATAATAAGAAATCAGTCATGACCGCTCTTAGAGTGAAGAAAGGCAGAACTCTTTAACTCTCTTTTACTCGCATTAAAATCCAATAGTAATGCTGTAGAACGCTTCTGAAAAAGCGCAAGTATGTGCAGATAGATCGGTTATGTGATTACTCTCTTTTCCAATAGTCTTACCCAAGTAATCTCTTAACGCACCAGCATATCTCTCTACGAACTCATCTGTAGTTAGATAGTTAGTGTTCTCTCTCTCTTTTAATCTCTCTTGCTTACTCATCACTCTCTTCTTCATCTTCTTCATCTTCTTCATCATCTTCATCATCTTCATAAGGCGTGAAGTCGGGGTTCTCATGTTCCCATTGTGGTTCATCTGTTACATGCCAGTCAGGAATACCCATCATGCATCTACCTTGTAGGTCATCTCGCCAACTAGGGCAAGTGGTTTATTATTAGAATCGCTCTTACTTACTATTAGTTTAATGCTCTTGCGTGGAGTATTTTCAACTACGACCTTCTTAACCCAACGCTTTGCTGCGGAAGCATTAGCCCACGCGGTTGTTGCGTCATAGGTAGGGTTAGCCAACCCGTCTTGCGTAATCGTAACTTCTAGTAACCACGCGCCACCCTTTTCAACGAGAGTGTTCTTTTCTAGGGTTACCTTTATGTTTTGTGCTACTTTCTTAGCCATATTGTTTCCTTTGTTTGTGTTGGTTTTAGTCTAATAGATTAGGGTAATACTTGCGGATAAGTTTCTCTTTTTCTTTTTCCGCTCTCTCTTGCTTCTTGCTCTCTTTACTCTCTTTGTTTTTAGAGTGCATTGAACTAGCCTTATGGTTCTGTAATGCGGTTTCAAGGGCTTCCTCTGTATCCGCCCCTACTGTTATATCACATAATTTGCAGTATTTAGATATGCTCATTTTTTGTTCCTTTCCTGTTCATGTTAATCATCTCCTAAAAATAGTGAGCCGTCGCTTGCTACCCTAACTATTCTACTAGTTTCATCTAGGCTAAGCCAATTACACACTTCGCCGTCATAGACATCATTAGTAAAATTTCTAATTGCTTCTAACCATTGTTCATCTACTTCTAGGGTTATCGTATATGTTTTCATTTGCTTTCTTTCTTTTGTAGGTTTGGGTAATCCTAGCCGATACTGCTTTCAACCACTAACTAAGTTAGCGTCTGTGCCACGGGTATATACGGCAGGTTATCTACTCGCAACTCGGCTAGGCTACCACATCTGTTAAATAGTAATTCTCGTAATGATACTGAGAATCATATTTAGTCCTTTCTTAAAAAGGGATTATCTACTAGACCGCATTTAGGAATAATCCTTCCTTACTGCAACGCGGTACGCCTACTGTTCAAGGGGTGTCTGCCTATGTCCAACTCATTAACTAATCACTATTTAATTGTTTTACTAGATAACTCCTAGCGCATACTGCGATACGCTACTAACAGACAGTATAGGCAAGTATAGTAGTTAAACTATAACGGGCTTCAACGATAGTGTTTTTGAGGTCTGACCAACCACGCTAGGGTTATCTAATTCTATTTAATTGTATTTCCTATTTGATTACCAACTACTGCGGTAATAAATATCCCAACCTTCAGGGATTTCTTCTAACACTTTCTTCGTAATCTCTACTGTCTGCTTCAGGTCTTGAAAGTAACTCTCATCATAATCATTACTGCCAAAAAAGAACCCTTGCGTAGTAGGTAATAGTTCCTCTGCTTTACTCTTATCTGCCAATACTTCTAAGCATAAGTCCTTTAACTCTCGTAACTTATCTCTCGGTATCCATGTCTGCTGGCACTCATCTACATTGTCTTGGCACTCTTTCACGAACCAACCATGGATAGCATTAGCCTTTCTCCAATAGCCGACCGCTACTGTTACATCTACGCTAGGCGTATTTCTATCTGCGAAAGGTCTTGCACCTACGCTATCAACTACGCGGTTATAGATTTCTTTATCTTGCTCAGGGGAGAACGAGTATCCCGAAGCGTGTTTCTCTGCCTTTAGAAACATATCTAATCCCATTTATTTTGCCTTTCTCTCGTTTAGGTAGTGTAGTCCGTAACTTACTCTCTCGCATAGGTCATTGTCTAGTGTTTCCACGCGTTTGTTGATATTAGGTTTGACCCATAAGTCCTCTTGCGGTAGATAGACACTCTCAGGTAGCACCGACATCTCTGTTTCTATATCCCACTCCCACTCTAGGGTTTCGGTATCGTATTTAATTAGAAAGTGGTGCTGGCTCATAGTATTACCCTTCTGTTATCCTCTAAGTAGTAAAGATAGTCAATAGCGGTCTTAATAAGATTAAGCGCATATTCACTTTCATAGACATCTTGCTCTAGTAGTCCTTGTAGTTCTGTTAGTGTGCGTTTGGTTAGTTCGGCGTAATCAACGGGAGATACGCTTTCTACGGGCTTACTTTCCGTCATGGAGATACTCATTTCGTCTATCTGCGCCGTCTGTTATTACTAGCATTAGTGATACTGCGATAAGGCTACCGAAGGCTAGTGCTAATATCATTTGCTTTCCTTTCGTAAAATATCTGAGATAACCCTATCCATGTGCATATCACGCAACGCGATATATTCTGACCACGATAGCGTTTTGTTTGTTGCGGATACGATTTTGGTGCGCTCTTTAACTTCTAATATCTCATTAGTAATCTTAGTTAGTTCAGCACTTAATCGGTTAATCTTACGCTTCACGCGCCATTTAGTTATTCTGTTCATGGTTTGATTACCTTTCTTGGTGCGGTTTTGATTACGACATCAGGGTCAATACCCTTACTGATAATGAACGCTTTTAGTATTGTATTCTCTAATTTATATTTATTTTTATACTCACGCTCTTTCAAGATACCTAAATATAAGCGTTGTTCCATAGTGTATTTCTTTCCCATTTACTTTCTCCTTGTAGGCGTTAGTAGTTCCTTGACTAGCGTGGTCGCTAAGTTGAGTGTGTCCTTAGTTTCGGCAACCGCCTTAAAGATTTTAGCCTTATGGTGGATACCTAGTAGTCGCTTGCTTGCTTCCTCATCACCGCGCTTACTGCTCATAATGAGTTCGTGTATATATTTGTAGTGTCCGATATAGACCACGCAGGTTACGATACCCTTATCGTTAAGGCTCTTGATAATTGAGTTGCACTCGTTCTCGCTTTCCCACTCGCCGTCAGTAATTATGAAGGCTAGTTTTAACGACTTCTTACTTGTAGTCAGTAATCGTTCTGCTTCAATTAGTGCGCGGATAGGGTTAGTTGAACCATTGGCTTGCATATATCGGTAGGCGTTAGCCTTAGCCTTATCTGCTTTATCGTAAAGTAACTTGCTCTCATGGTTGAAGGAATAGACTGTAACGCTACCTTGTATGTATTCAATACCGCGCTTAATAATCCATGCGTTCTCTGATACTGTTCTCATGCTTCCACCCATAGATGACGAGTTATCCACTAGGATTACCGCTTCAATATCTGTCTTATCGTTTCCGATATTCCAAACATCAAACATTTTATCTATGGAGTTAATATCAGGGTTCATGGTGCGCGAGATATTTAACTTGCCACTAGGTAAGTGCCTATCCCACAAAGGGTCTTGGTCGCGCACGATACGCTCTAGTTGAGTGCCGAACCTACGCGCTAAGGCTATTGAGTTACTGCTTGGTGCTTGGTCGTAATACTGTGCTTCTCGCATAGCACTACGCATTTCATCACTATTAAGGATAGCCTTACGCGTGTCTGTTACTTCGCGCTTAACGAAGTCATTGGATTTGATTTGTTCCATGCGCTTGTTTAATTGTTCTGCAACTTCTTTATCTTTATCGGTAGCGGTCTTGTCCTCTCCGTTATACACGCTATCAACGCCACCAACGCTAAGTGCAGGGATTTCTAGGTTCTCATTACCATTGTTATTATTCTTATCTTTATCTTGTAGTCGCGCTTGTTCTTTCGCGCCCTCAGGCCTGCCCTTAGTAAGGATAGGCTTACCCTCACCATGACCGCCCCAACTAGGTTGCTTGTTATCCTCTATGTCGTAACCAACTAGACTAGCCATGCGCTCTAGGAGTTTCTTAGCCTTATCAAACTCAGTAGGGAATACCAACTTACGATACTCATGGATAATACTATGCACTTCATTGGCTACTTCTAATCCATACTTGGCGATAAACTTATCGGCAACCATTTGCCGTAGTTCTAGCGGTAGATAGGTGCGCCCTGTAATTGTAGGGAATTGCTCTCCCCACTCATTAGAGTCGCCTTTTAATAGGTAGTCGGTTGCGCTTGCTTCTAGGAATAGTTTAGTAACGGGATACTTGTTAGTGATTAAAGTTTCCACGCGACCTTCCTCTAGTAGTTGAAGCGCGCGAACGAGTTTTCTATCCTTGCAATACTTACCTAAGTCTGACCCTGCTCTTGGAGAATAGAGTAGGTGTGCAAGTTCATGGTAGTTCAAGCCATGCATAGATAGGATAGTGTTATCGTCTAAGTTCTCTATAAGGTTAGCGTTAAACTTGATAACCTTGCCGTCATTTTCGGCTTGGGTTTCCATGTCGGGGTCATTGACGATAGCGACTTCAATATCATCACCCGTAATAATCCTATCCGCCCGTTGATAGACACCGCTAATAGCATTTAGGCGATTAGAGTTTTCTTGGTATTCGGCTAAGACTTGTGAGCGAGTGCGACCTAAGTGGTCGCGCTCTACCCATGTCTGCGTTTCCTCATCTAGGTAAGACCCGAAGTTACGGGAGTTCTCCAACCTAGATAAGTCGTCATTGTAATAGTGTCTAGGCATTTATATTCTCCACGCGGAATTGGTCTGTATCTAAGTTAGGCATAACCTTAACGCCTAGTTCCTCAGCGATATTTTCCTTGAAGGTTTCACACGCTAGTCTTACCCCACCGCGTTCCTCTTTATTGAAGCCATTGACGAACGAAGTAATTGCAAACTCTAGTCCGAACCGCTTGGCGTTCTTGGTAAAGGCTACGAGTGAGCGAGTTGAGATAGGGGTGGTGAGTTCCTCTTTATCGTATTGGTCGCGTAACTTATCGGCTAGGCTTAGTAGCGCACGATTACCAACCACTTTAAGTTCAATAGCCTTATCGTAAAGAAACTCTAACTTAATTGTGTAGCGGTCGTTCCATGCTTGCGATAGTTCATGCGTTCCACGATAACCTGCGTTCATATCAGCGATAATGAGCAGGTCAGGGTGAGCCTTGATTACTTCTCCACCATTTTCTAGGAGTTGGATTTCTCGGCGGTAATCTAATAGAGAATATAGGACTGTTGATACGCGCTCAGGAAGGAAATTAACTTCATTGAGTAGTAACACGCCACCATAGCGAACCAATAGGGTTACCGCGCCGTCTTGCCAACGATAACCTTGTCCGTCTGCTTTTGGTATCCAACGACCGAATAGTTGGCTTGGGTCAATTCCATTGGAGTTAGATACATTGAAGTAACGCATGCCCCTAGCCGAAGCGTAGGACTGAACCGAGATAGTCTTACCCGACCCTGCGCCACCTTCAATTAAAATATTGTCGCCGTCTTTAAGTGCTTCATCATAGATTTCCCACTCAGTCTTGCCGTTAAACTTACGATTAACATATTGCTTCGCCCACTTAGGGTCGGGAACGCTAATCATATTCATATAAGCCAATTCACTTTCATTAACCCTTTCATTAACCTTATCGGCTTCCATAGCCACTTCCACTTTAGGGGTGGTTGGGGTTTCTGCGATATTTTGTATTACACCTTCGGCGATAGTGTTAGTCGCGGTTGGAGTATTGGTTGGAGTAATGGTGCTATTCCTACGCCTGTCTGTAATGTAATCGGCAAGGGTTGGGTCGCCTTCCTCTAGGCGTTGGCTCAGTAGTAATACTGCTTGTTGGTGTGTTAATGGCGCGGTAATAGGGTCTGCACTTTCGTTAGCGTATAGAGCCTTGACTGCGATATTGGTAACTAAGCCTAGTTCAACCATTTGTAGATCGCGGTCATTAAGGACTACTGCTACGGGTTCGTGGGAGATAGGGTTAGTGCTAGTAACTTGGGTAACCTTATTCCATACTTGCCCACGACCTTTACTGCCGTTAGAAGTGCGGTGATAGGTTTGGATTTCATTATTATAGGAGAATAGAAGGGTCTGCTCAGTAGCAGGTAGTCCGTCTAGTAGTCCTGCCTTACTTTCTACTAATAGTGCTAGGTTCATGTATATTGCCTCTCTGTGCGTTTTCAGCGCGGTTATGGGTTCGGCTCTCTGCTTCACCTAAGGAGAACAATAGGGATAGTTACTAATAGAATCCACTCAGTAAGCCATATATTAGATAACGATTTGATAACGAATTAGTGGCTCTTTCAGCCTCTCTGCCTCTCTGCAACCGCGCCCTCTCTTATCACATAACACCCCGATAGCCCTATCCAAATATCTGGTCTTATGCCTACATAGCGATTTAGCGACATTTGGCAGTAGCCCAATGCGCCTAGCATGCTCTCTCTCAGAAGTCAATAGCGCGGTGGTGTGATTTTTCTCACTCACCGCTCTCTCAGCAGACTCTCAGACACGCCCGAGCGCGTGGAATGTTTGTGTTGGCTAATAGCTTTGCTATTAGCCAAATAAGCCAATAGGCTTATAGGGTTTCAAGGGAGATATCCCTAGGTGTGGGTGGGTGGGTCAACACAAACATTTGCCGCCGAGTTTCACGTGAAACACAATAACCCTAGTCGCCTTCCACAATGACTAGGGTTATGCGAGCAGGGAACTAAGAAAGGAGGCAAAAACACCCCTGCTATGTGTATTAGTAACTGACCTAGTTACTAATCCTTTGAGAGGATATCAAGGGCATCCTCAAACCCTTTACCCTCTAGTATTCTTATTGGGTCTAATTTGTCATACTTATCCACCGCGCTTTGTGGTCTAAAGATAGCGGTGGCTAACTCAGGCATATCTAGGTCATAACGGGTAACTATGCTACTCATCATACCTAGCATTTGGCATAATCCGTTGGCAACCCCTTCCGCCCACAATACATTTATTGCTATGCATAGCGCGGTAAGGTCGTCATCACTTGGGGCTTCATCCCTATTGTCCTTTTCCCTAATACTGCTAAGCGCGGTATTAGAAAGGGTGGCAACCATCTTAAAACGATAATCCTGCTCGCCTTTAAGTGTTTGGCATATTAACGCGGAGAATAGTTTCCCGTCGGATAAGCCTATCGTGCCGTTAGGAAGCCTCCAGTCCTCGGTGTCGGGTTGGTCAGAGCCTTCCATATTGACCTCGGGGAGGAGGTCAATAGTGGTAGCGATTTCGGTAAAGCGATACTTGCGTTCGTCTGTGTTCATAAGGTTATTCCTGTTCTACCGCGTTAAAGATGAACTCATCAGCGATATCCCACTCGTTGATATAGGCTTCGCCACTAACGCTATCGTTGTTGTAGGTAACTGTTAGATTTAGGGTGGCTTCAATTTCTAGGTTTTCGCCGACTTCTTGGGTAGCGTGGTCCTCGTCATCAGCCTCAACATCAGCGAACTCGCCAATAGTCGTGCCGTTGTAGATAACTTCTACTGTCCATTTGCGGGTAAGGTTAGTGATTTCATCCCAGCCATTTGCAACTGCGATACGATTATAAACAGCGATACCTGTTTCGCGGTCAAGGGTATAGTCTTGAACCATTTCTTTTACCGCGGTAAGTGTGTATTCTTGGTTGGTAGCGTTCATACTATCTCGCGCTACTTGGATACGATATTCCGCGTCTTGTTTCATTGTTTCAAGCGCGGTTGTGTGTTCCTCCTCAGTATAAAATAGAGGTGGTTGTGTATAGGTCATTGGTCTATCTCCTTTAGTGTAGGTGGTCTGCCCTACATCTCAGAACTTACTCTCCCTCCCCTCTCTCGCGCAACTCTCACCCCCGCACATTTGATAACAATTAGATAACGATTCGCGCATGGGACTGCGCCCATGTTTGTGTCGGGCTACTAGCGAAAAAATAACTACGTTATTTTTTGCAAATTCAGCAAGCTGTAATTTGCCGTTAGTAGCCCGACACAAACAAAATAGCCCCAGCTTTCGCTAGGGCTATCGTGTGTCTGATTAGGGTCAGAGTTCTGAGTCATCCATTTCGGCATTGACCTTATCGTGTAGTTCTGCGCGCATTTGAGCGAACATTTCTGTTGGCCAACCTGCGGTATAGACACGCTTCAATAACTTAGCGAGTGAATAATCCCCATCCTCCGCCAAGACGGATATTAGAAAGGCATTTGATAGGTCATCGTTGCCCATTTCGTAATTGAGGGCGGATAGGATTATCGTAGCCGACTTGCGGTTATCAGCAGGTAGAGCCATTGAAATTGCACGAATGGCTTTCATATATTCAACAATATCGTAATCCTTAACCGCGCCCATAAGATAATCGCGTGGTGAAGGGTCTGTGTGTTGTGTAAGCGCGGTGATAATTGGTTGGGGAACGATAGCACTATCGTCTGCAATATAGGCAGGGATAAAGTTATCTACTGCGTCTTTGAATTGTGCGCGGGTAGTGGATGTAATTGTGGTCATTTCTTTGCCTTCTCTATCGGGGGGTCTTACCCGATACCCCGAACGATAGACCTATCGCTCTCTCAGCGCAACACTCTCCACGCGTTTCTTTGGTAACGATTTGATAACAATTTGTTTGTGTTGGGCAATAACGAAAAAAATACTGCGTATTTTTTTGCAGAATCAGCAAGCTGCATTCTGCCGTTATTGCCCAACACAAACAAAAAGAGCCCCAGCCTTTCGGCTGGAGCCCTTTTGCGGATAAGGTTAGAGGGCTTGCACAACCTCTAGGATTCGTGCCTTTTCCTGTTGAACTGAGGTTTCAAACCCGCTTGCGCTGGCAGAAAGACCCTCTGTAATAGGCTTATCGCCTGCGCGATACCAGTCTATGCGCTCCGTTAGTGCATTGAGCGCGCCCCATTTGGTTCCTGTGATATTGGCATTAGTAGGGGAGGATAAATATAAACCGCGGGTTAAATCAAAGTTTTGATTCCAGCGTGTAAGGCTAGCCTTCTTATCATCCTCAGGCATTGGATAAATTGCCTTGTAGATTTCGTCAAACTTTTGATTCGTGATTTCTTGCTCAAACAATTCATTCGCCATGGTTGAGAATTCGTCCATGTAATCATGGGTCAATTCAAGAGCAAGGCGAGCCTCCTCCATGCGCCCAGCGGTTCCAGCGGTATGACGCACGCTCCATGATTGCTTAGCGCGCTTAAAGGCTAGGCTTAGCGTATTTTGGCAGATAACGCGCACAGGGGTAACGCATGCGCGGATTGAACTAGAGCCATCATGTGATGATGAGACTAGGAGATATGTCTTAGTCGTATCCTCAGCGCCAGCGATAGTAAATTCATGGTCAATGGTGAGCGCGCCAAAGATAACCTTACCTTGCTTGAAGAATCCAGCAGATTCCCATTCGGCGCCACCATCTAGGAGATTATCCGCGAAAGCGAGCATTTCCTCATTTTGATATGGTTGATATTTTTCACCGACTACGGCAAGAGATTCCACGCCGTTAGGGGTATCGCGTAGCACGTAGTAATCCTTAGAGAGTGATTTAACGCCAGCAGGATAAAGGATAGGTTCCTTACGGACATTCCAGCCTGCTAGTTGTGCGCGGTCTAGCATTTGCGCGGTTGTTAGTTTTTCATGTGGGCGCACGATAGATTTAGCGAGCGTGTGCCATGTAGGTGTTCGTGTGTTCATTTTTTGCCTCCATATATAAGCGCGGGAATGGTTTCCCACGGGCCCAGCATAGCCCTATCTCACTCTATCTCTACTTAGGATTAGATAACGTTTTGATAACGTTTCACTCTCGTCCAATTCCCAGGAAACTCCCAGGTTCGGCCATGAGCTTCTAAATGTTTGTGTTGGGCTATATATGAAAAATATGCAGGGCATATTTTTGCAAAGACCGCTTCGCGCCTTTGCCATATATAGCCCAACACAAACAAAATAGCCCCTGCCGTCGCGCAGGGGCTATCGTTTTCCTACCCACTAGGAAACCTTAGTGTCCTCGGATAAGGTTACTGTCCTCCCACCGATAGTGAGGGATACTGTCCGTGTCTGCTTGAGTATTACACCGTTCACACTCGCGGTTAAGTATTTTATATCCCATACTAGTGTCTGCAAGGTAGGCTTGGTTGTCGTTAATTCTAGTAAGTTCACTTTCTAGTTCCTCCTTGGTCGGGGTAAAGTTTAATTCTAATTGCTCCCACATTACCAGCCCTCCTTTTCCTGGTCATAGAAGTAATCGCCAGCGCGCTCAGCGTGTTCCTGTGCGTCTTGTTCCCCTGCTTGGTATCCCTCCAGCCAAGATGAACGGCGGGTAAAGAAGAAGACTAGACCAGCGATGATTACATCTACTAATAGATTAAAGCCGTTGTAAAAGATCATTCCTTATGCCTCCATAGTCATAATTTTATTGGTTACTTTAGACGCTAGTTCTCCAGCGAGTTTAGATACGCTGGTGTTACCTTGAGTGTGCGCGGTTAATGAGTAGGCTAGTAATAGATTTTGTATGCAGATAAGGTCTGCATACGATAGGTCTGCGGTTATGGTGCTCATTTTTTATCCCTTTCGTGGGTAGTGCAGTGGTGTTTCCACTAAGAGAACACTATTACCGCGCCGAACATAGGTCAAGCACATTTATATAACACTTTCGTTATAATCGCCCTCACGCTTGACCCCCCGTGAGTTAAGTCACACTCCCACCAAGACCCCCGCCAGATGATATTCCCAGGTAATGAATTTTAGGTTTTTGGCAGTGTCCCAAAAAGCGGGTGAGGCTGATATTTTTAAGAGGATATTAGTTCAGACAGTAGCCTAGCGCTCTTGCTGAGGTTGCATTTTGCGTGGGAGGGTTTTACATTGCTGATGATATCGGGGCCATTTTTGGATAGGGGTATTACGTGGTCTAGGTGTAGGCCCTCTTCCCAGCCTTCTTCGCCACAGTTCCTGGTTATTCGCATATCTATGGAGAGGTTGCAGATGTGGCAATCTGTACCCCATAGGTCTAGGACATCACGGTATGTATACGGCGCGGTTAAGATGTGCTTCTGACGAGCACGTTTCCTACGTTCTTTCATACGTTGCTTCTCAGGGTACTTATCCCTATAACGCTTCTCTACTTTTCTACGCTTTTCTGGGTTACGAAGGCGTTGAAGTCTTCTCTGTAGACGGTCTTTATCCCTATCAGCATCCCTACGAGCTCTAATGTAATCTGCAGCTGCTTTCTTGCATTCTGGGCAGGCGGTTGGGTTTGACCTCTTACAACGACTGTAATCAGCAATTGAGGTTCCATGAGTCACTTCCAGCATATGAGGATCATACCCCATATTTCCAGGCAGTAGCCAATTGTGCTACAGTGCGGTTATGACTCATGAGGAATTATTAGCAGAGATTGTTGGATTGCTCTCTGCAACTACAACTTATCCAATAGAAACAGAAGGTGGAACTTTTGAGTTTATTCCACAATTTATTGCTATTGCCCTA
>Ga0208616_1000001_pt1 | contig 235960 bp, 182 predicted proteins | sample CryBogCBE16Oct07_FD_184575 | JGI IMG/M metagenome (GOLD analysis project Ga0208616, IMG submission 184575) | Freshwater microbial communities from Crystal Bog, Wisconsin, USA - CBE16Oct07 (SPAdes) (version 2) | ecosystem: Environmental > Aquatic > Freshwater > Lake | place: Crystal Bog... | reverse complement strand
AGTCGGGATGATGGACGTCGGGGACGGAATAGTAGCATCCGAACTTGATTCCTTGTTTTTTGCAGGCCTCGGCGAGTTCCTTCACCACATCCCTTTTGAGGGGGGAACTCATGATGTTGTAATCGGTCAGCTTGGTGTTCCAGAGACAGAAGCCGTCATGATGTTTGCAGGTCAGAACGATATACTTCATCCCCGCTGCCTTGGCTGCGGCGACCCACTCGTCGGCATTGAATTTCTCGGGATTGAATTGCTTGTAGAGGTTGTCGTAGACCCCCACGGGGATTCCGTTGGTCTTTCCTCTGGTCCAGCTGATCTCCTGCCCCGTGAGGCTGACCGGACCCCAGTGAATGAACATCCCGAAGCGGTCATCCTGCCACTTTTTCACGGCATTCTGATCAACGGGAATGGGAACGACAGTCTGAATGTCCTGATTGGTATTTGTGGAGAATTCTGATTTCTGCGGAGGGGTGTCCATTACCGGATTGGCTGACGATGAGGGATAAGGTGCATCCTGCCAGTCATCCGTGCGGAAGGGTGAGGCTGGGAGATCGGCCCCGTTGTAAAGATTGCAGGCCGGGTTATTGGCCCAACCATAGCGCACGGCCACAGGTAGCTTCACCTGATCGCTCGAGACCACGATTGTTTCTCCGTCGATCACGGCCTTGGCCGGCACCCAGTTTTTGTCCGCACCGGCAATGGCAAAGGCACCCAGTTCTGCCGGGGCTGTGGGTACGAGGTCGGGATACATCTGCGGATGGGCGGCAATCTTGAGCCCCTTGGCGTGCTGAAAACGGATGCGGACTTTGTCACCCTCCACTGTCATCCCATCATAGAGGGGGCCGGAGCACTCGAGTTGCTCCCCGTAGACATTCTTCCTAGCGGCCAGAGCCAACCGGTGAGCCACGTCCACCTTGTCGCCGGGATGGATGTTGGTGGCCTCACCGATGTCGATGGCGACAGCCATTGCCGTATTGGGGACTTTCAGGGTACGTAGCTGCATGTCGCGGATCACCGCCCACGCGCTCTTTTCAACGGGTTGAGTGGCGGGTGCCTGGAAGGAGGCCAACTGCACGAAGAGGAAGGGGAAGTCACCCTGACCCCAGCGACCGCGCCAGTCGGAGATCATGGCCGCGAAGAGTTTGTCGTAATCCCAGGGCATATCCCGGTTGTTTTCTCCCTGATACCAGATCACTCCCTTCATGGCGTAGGGGATGATGGTGTTGATCATCCCATTGAAGAGGTGGGTTGGCGTGTCCGGTTTCGGATTGCCATCAGGGAGAGGTGTCGGCATCGCCCCCGGAGGCTTGGGGCGGGTTGGGAGCGGTGCGTGAGCGGCCTTGGCGGCGTTCTCCGCTTTGGTGAATTCCTCCATGGACTGCTTGAAGGCAGCACCATACTGGTCGTTCCAAGCCTTCATCTGGGCATTGTATTCCGCTCTTTTTGAAGCGGCAGCGGCCTTCAACGCGGGGGAGTCTGCCATCTCCTTCTCATGTTTCGCGACATAGACGGCAAAGTCGGGATCCTTCTTCAAGGACTCGAGGCTCATGAACGCCTGGATGGGCTTGCCGCCCCAGGGAGTCTGGATGAGACCGACAGGGAGACCGGTGCGTTCCTGGATCTCCGAGCCGAAGTAATAGGCGACGGCCGAGAAACTGTCGGGCCACCCGCCATGACCTACCAGGATCTGAGGCGTGCAGACCTGCCAATGCCCGACCAGGGTGTCGTTTGTAGTGTTGGTATTGTTGCCCGTCGCAATGCCTTCGAGCGGGGTGAAGGAGAAGGTCTTCTGAACCATGAACAGGCGAAGCATCGGTCGGTTAGCCTTGGGGATGTCCTCCTTGGCTTTCGTGGTGCTGTTGATGCCGTATTCCATGTTGCTCTGCCCGGAGCAGACCCAGACATCACCGACAAGGACGTCGGAGAAGGTGAGGGTGTTGCTTCCCGTGACAGTCATGGTCACCGGATCCTTGGAAGCCTTCAGCGGCTGGAGATCAACTCTCCACTTACCGTCGGCACCGGTGGTTGCACTCCCGGCACTCGTGCCGACGGTGACCGTCACCTTTTCTCCGGGACTGGCTTTTCCCCAGACGGGCAGTGTGGCCGATTGCTGAAGCACCATGTGGTCGCCGAAAATCGCAGGCATCGTGACGTTGGCGCGAGCGGGATCGAGGCCGAGGACCAGTGCTGTTCCAAGCAGGAGGAGTTGCAGGTGGGTTTTCATAAATCGTTTTTGAAATGATGTGCCTTTTTTAGTCTTCAATTGATCGCGAGAGCATTGAAAAAAGGGGGGGAGACGAAGCACAATCACTTGCGGTCGAGGATTTCCTGCTCCAGGCCGGTCTCCTCGGATTTAACGCTGTAACGGTTGATTTCCTGGTCGGCAGGGAGACTCCTGCGGTACTCGTCGACATAGAGGCCGATCTTCTCCACCGGGATCTGCTTGAAGTTTGGAAGATCCTTGAAAATCACGGAATTCGGTTTGATCCGGAAATCAAGGTGCGCTGCATCTGCAAAACCAGGGTCCTCAGTGTAGACCATGTTGCCCGGAGGTTGGAAGCCGGGCACGCGTTTCCATTTTGCGCCGTTGAGTTCCATCCAGTCCCAGGGAGTGCCGCACTGGACCACGATATTGTCCTTGATGAGGTTGCTGTCAGCGGTGGGACTGAAGACGAGCCCGCCCACGCGGCATCGCATGAAGATATTGTTGGTGACCTCGCTGTGCTGTGCCGGGGATTTATCTTGGCCTCCGTCCTTGAAGATCAGGCCGGCACCGCGTTTCCCGCTTCCCGCCAGACAAACGATGTTCCCGTAGATCTTCATCCCGTTATGGCCATTGTCGAAGTAGATCCCGTCCCCCTCGTCGGAGTGATGGATGAGGTTGAACCGAAAGGTCCTGTTGCCGTCCAAATCCCACTTCTCGAAGCTATAGAAACCGCCGATGTCGTTCGAGACCGTCGCGAAGCGAAAGATTTCGTTGTACTCGAACACACTGTCGTAACCGTTGCTCAGCACACCCGCATGAGGCGTGTCGTGAATGAGGTTGTGGGCCACAAGCATCCCGACCGCCGGATAATGCCCGGCCCATCCGCCATCCACATATCCAGCCTTCACGGCAGGGGTGTAGATTCTCGTGATCAGTGAGAAATGATGAATGTGATTGTTGATCACGCGGTGTCCGGCCGGCACCCTGGGGCTGGCCTTGTCATCACCGCCCGCAAGGGATACTCCTCCCTCGCCCAGGTTGTAGAGGTCGCAACTGAGCACGGTGTGGTTACGCCCGCCGTCGACGATAACCGCGTATTTGTCCACGTTTCTGATGGTGCACCCCGCGACAAGGCACTCCTTGCCCCCACGGATCCTTATGCCGGGTCCCATCGACTCCTCAACGGTGATGCCTTGCAGGGTGATGTGCGAGGCCTCCTCAAGGGAGATGACCGGCTCGGTCGAATCAGCAAGGGCGATGTCCGCCTGACCGATCGGGGCAGGCGGGTAGAAGTAGAGTTTCTTGTCCTGAAAATCGATGCACCACTCACCGGGTTGGTTGACCTCCTCGAGCAGGTTCAGCAGCCAAAAGGGTTCCTTCCCGTTACCCTCGGGACGCTTATATTTGCTGCCAATACCTCCTCCGATGGGTTTGGCAAAGGTAACGGTGTGGTTCTTGGTGTCGATGGAATCGATGCGAATGGCTTCGTTCTGCCAGGGAATACGCCAGAATCCCTTCAGCCAGACGCCACGTCCGAGCTGTTCTTTCCAGATGGCAAACCGGTCGTACGCCTCCTCGCGGTACTCGAAGATCCCTCCCTTGCCGTCCTTGGGTTTGTCGATGAAAGTGGCGGCGCCCCAGTTGCGATCCTGAATTCCTCCGGCATTGTAGAGAACGCGCTTAATGGTCATGTATCCCTTGTCGGGATAGCGTGCGAGGGGCATGCGCTTACCGTTGAAGAAAAGGTCCAACAGGCCCCCGTTGTCTGGAAAAACATCGGGGTAGCGGTTGGCATGAGTGAGCCCCAGATTGGCAAGGTCGAGTTCCAGCACCTTCCCGCGTACCGGTTCAGAGATTCTCGCAAGAGTTGCTGCATCCGTCACGGGTCTGAAGTTGCGGGGGGTGACCCCCATGGCTCCGTGCAGGCGCACGTTCTGTCCCTCCATGCTGCGGTAGACCACGGGGGCCTTGGGGGTTCCACCGTCTTCTTTGGTCAGGACGAAGGGGTGCGTGATGCGGTAGTCTCCGCCTTGCAGCCACACGGTCAGGGAAATCTCGGTGTTTCCGGATCGCGCAGCGCGCGCCGCGTCACGGGCACGCTCCAACGTCTGGAAAGGCCTTGCTAGCGAACCATCACCTGAATCGGAACCGACAGGCGAAACATAGATTTCTACGGCGGCGAGGCGTCCTACCAAGAGGAGGAACATCAGCAGGGATGCGTACCGGAGGTTTATGACACGGATGAAGTCTGATTTTATGCTATGGAGTGAATTCATGGAGCCTCAGGCCTTTCGGAGAAGAACGGCTTGAAATGGGCGCAAGGTGAAGCGGCCCGAGACCGGGCGATTCTCAGGAAGCACCACGTGGGGGGAGGGAATGGTCACCGACTGCTCCTCACGGCTGAAGTTGATGAGATGAAGATGCTCTTCGAGGGAGTCATCCACTCCGAAGACCTTCAGCGATTCCAGAAGCGGCGTGGAGGCCTCGGTGACATTGGGTTTGATCCCGCCCTCAGAGCAGAGTGTGCCGAGGAGGTTGCGCAGATAAGGGACTTCGGGGACCGTGCCGACATAGCAGACCCGTCCCTTACCAGAGGAGTTGAGTGTGACGGCAGGTGTTCCGGCAAACCAACGGTCGTCGTAAGTGGCCAGCGGTTCGGCACCGTGAAGGCTAAGGAGGTCGAACCAGTAGGATCCCTCGTGGGCTGATCCGTCTTTATCGAGGAAGCGGACCTTGTCCTGGAATTTCAGCGCCTGGAATTCCTCAACCTCGACACCGCAGAGACCGGTGAGGAGCGAGGGGAGGGTTTCGGGGCGGTTGATGTTGTCGAGGTCACGCATGGCCGAGAGGCAGGTCAGTACGAGTGTGCCGCCATTCTCGGCGAAGCTCCGCAGTTTTTCGGCGCGTGCAGGGTCGATGAGCAGCCAGGAGGGGGCAACGAGGACCCTGTAGCCGGACCAGTCGTCGTCGGGGGAGACAATGTCGGTGTTGACGTGATTTTCAAAGAGTGCCTGGTAGTAGCGGTGCAGGTGGCGGAGGTAGCGGAAATCGGGATGCGGATGACCGTCATCGAGCGCCCAGTCACAGTCAAAGTCACGGAGAAGGGCCACCTCAGCGCGAGGCATCAGTGAGAAAAGTTCCGTGTCGAGCATTGCACTCTCGCGGATAATGTCGCGAATTTCGTCATAAGTCCGACGCGGTTTTGAATCCGAGTGCAGAACGCCCGCCAGCATATGCTCAACGCCCGAGGGGAAGATCCTCCACGAGAAGTAGAGGACTGCACGGCCGCCATGCGCGACTTCCTGACGCGTGATGGCTCCGAGAAAGCCTGGCTCCACAAGCTGGCGCGGACGGAAGGTGCGACCGGATTGCGCTTCGGTGACCCAGAACGGGGCTTTCCCGGCAGAGCGGGTGATGGCCATGGCCATCGAGGAATAGGAGGGATGATAAGTGAAGTCTCCCGTGTTGCCGTACTCCCCCTCGAAGGTGAAGCTCACCGGGTAGTTGTCGACGGAGACGAAGTCGAGCCGCTTGCCGAGCTTGTAGAGGTCGAGTTTGTAGAGAAAGCCGCACGAGCAGATATTGTGCGTGACGGGCTTGCCCGGAGAGTAGGCGTGGAGTTCGTCAACCTGCAGGGAGGCGTATTCCAGGAAGCACTCGGAGAAGAAACGCTGCACGTCGAGCGTCGAGGAGGGATTCTGGTGGGCTTTGATCTTCGGAAGCACCACCTCTTCGAAGGAGCGGTAGCACTGGCTCCAGAAATCGAGGCCCCAGCGCCGATTCAGTTCGTCGATGGTGCCAAACTTTTCCCGAGCCCATGACCGGAACTTAGTCACGCAGGTCGGGCAGTAGCAGTAGGGATCCTCCGCCATCAGCTCGTTGTCGATCTGGTAGCCGACGACATGGGGATTGTCCCGGTAGTGGGCGCCGATTGCCCTGGCGATCTTGCGGCTTAATTCATGGTAGCTCGGGCTGTTGACGCAGTAGTGGCGGCGGGAACCGAACTCACGCCTGCGGCCGTCGGCGTGGTACTGGTAGACATCGGGATAGTTGTCCATGACCCACTTGGGCGGGGTTGCCGTGGGGGTGCAGAGCAGGGAACGGACGCCATGATGCGCAAGGGTCTCCACCGCATGGTCGAGCCATGAGAAATCGAACGTACCCTCCTCACGCTCCATCCTGATCCAGGAAAACTCGGCCATGCGGACGAGGTTGATTCCGGCCGCCTGCATGAGGCGCGCATCCTCCTCGACGCGTTCGGGAGTGACATGTTCCGGGTAATAGGCCGCTCCGAATTGAAGGTTCATCGTTCTGGGTTGGTTGCTGGTATTCTTATGTAGAGATCAAGCTGCCCGCACAGACTGATAGATTCCAAAAGGTCACTCAAGGCATAGGTTGCTTGACAGTAAAGTTCATCCTTCTGATTTCCTTCTGATTGGGTGGTTAGCGCATGTTTTCCCTTTTCTCTTGCCGGTGTTTCAGAGATAAGAGCCTACCCCCCGTTTCGGTTCTCAATTCACAGGAATTGAAGGTGTCGCTTGTCGGGTGGCAAACCTATTCCCATGAAAGCTCTGAACTCCGTAACTCTACTCACAAGCGTTCTGTTCTGCTCGACGGTTCTCGCTGACGGCATCAGCACGAACACATCACCCTCCTCGCTGGACCCCCTCGTCAAGGCCTCGGCATACGGCGACAAGAGCGTCTGGTCGTATTCCGGTTCGGATCCGCTTCCCTGGACGCTTTTTCATCCCAAGGATTTCGGATCCGCCAAGATTGCCTTCAACGCCGAGGGAGTCACCCCCGTTGGTACTGTGCCGGCTCCCGGGGTGCACCCCCGCATCTTTTTCTCGCCGGAGGATCTGCCTGCCGTCCGCAAACGCTTGAAGGAGGATCCCGCGGCGCAGGCCTCATGGAAGCTCATCTTGGCCTATTCCCATGCTCTCAATCTCACCTATGACGAGAAGGCCGATTACGCGCAACCCGACTGGGCCAACGGATCGTTCCGTGTTCATGGAAGGACCGATCAAGTCATGAGGATCGGGGGGTACGGTACCAACAGGGAGGATTACTACGGGATCCTTGCCGCCGGCAAGCCGACCGACACTTATGAGAATCCCAAAAACGGAGGTAAACCGCGCCCCTCTGGCTTCTTCTTTCCCGCGGCCATCGAGGCCTTCCGTTGCCTAATCGATGACGATGCAGTCGGCGCCAAAAAACTTGCCGCTGCCATCGAGACCTCGGTCAAGTTCGAGCAGGAACGTCGCGCCAAGGAGGACAAACCCGTCAAGCCTGGTCAGCCACCTCATCCATCCACCCCTCGCTATGACGCCTGTCAACTCGGGCTAGTCTACGACTTCATTTATAACTGGATGACGCCCGAGCAGAAGAAGTTGGTGCATGACGAGTTGGTCCTTCTCTCCTCCTGGGTGGATGGTTACGGCACGTTCAGTCACGCCGAGACAAGCCGGAGCAACTGGGCGACCTTCAGCTACGAGGTCTGGGACACGGTGGCGATCGAGGGGGAGCCGGGATTCAACGACCTGAAGTTCCTAGGCCTTTACCGCGGATGGCGCGACTTTTTCACCTACTCGTTCTTCAACAGCGGATGCGCCTACGAGGCCGAGGGCAAACTGCTTTTCGGCCTCGATGCGGTGGTGGCTTTCGACCGGATCGCCCCCAAGTACGGATTGCCGCTTCTCTCCCAGCATCCCTTGATCCGCAATCACTACGCGAAGTTCACCTCCCTCTCGATGCTTCCCACACAGGACAACCGCTATGTGATCTTTGACATTCTGGGGAGCATGGGAGGCGGTCTTTGCACTCCGCAGGATCTTGTCGTCGCTCACTATCTCTTCCCCAACGACAAGACGATCGATTTTGTTTACCGCTCCATGGTCGGGGATGATTTCAGGAAATTGCCGACTCCGGGCCACAGCTGGAACAACCTCATCACCGATGCGATCTTCGCCACGACCTATCATCCCGAGAACACACCCGAGAAGCTCGGCCTGCCACTTACGTTTTTCTGCGGCCAGCGCGCGATGATGATGACGCGCTCTTCTTGGGACACGAACGCCACCTTTCTGACCATGCATGTGCGCGGTGCGAGCGGTGGCCATCCCTTTGCCGACCGCAATGGTATTATGCTTTCCGCCCAGGGACGTCCGTGGGTGACGATCCCGGGCAAGGACGGCAAGTCCTGGCAGTGCAGCACGGTGACGTTCAATGGATGCGAGCAGAGTGTCACTACTCCCGGTCGCGTGGTCGACTTTATAGACAACCCCGAAGCCACCTTCATGGTCGGGGACAGTAAGTACTGCTGGGACTGGGTCTGGGGCGGTTCCGACAAGAACAAGCAGGGCCAGGCCGTCACCCGCAAGGATGTAGACGAGGGGAACATCGAACTTGGCCAGACTCGCAAACCCGTTGAACTGAGCTTCAACGACTTTGCCTACACCAAGGTCGACGTGCTCGATTACACCCAGCCCATGAAGTACTCGGGCAACTGGCTCGGGCCCGACGGGACCCTGCGCTCCTATTACAAGATGGTCAACAATCCCGTCATCAAGTCGTTCCGTACGGCCGGACTGGTGAGGGGGCGTCATCCCTATGTTCTTTTGCTGGACGACATCCAGCACGATGCCCTGCCGGCGCTCTACGAATGGCATCTGAGTCTCCCCGGGGACCTGATCAGGATCGAAAAACAGCCTGACGGCGCTCAACCGGGGGATCTGTTCTTCTCTGCCAAGGAGTCGCTCGATGACAAAGGCGGGTTGCTCGCCGGATCGCCCCTCCTCCTGGTCCGGGTACTCGATCAGCAAGGGACACCGGAACCTCCCCGTATTATCGAGGGGAACCCACAGGTGCTCACCCTCGGCACCCGGGCTGTTTCCCCTTCGTTCAAAGTCCTGATTCATGCCTTGCGGGCCGGCGATCCCATACCCCAGACCACGCCCTTGCGGGATGGCAAGATCGAGGTCAACTTTCCGGATCAGAAGGATGTCCTGAACTTTGCCGAAGGGTCTTCTGGAAAGACGGATCTGAGTATCAGTCGTGAAGGCAAGGAAATCGTCGCCATCAGGAATGCCGTTCCCAAGTTAAATGATCCCGATTCCGACCTCCTGACAAGCCGTCAACTCGCAACGGCATCGGTTGCTTCCAACCTGGCCAACTTTAATCCCGATTCCCTTTCGGGTCTGGTTGCCAGTTGGAATCTCTCCAACCCGACGCCGGAGGGTTATTCCGCGTTTCAAACCAATGTGGCCCCGATCCCGTCAACCAACACATGGACGCTTCCGGGACTTTCCGGCACGGCGCTTGGCATCAGCAACAAGGGGATCACGGTTCCCTTCGCCTTCAAGGATCAATGTCCCAAGCAAGCCACCGTCTCGTTCTGTGTGAAATGGCTCAAGACCCCGGCTGCATCTCCCAAAGAAAAATCAGCCGACGGTCCCTGGATGGGGAGCGTCATCTCCGTGAACGGAGGAAGCGGTTTTGCGCTGAGTCTTGTGCAGGGAGGGCTCAGCTTCCAATCCGCGGGCAACAACGACATGCTTCCCTCGGCCGCCCTGTTCGGTTGGACGCACTATGCTGTCACCACGGATGGTCAGTCGGAGACACTCTATGTGAACGGCCAACCACTGCTCACGAATGCTCTGGCCAAACCACTGAACCTCGGCACCAAGATCGATCTTGCAGGCGGTGGCTACGGCGGCTTCAGCGGCGCCTATCAGGATCTGAGGGTTTACAACCGGGCCTTGTCCGCCGACGAGATTCTCCGAAGTGTGATGAAACAGACCACCCCTCAGACCCACCCGCGCTAAGAGACAGAAGACAGAGGCGCTTTTTTCACCCCCTACTCCCCATTCCTTCATGAGATCTAGAACTATCCTCGCATCGCTGTGCCTCGGCCTCTCCGTCCTGCCCCTCCATGCTGCTGCGGAAACCAATGCCACCGCGACGCCTCCGGTGCCCGAAAACCCACCCGTGATTCGTTATGATGACGGGACGGTGGTACGCAGGCTTTCCCCCCCTCCTGCTCCCGGAGTGCATCCCAGGATTTTCCTGTCACCGGAAGATCTCCCGGAACTCCGTCGTCTCGCCACCTCCTCCCCGGCGAGAAAGAAAGCCTATGAGGCCTTGAAAAAGACGGTTCATGACACCCTCGACAATCCGGTCACTCCCGAAGGAAGGGTGCTTGCCATGATCGCTGCCGGCAAGATGCCCTCCGACGCCCAATTCGCCGCTGCCTCCGATCTCTCGCACCAACTGGCGCTCGCCGCGATCGCCGCGCAGGTTGCCGACGACGGCGAGCGGGGTAAACTGCTCGGCAAGGTGCTCTCCGCCGAGGGGGGATACCTGCTCAGGAACTGGCATCGTCCCAAGGATCCTGCCGGCCTGCACAACGGTTGGGACAGTTACCTGTGCCTTGCCTACGATTTCCTCGCCCCGTGGATGAGCGAGGACCAACGGGTTCCCGTGCGCAAATTCATCGCCAAGATGATGGATGGGATCGACATCTTCACCCATGACTGGCCGCGCCACATGCGGATGTGGAATTGGGCCGGTCTCCATGTTTATCAGGGATGGGGTACACTGGCGATCGAAGGTGAGGAGGGATGGAATCCCAAGCTCTGGAACCAGGCGAAAGAGGTTGCCCGCGATTTCTGCACCTACAACATCCATCCCTCCGGTGCCCTCACCGAGGATCTGACCTATTTTTCACTCGGATTTCAGGGATCAGGTCTCGTCATGATGGCCGATGCCAAAAGAGGTGGAGGTGAAGTCTGGGCCGACGGAAGCAATATCAGCAAACTCAAATACCATCTGGTCAACCAGTTGGAACCCTGGGGCACTGATTTCATGAGCCATGCCGACGGTTCAGGCAACGGATTCTATGCGACCTGGACGATCCTGAAATACATGTACCCCACCGATCCCATGATCGACTGGGCATGGCGTCAGCGGGTCGGGGAGGACTACGGCAATGGGGGCATGGGCAACGATGCAGGAACGCGCGCCTGGTTGATGGTGCTCTTCAACACCGAAAACCTCCCCAAAGCAGTTCCCCCCTCTGAAATGAATCTTCCCACGACCTATTTCTGCCCGAAGCGCAGCTACCTGATCGCTCGATCGGGTTGGGACACCAACGCTCTCAAGCTCGATTTCGAGGCCAAGACCGACTACCCGGTCGTCGGTCACAATCATGCGGACGCCAACAACTTCACCTTGGCCGCACTTGGCCGGGAATGGGCCACCGAGGTCGGTTACCATGCCGCCGCCGGACACCTTCACAACAATGTCCTGATCGATGGTCGATCCGAGTCACCCTGGCCGGCACCCGAAGGACGCTGGGTGGATCTCGTCGACACTCCCGAGGTAACCATCGGCGTCAGCGATGCCGAGCATGCCTACACCTGGAGGTGGAGCGATTCGGGCTATGGTACAGACAATCGACCGCCTGACGACATTACCGAGAAGTGGGAGCAGGAAACCCAGCCGGATGTTTTGGAATTCATCCGTGAACAGGCGGCTTCGGGCAAGGGAAGGCAAGCGATTTTCGAGCATTACGGTCCTGTGCTCAGAGGCGAATGGAATCCCGTCCGCAAGGCCTTCCGCAGCGCGGCCTTGGTTCGTGGAAAACACCCCTATGTCCTGATGGTCGACGACATCCGCAAGGATGATGCCTCGCATCTTTACGAGTGGGCCATGCAACTGCCGCCCGATCTTGAGATCATCAAGAGCGGTGGCACGTGGGTCGATCTCGGTGCTAAGGAGATCCCGGCCAATCCCAAGATCAAGGGGGACCAGGCGAAGGCCGACAAGAGGCGCCTTTTGGTTCAGGTGATCGATTCCGACGTCGATTCCCCCTCGGACGGGATGGCGATCCGGATCGATCAGTCCTCGATCGGGAACAAGGCCTTCGAGCAGGGTAATCTGCACAAGCGTCTCCTGATTTCCTCCCGTTCCAAGGAACCTCGCTTCAAGATTCTGCTCTATCCCCACATGGAGGGGGAGCCGATGCCAGATGTCCTCTGGAATCAGCGCCATGACTCGGTCACGATCAAGACCCCGGATCAGGCGGACATTTGGTCCTTCGGTTCAGTTGCCGAGGGACGCACGGCAATGACCCTGGAGCGCGACGGGAGGACCATTGCCTCCGTGAAGGCAACTCCTCCGTCACCCGAAATCATGCAACCCGGACGGATCTTCACCGACCGCATCAAGGTGGCCTTCGCCCTGCCCGGATCCGGGCAGGAGATCCGGTACACCGTCGATGGAAGCGAACCCGGTCCCGACTCGACCTTCTACACCGGTCCCTTCCAGTTGGAACAATCGGCCACTGTCAAGGCTGTCACCGTCGCTCGGGATTGGAAATTCGGACCGCAGGGAACAAGTCCCGCCACCGTGGCAAAATTCGTCCGCGCCGAACCCTCCGATGCAGTGAAGACCCCGTCGTTGGAACCCGGCCTCAAGGCGAGCGTCTACCGGGGCTTCTGGAATCTCCTTCCCGATTTCTCGAAGCTTAAGGAAGAATTCACGGATGGTGTCGGCGGGTTCGCATTCCCACCGGCAACTCCTGGAAAAGGTTTCGGCGTGCTCTTCGACGGCTATATCAAGATTCCAGCCGATGGTGTCTACACGTTCGGCCTTCGTAATGACGATGCTTCCAAACTCTGGATTGACGATCAGGTGGTCGTCGACAACGACGGCGCCCACGTTGTCCGGACCAGGACAGGGGAAGTCGCCCTCAAGGCCGGTCTCCACCGGATCAAGGTGGCAAATTGTGACATGGCCCTTGCCTTGGGCACCTCCAAGGGCGACGGTTCGTGGGCCTTTGATGTCCTCTGGGCTCCCCCGGGAGTCTCCCTCTCCCCGCTGCCTGCTGATATGCTCTTCCGCGAAACGGGACTGACCTTCAATGCCCCCAAGCCCCTCTCCGTGCCAGTCGTCGCGAAAATCGACACTGAGCCAGGTTTGCTCTACTCGACCTATGACCGCTCCGCGGAAAAAGGGCTTCCCTCCTATTTCGAAACCCCTCCCGGAAAGCGTCGCTTGGCGACTTCGGTTGCGGCCGTCACGGCACCCGATTCGGATCCCGGTTTGCTCAACGTTTACGAGGGATACCTTCGTGTCCGTCATGCCGGCACCTACGAATTCAGGCTGCCGGTTGCGGGGCTCGTGGAGTTGGAAATCGGCGGCCAGCCGGTTTCCAGGATCGGACTTGAGGGAAGTGACTTCTCCAGGGCTGTGGAACTTCCGGAAGGATTGGTTGCCTTCCGCTTGAAGGCGGGCAAGTTACCCGACCCACTCCTCTGGAAAGGTCCCGGTATGGACTGGCAGCCTCTGCCATCCGGAGATCTCGTTCGTAAATCGGGAGTCGTCAAGACTGTCTGGAAGGGGGATCTGCTCGGCGATTGGCGTGCCTCTGCATTCAAGGATGGAAAGCTGCCCAACAAGGCTGAGTCGGTTGCCGGAGCACTACCGTTACCTGACGGCGTGCAGGTGATCCAGGATCCTGCGGAGGGTAAGGTGCTGCGCCTCGACCACTCGCCAATCATCAAGCTCGATCCGACGGGTATCCTGGCGAATGAACTGACGGTCGTCATCCGTTTCAAAAGCGATAAGGATGCCTCGCTCTTCCGGTATGGATACGCTCATTTCGGCATCTTCGCCAATATCGGAGGAGGGAATGTCTCCTCGGCTGGCGGTGGCCAATTTACGGTCGCCTCGAGCAAGGGTGAGAAGCTGCGTGACGGGAAGTGGCATACCGCGGTCTTCACGTTCGGAGGAAGCCCGGTCCGGGAGATCAAGGTCTACTTGGACGGGGAACTGCAGGGCGAGGGACGCAGCAAGGCTCCCTGCCTGACGGACAACCTGGAACTGCTCAAGGAGTTCACCGGAGATCTCTCCAGAATCTCCCTCTACAACCGGATCCTGACGCCCCAGGAAATCAAGTCCCTCTAATTCGCGCGAACCGGATCCGAGGCGGTGTGGGCAGGTGAAACGTTGTAAGTTTCGCCTGCCCGCGCGTCAAAGCTCCAAACTTCGGGGCTCTCACCCCGATGAGGTCTCACGCGATCATGATGCCCTGAAACGATTATCGGTTCCTTGTTTCCCCAAGGAGAGACGAACGAGCAAGGAAGTGTTCTCCGCGAATCGATCCTCAAATGCGTGACTCTCCCCATGCGGTGAGATGCCGAAACCAGAAATCCTCCGCGCGCCTGAAAATGACGGAATGCAACATCCGCTTGAGGAGAAATCCCGGGGAAGAGATGGATGATACCTCCGCGACTGTTGAGAAGGGCTTCGGCGGTGGATCCAGGAGCCATTTTTGAGGGATTTGCGTTGTGTTCGGGATCAAGCCTGAGATCACCCGTGAGGATGTGGGTTTCCAGGGTGCTTGCATTGGGAAGATTGGTTGCGGTGCGCAGGGCGATCTTTCTTAACTCCACCGGGGAGTCGAGTGTCACCGCATCGGAAAGGGTGACCGGGTAGAGGCACGACTCCCAAGGGTGATCCCCCTTGAAGCGTACCTGTTTCAGGTCCGCTAGATCGGAAAAAATAGGACCTGAGGGCGAATTCCAGATCCATGGGGAGGGGAGATGGGAAGCTTTTTCAAGCCAGGAAACTCTCTCACGGGCATCGACTCCAAGAAGTTCTGCCGCCTGGGTTGTCCGTTCCAACTCCCAGCGCATCATGGTCACGGCACTCGTCACATCCTTGTTGCGAGCAAACCCCGGCCAGATCCCGTAATTTTCCTCCGGCATCGAGGGGATGGCATGGAAGAGGCCATCATTCCCTTTCCTCAGATAGGCATCATAGAAGAGCGCAGTATCCCTCATGGGGCCATAGGCACGCTGAAGAGCTCGGTAATCCCCTCCATAGTCCCACTCATCCCAAAGCGGATGAAGCAGTTGCGCCGCCGTTCCGAGACAGAGTTCTAGGGATGGAGTCGTGTGATAATAGCGCTCCGCCTTGATCGGAGGCTGATAACCGTGGGGCAGGTACATGCCGGGCAGGCCGTAGGTGTCACGGGCGTTCTCCTCGCCTCCTTTTCTCCAATGGAGGACGATTTTCTTCCAGAGATCGACGCTGTCCTCCCAGTGGTGGACAAAACGCCCTGTGTAGAAAATCTCGTTGTAGCAGGGAAGGCCATTCCAGTGCTGGGTATCGTTCTCAGGGTTGGCATAATGGGCGCTCGCCTGCAGACGCCCCATGTCCGGCTTGGTGTTGCCACCGTGGATGCAGTACCAACTCCGATAGAGATCCTGGATCGATTCTCCGGGCCATGGATGCGAGGAACCCGAGCCAAAGACGCGTCCCTCCTCTCTTTGCTGATAGAAGTTATGAAACCAAGACCGATTCTCCGATTCGACGGCGGGAAAACCGCTTGCGCGTTCAGCTTCATCCAATCGCCTTTTTGCCTCCTCAAGCGGATGTTCCGCATCCAGGGAGCTCACCGTCACCACAAGGGCCTGAATCGTACCGTTTGCGCCTGGCAGTACCGTGGCGGTAACCGCGGATCCCTTGGCTTCCGCGATCAAGCGATCGGGAGAGGGTGTCCCGAGATGACGTTTGTTCTCCGCGCATCGGATCTCTTGAACGTCTCCCTGAATCATGCGACCCACCACATAGTAATGAAACTCCCCCTTGGGAAAGGTCTCCTCCGCGGGAAAATCCTGACGGATCCAGAAATCGCCATGAGTGACTCCTGACGTTGGTGGAGACATCGGCCCGTTGAAGCTACTGTCAGCCTGTGCCTCGGGGTTGGTGTAAATGAGACCTTCCTCATCCATATAAGACTGATGGGACGTATCGCGGTGACGAAAGAGTCTGAGTGTTACCGGATTGGTGCTCTGGGAGAGATTGATGCGGAAAGCATAGAGGTTGTTGGTCATTCCCAGCACGGCATGGAGATCGGCCGTTCGTCCCTCCTTGGAGAGCGAGAACGAAACCTCTCCATCCTCGCAACGTTGCCTGAGTGGCGTGGTCTTTGCCCCGGCAAAATCATCCAGACCGAGAATGACCTGACCCACGGGTTTGGGGCAGGGAAAGGGATAGTGAACCGGCTTTCTCAACGGGTCGAGATACCCCCCTTTCGGACTGAGATATCCGAGGGAAGAGGGTCTTTTGTTCACTGGCGACCCGTTTGGCAGCGAGGCATTGATGGGGGCAAAGGCTCCCTCTTGAATTTCAGAGAGCGTCGGTGCCGCAACGCGGTGGAGTCGTCTGTCGAACACATCGTTCTTCATCAGACTGAATGTGACTCGGTCCGGAGTCCCCCAAAGAGTAGTTCTCATACCCAGGCTACTGATCACCATCGCATGACCCGTAGGAAAAGCCCCGAAGTCAGGTTGGGCATCCATCGCCTGCAGCTCCCCCTCAATGCACGCTCCCCGGGATAATTCGACAAGGCTTGGTTGTCCCTCCCAGAGAGGAGGCATCTCGCTGCCAGCAATGCAGGCATTTGGTAAACCCATACCCATCGAGAAGAGTACGATTCCAAGGCATGTGGAACGCCTTCTCGGAAGACGCGGGTTCATAAACGGACAAGTTTTACTTGGCCGGCAGGATCCTGAAGTTCTGCCTTACGATATCCGCCCTCTTGATTTTGGGATCGGCATAGCGTCCGAACTGCCATGCCGCAACCGTCACCGTGATGGGTAGTGTCGCGTTTGGCGGAATCATGGTGAAGAGAAGCCGGTCTCCCTGGATGATCGCCGGCCCCGCATCGACGAAGAAGTGCACAGGAAGTCCGGAATCGGAGGTGGCTTTTAGCAGGATCGATTCCGCTCCCGCCTTCACGTCGGGGATCGGCTCGAAGGTGATCTTCTGGTCTTTGCCCTCGGTGTTGAAATCACGACTGACCTGGATGGGTTGGACACTCGCCTTGACCGAGGCGCTCTCAGGTTGCCGCACGGCGATGTAGATGGGGGAAGGCCAGTTGCGGTCCGGGGCGATCCGGAAACGATTTCCTCCGAGCGGTTCCACGCAACCGCTCATCCACTCGATGGTCGGCTCACCGGGAGTGGAGCCCAGCTTTTCACCCGCTCCTGCCCCGACGAAGTTATCGGGCACCTTCTCAAGCAGGACACCCTTGAGCTGAAAGCTGATGCCATCCGGTTCCGATTCCAACATCGGAGGAGTGACCGTGTTGGAGGTTGCCCCGTTGGTGTAGGGAGCCGGCTTGGAGTTGAAGGTCACCCATTGGATCCCGTTGAAGGTGTAGGGAAAGACCTCTCCGTTCGTTGTGGCGACAGCAGGCAGTTGGTACTCGGCTTTCCAGTTGATGCGGGCAATGTCTTGAGCCTTCTCGGCGCTTGCCTTGTCAAAGAACCAGGGCCAGTTTCTCGATTCCACAGGGGCGTTTGTGTAGGGAACGACCGGATGGTTCTCATGTCCGGGAAGCGGCATGTCGGCAAGCCATCCCTTGGTGATCTCGACGCCACGAAGATTGGTGCTGCCGTCGAGAGGCAGTCGCGCCTTGGAGACCTGGTCGATGTAGTCGGCGACGAAAGCCGCGATCTTCTCCGAGCAGTCGAAGTGACCGCTCCCGCCATCCACGAAGTAGGTGAGTGGCCAGTTGGGATTGGTTTTTCTTTCGTTCAAGGGCGCTGCATATCCCTCCTGGGCATTCGTGCTCCAGCGATTGCGGAGATCGGTATGGTTCTTGGCATCGGGCTTGTCCTGAGCCCACTCCTGGGCGGATCCGAAAATCACGAGGGCCGGCGTCTTGCGATCATGAGGTGGCAGATGATTGTTCTTCAGCCAGATTCCCGCGATACAACGTCCCGGAGCCGCTTCGACCAGGGCATCCGACATCAGAAGGTGACCGGACTCACCGATGGGGATCCAAGGGACGGTCGCTACCTCGGGATAACCCGAGGTCTTTGCCAAACCCTCGAGCAGTTGCTGGAGGAAGGCCACGGATTCGGCATTCGCCAGTTTTTTTTCAGGTCCGAAGCGCTTGAAGTTGAAGAAGGAGCCGGGGCACCAGACGATGCCCAGGTCGTTTGCGGCGCAGGCTTTTCTCAACGCCGGATGGGCAGCGAGCATCTGTTCGGGGACGTTGGCGCAGAGGATGACTAGCCCCTTGAGTTTGTGGCAGTTCTCAGGGATCCAGAGGTAGGAACGGGCCTTGGTGGTCGATCCGTCGGGCCACCCCGAAAATTCGCCGTCCTGATGGAATTGGAAGACGGCATTCACCGGCGACCGCATCGCCTCGGGAGTGATCGACAAGGGGGATGCTTGGAGTGGGGAAACGCAAAAAAGGCATTGCATGGCGCAAAGCGCAAGCAGGGGAATTCGTGTGTTCATGGAGAGGGCTACTGAATCCATCAGGTGCCGAAATTGTGATTTGTGTCGGCAGGCTTCCAAGGATCCTGGGAGGGGAGACGACCCGCTTCCTCATCGGTCGGCAACTTTTTGCGGTACTTGTCGGTCTGGAGACCCATCTTGTCGAAGGGGATGTTCTGGAAACCCGGAATCTTTGTGAAGACCTCGGAATCCTTTTTCAGCGCATAGTTGCCGGCGGCCAGATCGACGAAACCGGGATCCGTGTTGGTCACAAGGTTGTCGACGAAGCTAATGATCCCGGGATTGGTGCTGTTTTCCTTCTTCATCGCCATTTTGTACGGTTCCCCCTCCTTGATGTAGACGAGGTTATCCTTGAAGAGGGTCCGGAGGGGCAGTTCGTGCTGTTCCTCCAGCAGATGAACGATCTCCGGATAACGCTCGCTCCAGGGCGGTTGGGTCGGATTGATTTCCTGGACGGCGGTGATGAGCTTGCTGTTCGTCGCGTAGCCGCGCGAGATGCCGCGGTCGTCGATCGCGAAGACAGGGCCTTTGTCCTTAACGAAGACATTGTTCACAATGCTGTTGTCGGGGCCGCTGGCGATCCAGACGCCCGAGCGATCGCCGGTGAAGATGTTCCCGAAGACCAAAGATCCGCCTGCGCCGTCGTCAGGATTGAAACCACCCACGGTGTCATGGATGAAGTTGTATCGGATGACGACCCCACGCAGGGTCCAGTCAAGCCAGGCGTAGAAGGCGCCCGTGTCCGCCGTGTCATAAGCGCAGCGGTAAACCTCGTTGTATTCGAAGACGTTGTCGTTGCCTCCATAGAGAAATGCATCACGCGGGGCGTGGTGGATTGAATTGTGGGCCACGTAGCAGCCGACCACCCCTTCATCCCGCTTGGCATTGTCGACAAGGCGTGCCGTATTGATCGCCGCCGAGTACTGGGACTTCAGCACGCCGTAGTGGTGCAGGTGATTGTTGACGATGTAGTTACCGGATTGGGTGAGGTTCTTCCGATCACCGGGGTTGCCGCTCACGATAACGCATCCTTTGCCCAGATCGTGCAAGTCGCAGCTCTGGATGCCGCAACCACGACCCTGCAGTTGTATACCGTTTCCTCCAAGATTCAGGAAGGTACAGCCCGCCACTAGATCGCGGAGCCCTTCGGAGATGACCATGCCTTCTCCAAGCGACCCCTCAAAGGTGAGTCCGGTAAACGCAAGGTCACTCGCTCCGCTAAGGAAGACCAGCGGTTGGTCGAGTTGGGAGACGACGATGTCGGCGTCCTTGAGCGGTGCCGGCGGCCAGAAATAAAGTTTCTGTGAGTTGAAATCGATGGCCCATTGGCCCGGATGGCGGATCTCCTCGGGAAGATTAATCGCACACCACTTCTCCTTGCCGGATCCGAACGGTACCTTGGTCCTGTTGTACTTGCTACCGATTCCGTTCACCAACCCCACGGCAAAGCTGATCGAATGGTTGGTAGACTCGATCGAACCAACCTTGATCGCCGGATCCTCCCATCCGACGCGCCATTGGCCCTTGAGCCAGACGCCATTGGTCGGATTCCAACGGGCGGGCTCCTCCTCATTGTAAATAAAGGTGCCGGGGATCTTTTTGTCTCCGATGACCGTCACCTCTTTCATCGTGGTATAATCATCGTATGGCCAGCGGGAGAGTTTCATGCGCTTGCCGTTGAAGAAGAGTTCGAAGATCCCGCCGCCATCCTTGAACATGTCTGGGAAAGGGCCGGTGTGCTTGAGTCCCAGTGCCTTGAGGTCGGCAATGACCACTTTGCCGATCGCCTCGGGGGCGAGGCGCTTCTGTTGGTCGCTATCGGTCACCGGTTTGAAGTCCTCGGCCTTGAGCACCTTGCCACCCGCCAGTCGTGGTTTCTCGTCCCTATATGCACGGTAGACCACGGGGGAACCCTCGGCGCCAGAGTCCTCATGGGTTAAAGTCAGACTCTCGGCCAATTGGTAAACTCCCCCGCTTAGATTCACGGCGATCCCGCCCTTTGGGATTCCTCCGGCCTGTTTGAGTTTCCGAATTTCGTCTCTTGCGCGCCCAATCGAAGCAAAAGGACCCGATACCCCCGACTTTTCTGGCGAGAGGCCGTTATTGGCATCGTTTCCCGAGGGGGAAACAAAGAACTCTTTGGCGAAGCCAGAGTCCAGTATCTCAATCGGCTTGACGTCAGGAGTAAAGGTCTTCCAGTCCACGGCTCCTTGAGCGGTGAATGCGTAAAGAGCCATGGTAACCGCTATGACTGGAAAAAGGAGTAGGGAACTTGAATGATGGTGTTTCATGGGGACTAAAATCATGTCCGCTTTGATTTTTTGGAAAAGGCTGAAAATAGGCTGAATTGCAGCTTTTTGTTCTTACCATCAGATCTCGTCAGTTCAGAATACCGCGAACACCCCATTCCGCCCCCCTTATGTTTTCCAAGAAATCCATCATCGGTGCCTTGATCATGCTTTCCGGACTGCACCTACAGGCAGCTCCCACGGTGGGATTGAACGTCGACTGGCCCTCCTTTCTCGCCAAGCAGGACCCCGTCTGGGATCGCCTGCCGACCAATTATTTTGAGGGGCCGTTTGTAGGGAATGGTTTGGTAGGCGCAATCATCTTTCGGGATGACAAGGAGACCAACTGCTTACGCGTCGAAATCGGGCGCACCGATGTCTATGACCATCGCCCTGGTAATCCGATGCATTATGCGGGTCGCTTGCCGATAGGGCATCTGCTTCTGCGCCCAGCGGGCAAAGTCCTCGCCTCGACATTTCGAACCGATCTCTGGAATGCGGAAGTCAAAGGGGAAATCACCACGGACAAAGGCAGGATCGGGTTGCGCTGTTTTGCCCCCGGAAACTCGGAAGTGATCATTACTCAGCTTTCACCCGATGAGGGAGAGAAAGGCGCTTCTGTTTCGTTTGTTCCTGAACAGGGAAACAGTTCGAGGTTCATCGCCCAACCCGCCCGAGACAAAAATTTCACCTATGTTCCGAATCCCTTGTTCGAGACAAATAAAGTCAGAGGAATTGATGTCTCCGTGCAACCCTTGCTGGCTGGAAGCGACTATGCGACTGTTTGGAAAGAGATTGTCGAAGGGACGACTCGTACGATCTGGCTGTCGGTTGCCAACCGCCAGACCGAGACGGGATCGGCGGAGGATGCCGTTGCAGTTGTGGAAGCCGCTATCAAGGAAGGCGTGCAGTCCTTTGCGAAAACGAACCGTGAGTGGTGGCACTCCTTTTACAAGGCCAGCTTCGTCACGCTACCCGATGCCCGGTTGGAGAGTTTTTATTGGATCCAATTGTACAAGTTGGCGAGTGCCACCCGGGAAGACCGGCCGGTCGTCGATCTCATGGGGCCATGGTACAAGAACTCTGTCTGGGCTGCTTACTGGCAGAATCTCAATACCCAGCTTGCCTACTATTCTGTCCTTCCCTCCAACCACCCCGAGCTCGGGGAACCGCTCTGCCATCTGCTCTGGGATCGACGTCAGGATCTGATCAACAATGTTCCCGTCGAGTATCGCTCTGACTCGGCCGCGCTCGGAAATCCCACGGGCTTCGGCAATCTAGTCGCATCGGCTCCCGGTCCTGTGAAGGAAAAGCAGGGGTCCTCCGTCTACCACTTCATCGCACTTCCCTGGCTGATGCAGCAGTATTACCTGCAGTATCGATTTACCATGGATGACGATAGGCTGCGTGCGGAGATTTATCCTTTGCTGAAACGAACGATCAATACCTACCTCCACCTGATCGATCTTGGATCGGATGGTCGCTATCACATCCCACTCAGCTTTTCCGATGAGTATGGAAATGCCCCCGACACGAACCTGAATCTGGCCCTTTTACGATGGGGTCTACAAACCCTGATCGCTACCAATGAACGCCTTAAACTCAATGATCCAGATGCTGCCAAATGGAATGAAGTACTGGGAAAGCTGACCGACTATCCGGTTGACGATACCGGACTGATGATCGGAAAGGATACCCCGTTCGCAAAGCCACACCGTCACTCAAGCCACCTCTTCTCTATTTTTCCTCTCCATGTCCTGAATGTCGAAGATCAGACTGATCAAAAGCCTCTCATGGAGAAATCAATCGCTCATTTCCTTAGCTTTAACGGAGACGAGTGCATGTTCAAATTCACGGGGGCGGCCTCGCTCTACGCGGCGCTAGGGGATGGAAATGATGCACTCAAGAGTCTCAATCGCGCCCTTGAGCCCCAGGCCAAGGGCCCCACGGTCGGCGCCAATACCCTGTACAGCGAGAACGGATGGCCCACCTTCGAGTCCCCCATCTCGGCCCAGCGTGCCATTCTCGACATGCTGATCCAAAGCTGGGGTGACAAGATCCGGGTCTTTCCCGCAGTCCCCGATACGTGGAATGATGCCGCTTTCTATGATCTGAGAACTGAGGGGGCGTTCCTCGTGAGCGCAAAACGCTTAGGTGGCAAGACTCTCTTTGTCGCCATCAAGAGTCTGGCTGGCGAACCCTGTCGGTTAAAAACCGATCTGGTGGAACCGATCGTAGCCGAGGGAATTCCACCCAATGCCCTTCGAAGGGTTAACGGGCTACTAGAAATCGATCTCGAAAAAGGAGAGCAAGTCGTGCTCCACACCAAGGGAGTCGCTGTTCCCTTTAGAATCCAACCACTTAGCAACCAATCCGGCGTAGCCAATGCCTGGGGGGGCAAGAAGATCCCATGATCAAGTCCAAGCTTCTGAACCGACTCTTCCGAGGATTCCTGATCCTCGGCATCCTCCCTGTGCATGCCGCTGAGATTTATGTCTCACCACAAGGTCGCGATGACAATCCGGGAACAATCGAAAGCCCCGTGGCTTCGCTGAGTCATGCCCAGAGTCTCGCTCGGGTGGCCAAATCGTCGGGACCGGTCACGGTGTTTCTCCGTGGAGGAACGCATTATCTCAAGGAACCCCTGGTTTTCACTGATTCTGATTCGGGAACGGCCCAAGCCCCGGTTTCCTATCAGGCCTACGACACGGAGAAGCCAGTCCTCAGCGGTGGCCTGCTCCTGACCAATCTTGATTGGAAGCCCTATAGGAACGGCATCATGCAGGCCTCGGTGCCGGCTGATCTACAGACCGATCAGCTTTTTGTGAACGGGGAGCGGCAGATACTGGCGCGCTATCCCAATGTGGATCCCAAGCAACTGATCTTTCGCGGGAGTGCAGCAGACGCGATCAGTCCGGAACACGTGGCCAAGTGGTCCGATCCGTCGGGTGGATATTTCCACGCGATGCATCCTGCCCTCTGGGGGGGCTTTTCTTATCTTATCACGGGGAAGGATTCCCAAGGGAATCTGCTGCTCGAGGGGGGATGGCAGAACAATAGGCCCGGTGGCGCCGCCGGAAAGTTCGTCGGGGAGCCGAAGGCCATTCACCGCCAGTTCCGCATGGTCGAGAATATTTTCGAGGAACTCGACGCTCCCGGGGAATGGTTCCTGAGCACAAAGACCCATACGCTCTACTACTACCCGAGCGCAGGTGTTGATCTGCAAAAAGCCGTCGTGGAGATGCCGGTTCTCAAGAGTCTGGTGGAGTTCCGGGGCAGCCAGCAGGCTCCTGCACGCTTCCTCTCCCTGAAGGGTGTCACCTTCCGGCACACCCTCCGTACCTTCATGGAGAACAGCGAGAAGCTGCTCCGTACCGACTGGACCGTCTATCGCGGGGGTGCAGTCTTCTTCAATGGTGCCGAGGATTGCTCGCTGGAGGACTCGCTACTCGATCAGGTGGGGGGGAATGCCATTTTCGTCAGCAAGTACAACCGCCGGATCTCCATCAAGGGATCGGAAATCGTGAATGCCGGTGGGAACGGGATCGCCTTTGTTGGAGATCCCGCAGCGGCGCGCAGCGCACTGACCGGCTATGAATCCAGGCAGAATTATCAGGAAATTGATCCGACGCCCGGCCCCAAAAACGACAACTACCCCAAGGATTGCCTCGTCGACGACTGCCTGATCCATGGGACCGGTTGCATCGAGAAGCAGACCGCCGGCATCGAGATTGATCTCGCGCAGGACATCACCGTGCGCCACTGCTCGATCTACGACGTCTCGAGGGCCGGCATCAATATCGGCGACGGTTGCTGGGGTGGCCATGTGATCGAGTGGTGCGATGTCTTTGACACCGTGAAAGAGACTGGGGACCACGGATCCTTCAATTCCTGGGGCCGCGACCGCTACTGGGGAGCCAAGGGGGTGCCTGATGAAAAGTTCCCTGCCTTCGCCCTGTTGGATGCGGTAAAGCCGATCACCCTGCGTTTCAACCGCTGGCGTTGCGATCACGGCTGGGATGTCGATCTGGATGACGGGTCCTCCAACTACGAGATCCACGACAACCTTTTCCTGAACGGGGGACTCAAACTTCGCGAGGGGTATTGCCGCAAGGTTTCCAACAACATCGCGGTCAATAATTCGCTGCACCCGCATTGTTGGTTTCCAAAGAACGGCGATCTCGTCACCGGCAACATCTGGATGGCGCCTTACCACCCGGCCGGAAGCATGCCACAGGGCAAATGGGGTGAGGAACTGGACCGCAATCTCTTCTCCACATGGGAATCGGATCGCGGCAAGTTTGCCCGGTATGGATGTGACTCCAACTCCTTGGTCGGCAATCCGATGTTCCGCAATCCCGCAAAGGGGGATTACTCGGTGGGTGAGGGATCGCCTGCTCTCAAAATCGGCTTCAAGAACTTCCCGATGGATCAATTCGGCGTGCAAAAGCCGGAATTGAAGGCCAAAGCCAAGACACCTGAGTTTCCCAAGCCGCTATCCGGAGCAAACGCTGCGGCGAAGTCCCCGACATCTGTCCGGACGTGGATGGGTTTCCAGATCAAGGATATGGAGGGTGAGGAGTATTCCGCCTATGGTGTCACCAAGGAATCGGGAGGAGTGGAGATCGTGGGCGGTGGCAATGCCGCTCTGCAAAAGGGCGACCTGATTCAGAGTCTTAACGGTCGATCCGTCAAAAAGTGCACGGATTTGGAAAATGCCGCCCTCACTCATCCCATGGCATTGGGAATCATCCGCGATCAGCAACCCAGGCAGGCGATTCTTCCATAAGGGATTGGGGATTCCTTCTCCAGATCGAGGGAGATTGTCCGTAGGCCTTCTTGAAGGCGGAGGACAGATGAAATGCGGAACTGAAACCGAGTCGGGATGCAATCTCATCCAGCGTGCCATCGCTTGTTCGCAGAATCCGGCACGCCCTTTCTAACCGAAGTCTCAGGACATACTGCCAAGGCGAAAGACCGGTCTGTCTCTGAAAGGATCTGCGAAAACTGGAATAGGAGAGACCGAGTTTGCGTGCCACTTCCTCCATATCAAGCGCCTCGGAATGATGCTCCGACAGGTAGCGCTCCGCCCGTGGGATGTGACGTCCGGAGGATTCTCCGGGATTGTTTTCCTGACACCCTTTGGCAAGGAAAGCCATGCAACGCAACGCCTCGGCCGAGAGTTCCGGTCTCGTGCTCCCGGGATCCTCTGCCAGGGAATGGATGCGATGCATGACTTCTCCGAGAGGAGAGGATTCCGCGGGAGAGAGGATGGTTTTCCTGACGAGGAGCGACTCCCCGGTGATCAGTTCCTCTGCCAAGGGACCTCGGATTTCAATCCAACTTTCGCGCCATCCGGTCGAAGGATCGGGTCGGTAACGATGCCAGACACCGGGGAGCAGCAAGAAGGCCGTGCCGACCCCGATCAACTTCCTCCCCGACTCACCGGTTTCCAACCATCCTTTTCCCCCTGTGATCAGGATGATCTGAAGGGCGTCGAGTGTGCGGCCTTTTTCCCAGTCAAAATCATGATCCGGAGGATGGCCTCCGGGTGGATACGGGTGTCCGGGAGAAATGGTCGCGATACCCGATGCGGAAATCCACAATCCCCATTTTCTCAACGACGGGGCGTCCGGGTAGTAGCGGGCATAGTCTTTATGGGGGTTGATCATATTCTGTATGATATTGATCATTAACTCGATTCCCAAAAAGTCACCAGTTGCTACTTTTCGGGAATGGAACCACCCCCCGGTCTCCGGATTGGACTAGTCAGCATAGGGCTCGAAGCCTATTGGCCGCAGTTTATCGGACTCAAGGAGCGCCTTGAGGGCTCCTTGGCACGCATCGAATCCAAGGTCTCCGAATTGGGGGAGAGTAAGGTGCAGATTGTGAATCTCGGCCTCATCGATTCTCCGGAGCGAGCCCAAGAGGCCGGACATGCGTTGCGCCGCGCCGATATCGATCTCCTGTTGATCCACGCAGCCACTTACGCACTTTCCTCCACGGTTCTGCCGATGGTGAGACGGGCCAAGGTGCCCGTCCTGATCCTCAATCTCTCGCCCGAAGCAGCCATCGACTATGCGTCATTCAACGCGATGGGGGATCGCACCAAGATGACGGGGGAATGGCTTGCCCATTGCGGCGCCTGTCCCGTTCCCGAGATCGCCAATGTCCTTACCCGCGCGCGCATCCCGTTTCATCTGGTCACGGGTCGTCTGGATGATGACCCGGAGTGCTGGGGTGAAATCGGTGACTGGATCGCCGCGGCGCGTGTCGTGCAAGGCATGGAGCACAATCGCCTCGGTGTCATGGGGCACTATTACAACGGGATGCTCGACATTTACTCCGATCTCACGCTTCAGAGTACGGTCTTCGGAACCCATATGGAGATCCTCGAGGTGGAGGAATTGAGTGCTTTGCGACGTCAGGTAAGTGATGCCGAGGCGGCGGATCGCGTGGCCGAGTTCCGCCGCGAGTTTGATGTCAGGGAGGACTGTTCGGAGCAGGAACTGCTCCGCGCCGCGCGCACCTCCGTGGCTCTCGACCGTTTGGTGAACCAAAAGCAACTCGGATCGCTCGCCTATTACCACATGGGAAGCGGCATTCCCGAGAACGAGGATGCGATCAGCTCGATCATCTTGGGTAATTCGCTGCTCACCGCACGCGGGATACCTGTTGCCGGGGAATTGGAGATCAAGAATGTCCAGGCGATGAAGATCATGGATCTTCTTGGAGCAGGGGGATCTTTCACAGAGTACTACGCGGTCGATTGGAACGACGACGTGATCCTGATGGGTCACGACGGGCCGGGGCACATCGCGATCGCCCAGGGCAAGACCCGCGTCCGCCCCCTTGGGGTTTATCACGGCAAGGTGGGTAGCGGCCTCTCCGTGGAGATGTCGGTGAAACACGGGCCTGTCACCCTGCTCAGCGTCGTCGAGACTGCTGATAACCGCATCAAGCTTCTGGTTGCCGAAGGGCAATCTGTTCCCGGTCCAATTCTGGAAATTGGCAACACCAACAGCCGCTACCGCTTTCCCATCGGTGCTCGCCGGTTCATGCACGACTGGAATGCCCAAGGGCCCGCCCATCATTGCGCCGTGGGCGTGGGTCATCTCGCCGGCAGGATCGAAAAGATCAGCCTTCTGCTCGGCATCGGGGTGCATCGGGTCTGCTGATCGACAAGGTTTTCTATCGCTTATGAAGTATCCCACCCTCCTGACTCGATCCTCATGCGCCATCCTGCTGATGGCTCTCCTGAATGTGGCTTATGCCACCAAGCCATCCGAGAGCCTCGAGGAGGGGTTTGATCATCCCTCTGCGGCAGCCAAGCCACGCACCTGGTGGCATTGGGTGAGCGGGAACGTCACGAAGGAGGGTATTACGGCCGATCTTGAGGCGATGAAGGAAATCGGTCTTGCCGGAGCCCAGATTTTCACGGTTGACCAAAGCAGCGTGAAGGGGCCTGTCCGGTTCATGAGTCCCGAGTGGCGGAATCTCATGCATTTCGCCATGGAGGAGGCGGCACGATTGAATCTCGAACTTGCAGTCGAGGGGTGTGACGGGTGGAGCGAGTCGGGCGGTCCTTGGGTGACGCCTGCCGAGTCGATGCAAAAGGTGGTTTGGAGTCAAAGGGATGTCCGCGGAGGAACAATGATTCCACTCGATCTTCCCCAGCCTGAAACGATTAGGAACTACTACCGTGATATAGGCCTGTTTGCCTTTCCGACTCCCGAGAGGACCTTGATCCCCCCGCCAGTCAGAATCACTTCAAGCGATCCCACATTTGACGGCGAAAAACTCTTTTATGATGCGGAGAGGCCCGTGGTTTTCAAGGCCACCAAGGATCCCAATTGGATTGAATTCGAGTATGAAAAACCGGTTTCTCCGCAATCGGTGCTTCTCAATACGAGCCTCGATCCTTGGGAGCGCAAAAAGCTTTTCAACGAATTCCAAGCGGCCGATGAGAAGGGAAACTTCAGCAAGGTCTGCAATCTCACCAATGGTCTGAGCGAGAATTTTCCACCTGTAACTTCGAAAAAGTTCCGCCTCTGGAGAGATGCTCTAAAAGGCAATGACGGTATCAATGAGGTTCTTGAGGAAAACGGAAACCGCATACCCATCCTTGAAATAAGCCTTGGAGATGGATGCCTTCACGGATTCGAGGCGAAGGCGGGCATGCAGTCCAAGAGTCCTTATCTCAACACCTTTGAGGAAATCCCGCTGAAACAAAGCCAACTCATCGATCCCAAAGACATCATCAACCTCAGCGGTCAAAAAGAGTGGAATGCTCCAACGGGGAACTGGACAATCCTTCGCATCGGCCATACGAGCACCGGAGCCACGACCCATCCTTCCACAACACCGGGACTCGAGTGCAACAAGTTGAGCGCCTCGGCCGTACAAAACCATCTCGGCAACATGTTCGGTCCGCTGATCGCCGACTCCCCAAAAGCCGTCGGGACCACGTTCCGGGAGATCCTGCTCGATAGCTGGGAATGCGGATGCGAAAACTGGACGGAGGATCTGCCTGCCGAGTTCAAAAAAAGAAGGGGGTATGACCTCACGCCGTGGCTTCCCGCGTTGACCAGGAAGATCGTCGCTTCCCCCGAGCAGACACAGCGATTCCTCTGGGACTATCGCCGCACTCTCGCGGATCTTCTCGCCGAGGTACATTACGGCGGCACGCAGCAATTTGCCCGTGAGCATGGCATGCTTCTCACCTCCGAGGCCTCCGGAATCGGCTTGCCGACCGTTGCAGATCAGCTTCTTTGCAAGAAATTCTGTGATGTTCCGATGGCTGAATTCTGGGTGAACAGCAGCAGGGAGGGGAACATTGACGATCCCAAGGAAGCCGCCTCGGCGGCGCATCTTTACGGTCAGAACATCGCATCGGCCGAATCATTCACCTCCATCCCCAAGACAGCTGCCTGGAAGAATGATCCCTACTCGCTCAAGGCGCTCGGGGATGAGGAGTTTTGTCTCGGAGTGAATCGGTTTGTCTTCCACCGCTACGCACACCAGCCGTGGTTGGACCGTAAACCCGGGATGAGCATGGGGCCCTGGGGAATCAATTTCGAGAGGACGAACACATGGTGGAAACCGGGATCGGCATGGATTTCTTACCTAAGCCGGTGTCAGGAACTCCTGCAAAGGGGACGTTTCGTCGCCGATCTCTGTTACTTTTACGGGGAGGGCGTTCCTGTTTGCGTCCGTCATGCCTCGCTGACTCCAGCCGTGCCCAAAGGGTATGACTACGATGTGTGCAATGCCGACGTGTTGCTCAACATGATGCAGGTGAACGATGGCAAAATCACCACCCCGAGCGGCATGAGCTACCGGCTACTGGTCTTGCCGCAGACGGACAGAATGACTCTTCCCGTCTTGAAAAAAATCGCCCGACTTGTGGAGGAGGGAGGCTCGGTTTACGGACCCAAGCCGATTCACTCACCCAGTCTCAGCGGTTATCCTCAAGAGGAAAGGGAATTGACGGAACTTGCAGGAAAACTCTGGGGAGATTGCGACGGGAAAACCGTTCAGGAGCACGCATTTGGGAAGGGGAGGATTCTCTGGGGAATGCCACTGGAGAAAGCACTTGGCGTTCCCCCTGATTTTTCGGCGCAATCGGGAGACCTTCTCTTTATCCATCGTGTCGACAAATCGTCCGATCTCTATTTTCTCTCGAATCAAGGAACCAATGCTTTCACGACCGACTGCTCTTTCCGGGCGGCGGGAAGAATTCCCGAACTTTGGCATCCGGATACGGAAAAAAAAGAAAGCGTTGCCCTCTACACCCAAGCCAATGGCATAACGACGCTTCCGATCCATTTCGATCCGGTGGGGTCGGTTTTTGTGGTGTTCCGGAAACCATCGTCTTCCAACGCCTTGTCTTCCGTGACTTATGACGGAGTGAAGCAGTTCACGGGCGGGCCTGATGCATTGATTGGCATCCCTGTATGGAAAGGGGACAGGGTAGAACTCCTTGCCTCTAAAAATGGCGTATACGATTGCCTTTTTGATTCCGGAAAATCGATTACCGCAAAGGTCTCATTGCTACCTGCTTCCCAAGGACTGACAGGTCCTTGGAAGCTTTCTTTCCCACCAAAATCGGGGGCACCCGAGCATGTCCTCCTTGACCGGTTAATTTCATGGACGGATTGCCCCGAGGATGGTGTGAAGTATTTTTCCGGAACCGCTACCTACAGCGAGAAGTTTAGCATTCCACGAGAGTATCGTGGGAAAGGGATTCGTCTCTTCCTGGATCTGGGATCGGTGAAGAACCTCGCCGAGGTGAGTCTCAATGGAAGAACGCTGGGAATTCTTTGGAAGGAACCTTTCCGGGTGGAGATCACGGATGCAATGACTGAGGGTGAAAACACGCTCTCGATCAAGGTCACCAATCTCTGGCCCAATCGCCTCATCGGGGATCAGAAATTGGCTGAAAAAGACCGCGTTACCTGGGCTTCCGTATCTCAGTACAAGGCGGACTCCCCGTTACTACCTTCGGGTCTCCTCGGCCCGGTCACCCTAATTCCTGCCAAACGTGTCCTCATCAAGCCATAGACTCAAGGCCGGCAAGGGAATCGCCCCGTGCGCATTTCTCGCGCTCTCTCTCTTCCTTACGGGGATCGCCGTCGCGGGTCAGTCCGCGGATGAGATTTCAGTCGCAGACCTGCGATGCGAGCAGCGTCCAAATCCCGCGGGTATTGACCGCCCCAATCCCCTCCTGTCGTGGAGGATCCGGTCCGATTATCGGAATATAAGACAGGAGGCTTATAGGGTTCTGGTTGCATCAGATCCTTTGTTGCTTTCGCGTGATCAAGGAGACTTGTGGGACTCAGGCAAGGTAAAGTCGGATGATTCGGACCAGATTGCCTATCAGGGCAAAAAGCTCACTTCATCCGAGCGGGTTTTCTGGAAGGTCAAGGCATGGGATCAGGATGGTACTCCCTCGCCATGGAGCGATGTGGCCTCTTGGACCATGGGTGTCATGTCTCCCGATGATTGGAAATGCGCACAGTGGATCGGCAGGAAAGAAGCTGAAAAAATGGTCAAGGAAACGGCCGGTTATTCTCTTCATGGCTTCCATTCCAAACCGGTTTCCAGCCCGGAAGGCGAACACTGGGTCCAGATCAACTTCAAGGAAGCCGTGGACTTCGATCATCTCCGCCTCCTTCCCCTGACGAATCGGAAGGTCGAGGGGTTTGGTTTCCCCGTGAGATTCAGGATCGAGGTCTCTGACTCTGGTGCATTCGCCAATCCCAAGACGCTTGTCGATCGGACGAACGCGGACGTGGCGAATCCCGGGTCTAGGAATCAGCAGTTTGAGGTGCAGGGTTCGGGAGTCAAGGCACTCCGCCTCACGGTCACGCGTCTGCCTGAGTTGCCAGGTGCCAAACAGGGTGAAAACTTTGGCTTTGCACTCGATGAACTCCAGGTTCTTGCCGGTGAAAAAAATGTGGCGCTTGGTCAGGAGGTCACTGCATCAGACAGCGTCGAGCATTACGGGTGGGGGCGACAGGCCCTGACTCGGGGCGTGCACACCCCTGAATACGTTGAGGCCCTTGAGAGGGAACGAAAACTGGATTTCTACTCCATCCGCCTGAGGCGGGAATTCTTTGTCAAACCGGGCCTTCGTCGTGCCGTTTGGCATGGCTGCGGGTTGGGTCATGCCGAACTTCAGGTCAACGGGCAACCAGTCACACCGGATCGCCTCACGCCGGGATGGACGAATTATCGCAGGACTGTTCTTTATGACACCCGCGACATCACTGCCTTTCTCAAGGATGGGGAGAATACCTTGGGCATGACGCTGGCTGGCGGAATGTACCGGGTGCCCAAGACCGACCGGTATTCCAAATTCAACGGTACCTTCGGATCCCTGCAAGCCATCGGTCAACTGGTTTTGGAATACAGCGATGGAAGCAGCGAAACGATTGTCACCGATGAATCGTGGCAGCAGGGACCCAGTCCGATTCTCTTCAACACCATCTATGGCGGTGAGGATTACGATGCACGGAAAGAGCAGGAAGGATGGAGTCGTTCGGGATTCCATACCGATGGTTCTTGGCATCCTGCGGACAAGTTGAAAGAACCCGGCGGAGAATTGAGCGGCGTTTCCGGATCCGCATGGCCGGTGCGTGAGATCGAGGTCCTGAAGGCTGGCGCCTTCAAGTCATTATCGCCGGATGTCAGGGTCTATGATCTTGGACAAAACGCCTCGATCGTTCCGCGCCTTCACGTTCGAGGTCCTGCTGGTTCGATGGTCAAAATCACACCCGCCGAGTTGGTCAATGCCCAAGGCGGCATCAGTGATCCGGCATGCGGGGGAAAATCGTTCTGCATCTACACGCTTTCCGGAAAGGGAACCGAGACGTGGCGTCCTGAATTCTATTACCGCGGTGCCCGTTACCTTAGGGTCGAGGTGATTCCTGTTTCCCCGGGAGGCGAGTTACCTGTCGTCGAGGGCGTCGAAGGAGTGGTGCAGCACAGTTCAGCTCCCTGCGTGGGCTCGTTTTCCTGCTCCAACGAACTCTTCAACCGCATCCACCAACTTGTCAGGTGGGCGCAGCGATCGAACATGATGAGTGTGCTCACTGACTGTCCGACGCGAGAAAAACTGGGCTGGCTCGAACAGGACCACCTCAACGGACCCGCGCTTCGTTATAATTTTGATCTCAATCCGCTCTTTGGAAAAATCACGCACGACATGATGGATGCCCAGACCAAAGATGGTCTGGTGCCTGACATCGCGCCTGAGTATACATGGTTCGAAGGTGGTTTCCGGGATTCACCCGAGTGGGGCAGTGCCGTCGCCTTGGTCCCGTGGCAGCAGTATGAGTTCACGGGTGACTCTTCCCTGCTTGCATCCGCCTATGAATCGATCCGGCGCTATGTGGCCTATTTGGGAAGCAAGGCAAAGGATGGAATTCTCGATTACGGTTTGGGTGATTGGTATGACATCGGTCCGAAGCCCCCGGGCAAGGCGCAGTTGACGCCTGCAGCCCTCACTGCAACGGCTTTCTATTATCAGGATCTCGAGATTCTCCGGCGCGCAGCGCGGATGCTCGGAAAAAAAGAAGACACCCTGAAATATGACACACTCTCAACGCAAATCCGGGAGTCCTTTAACAAAAGATTCTACGACCCTTCCACGCACCAGTATGCCACCGGATCGCAATGTGCGAATTCCATTCCGCTTGTCATGGATCTGGTGCCTCCCGCCGACCGCTCCGCCGTGCTTGACCATGTTGTCTCCGATGTCAGGAAAAAAGGTCTTACCGCTGGTGATGTGGGGTATCGCTATCTTCTCCGAGCCCTTGCCGACGGGGGTCGCTCCGACGTGATCTATGAGTTGAACAATCAATCCGAGAAACCGGGTTATGGAATGCAGCTCAAGCGGGGTACTACCGCCCTCACGGAGGCATGGGACGCCGGAGGGTCATCACAGAACCATTTTATGCTGGGTCAGATCAACGAATGGCTTTTCCATGATCTTGCCGGTATCCAAACGGATCCTGATCATCCGGGTTTTTCGCATATTCTGATCAAGCCTGCAGTCGTGGGCGATCTGACATGGGTTGATGCCAGTTATGAGTCGTTGCACGGAACGATTCACTGCCGATGGGATCGCAACGGAAAGGAGCTGAAACTGGCCGTCACAATTCCTGCGAACACGACGGCGACGATCAGCATGCCGACAGCCTTGCCGGGTCATGTTCTCGAGTCAGGTTTACCCGTCGCCCAGGTGAAGGGTGTGAAGATCAAGGGATTCGAGTCGGGTTCATTGCTCCTGGATGTGGGTAGCGGAACCTATTGTTTCTCAACACCGTTCTGATCCCCGTCTCATGAGAGCATTCACTTTCCCCGAGCCGAGCACACCCGCTTTCCTGTCACATGATGATCAAGCCGATAGGATCTCATGTCGGGATAATCGCCCATTTCGAACGGGTATTCTCGCATTGATCATTCTCGGCCTTGGGACACTCAAGGCAGCGTCAGCCCAAACGGAATTTTTCGTGTCGATGAACGGAAATGACACCAACCCGGGGACACAATCCAAGCCCTTTCAACATCTTGAGAGAGCGAGGGATGTGCTCCGACAGATGCCTAGGCTGGACCAGAACGTGAACGTTTGGATCGGCCAGGGTGAATATTTTCTTACCAGGCAGATCGACTTTGATGAAAGGGATGGAGGGCAGGGGGCCGGAACCGTCACTTATCAGGCACTTCCGGGGACAGAGGTCGTATTCAGCGGTGGTGTTCGTGTCACCGGTTGGCAACGTGCAGAAAACAATCTTTGGAAAGCCCCTCTGGATCGTGGTGTCAAATTGAGATCCCTTTACGTGAACGGAGTTCGTGCCTGTATGGCTGGAATGATGGGACTTGCCTCCCGAGGGGGGGGATTCCATGTCACGGCGGGTCAGGCCCCATGGGCCTGGAGTACAGGTTCCAAAGCCGACCGCAGCATCTACACCGATTTGCCGATGATCCATCGCAATCCCGAGGATGTCGAAATCACCAATTTCCAACTCTGGAACTGCAATACGGTCTGTGTCCGCGATGTCGTTCAGGATGGCAACAAGGTGATCCTCAAGCATCAGGAGCCCTATGGTGCCATTTCCCAAACCTGTTATTGGGATAATTTCGACGCGGCAGGACATCATTGGGTCTCCAACGCATACGAGTTCCTGAAAGAACCGGGCCAATTCTACTTTGATCGCTCCGCCAAGACTCTTTACTACATTCCTAGGGCGGGTGAGGACATGACAAGCGCCCTGGTTGTCGCACCTCGCTTGGTGCATTTGATGTCAATCAAGGGAAGAGACCCGGGTCATCCGGTCCGCAATCTTGCCTTCAAGGGGTTCCATTTTGCCCACAGCGACTGGAATCTGGCCGAGGTTGACGGATCACACGGTAAAGCCTCATGCCAAGGGGCCTGCTATTTCAACGCCTTCACCCTGGCACCCAATTGGCATAACGACATGTACAGGAATTTGGATGTGCCACCCGGTGCAATCGAATGCGCGCACTGTGATCACATTCAGCTTGTCCGCAATAGTCTCGAGCATCTTGCAGCAGAGGCGGTTGCCCTTCCCAACGATGCCAATCATGTGCACATCACGGGTAATGTGATCAGGGATGTAGCCGGGAGCGCTGTCCTTGTGGGACATCCCCAGCATGTTTTTGAGGCCGATACGCCGGATTTGACCATCAAGGATGGAGCGGGCGTTGCAAAAGAGAAATATCCACCCGGGTTGGAGCGGGTCTGCCGTTCCAACTCGATCGACAACAATTACATCAAGGATTGCACGCAGGAGTTTTTCGGAGAGGCAGCTGTGAGCGCTTTTTTTGTCTCGGGGCTCCATGTCGACCACAACATCATTGACCACGTTAGCTTCAACGGAGTGAGTCTAGGTTGGGGATGGGATAACATGAGGAATGTCGGGGGTAAGGCAACCGCGACTGCCAGTAATAACAGCATTTCCTGCAACCGTTTTTTCGATGTGATGCTACGACTCAACGATTCGGGGGCCATTTATACCCTGGGGGCCCAACCTGGAACCGTCGTCCGTGGAAATTATGTCAAGGGAGTGGGCAGCGTTGAATTTCCAACCCTAAAAAGGTATGGCATTCACCACGACGCGGGTAGCGCGTTCATCACGACCACGGGGAATGTCTTGGATGTCGGCCCGGATATTTGGTCTGTTCATGCCTTCCGGTGGGGTTCAGAGCATGATGTCATCGTTACCGACGTCTACACGACCAGCCTGCGCTCCGCGCAAGGCGGTGGCAGCAACAAACTCTCCGGTTACCACTTTAATCCAGATAATGTCTGGCCTCTTGCAGCCTACGAAATCATCCTGAACTCGGGAATCGAACCGACCTATCAGGACATCGTACCGGAATCTGAAGTCGGAGTTCAGGACCGGGTTTTTCCGGCGAGTGTCATGGTGAGACCTTTGACGGAGGTTCCGATCGCACCTGTGACGACATTGGGAAAAAAAGCCGTTTTGATCCGAGATGTGGTTTCCCCCTCATCATCCGATATCGTTCAATCAATCCAGCCAATGTCAGCATTCCTGACCGCACCCGCGATCGATGGCAGTTACAAGGTCGCCGCAATTGATCCATCGGGTGTCTTTCACCCTTCCAGGGGAACTCTGGTTGTAAGGCACACTCCACCTTCGGTGAAGGGTGTTGAGGCCGGAAAGACCTACGAGCATCCCGTGACGATTCACGCGGAGGGATCCGCGATCCTAGATGGTGATGAATCCTCCGTCGGCACGGAATTCACAGTGATCAAAAACGGAAGTCATGTGTTGTCGGCAACACTGGCCAATGGTGAAAAAACGGATATTCCCTTCGCGATCGATTTTCCCCAGCAGTGGATGGATGGAGAGCGTGGAATTGCCAGTGGGAAAGTCCCGATCAACGGAGATCCCGCTTTTCCCTACAAAGTTGCGGGTCCTTTCGACATGGAGTCGTCTCTTGCATTTGAGGCCACTCAAGACGCAAAGATGATCAGAGTTATCTACGCTTCAACTCCAAAGAATGAACTCACATTCCTTGTAAACGATGAGAAGGTCGGAGTGTTAAGTGCCAAAGAAACCTTGGTACCCGGAGTCGGCCAGATTCCAACCTTTCAAGTGGCTGAGATCAGCGCTCACGTGCCTGCCGGTTCGAAAGTCACCTTGAAAGCCGACAAAAGGAATGCGGCCGTCTACATACGCGCCATGATTCTTTCGAACTGAAATGCGTATGAAACAGAGTTCAGTTCATCCCATGGTTTTTCTCCCGGTTCTACAGAGGGGTAAAATTGTTTTCAGTAAGTTTTTAGCAACAACCATGAGTCATCCCATCAAGAGCCAACTCCAATGTTTGCGATCACTGAATAGTGCCAGCTTCCTCGGACTGACCTTGGCTGTGCTACTCGCCCAACCGCTTTCCGTTCTCATGGCCCAAACCAATGAGGCTCAGTCGATAGCCGGTCCTAAGGCGTCGCAGCCACCGCCTCTCACTCACTGTCTGAAGATTGTGCAGGACCCGATTGGCAAAGCTCTGCAGGACGCGTTTGTTTGGACGGACCTTCCACGGGAAGCAAAGGGTGTGGCTGTCTGTTTTCGAAAAACGTTCGACCTCGCCTCCAAGCCCTCCAAGGCTTTCCTCCATCTCTTTGCCGATGCCCGTTACATTCTCTGGGTCAATGGAAGCTATGTCGACCGTGGTCCTGCCAGGTTTCAACCCAACGGCCCCGAGTATGACACGATCGACATCTCCCGATATCTCAAGCCGGGAAAGAATGCTATGGCCTTGCTCGTCGCGGGCAACCTCTCCGGCGGCAAGGTGATGAGGCATAGTCCCGGCGTAACGGGGTGCCTGGAGGTGGATGGTAAATGCGTTTCGAAGACGGACGGGACATGGCGCTGGAGCAACCGAACGCGCTATCGAACCGTGAAAGCCACATGGCCCAATCTTTGGGAATCCGAGGTCGATGCCACCATGGAGGACGGGGACTGGACAGTTGCAGAATATGATGATTCCTCCTGGAAGTCGGCAATCGATGTGCCTGGGTCGGATTGGGGGCCGTTGACCGCCCGAAGGATCCCAATGCTGGGGGAAAAGGAGGTCCCTTTCGCTCTTCAGGGCGGCGTTAACCTCCCCGTTACCTTGAAGGAGGGACAGAAGCTGGAATTCAACACAGGCAGAATTGTCCAGGCCTATCCGGTCATTAACCTGACCGCCGATGCTGGTTCCGAACTCACCATCGAGCCCTACGATGTCCATTACATTGCCAAGCCCGGACCCCAGACTCACTTCACTCTGGATACGCGTGGCATCACGAATGGTATGATCGCCGTTACTAAGGGCATGGTCACCGTCACTGGTCTCAAACTTATGGAGCGACTCTATCCCTTCGATCGCCTCGGGTCGTTTCATTGCAACGACCCTTTCCTCAACAAACTCTGGGAAATGTGCGCTCGATCCTGCGAGGTGCTCAGCGAGGATTCCTATGTCGATTGCGCCGATCGGGAGCGTGTCGAGTGGATGGATGACACCCCGCCCGCGTACGATGTGACCCGTACCGCCATGGCCGTGAACGGGTGCGGAAATACAGTTTACTCCGACCCAAGACTCCTGGGTGAGTTAGTGCGCAGAACGGCACTCACGCTCCAACCGGAAGGGTGGGTGAAGGCCCACACCTGCTCGGATCGATTCGATGTTCATGCCAAAATGGAGGATCGGGCCTGTGACTGGGTGGAGGGTATACGTCTTTTCCATGAAGCAACGGGTGATGAATCCGCAGTGAAGGAAGTATGGCCTGCCGTGAAATTGCAGATGGAGTACTTCCTCTCGCGAAGAACGCCAAAAGGTCTTGTTTCTGCACGCGATTGGGTGGTTTGGAAGAACCCGACCGGTTATCTGACCGGTCAGACAACCCCATTGAACTGCTTTGTCTGCAGGGCCTTAGAGGACTCTTCGAGGCTTGCAGTCATTGCTGGTGACAGTCATGCGGCGCTACGCTATAAAAAAGCCGCAGAGGAGCTGAAGGAATCCATCAACCGGGAACTTTGGGATGAACGAAGCGGTTCCTATTTCGGAGGTTATTTCAGTGATTCCGAGATCGCGGCCAGTGCTACCGAAAAAACTCCCTTCAAATCCAGGGATCTCTTGCAGAACAGGTTGAAGGATGGCTTTTTCCCTCCCACGCTGGAGGCTAACCTCTTTGCGCTTGATCGGGGAGTGGTTCCTCCGGAGCGCGGAAAAAGGGTCATGGATGCCGTGATTTCGGAAGTGAACAGGGGAAATGTCGGCGGGGGCATTATGACGGCGTATTATCTTTTCAAGCAGCTCTACTCGCTCGATCAAGCCGATCTGGACCTGCTCATGCTTGAGTTGATGCGCAAGAAATTCCGAGCGATGGCCGATTCACCATTGGAGTGTTCCTGGGAGAGCTATGGGGGTGGCTCAAAAGCACACATCTACGGTATGTATCCGGGTTATTTTCTCAGCGCCTATGTCTTGGGTGTCAGGAGGGATGCTCCGGTGGCCATGAAAAAACTTCTTATCGAACCCCATCTTGGAAACCTGAACCGGGCCAAGGGAACGGTGGTCACCGAGTTCGGCCCGGTAAGAGTCTCTTGGAGTAAGGATGCCACGAAGTTTCTCGGGGATATAACACTTCCAGAGGGTCTTACCACCACGCTTGCATTGCCCATCCAGATCGGCGCACAGCAGCAGTTGCAAAGCATTATGATCGATGGCAAACAAGTGAAAGTAACGTTTAAAGGGAATCGCCTGTGCACCTCGATTAGTTCCGGAAATCACACCGTTAACTATTGAGCTAAAAAGATCACGAATTGATGAAACTCTCTCATCTTGAGTCTGCAAACATACATTCACCTTGGCCCGATCAAACATTCTTTAGTTGTAAATTTCCGATACGCGTAAATTGATCCGAATGGAGTCTTTTTCCTAGGGATCTATTAAACTGTTCACCCCCTCCCCATTAATCCCATGAAACAACGATGCCTTGCACTGATCGGTGAATTATTTCTGCTTACATCTCTCCAGAGTACTGTTCATTCGCAGTCTGCGCAGAGCGCCGTTCCTTCTTCTGCAGTCGCAGTGCTCCCTTCTTCACGTACGATCGATCCCCGCTCTTACGGTGCCAAGGGTGATGGGGTCACCTATGATACCGTATCATTGCAGAAAGCCATTGATGCGTGCGGCGGGACGGGAGGCCGCGTGGTTCTGAAGCCTGGCAGTTATCTCTCTGCTCAACTCACGCTGCGAGCGGGGATGACGCTGCATCTGGATAAGGGAGCGGTTCTTTTGGGCGGAACAAACGCAGTGGATTATCCCGTGCTGATGCCTGATAAAACGTCCGCCACCGCCATCCGGCGAAGCCTTCTCTTCGCTGACAAGGCCGATGGACTGGTCATCGAGGGGGAGGGGGAGATTGACGGGAGGGGCCAGTCTGTCCAGATGTTTGGCAAGGAGTCTGAGAGGCCATCCTTAATTAGGATTTTCAGCAGCAAGGATGTGACCATCCGCAATATCACGCTTAGGAATCCAAGGATGTGGACCCAGGTTTACTGCGAGTGCTCGCACCTGCTCCTGGATCACCTCACGGTTATTGCTCCTCCCTATTGTCCGAATCTCGACGGAATGGATATTTGCGATTCTCATGATGTTATCATTCGGAACTGCGACGTGGCTTCCGAGGATGACTCGATCTGCCTGAAGTCACACGGGCAGGCGGGTTTGCAAAACATCGTTGTTGAAAACAACAGGGTTCTTTCCTGGCATGCGAATGCGATCAAACTCGGAACTGCGACTGTGGGTCCCATTTCTCATCTTATCTTCAACAACAACCTGGTCACGGGAGCGAGGTATGGCGGTCTCTGTATCGAGTCGGTCGACGGATCGGTTGTCAAAGATATCGAGGTTAAGGGACTCGACCTCTACAAGGTTTCTCAGCCTGTTTTCATTCGTCTCGGACACAGGGACGTGCATGGATCAATAGGCGATCTTCAACAGAGCAATCGACCCACCGGTTCGATTGACGGCGTCTTGCTTCAGGGAATCCGTGCATTCGGGACTGCCGATGCCACCAAAGGTCCCTGCTCCATTACCGGTATTCCCGGAGCCAAGGTACGCAATGTCACTCTTAAGGACTGCTATTTTGAGATGCCCGGCGGAATGACAAATATCAATTTACCGGCACTGCCGCCAGAACGGGAAGGTGATTATCCCCAATCAAACATGGTCGGCAACACCCCTGCTTATGGGATCTTTATCCGTCACGCGGAGGGAATCACTCTCGATCATGTGTTTTTCGGGTACCACAGGCCCGATGCACGTCCCTGGATCTGTGAGGTCGATGCCACAGTACAAACCAACAATTGTGGAGATCTCGGTTTGGTGGAGTCATGCGACAATCCCGGGCTCAAGGCCTCCCAATGATTGTCTCTTGAACTGACGTGTCATTTTGACGGAACTCCCGGAAAAATCAGCGCAACCAACGCATCAACTTCCCAAGCGTTCATAACTCACAAATGCCATCTCTCATGAAAAAGAAACCCATAACGATTACTTTCGCATTATTGCTGCTTCTCATGAGCTCGGCCTATGCCCAGTCCACCGATACCCGTGGTCCCGTCCAAAACACGGGAATGAACGTACAGGTGGATCATGATGGGGTTCAGGCGCCTGGATACAAATGGGAAAAACCAGAACCGAAGGGCGATTGGCAGGCCCGGTGGATTTCTTCAACTGACAAAGCGGTTTCTGATTCGGTCGCAACCTGCATTCGTAAGGAAATCACGTTGGATCAGGCCCCGAAAAAAGTGACTGCTTGGATCTCGGGTGACAACTACCTGCTTTATGTGAACGGTACTCCCGCGGGTCGCGGTTCCGCGGATCCGGGTAGGGACTTTGTCGGGGCTTCCAGCGGACGCAGATTCTATGAGATTCGCAATCTCACTCCGCTCTTTCACAAGAGGAAAAATGCGGTGTGCGTAGAGTGTTCAGGCTCGAACAAGCTGGTTCTCGAACTTCTGGTGGAGTTTCCCGATGGAAAGAAAGTGACCTTTGGCACGGATGAGACGTGGAGAGGAGTGTCCTCTCGATATCTGTTGAAGAAAAATCCTGCCGAGGAAGATCTCAAGGCGCTAGGGGTAAAGCCGCGACCCCTTCCTTTCTTTGATGCCGAAGCGGAGCCTCAAGGATGGCTGCAGGCAGGATACGATGACTCGAATTGGCCTTTTTGCAGTGTGACCGAGGCTCCCAAGGAACAGTTGGTGATGAGTGAACTTCCTCCGCTTATGGAGGTGAGGTACCCCTACTTTGAGATCATGAATGTTCAGGGAAACGTGATGGTTCCCCACGAACCACTCACACCCGGTCATCCCATCGTCGTGAAGGGAGACGGTCAGTTCTCTGTCCACTTTGACAAGATCATGTCGGGTCGTTGCGGCATCAAGGTCAATGGATGCAAGGGGGCTCGGATCCTGCTCCTCTCGAATGAGACCGGCGCCATTGGGGGCAGTCGCGCCTATCAGATCGCCTTGCGCGATGGAGTGCAGACCTTTGAGTCGCGCGATTACTACGCCCTGGGAACGGTCACCGTAGTGGTTAGGAACGCCTCCTCGCCGGTGGAGATCCTTGATGTGACGGCTGATTTTCTCTCACAGCCAGTCGAGTACCGCGGGTCGTTCAGTTGCAGTGACGAGGAGTTGAACAAACTCTATAAGAGCGGGCGCTGGTCGACCCAGATCTGCATGATTACCCACCATCTCGACTCGCCGCAGCATCAGGAGCCGATCAGCGACTACGGTGATTACCTGATCGCGGACCTGGTCAACTACTACACGATGGGTAACAACCCATGGCTCGCCAAACAGGATCTTCGAAAGTGGTCCTGGGTGATGGTGAACGCCAAGTACCAGACCTTTCACACCAGCTACATTTTCTATTGGTTGCAGTCCCTGCTGAATTACTACGACTACACTGGGGACCGTAGTCTGATCGATGAACTTGCCCCAAATGTTCATGCGGTTATCGACCAATTCTCCTCCTACATCGGAAAGAACGGCATCATTTCGGAGGCCCCGAACTACATGTTCATGGATTGGGTCAATGTTCATGACGATAAAAACCCAAAGATTGCCTTTGCCTGCCATCACCCTCCCGCAGTGATCGGTCAGGGGTACATGACGGCACTCTTTTATCAGGCCTTGGGCGACGCCATTCGCATCTCGCAAATCAACGGAGATCACGTCCATGCGGAGAAATATGAGAAGCTGCGCAAGCAGGTCGGAGAAGCCTTCGAGAAGGAGCTCTGGAACTCCGAACGCGGACTCTACCGCGACGGGAAGCCATTCGTGACCTCCGTCAGCACTAATAGGTGGATGCCTGCCGATGTTCAGATGGAGAGCTTCAGCGTGCAGAACAATGCACTGGCCACGATCGCCGGACTTGTTCCGCAGGATCGTCGCACCTCAGTGATGGGGGCCACCATGACGAACACGAACTGGGATGTGACTCCCTACTTCATGCACTTCGTCTTCAATGCCCTTGAGGAGGCCCAGCTTTTTGGCACATACGGCGTGCAGAAGATGCATGAGTACAAGGTGATCCCCGAGACACAGACCGTCCGGGAGATGGGACCTGAGAAAGGTGATTACAGCCATGGATGGATCGCCACACCCGCCTATCAGATGCCGAGCAAAATCCTCGGGGTGAGACCCACCTCGCCCGGTTTTGGAACGATTCTGATCAAGCCCGAAACCTGCGGTTTGAATTGGGCCAAGGGCTCTGTCCCGACACCTCACGGGACGATCGATGTCTCTTGGAAAGTCGAGGGAGGAAAGTTCACCCTCAATGTGACCATTCCCGCGGGCACAGCCGCGCGGATCGAGATGCCCGGAAAGGAAGCATGCATGATCGAAAAGAGGAGTGAATCCTCGGTTCCAAAATCACTTGGCATCATGAATGGAAGATCAGTTTTTGAAGCTCTTACGGGAAGTTACTCCTTCACTTCCACTCTCACCAATATCAAAGCAGTGTTTAATACCCCTGTGCCAACACCGCCTACGTTACTTTTACAATCTCCTAAGCAGGTCATTCCACTTTGGCCAGGGCTTGTTCCCGAAGCTAAAGGCACGAACACCACCGATCTTCCAGACCTCACTATCTATTTTCCAGCGGAAGCAAAATCTCCCGCGCCGGCAATTGTGATTTGTCCCGGAGGAGGCTACGGAGGGCTGGCTATCACACATGAGGGCACGAATGTTGCCCAATACTTCCAGTCACACGGGGTTGCCGCCTTCGTGCTGAGATATCGCCTTCCCAAGAACGGGTATCTGCACCCGGTTCCGCTCATGGATGTTCAGCGCGCCATGCGACTGGTCCGCAGTCACGCCCAAGAATGGCACGTCGACCCACGTAAAATAGGCGTCATTGGCTTCTCGGCAGGGGGACATCTCGCCTCCACTCTTTCGACGCACTTTGATTCCGGAAACCCCAAGGCAAGTGATCCGGTTGACCGGATGGGTTGCCGCCCGGATTTTGCCATGCTCGTCTATCCTGTCATCAGTTCACGACCTGATATCGCCCATCACGGAAGTTTTGCGAACCTTCTGGGCCCGAATCCCGATCCAGCCCTGTTGCATTCCCTTTCGAATGAAACCCAAGTCTCGGCGAATACGCCGCCGACTGTTCTCGTTCATGCCCTTGATGACAAGGGCGTTCCCTCTCAGAATAGCGAACTCTATTATCAGGCCCTTCAGGCGATGGGAGTTCCCTCAACTTTACAGGAATACCCTGTGGGCGGCCATGGTTTCGGTTACGGAAAGAATCCCGACAAGAGTCCCCCGGGATGGCTCGACAAAGCCTGCGACTGGCTTCGGACTAATCGCTTACTATAGCATGTCATATCTACTAATTGGCGACGTCCTGTAACCCCCCCCATTCCTCCATCACTATGAATCTATTCCTTGGCGTGTTTGCTTCAGGGGTCCCTTGCCGCTTCCCGAAGACATGGGCCTTCAAGACCTCCTCGAGGCTCGGTGGCCTCCTAGCTTCGATCATCATGCCGTCGCTAATGACCATTTTCGTGGCGTGGTCGGCGATTGTTCCATCCTTTGCGGAGGAACCCACCGTTCCAATTACCCAAGTGATTCCGGAAATCGACAAAGCCTTCAAATGGGATGATTCCAAGGGAGATACTGCCGATCCGTTTTGGGCCGATGACGACCAACTCTATCACTTCGCTTGCGATGGCCGCGGATTCGGAACCCAGGAACGCAATCTTTGTTTCAACAAACTTTCGGGCAGCGATCTGTTCTCCCTAAAGGGATCATTAGTCAATTCCATGGATGAATACGGCGGCAATGGTGCCTCGATGAACGGGACTTCCACGAATGACGGGGGGAATTGGAAGGCGGTCGGCCAGGAATGCGTCGACGGAGTCTTCTACTGCTTTGTCGCCAGAAACCACTACGGCAACCACTCCAAGGACCCGCTTCTCCGCCAGACATCGCTGAACGCTAGCCTGATCAAGTCCACCGACCACGGGCTGACATGGACCCGTTCCGCCCAAGAGAACTACGATCATCCCATGTGGCCCGGGAGTCGTTTCGGCGCCCCTGCCTTCATTCATTATGGACGAAACGGCGGTCAGGTTGCCCGCGACGGTGCGGACAAATACGTCTACGCCGTTTCCAACAACGGATTCTGGAATGGTGGTGACGACCTCATCCTGGCTCGCGTCCTTCGGACCGACCTGCCGAAACTGAATGTTTCGGATTGGGAATACTTCACAGGCGGGGAGGGGCTTCTGGATTCCTCATGGAGCCATGATATCGGCAAGGCCGCCCCGATCCTCAGCCGGCCCGCCAAACTCGGTTGGACGGCTCCCGTCTTCATTCCATGCCTGAACCGATATCTTCTTGTCTCTTGGTATATCACCCCGACGCTCAAGGGATGGTTTAACCCTGAGCGGCTGGTCTACGACTTCTTTGAGGCTCCCCATCCTTGGGGCCCGTGGAATCAGGTCGGTTCGATGGATGACAGTTTCCTTGCCAACTCGCGAATGTATGGCCCGAATCTTTGCGCGAAGTACCAGGAGCAGACCCCGGACGGGGTTCGGATCCAGCTCTTCAGTTCGGGAACTATCTTTAAGGATGTTCCCGGCTCCATCTACAAAATCTGGCGCTTTCCCCTCCTTCTCCGTAAAAATCCGCTTCCCGAAGGATCGATGATCAATGACACCGATCCGGCGATCCGTTACTCAAAGGGTTGGCAGGCCGTCGCGCAGGCATCGTCCAGGGATTATCAAAAGGACTATCACCTGACACGATCACCGGGTGCGACCGCGGAGTACCGCTTCAGCGGATCGGGCTTGGAGATTTGGACTGGAAAAAACCAGGGTAACGGATCCTTTGATGTCCTCATCGACGGGAAGCCTGCCGGAACCATCGATACCAAACTCCGTAATTTCCAGTATTCGGGCTTTGTTCAAGTTCCCGTGTTCCGCATTGAGAATCTCACTCCTGGAGACCACGAGGTGAAGATCATCGTCAAAGGAGATGGCAATGTAGCCTTTGATGCCTTCCGGATTCTCAAATAGCCCACTTAGCCATGAACCCATTTCTCGGCGTCTTCTTCCACTGGCTCGGCGGCTTTGCCTCCGGAAGTTTTTATGTCCCTTACCGCTTCGTAAAGAAGTGGGCGTGGGAGACCGCCTGGATGGTCGGTGGATTCTTCTCCTGGATCATCATGCCATCACTTCTGGCGCTCCTGATGACCCATGATCTCCACGGGGTTTTGTTGCGTCAGAGCGGTAACACGCTCTGGTGGACTTACTTCTTCGGCTGTCTCTGGGGCTTGGGTGGTCTGACCTTCGGGCTCACCATGCGCTATCTCGGAATGTCACTCGGCATGGGGGTGGCACTCGGATATTGCGCGGCATTCGGAACTCTGCTGCCGCCGATCGCCAAGCTTTTCATTCCATCGATTCCTTGCGACGAGACGATCCTCCAGATCGCCTCCAATCTCCCTGGCCAGATTACCCTTATCGGCGTTCTTGCCTGCCTCGTCGGCATCGCCCTTGCGGCGCTGGCGGGGCTGAACAAGGAACGGGAGATGGATGCATCCCAGAAAACCGAGACGATCAAGGAGTTCAACTTTCCCAAAGGAATCGCCGTCGCCACGTTCTCCGGTGTGATGAGCGCCTGCTTTGCCTTTGCGCTGACCGCTGGCAAGCCGATCGGGGATGCCTCGCTCCTCGCGGGCACCGATCAGATCTGGACGGGACTTCCCAAGCTTGTGGTCGTGCTTCTCGGAGGGTTCACCACGAACTTCCTCTGGTGTGCCTACCTCCATTTCAAGAACGGCACAGCCTATCAGTATTTCAGTGGCACGATTTGCGAAGAGCATGCCGCGCTCGGTGGAGCCGGTGGAGGGGAGCATGGCGCGGCTTCTCTTGTCACCGAGGCTGATGGGGATTTGAAGGTGCCGATGTTCAACAACTACGTCTTCTCCGCGATAGCCGGGACGATTTGGTATCTGCAGTTCTTCTTCTACACCATGGGCGAGACCCAGATGGGCAAGTTCGGGTTCGCCAGCTGGACCCTCCATATGGCGAGCATCATCATCTTCAGCACGATGTGGGGATGGATCTTCCATGAGTGGAAAGGCTCCAGCAAAAAGACCCATACGCTCATCGCCCTTGGTATCGCTACGCTGATTTTGTCGACGATCATCATCGGCATCGGCACTTGGTACAAGGGTCACTCCTGAGATACCTCCACCGCAAACCTTACTGCCATGAATGCCTACATCCTCGCCAAGGAAACCTACGCTTCCCACGGAGTCGACACCGAAGAGGTGATCAAGCGCCTCACCGCTACTCCGATCTCGCTCCACTGCTGGCAGGGGGATGATGTCGGGGGATTCGAAAACGCCGGCACGGATCTCGCTGGAAGCGGTCTCGCTGCGACGGGAAACTATCCCGGTAAGGCCAGGACTCCTGCGGAACTCCGCCAAGATTTGGAAAAAGCCCTTTCGCTGATTCCGGGAAAGCACCGTCTCAATCTCCATGCCTGCTACGCGGAACTGGGCGGTAGAAAGAAGGAGAGGAGTGACTATGGCGTCGAGGAGTTTCAGGGATGGATCGACTGGGCGAAGTCCCGTGGACTGGGTGTGGATTTCAATCCCAGCTTCTTCGCGCATCCCAAGGCCGCCTCCGGCTTCACGCTCTCGAGTGCCGACAAGGGAATCCGCGATTACTGGATTGAGCACGGCAAGGCCTGCCGCCGAATCGGAGCCGAGATTGGTCGCCAACTCGGATCCACCTGCGTGACCAACGTCTGGATTCCCGACGGCTCCAAGGATCTCCCAGCCGACCGCAAGTCCCCGCGCATCCGCTTGGAAGCCGCACTCGACGAGATGTTCTCGGAGAAGATCGACCCCGCTCACAATCTCGACGCCGTGGAGAGCAAGCTCTTTGGGATTGGCAGCGAGAGCTATGTGGTCGGATCCCATGAGTTCTACTTGGGGTATGCCGTGAAGAACCAAAAGCTCCTCTGCCTCGACGCCGGTCACTTCCATCCGACCGAGCAGTTGGCCGACAAGATCTCCTCGGTCCTCCAGTTCGTTCCCGAGCTCCTGCTCCATGTCAGCCGCGGTGTGCGTTGGGACAGCGACCATGTGGTGCTCCTCGATGATCCTACGATCGCCATCATGGAAGAACTGGTGCGAGGTGACTTTCTCGGAAGGACGCATATCGGCCTTGATTTCTTCGATGCCTCGATCAACCGGATCGCTGCCTGGGTGATCGGTACACGGAGCGCCCAGAAAGCACTCCTTGTAGCAATGCTCCAGCCCTTGGAGAAAATCCGCAAAGCCGAGGATGAGGGGGCTCTTTGGGAGCGACTCGCATTGTTGGAGGAATCCAAGACAATGCCTACGGGCGCTGTCTGGGATGAATTCTGCCGTCGCAACGAAGTCGCTATAGATTGGATGAAAGAAGTGCGTTCCTATGAAGAAGTTGTTCTCTCAAAAAGAACGCCCTGATAGTTTGGGAACTTGCCGCCGGTCTTGGAATGATTTCCTTCTCGAGAGGTTAATCTTTGAATCCGCTGATCAATTAACGATGTGAGAAATTCCAATTTGAAAACTCCTTGCCGCACCAAACTGCTGGCAATGCTTCCTCGGCATTTGTTGAGTTATTTTCAATAATTCTGTTGGGGATTTATCCAGCACAACGATCCCTAAAGAGAGTTCTCAAGGTGCTGCTAATCCCCTTCCACCCTATCCCAATTTTTCACTATGCTAAATCCAACAAACTCCCTCATGACTTACGTTTTGCGCCCTCGGCCACGTCTCCCGATCGCATCGTTCCTCATCCTGATTGCACTCATGGGCATCTCGTTGGGGGCCTCTGTGGAGTGTGAACTTGCTGCCTCCATCAAGGCCCCTCTCCTTCGGGACGGCGTGCAGATTGGGTCTGTGACCCTATCCTCTGGCACCAAAGTCAGCCTGCTGCAACGGGACGGTGAGGGATTCCTGGCCAAACATGGTGCGGGGAGTCCCTTTCATCTCTCCTTTTCCGATATCAAGCCGATCCCGGGTGTGGATTTGCGTGAAATCGCACACGATCTGAGTCCTGACTCCGAGCCATCGCTGGTATTCTCGATCGAACATCCTATCCTTTTTCCTGATCACGGCGACCTTCCCGTTCAGACCTCCATTTCCGCCATCACGCGTGGATTTCCCAAGGATGCGGTGCTGCATTATTCCTGGGAAGAGGTTCAGGAGCGACTCAGTCCGTTTGCAGCCACCATGGGAAGGGCGAATCCCGTTTCTTTTAGTCCCAACGACGCCGCTTTCACCAAGGTTTCGATCATAGGTGCGGGAATCTTTGAGGTTCGTTTGACGGTCGCGGACTCTGTCCACGGGATCTCGCTCTCGCGCAACTGCTGGATCAATGTCTGGAACTTCCGCTCCCCCATTGTGAGCGAGGGCAAGGAGGATCCCCTTTGCCCATCCCCCGGCATTCTGCCACCACCCTCGGTCAGGACGCTTTCGCCGGATCCCGGGCCATATTGTCATCCAAGGCTCTATACCACTGCCCAAGACTGGCCGGAACTGAGCGAGCGCACCCAGCACGGGAAAATTGCCTCCATGTGCCTTGCCAAACTTCGCAAAGAGACGGAGGAGCGCTTTGACAAGCCGGGATCGGATTTCCTGAAGCTGAGTGATCAGCTTGTCAAATTCGCGGATTCCGGATTCCAAGGCGCGGCGCCAGACCTGACCATGGGGATTCCATCCAAACCGGGAGACAAGGGGCCCGATTGGAGCGATGCGAGAAACCATTTCAACGAATATTGCAACCAACTCCGGGATGCCACGCTGGTGGCCTGGATTGATCAAGATCCCAGGATCCCCCATGATCAGGTACCCGCTGCGAATAAGGATCGCCTTCGCCGATTGGGCAAGATCACCGCCTCCATTGGCTATACCCTCCTGCACGGATGCTGGGACTCCAAAACAGGGGCCTTTCACAAGGATTACCCGATTTTTCCGGACGGCTTAAACGAACCCGGGGGCGTTTACTGGAACATGAGTTCGCTCGGGCTTGCCTACGATTTCACGGCATCGTGGATGACGTCACCTGAGAAGCGGGCGATCCGCGATTTCCTCTATGCCCAAAGCGTCGGCCGGACCACCGGAGCCCGTGTGGTCTTTTTCGCTTCCGGAATCCACGGACGACTCCTGCGAGGCTATGAGCAAAACGGAGACTTCATGAACATTGAGGAGGAAAAGGTGCTTAACGCCATGGTTCTTGAAGGTGAGGAGGGCGGGGTCTCGCCAGAGGTGGTCAAAGCGTTCACTGATCTTCCTGTTCCGGATGACCACCTCACTTCCTCGGACTACAAAGCATACGATTGGGTGCATCCCGCCGGCGCGGATACCCAAGGGGGATGCCTTGAGAGTCATCCCTACTCGGTAGCTTGCTCGTGGCCCTTTGCCCGTAAGGTGGCAATCGATAATCTGCAGCGGGCCATTTGGTTCAATGACGACGGTTATGTATCTCCATGGGGGTTCACGGCGAACAGGGAAGCCTATTACGGATTCAGCGCCTGGGGCCTCTGGCCGACCCCGGTCGCCTATGCCCGTCATGGTGCTGAGAACCAATTTGTCACCTCACTCTTTTACAACACGGTCCTCCAACTCCTCTACTCCTGCTATCAGGCTCCGGCGGAGAATAAATCGGAGAATTACAGCTCCCATTACTTTCTCTACGACCACCACGACGGCGGCGGCGATTACCGCCAGAACCATGTCGTGATGATGAAATACATGTACCCCGATGATCCGGCCGTGGATTACATCTATGCGGGGAATGCCCCGGGCCTCGGCTTCAATCCGTTTATTCAGACGCTGTTTGGCCTCGATCCGGGGATTAATGGTAAACCGACCACGCTGGAGGATGTCGCTCGACTGAAAAACCCGGTCCTCACCAAGGTGGATCCACAGATGGGAGTGGTTGTCTGCCGCACGGGTTGGGATGAGGAGGCCATGAAACTCGACTTCGACGAGGGGTGGTATGGTGCCGGACACATGCATGCCGAGAAGGGCAACTTCTCCTTCTTTGCGCTAGGGCGTCCCTGGAGTTTTGCTCCCGGCTACCATGTGACCGACAGTACCTGGCAATCCGAGGTGCTGATTCAGGATCCTCGGTACACGAATGACGTGCTAACCCAGGGATTCATGGGTGAGGGGCCGAATGCAATCCCTCAGGGATCCGATTACAAGCATTGCTTCCCCACGCCTCCCGGAAAACTCTTCAAGGTTACCGAAACCCCCGACAAGTCCTGCGTGGTCATGGCCGGGGACAATGCGGCGGCCTATTCCTACTGTTACGGCGACAATCAGGTGGAGACCACCCTGCGCCGCAGAGATTTCATGTATCCCGGCTTCTACGAGGCAACCATCGCCAAGAATCCGGATGCCGTGTTCGACCTGAATTCCCCGATGAAACTCACGACGAATTACAATCCCGTCGAGTATGCCTACCGCACGGTTCTCTTTGTCCGCGGAAAGCGTCCCTACGCACTCATTGTTGACGATATCAACAAGGACGGTACGCCGCGGAACTATCGCTGGCAGATGAATTGTTCAACGATGTTCGGGCCGCCGAGTCTCTTCACTGATAGCGAGGGAAAAAAGATCCCTTCCGATCTTGATGCGGAGCCCGGAGCCACTGTTTCGGAGGCGATTTTGCTTCACGCGCCATTGGACAGTGCGCCGGCCGACGATCCCAATAAGGCCGGTCTTCCCAGGCTCCTGGTCCGGGATCTTTCCGAAACGGCTGATCCGAAGAAGGACCCTGTAATTGAGGTTCATAAACAATCGGGGAGCAGTGACACCACCAACGGTGACATCCGTCGCCTCTTTATAACCCGCAATCAGGTGATGGAGCCCAAGTATAAGGTACTCCTTTTCCCCTTCCGTACGGGAGAGCAGCTTCCAGAAACGATCTGGAATAAGGATCACACCCAGGTGACCATCGATCTCAAGAATGGGGTGAAGGACACCATCACTTTCAACTCCTCCAATCCCGACCACCGCACCCGGGTCGATTTCAAAAGATCAGGAGGCTAATTCTGCCGTGGATTATTTTTAGTTTATTAATGCAGTGTAAAAAGAGGTGTAGTACATATTTTAGCCACATGAGTAGCCCCCGACTGCCCATATTTTGTATATTGGTGGTAAGCCTCTCAGGCTTCATGCGTTTTTCTGTGGCAGCGGATGCTTCAACCTCGCCCGAGGATCTTTTTAAAGCGGGTGCCAGCGCCTTCCAAGCCGGTGACTATGCTAGTGCGGCAAAAAGTTTTGAGGCGGTTCTCGGGGAAGGACCGACCGGCGAGGCTCTTGAGACGATCCTCTTCACACTCGCCTCCACGTACTTCAATCAGAAGAATCTCCCGAAGGCCGAGGAGTATTACAATCGCTGCCTCAAGGAATTCCCGGATGGAAAAAACAAGACCAAGGCCTTGATTGCTTTATCCCAGATCCAGACTCAGACAGGTCGCAAGGCGGAAGCAGAGCAAACACTCAAGAAGGCTTCGGAGGGAACGGGTGACCTGGCTGCCAGGGCCCGGCTTGCCCAAGCGTCGATGCTTGCCGAGTCCGGAAAACCTGAGGAGGCTCTTACAGCCCTCCGTCCCATGATTGACGGAGGGATCAAGGATGACCTCACTGTCCAGGCTGCCATGGCGATGGTTGAAATCGAGTCCAAGCAAGGGCATCTCGATGATGCGCTCAAACTTCTTGATCAGCTTCAGGCTGCGAGTGACCGGATCGACAATCCTCTCCAGCTAGACATTCTGGCGGTGCGGATCGGCGATGGTCTTCTGGGCAAGGGAGATCGGCAGAAGGCTCTGCGGATGTATGCGATCGTTCGTCCAAAACAAGTGGTCATCGATCTCCAGAAAAAGAGGATAGAAGCACTCGGGAAAACTATAAGCGATAACACGGCCAGTCTTCAGCAGAACCCCAAGTCCTTCATGGAGATCAACGCAACCAATGCCCGTCTCAAGGAAGATCAAAAGCAACTTCAGACTGTCCTCGATCAGTTCGAAAAAATGCCCGACACCGTGGTGCCTGTTCGCCTGCGCCAAGCCAAGGCCTATGACGAGCTCGACCAGAAATGGGAGACTATCCTGATTTGGGAGAGCCTCCTTGACTCCTCCAAGGATCCGAAAGTGCGGGAGGACGGTCTTTTCAGCATTGGTTCCGCATTCTGCTCGCTTGGCAGACCTGACGAAGCCGTGCCTGTTCTGGATCGATATTTATCGGAGTATCCCACTGGTAAATATGCCTCCCAGGCCGGATATCTTAAGGGCGCGGTAGCCCTGGAGGCCGGTGACTTTCCAAAAGCCGAGACTGTCTTCGGAACCCTCATGGAAAAGGGAGATAATTCTGTTTTGGCCGCCGACATGCAGTTCCTATTGGCCAATGCGGAATTCGCGCAAGCCGCCGATGCAAAAGCTCCCAATCCTGGGAAATACAAGGAGGCGATCGAGGATTACAAGAAGTACCTCACCAAGTTTCCCACGGGAAAGTTTGCCGAGGAGTGCACTTATCGGATTCCGCTCTGCTCCTTCCAGTTGGGTGACTACGGCAAGGCTTTGGAAGGATTTCAGGATTATGTGAAGAAATTTCCAGAAGGAATCTTCGCAGGTGATGCCGGCTACCGCATTGCTCTCTGCTATCAAGCCGCCAACAAATACGACGATGTGATCAGACTCTGCGACGAGTGGCTAAAGAAGCACCAAGGAGAGGCGGTGCAGGGCGAGATTCTTTCATTGAAGGGAGATGCCTATGCGGCAAAGGAGATGACCACCGAGTCTGCGGCCGCCTATCGTGATTCGCTTAAATACGCCGAGAGTGATGAACTGCTTAAATACTCTCTTTTTGAGGCCAACAAGCAGTATCAGAAGCTCAACGACTGGGATAATATTGCTGAAATGTTCGGTCGTTTTGCAGATCAACATCCCAAGCACCCCGCCGCAGTGGCTGCCGTTTACTGGGTATCCAAGGCGAAAATTAAACAGGGTAAGCCCGAGGAGGCAAAAAAGTATCTTGCCGAGAACATCCTCAAAAACATCAACGACCGTCGTCAGGATGCCGTCGAAATGCTTCTGACCCAGCTAGCCCAGTCATGCTCCAAGAGACCCCGTCCACCCCTGATTCCCAAAGAAAACGCGCCTGTCTCCGTGCAAGGAGTCACGAATGCACCGGCGGCCGACTCGGGAGCAACTCCTGCGCCCCGCCCCTCTCCGACGCCGCTTCCACCCTATGATGCCGACGGTGACTTTGCGAAGTATCTGAACGAATCCAATGCCGGAGCCATGCCTCTTGACAAAGCACGATTGAGATTTGCCCTTGGCCAGCTTGCCGGCTTCACCAAGAGGCCTGATCGGCAGAAAGAACTGATGGCTTCCATCTACAAGGACTTTCCGGCCGATCAACTCAGCGCCATGCTTCTTTCGGAGTGCGGTCAAATCGCCCTTCAGCGGGGTGAGGCCGACAAGGCAGAGGCATTCTTCAAGGAGTTGATGGAGTCCTTCCCCAAAAGCGACTTGCTCGAATACGCCTACTGCGGGATGGGGGAGACTGCGTTGGCTCGCAACCAACCAACCGAGGCTATCAAGTGGTTTGACGATGCAGTCGAAAAAGCAAACGCCGACGCCAAACTCGCCGACATTACCTATGGAAAGGGATCTGCCTTACTTGCTCTGGGCAAGCTTGATGATGCCAAGAAGATCTTCGAGCAGGTGGCGGCCACCAAGGATTGGCGAGGCGAGATTACTGCCAAGGCACTCATGTCGCTTGGAGAGTTGGAGGAAAAACGAGGCAAGCCTGACGCCGCCCTGCAGTATTACCAGCGGGTCTATGTCGCTTACCAGCGCTACCCCTCGGTCGTCATCCCTGCCTATTTGAAAGCTGCCGACGCCTTTGTGAAAATCGGCAAGCCCGGCGACGCTGCAAAGAATCTCAAAGACATGCTTTCCAAACCTCGTCTCGCCGCCTCACCACTCGCAGATCAGGCGCGTAAAAAACTCGAGTCGCTTCCACAGGAACCGGCAGCCTCTGCTACTCCAACGGCAACGTCTTCACCCACCACGGCGTCCCCCAGTGACACCAAAACACCTGCTAAACCATGAGCTTCCGATTCTCAAGAATGGCTCTGACGACGCTGGCACTTGCGCTGGCAGCGATCGCATCTGCAGAGGAGATCACGACCACCGACGGCCAGGTCTACAATAGCTCCACCATCAGACGCTCCCGTGATATGATCATGGTCAAGGTGAGCATGGAGGGTGGTACCAGTGCCGTGGAAATGGGGCTGCCTTTGGCGCGAATTGCCAAGGTCAATTTCGCTGAGCCTCCGGAACTAGCAAAAGCCATTACTGCCGCTTTAAAGGGGAATGCCACCGAAGTCCTGAGCCTGACAGATGACTATGTCTCCAAGCAGGGTGATCTCAAGGATGTGCCGGGATCCTGGTGGCTTGAAATGGCCCGGTTGCGTCTTTTGGCGCTCGCCTCTATCGGCAAGGATAGCGAGTGCGCCGACTTGGCTCGCCAAATCGGCGCCATCAAGAGTCCTTCTGCGGAATCCCTCTCCAAGGCCGGCACACTCTTTTCCCCACTGGCCACATCTGATCTAAATGCTGTAGCGCTTGAGGCCAAAGCATTGCCGAGACTGGGTGGGGATCAAGGCTCTCCGCTTGCTCAACTCGCGCTTGGAAAAGCACTTCTTCAGAAAAAAGATTATCCCGCTGCTCTGCGTGCCTTCCTCACCATCAAGGTGTTTTATCCCTCGGTGACATTACTGCAGCCTCCTGCCCTTGCAGGAGCCGCTGATGCTTACATGGGACTCAAGGACGAGAAACGTGCGGCGCAGAGTTATGCTGACATTGTCAGTGGCTGGCCTGATTCCCCGCAAGTTCCGATGGCAAAAAAGAAAACCGAGATCCTAGCCCATCCTTGATTTCAACCTCCTCAACCCTAAATTAACGACATTCCTCCCACCTCATGAACAAACGCCACCCACACCTCCTGCTTATCCTTGCCGCACTCCTCTGTCTGGGCATCGCTTCTGCCTCCGCCGAAGAGGCTAAAAAAGATGCCAAGCCCCATTCCAAGTCATTACTCGAGACGCTTGTCGAGGGTGGTTGGGTAATGTTCCCCATCGGCATCATGTCAGTGCTGACCGTCTATCTATCAACCGACGGAGTTAGGAATACCTCGATCAAAAAAACCTCCCCCCCCGCTTACGAGGCCGAAGTGAAGCGCCTGTTCCAGCAGGGCGACTATGTCGGCGCCTACACATTCTGCCGCGACAATAAATCCCCGATGACCAATGTCCTCAGGGTCGGCATCTCACTCCTGGGCGATGGAAAGACCATGGTTGAGGAAGGGATGATTTCCGAAATGCACAAGGAGAGCGCCTCCATGAGTACCCAGATCAATTACCTCTCGGTGATAGGTGTCGTTACCCCGATGATCGGGTTGCTTGGAACCGTTACGGGTATGATCAAGGCTTTCAGCACTCTGGGGAGTTCCGGAATCGGTGATCCCTCCAGCCTCTCGGGGGCCATCGGCGAGGTGCTGGTCGCCACGGCCAGCGGTCTCGTCATCGCCATTCCGGCTTTTGGAATGTTCTATTTTCTCCGCAGTCGTTCCACCACGGCCATGCACCATATCCAGGACATCATCAACGTGCTTTTCCGTAAGATGCCCTACGAGGCACTCGAAGGGGTTCACATCAGTGGCGAGGAAATTTATGCCAACGTTCCAAACTGGTTGGTACATCATCACGAAGAGGTTGTTGCGGAGGGGATCGCTTCCCATGAGCAGGGTCAAGTGACCGAAGCTTAACCCAAACCGGTAAAAGACGATGGCCGGCGGAGGAGGAGGACTAGAAAAGGGCGAGCCTGATTTTCAGATCGCCCCGATGGTTGATGTGCTACTGGTCATCCTGATCTTCTTCATGGTCATCACCTCGGCCCAGGTCCTCAATATCGATAAGACCATCAAACTCCCGATTGCTGCCGAGGCTGCAAAGAAAGACGATTCCCGCTCCGAGGCGATCGTCAACGTCCGATGGGATCCCTCAGCTAACAGGAGCGTTTTTAATTTTCAGGATCGTATCTACACCAAGGGAGCGGATCTGGTGGAACCCTTCAAGGCCGCCAAGGCATACGGTGACAAGGTTGCGGCTTCCAAACCAGGCCAGAACCCCGAATTTCGGATTGTCATACGCGGTGACCGAGAAGTGCCGGCGCTTTTTGTTTCTCAGGCAATGAATGCGGCCGCCGAGGCAGGTATTTCCGACATCTCCTTTTCCGCGGTCAACCACGACTAATCCTGGATCATGAAATCTTTTGTTAACGAGGATGATGGGACAATGGGGTTCCAGATCGCCCCGATGGTCGATGTCGTGTTCGTGATCATGCTCTTTTTCATGGTCATGGCTGGCGCCGTGAAGGTTGAAAACGAACTCTCGACCAAACTTCCGGGATCGGCTGAGTCCTCATCAGCCACCGAGTTCAATGATGAGACAATCATCTCGATCTCCGACGAGGGGGAAGTCTCTCTTAATGATGAGCCGTTTGACTCTCCCGAGAGCGCTGATCTGCCTCAACTTCGTGCCACATTGATGCGCCTCAAGGAAAACGCCGACAACGCTCACCAACCAGCCATTGTCACGATCGTCAGTGACGCCCATGCCAAATACAGCAGGACGATCGATGTCCTCAATGCGCTGGCAGCTGCCAAAATCACCAACGTAACTTTTAACGTCGAGGAGGAGTGATCTAGTGATCGAGGAACAATATCCCGAGACACCTCAATCCGTCCATCAGCCTCATCGTGCTCCTGAGGAACCGCAACCAATTAAGAAGAATCTCTGGCAGCGCTGGATGGCATGGAGCGGGAGTTTCCTCGTTCTGAGTATTTTGGCCCATGTGATTCTGCTGGGCGGAGCCACCGTGCTGGTCGTGCAGGTGGTCCAGAGTCGCAAGGAGAAGATGAAATTTACCGCTCCGCCGCCGAGTGCCGCTGGTGCCACCGAGCATAAGGTCAAGCCATCAAAGAAAACTACAGCCGCTGCACCCGCCATTTCCAAGAGGATCGCTTCCACGGCGGCCAATGCCTCAATCGCTCTTCCAGCCATGGATATGAATGCTTCCACGGGCCCCGATGTCATGGCTTCAGTCATGAGTGGCTTGGGATCGGCTGGACTTGGTGGCGGGGCTGGGGGTGCTGGAGCAGGGGGGATGGCCTCGATGCCCTTGGCAGGGCTGACCGCTTTCGGCTTCAAGGGAGTTAGTCACGGAGGACTGGTGGGGCGTTTTTATGACCTCAAGCAGATGGCGGATCACAAGCCTGCGCCTGCTGCCAATGAAGGCTTAGCTTCACAGAGTTATTACAAGGTGATTGGGGAATTCCTCGCAAAGAATTGGGACGATGAAGTATTGAAGCGTTATTATTGTGCCCCCGATTCCATGCTGGCTGTGCAGATGTATATGCCGTGTAGCGGTAGTTCGGGTGCTGCGAAAGCCTTCGGGGTGGAAAAGGAAACAAAGAACCCTCACTGGGTCATCCACTACACCGGACAGGTTGTGGCCCCCGATGATGGCGAATACCGCTTCTGGGCCAGTTGCGACGATTATATGGCTGTCCGATTTGATGGTAAGCCGGTTCTAGCTTCCGACGGAATCATCAGAGGCGCCCCGCCGGATGTACAAAAATTCGTGCGCCCTGAGATGAAACCTTTGGGCGCTTCTCCAACCGATAAGAAGACTGACGACATGCAATTCATGCCGGGATACATGGGTGCCAAAGGCTCTTGGTTTCGGGTGGAACGAGGTAAGAGTTATCCCATCGATATCCTGATCGGGGATACCGGAGGCCTTTACCACCAGATTCTTTTGGTTCAGGAGCGATTCCCCAAACAGCCCTATCCCGTGAGAACCGAGACGCCGCAAGTTCCACGCCTCCCTCTGGTGCAGTTCCGTAAGGGAATCCCCATTCCCCCATACGATCCCAAAGCGCATGCGGAATACTCACGCAACCCGGAACCGGCACCTTTCAGCGTTATCTTCACCGCCAAATAGAGCGAATCCACACGACAGGTGTCCATGCATGATTTTTTCAAACTAACCATGAACAAACAGAATCTTCTTTTTACAATCTTTTCATCAATGGTCATCGGTATACTGGTTGCGGATCCAGCCGAGTCTCCCCGTCAAAAACTACTGATGGATTCGGATTGGCGCTTCTATCAGGGCGATCCTGTTGATGTCGGTCAGACTCTCGACTTTCTTGGCAAGGAGAGCGATCTTATGAAGCAAGGCGAAGATTCCGAGGCCAAGGACACTTCAATGCGTAAGAACTTGCCGGATGTGATGAAGGAAAACACTGGTGCCGGACTGGCTTTTGTAAAACCCGAATTTGATGACAGCGCTTGGCGGATATTGAATCTGCCTCACGACTACGCAATTGAGCAATCTTTCGGGGAGAAGGATAACAATGGAAAGGGAAGCCGCCATCTCGATGCCAAGGATGGATCCGCTATCGGTTGGTACCGGAGAACCTTCGAACTTCCATCCGCCGATCAGGGAAAAAAAATCACGGTGCAGTTTGACGGTGCCTACCGCAACTCCATTGTCTGGTTCAACGGACATTGTCTGGGTCGTAAGCCAAGCGGCTACACCAGCTTCGTCTACGACCTCACTCCGTATGCACGTTTCGGTGGAAAGAACACACTGGTCGTTCGCACCGATGCCTCTGCGAACGAGGGATGGTTCTACGAGGGAGCCGGAATCTACCGGCACGTCTGGCTCCAAAAGACATCACCCCTTCATGTGGCCCAGTGGGGGACCTATGTGACCAGTGTTCTCTCAGGCAAGGATGCAACGTTGACGGTCGAGACCACCTTGGAGAATAACGGAGACAAGGAAGCCTCGGGAACCTTGGTCACGAAGATCCTGGATGACACAGGCAACGAAGTCGCCAAGACGGCCGCGCCCTTCCAGACAGCATCGGGCCAGCATCTGGTAGTCACCCAGAACCTTCAGGTCGCAGATTCCAAGCTCTGGTCACCCGAGTCTCCAACGCTCTACAAGGCGATCTCACGTATCGAGACGAATGGGGTGGTCTCAGATCTCTACGAGACTCCCTTCGGGATCCGGACCGTGACCTTTGATCCCCAGAAAGGATTCAGCCTTAACGGCCAGCACCGATTCATCAAGGGGGTTTGCAATCACCAGGATTTCGCCGGGGTTGGGGTAGCAGTTCCCGATAGCATCGAGAAAGATCGTGTCGCGATCATGCGTGAGATGGGGGCCGACGGGTGGAGGATGTCTCATAACCCCCCTAATACCGAGCTGCTCGACGAGTGTGACCGTCAGGGAATGATGGTCATGGATGAGACACGGCGCTTTGGCAAGTACCCCGAACCACTCTCCGATCTGGAGACGATGATCCGTCGCGACAGGAACCATCCAAGCATCGTGATCTGGTCGCTCGGCAACGAAGAGATGAAGATCCAGGGAACCCAAACTGGGGCGGATATCATCAAGGTGACGCAGGATCTGGCACACAAACTCGACCCCTCCCGCCTCTGCACCATCGCCCAGAATCACGCCGAGGACAAAAAGGGTTTTGTGACCGTGGTCGATGTCGTCGGCATGAACTACCTCGGCCTTTGGGGAGCGATGGACAAGTTCCACGCCGAGCATCCCGAGAGACGCTTCATCGGTTCCGAGGAGGCAAGCACGGTGACGACTCGCGGCGAGTATTTCGACGACTTTGCCCGCGCCTACAAATCATCCTACGATTCCCATGCAAACACCCCGGGGTGGGGCGCCTCGGCCGAGGAATGGTGGAGGTTTTACCAGACCCGACCTTGGGTCGGCGGAGCCTTTGCTTGGACCGGTTTCGATTATCGCGGGGAACCGACTCCTTACAAATGGCCCAATGTCAGCTCTCATTTCGGTATCGTCGACACCTGCGTATTTCCCAAGGATATTTATTATTACTACAAGGCATGGTGGACGCCCGAACCCCTGCTCCATCTTTACCCTCATTGGAATTGGGACCGCGTTGAACACCGGACAATCCGAGTCAAGGTCTCGGGCAACTCTGAAAAGGCAGAAGTGACTTTTAACGGCGTGAGGAACAAGGGAAAGAGCACGCTCTCGCCGGAGGGAACGGAGTGGCCCCCCTTTCTGTACCAATCAGGGGAATTGATCGTGAAGGCTTATCAGGGCAACACACTGGTGGCTTCAAAAACCATTGCTGTCAACGGAACGAATTCCATCACGGTGGATCTGGATCCGGTAACCGTAAAACCGGAGCTCAGCGGAACTGCGGCAGTTCCTCAATATGATCCCACGCATCCTGATTCGGCCCTGACCTCAGCTGCTTCAACCAATGCAGTCGTCGCCCCGAAAGACTCCGTGACAGTTTCGGTCTCAGAAGCTCCGATTGATCTTTGGGTAGAGAGTAATTGCGATGAAGTGGAGCTCTTTGTCAATGGGGTCTCCCATGGTAGAGTAAAAGTGCAACAAAATTCCCATGCTGAATGGGATCACATTCCCTACGTGCCGGGATCAATCGAGGCCAAGGGCTACAAAAACGGGAAGTTCCTTGTAAGCGAGAAGATTGAGACCACCGGCGAACCCTTGCAGATCCGCCTTCATGCCAATTGTCAGGAATTGAAGGGAGACGGTGAGGAGACGAGCCTCATCGCTGTTGACTCTCTGGATGAAAAAGGGCGTTTCGTTCCCACCGCAACCAACGGCATCTCATTTGCAATCAAGGGACCGGGAAAGATCCTTGGGGTGGGCAATGGCGACCCGAGTTCCCACGAGTCGGATATTGAACCGACCCGACATCTTTTCAACGGCAAGGCACTCGTCATTGTCCAGTCAACCGGGGGGGCAGGTACGATTGAGCTCATTGCTTCGGGCCAGGGACTTCGACCAGCCGTTTTGTCTCTTCCTGTAAAAGATGCGCCTCGCAGGCCATCAGTGCCGTGATCTATAGCATGCGAGTATTGAATGGTCTGAACTTCAACCGCGGGCTGAATTCAAATTCCTAAACAAGGCGAAATTCCTTTAGTCGGATCAGTCCTTCCTTCACGCAATGGAAGCGAAGGGTGAGGGGATGTGTGCCTGAGGCGCTGGTGGCAGGGCAGGTGAGGAGATGCTCCTGATCCCAAGAAGTTTCAGGTGGAATCTCCATCATACCGATTAGTCGCTCTTCACTGCCCTGATGGAAGGTGATGGTGCCGCCGCACCCCGGCCCTCGGACTCTGGCTTCTATCCGTGAGATGCCCTCGAAGAAACTCACGTTATTGAAACGCACGAAGTCTCCCTCGGAGAGTCGTATCAGGAGTTGGTCGGGTCGCTTGGCTTCGATGCGACTGGTATCCACGCCGCGTTCGAGATCATAGCGGCAGGCCGGGATCCAATCGTTGGCATGGAAGTGATTCGAGGGAGTGGCTGCAGGAATCCGAATCCAATCAAAGTCGGCGTGGCCACCCCCAGTGCCTTGTTTGTTAAAGCAGAAGAGGCCGAACTTGTTGCCAAGGAATGTCTTCACCGTGAACTCCATGACGAAGGGTTTGCCGATCGAATGAAATGCAGAACCATTCGCACTCCATGAGAAAAGGGCTTCTCCCGAGGGAGCTGCCTCGACGCGTAGCTGGAGTGACGGAGAAGCAGAGTCTAACGGCTGCACCTTGCATTCCTCCCCATTCCGATCCATAACGAGGTACGGTTTTCCATTCCTGATCTCCAAACCAAGGTGGGCGCATGGAATATTTTGGATGCAGATCCCGGCGATGTCACCCTCTTGCAGGGCCGACCAGTCAAGTAAGGTGGTCGCGATGGACGAGGGACCGACGATTTTCTGGGTCAGTGTATTTCGGGCATGGAGGAGATCCGATGCCGGCGAACTGATCAGTCGTAGGTGACCGGGACGTGCGGTCAACGACCAGCGGGAGTCGTCGGGATTGTGATTCCAGTGCCACTGAAGGCCGAGTTTTTCTTCATCGAAGTCATCGCTTCCAGAGGGAACTTGGGCCGTGCATGAGGGAAGTTCTGGCTTCTGCTGTGTGACGGGCAGGCGCCAGTGATTCTCGGGATCTCCAATCAGGGGCCATCCGTCCCGCCAGTGAACCTGATAGAGGACGGGAACGCGTCCGAGGAAGTCACGGTCTTGGAACATGAAGAACCAGCTCTCGCCATTCTCAAGGTCAACAAAGCCGCCCTGATGGACGCCGGCACCCTCGTAGTTGGCATCATCCGCGGAGATGAGTCGGGCCTCGTAGGGGCCATAAAAGTCGCGAGAGCGGAGGCAGACCTCGATGCCGTTGTAAGCTCGGCAGGTACAACAGAGATAGTACCATCCGTCGCGTTTGTGGAGATGGGATCCCTCCAGCGGCGTCCCGAAGGCTGTCTGGTAGACAGTGCGTGCAGGCACCTTGATGGCCCTGCCATCCTGCGTAAGTTCCGTTATCAGAATCGTATTGGCGCCATGGGCCACAAAGACGCGTCCATCGTCATCAAAAAAGAGGCCCGGATCGTAGAACTCAACGCCAAAGGGTATCAGTTCGTAGGGACCCTGGGGCTGATTCGCGATCGCCATAAAGAATCCCTCGGCTGGTGTGCAAAAGCAGACATAAAACTTCCCTTGATAATGACGGATGGATGGCGCCCAACTCCCGCCACGGTAGGCGACTCGACCCTCCTGCATGGAGTAGGCGGGATTGGATACGGGGAGGCGATCATAAACATGACCGATCACCTGCCAGTTTACTAAATCGCGCGAATTACAGATCGGGATGCCCGGTGCATCCGTGAACGAGGAACTAACCATGTAAAAGTCCTCACCGACACGGATGATATCGGGATCAGGATAGTCCGACCAGATCAGGGGATTAGTGAAGGTGCCATCGAGATTGTCCGAATGAACCATATCGAGAAATCAGATTCAACCCACCGCTCGGACCAAAACAGTCTGCGGAGGAGAGTGAAGATTTTGTAATCTCCATAAAAGTTGGTTGGCGGCGGCCCTGCCTACGGCCTCGGGATCGATTCTTATCAAGCGAGCAGTTGGGTGGGTGGTGAGTACCGTCTTATGATCCGCAACCGTTCCCAGATGCATTGTTTTTTCGAATAACTCTTTCGATTTCAGAAAATCACATAATTTCAGAAAATCCGCATCATGCCCGGGGATGAACAAGCCCTCGTTTTTTTTGACAACGGGGCTTTTTTTCAATGTTTCCAACGTAGTTCGTGCAGTGTGGATGCCGCGTTGTTGCAATGCATGCTCGCAGGAGACAATCCTGATAAGGACTTCTAGGTTGTTTTCGGTCTGTCGATGAATAAGAGACACCTTTTCCATTCCAGCCTCTGCAAAACGATCCGCCGCCAGAATTCCGAGACGCACGTTGTCCACGGAAACGATGTCCATGTGCAGGGGGGGCGTGTGGATGCCGAAAGCCCAGACAACTGGGAGACCTTTGAGAGAATCCAAGAATGTCTTAGGATAGATTGCAGATCGGAGGATGACGCCTTCCACCTGCCCCTTGGTGATAAGCGCAGGCACCGAACCATCTGATCGTGATTCCGCTGTGAGAAGATGGTGCCGGGATGCGGCCAGCACCTCCTCAGCCCCACGCGTCATGGAGATTCCCAAAAATGTGGAGCGGGCGGCTCCCGGAGCATCATCCTCCGGAAAAAACAATGCGAACTGGCTGCCAGCCTGAGTGGTTTCGATGCTGATTTGTTTTCTCGGGATGAATCCGGTTTGCCTGACAGCTTCCATGACTCTTGCGATCATGGCCGGTGCGTGGGAACCCTTGCGGTTAAGGATTCCGGAGACAGTGCCTACGGAACATCCTGCCTGCTGGGCGATATCAGCAAGCGTCGGATTGGAATGTTTGTTTTTTTTTGACTCGGAGAGCATCGGGTAGGAGAAAAATGTATGATCCGAATCTATTCAATAAGTTTCAATCAATATTGAAGTTCATTGAAAAGGCTTGCTGGGAACTTCAATTATGGAAGCATAGCACTCCCCAGATCATGAAAAAGTTTCTTCTCTTCTCCGCGTACCTTTCCGCCTCTTGTACGTTCGATGCTGTGAAATTAATCCTCAGTTTGAATTCGTTAACTTTCGGGTTCTTTATTTAAGAAAGAGGGGAACTTATCTACAAATCCTGAAGCAGTTTGATCAGCTACTTTATCCGGCATGAAATTCACCCCCCGATTGAGAATGACCGCCATCATGGGCGTCTGCGTAGCCTTCCTCTTTTGCGATACTCGCGCGCATGGCAGCCAGCAGTACCTAGATACGGGATCCCTTGATCAACAGGTTGCGAACTCTCCCTTCGCCCCCAAGTCCTGCAATTCCTACAGCAATTACAAGAACGACAAGGGTCAAACTGTCTTTCCTCTCTGGGGAAGTCTGAAACCGCTCGACTTTGGCTCCCGTGAAGTGACGTTTGACCAGTCAGGCGTACGCCCCCTGAATCAGGCTGCCGCACCGGGAGTCCATCCCAGGATTTTCTTCACACCTGATGATCTGCCTGACGTGCGTCGTCGCCTTAAGCAGACCCGTTGCGGACAGGAAGCATGGAAAAACATCCTCTCCTGGACCGAGGTGATGAAGGGACTCTATGATGATCATTCGGACTATGCCAAACCAGACCTGACTCTGGGCGGCTGGCAGGGTCTTCATGCCAGGGTGCCATTGTGTCGTCTCGGCGCACCGCTTGGGAGATCTGCGGTCAATGGCAGCAAGTGGAACAAAAGCGATAATGCCGCGACCCTTTGGAAATCGATGATTGATGGAACGGCGACGACAGTGCCCGAATATTATTGGAACACACTTTCACTGGAGGCCTTCCGGTGCCTCATTGACAATGACGAGAAAGGAGCCAAGGAAGCTGCGGCCGCAGTCATCACTAATCTTCGGATCGGACAGGCCCAGCGGGATGCCAAACAGGCCGCCGCCAAGGCGGAGGCCGAGGCCAAACACAAGTCTTGGGTGGATCTTCCCCCCGATCAGCCGGTCGGGGCCTTCCAATTGTCTTTCTGCTATGACTTCCTCTTCAACTGGTTGACGGATGCGCAGAAGAAGTCAATCCATGATGAACTTGCCTTAGGCACCTGGTCCCATGACAACTACGGAACCTTCAACGAGGCCACCACTTCCCGCAGTAATTGGGCCACCTTCAGTTACTGGCTCTATGAGGTGCTTGGGATCGAGGGGGAAGATGGATTCAACGAACTCAAAGTACGAGGCATGTACCGCGGTTGGCGCGATCTACTGACCTACGGTTGGTTCCTCTCCGGGGCAACATTCGAGGGGGAGGCCAAGAACCAGCTCGGAATGGACGGCGTGATGCTCTTCGCCGCCAGGGAGAAGAAATACGGGTTCACCAATCTCTGCGGTCATCCCTACCTGCAGGCTTACGCCAGAAAGTTTCTTCCGCACAGCATCAATGCGATGCTTACCGGTTTTCACAAATACGATCTTCTGGGCGGCAGTCGAGCGGGTAATGGCGGATTCACCCCCTGCGACATGCTTGGTCTGAAATACATGTTCCCGAATGACAAGGTGATTGACTGGGTCTACAGGCAGTCAATCGGGGAGAACTACGAGAATGTCCCGACGCGGCCCGACGGCTACTTCAACGCCCTCCTATTCTTTGCCTCATTCTGCACCGATTTCGACGCTGGTAACGGCGATGTCACCAAGCTTGCCCTCGGCAACACGTTTTTCTGCGGTGAGAGGGCGCTCATGATGACCCGCAGCGGCTGGGACACGAATGCCGCGCAATTAAACCTTCACGTCCGGCAGGCAAACGGGGGACACCCCTTCGCCGACCGCAACGCCCTGATGATCGCGGGCGCAGGGCGAATCTGGTCTCCCAATGGATATTCAAGCTTCAAGACCTCGGAGAATAGCGTGGTCGACATCGACGGGAAAACCCAAACGGTGAATACCCCGGGGCGTCTCGTCGACTTAGTCGATGCACCGCTCGCCACCTTTGCCGTCGGAGATGCCAAGTACTGCTGGGACTGGCAGTGGGATCGTCTTGAGAAAAAAGGGGGATATTACACCAAGGAGGATGTGGATGGCAAAAAGGTCATTGTTCCTCCCGGCACGGAACCTGAGATGCATTCCATCAACGACTTTTCCTACACGAAGCTTCCGTATGCCTACGTGAAGGCACCCTTCTTCGAACTGCCGAGTTGGATCCTTCCGGCTGGTGCGCTCACACCCATTGTCAGGAAACCTAATTATCCAGTTCAGACCGCTTTTCGCACGGCGGGCCTTGTTCGCGGCGTCCACCCTTACATGCTCGCTTTGGATGACATCCGCAAGGATGATGACAAGCACCATTACGACTGGGTGATGACCCTTGAAAGGGACATCCAGATTGCCTCGGTGTCAAAAAACAAGGATGGAACAACTGACATCCTGCTTACCGGAGCGGATCCAAACCAGTCGGCCACGCCTCCGAAGGAACCGATTCCCGGCAGCATGGCGCCGGGGTCCATTATTCCCTCCAATCAACCTGTCTTGCTGGTGCGCGTCCTTGAGGCCGCAGGGATGGGCGATCCCCGGGTTGAGATCCTTCCAAACCAAACCGATGCCAAAAGATATGGCTCCATGCGTCGTCTTGTGATCCCAAGTGACTCGGTTGCTCCCGGATTCAAAGTGCTTTTCTTCCCTCATCGACAGGGAGATGTGTTGCCTGAAACCGCATGGAATCCCGCCCACACGCAGCTTTCCATTGCATGGAACGGCCAGCAGGACACCGCCTTCATCTCCGCCGGAAGGTCAGGAAAAAACAACCTGATCCTCAAGCGTGCCGGTATCACGACGCCACTTATCTCTGTCACAAAAGATCCCGAGCCAATTTTGGAAACTCACTAACCAAATAAAATCCCCCCCATGAAACCATACATAGTCATTCTTTCCGTGCTTGCCGGCGCATCCCTTCTTCAAGGCGCCGATTCGGTTCCCAACAAAGACCAGATTCTTGCCACTCCAGCCCAGGATCAGGGATTACCTTACACCCGTTCCGCCCAAGCCTCTGCTCTCGCTAAAATCAAGGGAACCATAGCGGTCTGCAGTGGTAGCCGATACGGTTATGTGAATGGGTTGCGTGTTCGGTTGGATCAACAGGAGGCCCTTCACGGGGGTGAGGCTGTGATGATCGATGGGGAGTTATTTGTGCCGGCCGGTTTTGCCGCTGTCCTTGATCTCAAGGATCCCGCTGGTGCCGCCGACAAGTCGCTCTACAACCTTGCCGACCGATGGGTTTACACGCTCGCGCTCCCCCCGATCCCTTCCTCGCTGAAGACCCGCGATGTCGATGGGAAGCCCTATGTGGCATTGGCTCAGTTGGCCAAGGAAAAAAGATTCACTGTTTCCAACAATGAAAGGGGTTTGCTGTTTATTGGAAAAAAGAAAATCACGTTCACCGGAAAGGAGAAGTCGCTTCTTGATTGCGTGGTATCTCTCTTCGACACGCCCGACCGCTTTGTCGATCCCTCCATCGCACCTGCAATCGTTCCCACACTCAAGCAGCAGGGAGTCTGGACGGATCATATCAAGGTTTCTTCAAAGGATCATGAACTCCTTAACGGACCGGAGACCAAGTGGCCCACGGCCCCAGTCGCCAGCTATGATACCAACGGGTTCAACGCGGCTCTCCTCGGCTCGAAAGTCCCTGCGCCAGGGATCTATCCCCGTCTCCTTTTCAGCCCCGAGGATCTTCCATCCATGGTCGAACGAGTCAAAAAAAGCGTGCTTGGGCAGCAGTCGCTGATTCAGATGGAGGAGCTTTTCAAGAAGAGTTGGTGGGATCCCTCGACAAGCGATGGTCAGGTTTTCAAAAAGCTTTCGACCGGCGATCTTGCCGGACTTGAGTGGGATATGACGCCCGGCATGTCCTTGGGCAATGTCCCCCAGCAGTTCAAGGGGCAGAAACCGGGCATCCATAATTCCCATGTGGCTTACGTTCCCGAATGTCTCACTTCAATGGCGCTTTACTGCCTTCTGACTGGAGACGAGGAGCATGGCAAGGCGGTCGCCGCAGCGATCGCCAATTATTTCAAACTACGCGAACCGCTTATCGATCAGTGGAACCAGTTGAGCGATTCCGAATTCGGAAGCACTCCCTACAACGGGTCAGGAGCCGTCACCTGCTGGCGAGGAATGCATGGACTGGCAGCGCAGATGAATCTGGGGCTAGCCCTTGATTTCGGAGGCAAGTGGATGAATGAAGAGCAGAAGGAGATCATGCACCGGGTCATCGTGAAGGCCACCTACGGCCGCCGTCCTTACGGACAGGATTCAACGGTCCGATTCCGCGATGTCAACTGGGTTGCTTGGGATCTTCCCCACTATCTCGCATTGGCGGCCATCGAGGGCCTGCCCGGAGTCGATCCCGAGGGAGTGCAGTCCGATCTCGAGACGGTGCGGGCTTTCTGTGACTGGGGGGTCGATGAGAAAGGAGTCGTCTATGAGAGCAACGGTAAGACGCCGGGTAGCCTTCAATTTCAGACGCTCTCGATGATCATCATGGCACGCCGCGGTGAAAACCTCTTTGCTCATCCCCATTGGCGCAAATTCCTCGAGGGACAGGTGCAGATGACCTCGCCGACCGGTAAGGTCACCGTCAACAGCGGTACCCAATATGCCCCGTACAGCAGGCAGGAACTCTCGATGATGTTCATCAATGAGCAGCGGGCGTTCTTCCCTGAAAACAAATGTGCCGATTACCTTCTCTCCCAATCTCTGGTGAAGGTGGGACCTGAGGATGAGTATTATCGCACCTGGCTTCCCCAGACCAATGCCTTTGATCCGGAGACTTATCGCAAAGAGGTTGCTTCCATGAAGCGCCTTCGCCTCCCGAGCATCAGCTACCCTGGGTTTGTCAGCGGGGTGCTCTATAATAACGATTATAAGGTCACATCCCGTGAGGATATCGGCCTGCCTCTCGACTTTTCCGATCCCGTTCACGGGGTCTTTTCAAGTTACAGCGATCGCACGTCCAATGCAGCCTGGATCAACATGATGGTCCGCCCGGATCATTACTATGGTGCAGGGCACCATCATGCGGATGCCGGGATGTTCCACTTCTCGGGAGAAGGGGTCGATTGGTTTACCCAAACCGCCTACAATCAGGTTTTCGACGGCCGGTATTTCAACCTCGTTCAGGTTGATGGTCATTCCGAGGCCGAGCCTGGACCGCAGGGAATCACGGCTTATAACGGAGCCGCCAAGTGGATTGGATCCACCAACGGGGAGTCGGGAGCTGTTGCTTCGGCAGACCTCACCTATGCGTACAGTTGGCGTTGGATGACCCAACCTCCCGGAATCTGGAATGCCACCGTGCAGGGATTGGGATGGAGCTTTGAGCCGACCGAGAGGATCCGTGAGATCTTTGCAGGCACCGCACGCAACAAGATGCGTCCGTGGTGGTTGACCTACAATACCTCCAACTACATCGCCACGTCCCGCGCCCCCTTCAATCCGATGAAGTATGTGTACAGGACCACGGGGCTCTCCCGTGGAAATCATCCCTATGGTTTGGTGATCGATGATCTGCGCAAGGATGGTGCTGAACACCTCTACCAGTGGTGTGGTATGCTCAGTGGCGGTGTCTGGGAGGCCACAGTGACCGGAGCGCCCAAAGGATCATTGGTTCTAGGTTACGATCGCTCCAAGGATGTCTCCAATCCCGCAATGACAACCTTGCCGCCTTATGGCAAGGGGGATGGCGCGTTTGGTGCTTCGAAACCGGTTTCTGGTGATCCGCTGCTTTTGGTGCTTCCACTTACCCCTGACGCAAGCAATGACAAGGTCGCTCCTCTAATTTCAGTAGAAAAGGCCAAGGGCCCCTTGGACAAGAAAGGAGTTCCCCAACCGTATGATCGTCTTGTCATCAGCACTCGTTCGCAAGAGTCTCACTTCAAGGTGCTCCTGATTCCCTTCCGTATGGGAGAGCCCATGCCCAGCGTGACGTATGATGCCAAGAGTTGCACGGCGACTCTTCGGTGGGGTGATCAATGTGAAACCCTTGTGTTTGCGCAAGGCAGCAATGGAAAGACCGATGTCACCATTTCCCGTGAAGGAAAGGTGGTCGTTACATCGACTCTCGGGGCCAAGTAACCACTCCCCCCTTGAACAAAAAACTGCAAAGATTCGCATGCGGGATCCTTTTCCTGATAGCGATTCAGGCTCAGGGAGCCGTCTGGCAATGGTCGGTTCCTACGTTCGGTAAAAACGGTCGCGCCTATCTCTGGATCCCTCCGAAGTGTGAGCATGTGAGGGGAGTCATTGTGGGTCAGCAGGTGATCCTTGAGAAAAACTTCATGGAGGATCCCAAGATCCGGGAAGTGGCAGCCAAAGAGAATCTCGCCTTGGTCTTCATCGTTCCCATCTGCATCGGGTATGATGAGTTTGATCCAAAGGGGGGTGGTGAAGCCAAATTCAACCGAATCCTTGCCGATCTTGCCTCCGTATCAGGTTACGAGGAAATCGCCACGGCCCCTTTCCTCACAGTAGGTCATAGCGGAGGGGGTATCTTCGCCTATAATGCCGCCTATTGGAAACCAAAGCGTTGTTTCGGTGTTATCGGCCTCCATTGCGCGCCAATGCATCCACCTTCCTATCTGGAAAAGGCCTCCTTGGACGGTGTGCCTGTTGTCGATGTCTCGGGACAGTATGAAAGCTGGGTCGGTCCCGACACATCCGCCGAGCATCACTGGCGTTGGGTGAGGGGAACGTTACTGGAATTCCGCGCGATCAATAAAAAGTCACTCGTCAGTGAACTTGTGGAACCCGGCATCGGTCACTTCGGTTGGACTGATGGGCTGGCCGACTATCTGGCTCTCTTTATCAAAAAAGCAGCGGAGGCCCGCCTCCCTGACCATCCCTCCGAGAGCGGATCCGAACCGAGCTTGAAAGATATTGATATGCGTAAGGGGTGGCTCACTGATTGCACGTTGCTACAACAACCACGCTATCCCGCTGCTCCCTATGATCAGTACACGGGAGATCCGACCATGGCTTTCTGGCACTTTGACGAGGAGATGGCCAAGGCTACGGAAGCTTACATGGCCAAGGATCGCGGAAAGAAACCCCAGGTGGTCACCTTTCTTCAGGACGGAAAACCGCTTGCCTCGACGTGGATCCAGGAGTTGAAACTTCAGCCTCAGCCCGATGGGAAGACCTACAAAGTGAGTGCGAATTTTGCACAGGAGACGCCGCCCGAACTCTCCTTCCCCAAAAAGCAGGCTCTCGGTCATGCCGCAACCCCGATTCAATTTCGACTCATCGGAGGTTGGTGCGGGGGAGGAGAACAGACCGGCCCCGACACATTCCGTATCAAGCCAGATCGTTTTTGTTTCAATAAGTTCGGCGGGGACGGGATGATGGTCATGGCCTTTCACCCCGGGGATCAGGAGTTTTGTTACCACGAACAACCGGCAGGGATCAAATATCCCCTTGAAATCAAGGAGGGTTCCATCCAGACAATCGATTTTCCGCAGATCGGGGATCGTAAAGAGGGTTTCAAACCCTTCGAACTCAAGGCCAATGCCAGCTCGGGCCTTCCTGTGGATTTCTGCGTTATCGACGGTCCTGTGGAACTCCGGAACGGGAAACTAATCCAGACCGAAATCCCTCCGAAAGCAAAGTTTCCTGTTTCCGTCACAATCGCCGCATTTCAGTGGGGCAAGGGAACGGATCCCAAGGTGAAGGCGGCGAAGACGGTTTTCCAAACTTTCTTGATCACCAAGGGTCAAGGGTAGGCCCTTTTTTTACGGCCTGACAACACTCACTCCGCATCCTGATTAGGCTATCATGAAGCCCCCGATGAATAAAATAATCCAGTGTCTGTTTTGTGTCTGTTTTGTGATGTGTCTGTGTGCGCTGCCTAGTTGGGCGCAGATTGAAGTCATCGTGACGCCCGATCATGCGCTGGTTGCACCGGGTGGGGAGACCACGTTCACGGCAGCCGTTAATCCATCCGTGAATTCCGCATTTCAATGGCGCTGGAACGGGGTGCCGATCACGGGCGCAACGAATGCCACACTGACGCTGCACAATCAGTTCCAGAACACAGGGGATTATGACGTCGAGGCAAGCGGGGAAAAAGGACGCACGATCAGCAGGCCTGTGCACTTCGAGGTCAAGCCGGTCTGGGATGATCAACTGGCCCTTCGTTACCGTCTTGAACAATCGCCAGCCAACGGTGTGCCGGTGGACTCGACAGGCAAAACTGCGGCTATCTTTTCCCAGTCCAACGGTATTTCGCCCTCACCGGTCTCCGCTTCAGGGCAACCATTCGAGTCGGGATGGGATTTTGCCGCAGCCACACTCCATCCGGTCATCAAATCGGGCTCGGTTCTGAACGGACTTGGGGATGCCATGCAGGGTAGCGGCCTTTCGTTGGCTTTCTGGGTTCGGATGCCAAAGTTGGTTTCAAAGTCAGGTAAGCTCGGCCAACAGATCCAGAGCGATCAGGCGATCGCGGGAATGAACAAATTCCTCTACATGGTTCCAACGGCCGACGGGGGTATCTACTGCCAGTTTGCCCCCGACTATTACGCACCCTACGCTTCCTTCAGGACCAAGTCGCTTACGGACGGAAATTGGCATCAGGTCACCTTTGTCACCGATTTCCGATCCGGATTGATCTGGGAATATGTTGATGGCATCCGTCAGAAAATCGGGAAATTCGGCAAGGATGATTATGACCGAGCGGTGACTTCTAAGTTTGGTGCGGCCAGTTCGGCTGTCGACGAATCCCTGCATCTGGGTGCCGACGGGAATGGGAAAAAGCCATGGAAGGGTGGCTTGGCTGATTTCATGATTTTCAGAAAGGCTCTCTCCGACAGCGAGGCCGGGGAACTTTTCCGGGGTGGGCCGGCCTATATGAAAAAATCACCTCTTGCCACCCCGAATCCCTATATCCGGATCATCAAGCCTCCGGTTGTTTTAATCCCGGAGGGAACAAATCAGGTCACCTTAAAAGTCCGGACCCTGGCTGCCGATACAAAAGGGAACCTCAGCTACAATTGGGTAAATGGTTATCACGTCTCAAAGGAGATGATGACGATCGAAAACCCCAAGTCACCCGAGGCCACCGTGACGCTCCGGGGATTTGGTGATTTCGGGATCGAATGCAGGGTATCCAATACAAACAGGCAGACAGACTCGGACTTTGCATCATTCAGGGTTGTGAAGAACATCCCGCCGGCGGTCGGTGCGATCGAATGCAGCGAAACGACCTTTCCGGCCGGAGTTCCGAAAACCGTTATCCTCAGGGCTATGGTGAATGATGACGGATTGCCCGCCCCGCCCGCCTTCACCAAAACCACATGGCAACAAGTCAGCGGCCCCGCAGGTATCACCTTCTCCCGTCCCTGGGACTCATCCACCGAAGCCGTTATCCCCGGAAAACCCGGAGAATACAAAATACGGCTCACGGCCAATGACGGTATCGCCGAGGGCAACTCGGAAATCACCCTCAATGTGGGAGGTGCTTCAGCAATCAATCTCCGTGCCGACGCCGGAACCCATACCCTAGATCTTAGCACCAATGATCGGACAACGCTCACTGCTACCGTTGATCCTGGAACAAAGGTCTCGTCATGCCGGTGGAAACAGGTCGGCGGTCCCTCGAATGCCATTCTCTCCTCCCAGGATACCCTCTCGACGGAGGTGACTCTGGACGCGCTGGGACAATACCTTTTCCAGGTCGACATCGGCACGACCGACGGCACCAAGTCGGCCATCACCTGGGTCAACGCGTGGCAACCCGGTTCCCTCTACGTGAACGCCGGAAGCAGCCGGCTGACCTGGTTGCCCGAGGCCACGCTTTCGCTTCAGGGAAAATGCAACATTCCTTCACCATCCAACGTGCGATGGTCCGTTGCCGGAGGCCCGGGAAGCGTCGCCTTCGGCAACCCTGCCATGCTAGCCACCACGGCTAAATTCAGTGATCCCGGAACCTACGAACTTCAGCTTGATGTCTCCGACGGAAAGAAGCGCGGTCAGGACCGCATCGTTGTCGAAGTTTATCCCGTATCCGAAACATTCGGGGGCTATTCCAAAAAGGAACTTGCCGATTACTCGTCCGATTTGGACATGAACTATGATCCGAGCGGGATCGACTGGTCGCGCATCAAGCCGCCTCCGGCGCCGGGCGTACATCCCAGGATCCTCTTTAATCCCGAAGACCTGCCCGACCTTCGCAGGCGTCTGAAGGACGGCACGGTCATAGGCCCCATCGTGATGGGAAAAATCCGCGATGATGCCGACCGTCTGAAAAAAGATGAGCTTTGCAAACTTTACGAGGCCGTCGCCGCAGGCGATATCAGGCCCTTCATGACGCCTCGCGCTCCCGTCACTGAGTTGATGGGGGCCCTGGTCGCGGAGTCTTTCAGAGCCCTTATCGACGAGGATGCTCCAGCATCGAAAAAAGCGGCCGCCGCCGTCGCGACGATCGCCGAGTATCTCGGACAGGTTGTCGCTCCGAATGCCCGCGAGAAGCTCAAAACCTTTGATACGAAAGACTGGCGGGTCCTCTACGGCCTTCATGCCACGAACATCGCCTGGTGCTATGACTTTCTTGCCCCGGTCATGACGCAAGCGCAGCGTGCATCGATCAGGCGGCTCCTTGTCCGCACGACTGACAAACTTCCGGTCATGGGCCTCCACGTACTGCCGGGGCCCGATGCGAACAATTCCAACTGGCTGCCCCTGACCAGTCAGAATTTTCTCTTCACGATCCTCGCCATCGAAGGGGAGGAGGGTTCCGATCCGGCCGCCATCCGTTCCTATGCCGCGGCGGTCTGTAGGCAGACGCGCTCCTTGGGGTGGCCCGACGGAACACTGAGCGAGGGGGGAGGGAAAGGTTGGCTTGGCAGCCAGCAGTACCTTGCTCTGGCAAAACGCGGCTATCAGTTCGCGGCCTCGGATACTTTCAGGAACTTTTTCCGACAATTTTTCCTCCAGTGCCTGGTGCCCGTGGGTTACGGCTTCACGATGGACGAAATGAACGGAGGAACGGCCATTAAAGGGCAATTCACAGACGATTATTTCGTGGCAAAATACCTCTATCCGAACGATCCTCTGATCGATTTTGTGTTTCGCAATGCTTACAGCGCCAAAGGTGAGGACCCGGAGTCCTACCGTGCGCCGTTTGTCGGCGGTAACCTTCTCGCGGCAATCTGCGCGGAGAATTTTCAAAGCCAGATTTCGTGGTCGGAGGCCTTGGAAAAACAGATTCGCCCCGTCACGCCGAAAACATGTTGGTTCCCCTACAAGGGATTGCTCGTGACCCGAAGCGGTTGGTCGCCCGAGGCCACGAGGCTCTACTTCCAACCCAGAAGCAATCCCGGCGGACATACCAATCCGGACCGCAATTGTTTCGTTTTCCATGCCCTGGGCAGAAACTGGGTCCCCATGGTGATCCATCAGTCGGGTTCGGGCCATATCGAGGGAGACAGTTCAATTCCCACCTCGATCGTCCGAGTGGACGACAAGGGGTCTGGTGACGCACCCTCCGCAGGGGTGGACTTCTTTGACAGTGAACGCCTGACGGCCGCCACAGGTGATGCCAGCGACGCCTACCGTACGACCGGGTTGGCCAAAAATCTCCCGAGCGAGGTCATTCCCTACACCTTCAACCAGAAACATCCGTTTCGTCTTGGGATCGGTTGGGCGGACATGAAACACGGCAACCTGCCCGACTGGTACTTCTCACAGAAACAGAACAGGGAGTGGGGCATCCTTTATCCCGAGGCAAAAGCGTTCCGTACTGCGGCATTCGTCCGTCCGAAATTAGAAAGTCCCTGTTCACCCGCTGCTTACGCACTGATCGCCGATGACATCCGGATGGATGACAAGGTCCACGACTACAAATGGCGGATGATGGTGGCAGAGGATCTGAAGGATCATACCAAGGTTGGCGACAATGAGGTTGTGTACAACTCACCCGATGGAAAATCAGGACTTTTGGTCCGCTTGCTCGCTTCCGCCTCCCCCGCGAAGTTTGTCACAGATAGCCGCGATCAATTCGTGAAATGGCCCTGGCTGGACATCACCACTGATGCCGTTGCTCCCGGATTCAGGGTGCTTCTCTATCCTTTCCGGACGGGCACCCCTCTCCCAAAAACAACATGGGACGGAGATGTCCTGATGGTCGAGCATGGCAATGGATCAACGGACCGGATCTCGTTCACCCAAGAGCAGCCCGGTTGGACCAAAATCCGGATGGTGGATGATCGGAAATAATCTTCTCCCTACAACGTGAAATATTTTTCTCCTTCGATCCAGGCTCCCGGAATCAAGGTTGCCGTGGGAGGTCTGACGGCGCCAAACCTTTCGGTAGTCAAGATTCCGTGAAGCAGGGAAAGAGCCTCTCCCCCTGCTAGCTTTCTATTCTGATAAATGCCTCCGATTCCACATTTCGGATCGAGAAGATCCATGCTGAGGGAGGCAATGCCATGGCGTTTCCATTGTAACAGGAGTTTTGCATCCGGCATATGGTCCTCGCTGTAACAGAAAAGGAGGGAATCTGGGCAATTCTTTCGGATCCATTGTTCCAAGGATGATTCTCGTAGTGGAAATCCATGGTGCTCGTAAAGTAGCATTTTCTTGAACTGATGGTTCGCGACTGAAAAAGTGGCCCTCCATCCGTGATGTAGAATGGTGCTGATGGATGCGTTGACGATAAGGGCTGGCTTTTCGATTCCGGCCCGTTTCAAATTTGCAAGTACCAGTTCCAAGGCCTGGGGGTGATTGCTGGAAACGGTGGATACCAAGGCGGAATGAGGCTGACTGAAAAGGTCAACGCAGTGAAATCCAGGCGGTGGTTGTGGGTGAATCGCCGTCTCGACGGGAAAGGAGCGCAGAAGCACGCCCTGTATTCCCTGGCTGCGAATCCTCCTCCAAAAACGATCCGGGCAGTCCAGCAGATCGTTCATGGAAAAATAGCGGAGTTGATACCCGAGTTCATTAGCCCGCCCGCTGGCCCCTCGGAATAGATCTCCTGACTGTGGAGAGGAGAGGCATTCCAACGAGGAAGCGTGATTGGCGAGGTAAGCGATAATCCCCTGGAATGATTTCCTCCTCAATGATCCCCTGTAACTGGCCAGGGCGGAAAGCATAGGATCGGGGTGGTATCCCAGTTTTCCTGCGATCAGCCTGATCCGTTTCCTGGTTGCATCGGAGACTCCGGCTCGACCTCTCAGGGCACGTGACGTGCAACTGATGCTGATACCGGCTTCAGATGCGACTTGTTTCAAGGTTGCCCGTTTCATGATCCGTGTAGCGTCACTGTTGACGCAATTGGGAGCTTGTTACTTTTTCAGGCATTCCTCAAGTATGCACATGCAGTCTCCCTCTGTTTCCAAACCGCGCCCCACCTATGACCTTTTTTGCTTTCTTTATCAGCCTCTTTGCACGGGTGCCGCGTCCTTGTGATTTCAGGTTTTTCTCTGTTGCGGGATTAGTCCTAGTCGCCGGTTCCGCGTCCGTATGGTGCGCCGATGCATTCCCAAAAAGCGCTTCTTCCGCTGTATCTGTTTGGCGTGACCCCGAGAAGGCGATTGAGGAACGCGTGCAGGATCTGATGACGTGTCTCACGACCTCGGAGAGGATCTCCTTTCTCAATTGGCTTACCCCGGGTATTGCCAGGCTCGGTATCGCTCCCTACGGCCTTGGTAACGAATGTCTTCACGGGCTCGTGCGACCCGGTGAGAACACCATCTTTCCCCAGGCGATCGGGTTGGGGGCCACCTTCGACCCCGAGGGAATCCATGCCATGAGCACCGCCATCTCGGACGAGGCTCGTGCGCGCTGGAACCAGACGGGCGGTGTTTTTGAACAACTCAACTATCCGCTCACGCTCTGGTCCCCAGTAGTGAATATGGCCCGCGATCCACGATGGGGGCGTACCCAGGAGACTTACGGTGAGGATCCTTGGCTGACCAGTCGACTGGGCGTCGCCTTTGTTAAAGGACTCCAAGGGGATGATCCGAAGTACATCAAGGTGGTCGCCACGCCGAAGCACTTCGCTTCAAATAACAAGGAGTCCGGGCGTTTTGGTTGCAATATCAGCTGCGATGAACGGTTCCTGTTCGAGTTCGAACTGTATCCTTTCCGCGCTTGCGTGGAGGAGGCCAAGGCCGCCTCCATCATGGCCTCTTATACCTCGATCAATGGCATTCCATCCGTCTCCAATCCGTTGCTTCTCAAGGATGTGCTGCGCAAACGCTGGGGATTTCGTGGTTTCGTCGTCAGCGACTGCGGGGCGATTTCCAATCAGGTCGACCAGCACAAATACGTCAGGACCCCCGAGGAGGCGATAGCTGCTTCCCTGAACGCGGGGCTCGACGAGGAGGGGGGATGGTTTTGCAAATACAGGGATATTGTGAATGTCTATCTGCCGGGTGCCCTGAAGCAGGGGTTGGTTTCCTGGGAAACCGTTAATGAGGCTCTGCGGCGCGTCCTGACCGTCCGTTTCCGGCTTGGTCTCTATGATCCAAAGGACCGAATCCCCTACTCAAAGATCCCTGCCTCCGTGATCTGCTCTCCGGAGCATGATGCATTGGCCAGAAAACTCGCCGACGAGTCGATGGTGTTGCTGAAGAACCAACCCGTGGGGGCTGATGCTATTCTTCCGATCGACTGCGGCAGGGTCACCAACATCATGGTGGTTGGTCCCAACGCCGACATCGTGAATCTCGGCGATTACTCCGGCAAACCGAGAAGCAGCATTTCCCCGCTTGCCGGAATCCGCGACAGGGCCGCGAGGGAAGGAATCCGCGTGACCTATTTGCCTTGGCAGGCGACCAACGAAGAGCTTGTGCCCGAAACCGCGCTTCTTTCTCTGGCCATGGACGGGAATCACGAAGTGTCTGCCGCCGGATTGATAGGCCGGTATTACGATTCCACCAACACCGCAGCAGTGCCTGTAGCGACCCGCACCGATAGGAGAATCAATTTTGACTGGGCACACATCGAGCCAGATGCCCTAGCAAGCGGCGACAAATTTTCCGTGGTCTGGGAGGGAAAGATCCGTTGCCCGTATCCCGGCGAGTACACCTTCACCTTGGATGGAGATGGCATCTTTTCACTAAAGCTCAACGAGCAAAACCTGATCGCTCCCCAGAAAGAGGATTCCAAGACGCGTCGGAGCGTGACCAAGAAAACCCGCTTTGACAGTGCGGGGGAATATCCTATCCGGATTGAATACCGTCATGAAGGTGGTGAGACGGGATTGGTCTTCCGCTGGGTGCCGGCACCCGCACACGACGATCTATCATCCCTCAAGAATGCCAACCTTGTTGTTGCGCTTATGGGACTCAGCACCGACGATGAGATCGAGGGAAAGGATCGCAAGACATTGGAACTTCCCCCGGAGCAGCTGGAGTTTCTGCGGAAAGCCCTCGAGGTGAATCCTCGCCTAGTTACGGTGACCGAGAGTGGAAGCCCGCTTGTGATGCCTTGGGCCGCTTCGAATGTTCCCGCGATTGTTCAGGCCTGGTATCCGGGACAGGAGGGCGGACGGGCCATAGCGGACATTCTCTTTGGAGACGTCAATCCCTCGGGGAGACTCTCCCTGACTTTCTATGCCTCCGATGCACAGTTGCGACCGATGGATGAGTATGATCTTACCAAGGGCCGAACCTATATGTATCTCAGGGAGAAGCCTGAGTATCCCTTCGGACACGGCCTCAGTTACACCACGTTCGCCTACTCGAAGGCGCGGCTTTCCTCAAAAAACATCAAACCTGGTGAGAAGGTGAAGGTTACCCTGGATGTCGCCAACACTGGGTCCCGTGACGGGGAGGAGGTGGTTCAGTGCTATGTCCATGCTCCCGAGGCCGGAGTCCCAATGCCCATCCGTCAGCTCTGGGGATTTCGACGCGTTATGGTTCCTAAGGGAGAAAACAAGAGAGTCTCGATCACGCTCGACAGCTCCAATTTCGGCCATTGGGACACCCAGGGCCAGACATTTAAGATCACCCCGGGGAGCTACGAGGTGCAGGTCGGGGGCTCCTCCTCCGATATCCGGTGCACTCTACCCCTGACGATCAATTCAACAAATACTCCGTGAAAAAGAGCCTATTCCTTTCCTTTCTTGCATTCTCTATCGTGAGCTTCGCTACTCTTTACGCTAATCCTCCGGTGACCAAGCTCTCATCCCTTGCAGCAGGTATGCAATGGGTTGGCAAGGCTGTGGATGATCCCGATTATTATGTCTGGTGCACTTCCCCGATCGAAGGGGCGGATCACGATATCCATTTATTTTGCTCTCGATGGCCGAAAAAATTCGGGATGGGCGGATGGTCGACGCATAGTGAAATAGCCCACTATGTCGGTGCCTCGCCTGAGGGGCCTTTCCGGTTCTCGGACATCGCGCTGCCATCCAACCCAGAGGCACTGTGGAACAACTCCATGCACAATCCGGCCATCAAGCGTGTTGGGAATCATTATGTGCTGCTCTACATCTCCTTCGACAAGCGCAAGGACCGTCCTTATTTGGTGGATAACAAGCACACGATGTTCACCGGCATGGCGATCTCCGATAGTCTTTATGGCCCTTGGAGAAAAATCGGTGATGAGGGCATGGTTTTTACCCCATCCTCGGATCCCTCGCACTGGACCTATCACACATGGGCGATGGATAACCCGACCTTTTTGGACTACGGAGGGAAGTACTACATCTATTTCAAAGCAGCTCAGCAGCAGCTCAAAAGCCGCTATGGATACGCTATTGCCGATTCTCTGGAAGGACCTTATCGGTTATCCGAAAGTCCCTGCACCGACAATATCAACTACATTGAGGATGCTACCGCCTTTGTATGGAACGGTATGATCTACTTGCTGACCAATGACAACATGGGATCACACACCGGGGTTACCGGACGCGGGATTCTTTGGAAATCAACTACTCCCACCGATTTTAAACTTACCAATGCGGAGATTGGATTCCTGACAACTAAGGATTACTGCACGGCGGATATCTCTAAAGCGCGTACACTTTATGGATCAACTTTTAAGTTTGAGCGACCCGGCATCCTGATGCTTCAGGGAAAGCCGTCCTATTTCTACGGGCCATCAGGGGTGAATCTGGATGGAGATGACCACACATGCAGCTATGTCATGAAGATCGAAACAGATCATTCGCATCACGCGCAATTACCCTGAGTTCAAAAGAATGCGATATTTCCGTATATTTCAGCCATTGGAATACACTTCTTGCAAGACCTTCAAGATCACTCTTGGTCTCTACGAGGTGCATACCGCTGCTTCCTCATCTAATATCTGGAGCAATCTCCCCCTAACAATCACCCCGAGAAACACACCATGAAAAAGAATCTGCTTCTTCCTTTATTCGCATGCACGTTGCTGATCTGCATCTCCGATGCACAACCCTCTGCAACCTGGACAAGTGATAAGTCCGGGATCACGGTCACACTCGCCGCAGGGACCCTCCGACTTCTGATCTGCAATGACCGGATCATTCGGGTCCAATATGCCAAGGATGCCGCGATTAAGCCGATTCCTGACATAATACAGCCCAAAGAATGGGCTCCCGTTGATTTCAAGGTTACGGAGGACGAGGCGGGGGTGGTGATTTCTACGTCAGCGATGAAAGCTAAAATTTCAAAATCGGATGGCAATCTTTCTTTCTCTGATACAAACGGTAAGGTGTTCCTCACGGAGCCTGCCTCGGGAGCTCGTATTGTTCGAGATAAAAGAGAGGGGATGCCTCCATGGAAGATTCAGCAGACGTTCAGTGCCGCATCCGACGAGTTTCTTTACGGCATGGGACAGTATCAAGAAGGTGTATGGAACTGGCGCGGGATGCCTCTGGAACTCATCCAGCAGAACACCCAGGTCGTCGTTCCACTGCTTCTGTCCAGTCGCGGTTACGGCGTTCTTTGGAATAATGCTTCGTGGTCGTATCTCAATCCCTGCGACGAACAGATTACTCTATCCGGCCAAACAAACAACAACTCCTCGGGTCCCAAGGCCACCGAGGAACTACAGGGAGCGGTTTCCTCGGCTTCTGCCAATGGCTCCGTGAAACCCAAGCCCAAACCGACTCCTGTCGCGCTTGTTGATCACGATGGCGCATTCACGCCCAAGGTTTCCGGCCAATATGTTTTTCATGTCCTTGGCGGCGACCGTTCCCAGGAGCTTTCACTGAGACTTGAGGGGCAGACACTCATGGGGATCACCAACATGTGGACACCCTATGCGATTTCAGGTGTCGCGGACCTCAAGGTGGGAATTCCCGTGCATCTGGCGGTCAGAAGCAAGAGTGGAAAGGTTAGTCTAGGTGTGAGACCCCGCGGTGACACCACGGTCTTTCGATCCACCCAAGGAGATCTCATCGACTACACCGTGTTTTATGGCCCCGATTTCGAGAAAGTAATCGCTGGTTATCGTGAATCCACCGGGGCTGCTCCAATGCTTCCCCGCTGGGCCTATGGCTTTTGGCAGTGCCGCGAGCGGTATTCCAGCTCGCAGGAGATCCTTGACGCGGTGGATGGTTACCGTAGCCGCCACATCCCGATGGATCTGATCGTTCAGGATTGGCAATATTGGGGAAAATACGGCTGGGGTGCCTACCAATGGGATGAGAATTTCTACCCTGATCCCAAAGCCCTTATTCAGGGACTACATGATCGCCATACGAAGTTCATGATCTCGGTCTGGCCCAATCCGCATGGCAAGGCTGGAGACGCGATCAAGGAGGCCAAGGGTTTCATTAACGGCGGATACTACGACCCAACGAACCCCGACATTCGGGCATTACGATGGAAGTTTCTTAACGATGGATTTTTTTCCATCGGCACCGATGCCTGGTGGCAGGATGCGGCTGAGCCGGGTGACGACGGAATGGCGATGGAAGGTTCCAAAACTTTCCTTGGCGCGGGAAATCTTTGGCGTAATGCCTATCCTCTTTTTCATAGTGAGTGTCTCTACGAAGGGCAACGTAAAACGGATCCCGGCAAACGTGTCTGCAATCTGACTCGCTCGGCTTTTCTGGGACAGCAGCGTTATGGGACGGTGACTTGGTCAGGAGACATAGCCGGCGACTGGACTGCCTTTCGTCGGCAAATCCCGGCGGGACTTAACTTCTGTATGGCGGGGCTTCCATACTGGACAACTGACACGGGCGGTTTCTTTCGGCGTGGAAATCAGGATGATCCCGATATGAATGAACGTCTGGCCCGATGGTTTCAGTGGAGCACCTTCTGCCCCATCCTCAGGATCCATGGCTACAAGACGCACACGGAATTCTGGAACTGGCTGCCCGCAACACAGAAAATTCTCGCCGATTACGACACCTTCCGATACCGCATGCTGCCCTACAATTACTCGGAGGCATGGCAGGTAACCACGGCCGGATCGACGATTATGAGAGCGCTCCCGTTTGATTTCCGTAATGATGAAAAGGCCCTCTCAATCGACGACGAGTACCTCTTCGGGCCCTCCATCCTTGTGGCTCCTGTCACGACCCCCAAAACTGATCATCGCGATGTCTACCTTCCGAAGAACGGGGGTGGCACTGATTGGATTGATTTCTGGACCGGTAAGAAGATACAGGGAGGCTCGACAGTTCGCTCCGCCTCACCGGCGGATCAAATCCCGCTTTTCGTGAAGGCAGGGGCGATCCTCCCGCTTGGTCCAGAGATGGAATGGAATGACCAGAAGCCGTGCGATCCAATCGAACTTAGGATTTATCCGGGTGCCGACGGGGCATTCACTCTCTACGAGGATGCCGGCGATGGATACGACTATGAAAAGGGCGCGTTTGCGACGATTCCCATCACCTGGAATGAAAAACTGCGAACCCTGACAATCGGCCAGAGAAAAGGTTCCTTCCAAGGAATGATAGAAAAGCACATCTTCCGGATCGTTCACGTTTCGCCCGGATACGGAGTAGGATTCGGGGAGAGTCTCCATGCCGTCGAACTGACTTACAGCGGACATCAGGTCTCGACGACCATTCCCGGAGGTTCATCATTCAAATAGCCATCCCAATTCATGAACCCCTATTTAGCAATACTTCTACTGGCCGCCGCGGCGACATCCTTTGCCACCGACCAACTTAATCTCCTGCCGCCCCTCTCCGAACCTGGTTCCAATCCCCATATTGCCCACGCTTTTGATGGAGTGAAGGTTGGAAGCAAAGACTTCAACAATCTTTGGAAAGATCAGGACGAGACGTTCCTCGCAGCCATGGCTTACCTGCATCCGGCCAGCCCTCACAAAGGTGATCAGGCTGTGTTGGAGCGCCTGCTCGTGTTATTAGATGGCCGTTTTTCGATTTGGGGGCAGGGCAAGGATCTGGATGCCCACCCGGCCACCTTTGAGGCCACTTATGCATATCTTGCGCTTAAGACTTACGCGCCGGATAAGATTCCAGCGGATAAAAAAGAGCGATGGGAAAAGGCGATCGACGCTCATACCCGTAACCTGATTACGAAGAATCCCGACATTTACCGTGATCACCTTGTCGGCCCGTTGGTTGTGAATATGGATATTTTCCGGACGATGTCCGTCTACTTCGGTGCACTGGCGACAGGGGATGCCACCAGTGCAGCCATCGGCAAGTCCGCGATTGAGGATTGCATGACCAAGTGCCAGATGCCCGATGGGGCAACCCATTACTCCAACTATTCCAACGAGACCTACACGTACCATCGATCGATCGTGTGGGGAGCTGCTTGGTACTACCTCTTCTCGGGATCAACCAAGATGAAGGCCTTCCTGGATTCGCTCGTCCATTACATGCCGCTGACCGATCATCGCGGATATGGCGAATACAGCACAGCCCCTCCTTGGAAGCCTTTCTATGTGAATCTCGGTCCCGAAACGCCACTGATAATGGCTTATCTGACGGGAGATCCTTTCAACTACCAACTCGGTAAGTCCGGCCTCTCCAATCCCAAGGAGGCAAGCAATCTTCTGCTCTCCTTTCTTTATAAGTCGGGCCTGCAAGGGAAGGAGTCGCCGGACAATTTTCTGCTCTATGACCGCAATATCATCGGCCCTCGGGCCCGATTCGGAACATGGGGAGAGGTTGGTACGACTCGTGATCCTTCAACCGGAGCTCCGGAGCTTCATGAGATCTTCGAGTCGGGAACGGTGGGAATCAGCACCTTTGTGGGAGCATACATGCTCAAGGAGAATGCGTCCAAACAAGGGGAACTTAATGCAGCACTTCACGGTGCTTGTCCCGAGGTAAAAATTGCACCCGGTGAAGAGACTGATTTTGCTCGGGGTGACAAGTGGGCCTACCTGACGGGCCCCGGATGCCACAATGCGGTGAGCAAAAGCACCTCAGTCTTCGGTCTCTCCACGCGATATCCTATCAACAAACACTCCGGAGGGGAGAGCTCCAAGGGATCGACCGGATGGGAGGGTCTTCAGGAATGGGTCTTCACTCCCGACCGTGTGATCGGCCTCTCCGCAATCACTTGCGATCGTCAGCAGACAGCATTTGGCCTTGCCCAGCGTCTCGTTCTTTTCTCCTACCGTGGTGTCTGCAAACCAGGGGATGGGAAGGCCCAGTTATTGATTCCTGAGGGTCAAGATACCTGGAGCTATGGGGATCTCCGGCTCAAGTCCCATTGGAACGATTACGGCGGTCAGACCAACTCATTTTACTACGGTATCATGAACGGCTACGGTGGGGCCAAGGCTGTGGATGATGGAGGCACAGCCCTTCTGACCCTGAACGATCCGTCGGTACAAGCCGACAAACCGGTAACCTATCCCGGCGGGACAGAGAAACATGCCCTGATTGAGACGACGAAAAAGGGGAAGGAGTTTGCGACCGACGTATCTGTCCTGCAGTTGCCGGCGGGGCTACGAGGATTCGAGTTCTCCGAACCGACTCGTAAAGTCCGGATGATTCATAACGTCACCGGAAGCCCGGTTATGTATGGAGACACCATGAAGGCCCCCCTTTCACAGACCCGTATCCTGGCGAGCTGGGACGAGGGTGATCTTCACCCACTGACTTCTGTGGGTGGAATGGTCACGATTCCCAAGATCTCAATCCCGGCCTACGCCCATGTCTTGATTGTCAACAGCAGTAAGGATGACGATATGAAGCCCGGCTACCTTGATTACGGAAAGGTCTTCGGAACGAAGTGATTGTTGATTCACCAGCGATGAATCGAATTCTACTCGCCCTCGTCTTTTTTCACCTCGGTATCGGCCAGGGATGGAGTCAACGGACGGATCCCCGTGCTGAGCAGTCCGCTATCCAAGCCGCGGCACTTCTACCCAAGATGACACTGGAGGAAAAGCTTCTGCAGCTTCTTTCTTACAAGCCCAATGGCGTGCCGAGATTGGGTATCCCGAATCTCGAGGCTGGAGAGGCGTTGCATGGTGTGGTCAGCAAGGGATGCACGGTTTTTCCAGCATCCATTGCACTTGGGGCGACTTGGGATAACGACCTGATTTCCCGGATGGCGACGGTCATTGCCAAAGAGGGACGAGCGGTTGGATTGAGTCAGGCCTTCGCGCCGATGCTAGGATTGGCCCGCGATCCCCGCTGGGGTCGTATCGAGGAATCCTACGGTGAGGATCCCTACCATGTTAGCAGGATGGCTGTGGCCTATATCTCGAATCTTCAGGGCCTCGGGGCGGAACGTTTCGGAAAGACAAAGATGATCGCGACGCCGAAGCATTTCGTGGCTGACGGCGAACCGTGGGCCGGAGCTAACGGGGAAGACTTTGAGGTTTCCGAGCGCGTCCTCAGAGAAGTCTTCATGCAACCGTTTGAGACGGCTGTTAAGGAGGCAATGACCGGATCGATCATGCCTGCGCACCATGCACTCAACGGTGTCCCTTGCCATGCAAATGCTTGGCTCCTCGACACCGTCCTCCGCAGGGAGTGGGGATTCCAAGGGTTCATCACCTCAGACATGGGTGATATCCCGAAAGTTTCCGGGCGCCATAAGTTCGCGAAGGACTCCCAGGATGCCGCTGTGAAGTGTCTGCTGGCCGGGGTGGATATGGAGCTGGTTGGCAGCCTTTACATGAAGGATTTGAAAAAAGCCGTTACTGATGGCGTGATTTCCGAGAAAGCCATTGATCAGGCTGCCAAACGGGTTCTTGCCGAGAAGATCGAGTTGCTCGGATTAGCCGCTCCTCAAACTAAACCCGTTGTGAAGCGTGGGGGTGAGATGAATGATACCAAAGAAACAATCAATGGATACAAAGGAACCGACGACGTCTGGGCCAAGCTGATCGAGGCTGGAAAATTCAATACTCCAGAAAATGAGCGGCGTCCTGATTGGCAGGCGGTGCTCGGTGATCCCGCTCACGATGCTCTGGCGCTCGAAGCAGCTGAAAAAGCCCTTGTGCTTCTAAAGAATGAGCACGGGACGCTTCCTCTGAAAAAAGAGAACATCAAGCACCTGCTGCTCGTGGGTTCGCTTGCCAAGGACAGAAATTTCGGGGGCTACTCCAATGGCTCTCCCAGATCCTCCGTGACGATCCATGACGCCCTCAAGGCCTCCCTGCCCGAGGGTGTGCTTGCTTATGAACCGGGTTATGATCTCAAGGGTGAGGATCCTGCGTTGCTCGCCAAGGCCGTGGCAGCGGCATCCTCTGCCGATGTGATCGTGGTAGTCGCGGGTCACACCCGCGGGCAGGTCGGTGAAAACAAGGATCGAGATAGTCTCGATCTCATCGGAGGGCAGGAGAAACTGGTCGAGGCAATGCAGGATACGGGTAAGCCTGTGGTGGTTGTGCTCGCCAACGGTGCTCCGCTCACGATCAACTGGATTGCCTTTCATGTCCCTGCGATCTTGGAGTCGTGGTATGGAGGACAGGCAGCCGGAACCGCAGTGGCAAAGGCCCTGTTCGGAGAGATTAATCCCGGTGGCAAGTTGCCGGTGACCTTCCCCAAAAACATTGGTCAGATCCCCTGCTATTACAACCACTACCCCCTCACGGGCCCCGACGAGTATTATCTCTCGAAATTGGGAGTCCTCTATCCCTTTGGTTTTGGTCTTAGTTATACGACTTTTAGTTTCAGTGACTTGAAGTTCTCCGCTCAGGAGATTTCCAAGGATCGACCGATTACAGTCTCCTGCAAGGTGACCAATACGGGCGATCGTCAGGGCGATGAAATCGTTCAGCTCTATGTCCGCCAAGATCTGACCTCAAGGGTCAGGCCTGTCTTGTCACTCCGGGGGTTCCAGCGTGTATCGTTAAAATCGGGTGAGTCACGGGAGTTGAGTTTTCCGCTCTCCTATGAAGACTACAAATTCTGGAAAGATGGCACATGGATTTTCGAACCGGGTGAACTCAAAGTACTGGTCGGCTCTTCCTCGGTAGATCTTTTCCTCAAAGGTTCCGTCCAAATCAAGTAATCGCAATCATCACTCCACTCCCATGAACATAACCCGCCCCTTAATCTTCAAGTCGCTACTGTTTTTTTCTCTGTCGCTTCCGCTTTTTGCGGAAACCGCGTCGAATAGTCTTCTCCCGAATGGGGTTCCCGACGTTTCCCAGAGAGCAGTTCCATGGCCTCCTCCTCATGATGCTAAGGACTCTCCCTTTGCAAAGATGCCCTGCACCTCCTATGCGGGTTATAAGTCTGGCACGAACGAGTTCAATCCGCTCTGGGGTGATGAAAATCCCTGGGATTTCGGTCCAAGAAAGGTTGTTTTCGACATGACGGGGGTCAAGACGCCCAACCAGATTCCTGCTCCAGGGATTCATCCGCGCATCTACTGCACGCCGGCCGATCACGACGAGATCGCCCGCCGCCTCAAGCAGACCGAATGCGGCCGCGAGATGTGGAAGAACCTCCTCTGCTACGTCAACTTTATGAAGGGGACCTACGACCCCAAGGCCGACTATGCGCAGCCCAATCCGGTGTTGAAAGCTCAAGGCAAATTAGATCGGGTCTGGCTTCCCAGTCTTCAGTCAGGCAGGAAAACGGAGGATGCAGCCAAGAGGTATAGGGCTCTTATTCAAGGAGACATGACGCAGAAGACCGAGGGATTCTGGCACGTCTTTTCACTCGAGGCCTTCCGTTGCTGGATTGAAAACGATCAGGCTGCCGCGAAGGATCTCGCTTCAGCAGTCACGACGGCGCTGAAAATCGAGCAGGCAAACAGGGCTGCCAATCCGAAGCTGATGACGGGACCACTGGCCCAACCGATCGCCGGGATCCATCTCGGGTACACTTATGATTTTCTCTATAATTTTCTAACGCCCGATCAGCGGAAACTCGTCCATGACGAGATCGCCAATGGGACTTGGAACCACGATAATTACGGTAGCTTTAATGACGCTGTTATCAGCCGCAGTAATTGGGCGACCTTCTCCTACTGGTTGATACCGACCCTTGCCATCGAGGGGGAACCCGGATTCAACGATCTCAAAATCCGCGGAATGTACCGTGGTTGGAAAAATCTCATGACTTACGGTTGGTTCCCCTCGGGGGCCAACTTCGAGGGTGAGGCTAAGAATCAGCTTGGAGGCGACGGGATCCTCGCCTTTTCGCTGCGTAGCAAGGACTACGGTTTTGAGAACCTTGCTGCGCATCCCAACGCTCGGGCTAACGTGAACCGCTTCACTCCCCACAGCGTCATTCCGACACGGGATGGCTTTGTGAAGTACGATCTTCTCGGAGGGTGTCACTTCAGGCCTTTCCCCGAGGATTTGCTCGCTTTCAAGTATCTCATCCCCGAGGACAAGGCGATCGACTTCGCCTATCGCTCTTCGGTCGGGGACCACTACGAGAATCTTCCTAACCGATGCGAATCCGGTAGCTACGAACCGACAGTCGGAGGCGGTTACCACGATCCGTTGATTCCCTTCCTGGTCTTTGCCTGTGATTTCGATCTCGCGAACACTGATCCTGGTAAGCTCGATCTTGGGAATACGTTTTTCTGCGGAGACCGTGCGCTGCTCATGACCCGTAGCGGATGGGGAACCAATGATCTGATGCTCAACCTCCATGTGCGTCAGGCGAACGGGGGACATCCCTTTGCCGACCGCAACTCGATCATGGTGGCCGGCGCAGGACGGGTCTGGTCTCCCATCTACGGCTGGGGCTACGAGGGATTCCAGAACGTGAATAACGGGGAGGTGGTGATCGATGATCATCTCCAGCCTGAATATGACTACACGCCCGGTCGCATGGTCGACTTTGTCGATGCCACCAACGCCACGTTCGCGGTGGGGGATGCGAAGTATCCGTGGGATTGGAAGTGGGACCGTCTGGACAACTGGGGCGCCAAAGGCCGCTACACAGAGCAGGATCTTGCCACCAACGGCGTGAAAATCCGCCCCGGATTCGAACTCGAAAAACACGGCATCAATGACTTCGCTTACTCAAAGCATGATGACGATTACCTGAAGGCTCCGCTGGGGCATCAGCCAGACTGGCTCAAGATCAAGGGATCGATCACCCCCGTATCGCGTGGAACGAACTATCCCGTCCAGTATGCATGGAGGACGGCCGGCGTGGTTCGCGGCACCCATCCCTACGGCTTGGTCCTCGATGACATCCGCAAGGATGATACCCCGCACGACTACACCTGGTATTTGCCGACGGAGTACGATGTGCAGATCGTAAAGCGGGAGACGAATGCCACGGGAGGCCTTGATCTTGTGCTGACGGGCAATGATCCCGGACAGAAAAATGCTCCAGGATCCGGAAAAAATCCAAAACCCCCGCTTCCGTCACTTCGCGATACCAACAGTCCGGTTCCCGCGGGGCAGCCCATGCTGCTTGTCCGGTTCCTTCAGATCGAGAATGATCCCAAGGTCGTGCCGGCTACCGAGGCCAAGGAGCCAACGATTCTGGAGGACGAGCCGCCGGCCAAGCCGAAGGGCCACTACCTCCAGCGCGTCCGCCGTCTTGCCATCCCGGCACATAGCGTGGAACCAAGTTTCAAGGTGCTGCTCTATCCGTATCGGCAGGGAGATCCTCTTCCCGTCACGGCATGGGATGGAACAAATGCGGTCACGGTTTTGTGGCCTGAGCAAAAAGATCGGTTGGAATTTACCAAATCCACCACGGGGAAGACCGATCTCAAGGTTTCACGCGGCAATGATCACCTCATCTCGGTTGATAAGCCGGTAAAACCAATCGAGTAGTTATTGCTGCTCACTACTGAATAAGGGGAGGAAAGCAGTCCAGACTGCTTTCCTTTCTGCCTTTTAGGGATCAGGCAACCGCCTGTATCCTTTCTCCCATGGGATCAATCAATGTTCTGCCCGATATTCTGGCTAGCCAGGTGGCTGCCGGCGAGGTGGTGGAGCGACCCGCTTCAGTGATCAAGGAATTGGTGGAAAACTCCATTGATGCCGGGGCCCGGAGGATCACCGTGGAGTTTCAGCGTGGGGGAATACGCTTGATGCGCGTGACCGACGATGGATCAGGTATGGACCGCTCCGATGCGCTTCTCTGTCTGGAACGCCACGCCACTAGCAAGATCCGGCAGAGTGCTGATCTTGCATCCATCACCACGATGGGATTCCGCGGGGAGGCTCTTCCAAGCATTGCCAGCGTGTCACGGTTTGAACTATCCACGCGTCGCCGGGAAGATGAGGCTGGAACCCTTATCACCGTGACCGGAGGAAAGGTTTACGATGTTCAGGAGAGTGGAGAGGCTCCCGGCACCAGAATCGAAGTGGCGGATCTTTTTTTTAATGTGCCGGCCCGACGTAAATTCCTGCGTGGAGAGCAGACCGAGGCTGCGAACATTCTCCAGCAGATCGAGATCCTGGCTGTGGCCCATCCTGAGATCTCCTTCACCTGCTTAAGGGATGGGAGAGAGGTTTTTCGCTTAGCTGCCACGGAGGATCTGGCTGTTCGTTTACGGGACCTGCACGGAGAGGAGTTCCTAGGGAAGCTTGTTTCAGTGCCATCATTTGAAAGTCAGGGCGTCAGTGTCCGTGGTTGGATCGCAAAGCCGGGTGAGGGGAGGAGTGACCGTACGCTCCAGATGACCTTTGTGAACGGACGCATGATTCGTAGCCCGGTCCTTTCTCTTCCCTTGCGAGAGGCATGTGACGGAGTGCTGACGAAGGGACTCCATCCACCTGCGGTACTTTTCTTCGACATGGATCCGGCCGCTGTCGACTGCAATGTGCATCCCGCAAAACGGGAAGTTCGCTTCCGTGATCCTGGGGTGATCCGCGCCGCGGCATTGCAGGCGGCCCGATCAGCATGGGAAAAGGCGTCTCCGAAGCAGGAATTCACTCCCGGTGTCGGATCGGATCCCCTTTTCCCTCCGATCTCCTCGTCGTGGAGATCCTCCGTCGTGGCCACGCAGAACGAACTTCCCGTTCAGGAACTCGTCTCCGCCAGAGTCGCCGAGATCCCTGACTCATTCCCAGTACCGATTTCCCATGCCCCATCCCCGGATCTTCCCCGCTTCCTGGGCCAACTGGCCGGCCGCTACCTTCTCTTTGAGGATCAGGAGAGCCTGATGATGGTCGAGATCCGGGCTGCCCGTGAACGAATCCTTTACGAGCGTTTTCTCGCGAGATTGTCCACGGGTGAACTTGAAAGTCAGCGACTCCTGATGCCCGAAGTGCTGGCCCTATCTCCTGCTGATGTGGCGTGGGTCGAGGCCCATGCCGACATTCTTCTGAAGGCCGGCCTCTCGGCTGAACCCTTCGGGCATGGAAGCCTGAAGATTGATGCCGTGCCTGCCGATGCGGTTGATCTGCCTGTCATGGAAATCGTGATCAAACTGATCGACGAACTGAGGACCCATGGTGATTCCTCTTCCTTGGATCAGGGAACTCGGGAAGCTCTTGCCTCCTCCGTCAGTCGCCTGGCAGCCGGCGGGGCTAAACTCCCCTCGGGTGAAGAAGGAGCACGGATCCTTCTCAAGGATCTGCTGGCCTGCAATCTTCCCTACTCCACGCCGAAAGGCCGGCCCACCATGAGTCAGTTGTCCCCGGGTGATCTGGCGCGCCGTTTCTCCGCGTAATGGCGATGGCCGCCTCTTTTTGCGTTGAGCAGTGTTGTTGCTAATTTGCGGTATTCATTGATACCGCTTCACTCGCGCGCCTTGCTCACCATCAAAAATAAGCTGCCATAGCCGTTGCCGGATCTTTGTCTGTATCTGCCCCGATTTTCCCAATTCCTACTTCATACTTCTCAATTCATGCCTCATAATTTCTGGCAATGCCTGAGCAACTTTTCATAGAACCGGCCACGATCGACGATCTACCCCAGTTGGCAGATCTGCTATTCGATCTTTTTTCCCAAGAGGCTGATTTCATCCCGAACAGGGAGAAGCAGATGCGCGGATTGCGTCTGATCCTCGAGCAACCCAGCCGAGGGAGGATCTTTGTGCTCCGTAACGGTGCTCGAATTATCGGAATGATCAACTTGCTGATCACGATCAGCACTGCCGAGGGAGGATTTGTTCTCATCCTGGAGGATCTGGTCGTTCATAAGGATCATCGCGGTCAGGGCTATGGGAGTCGTCTTCTGGAGCATGCGCTGGGCTATGCCAGGGTAAAGGATTTCCTCCGTATCACCCTCCTCACGGATAAGTTGGAGAATAGTGCCCGTTCTTTCTACGAGCAGCATGGCTTCAAGCAGAGCGACATGGTGACGATGCGTTATTATTTCTCGCCTCACGTGAAGGAGCCGGTTTCTTCGGTCAGCACTCCATGAGTGGCGACTCCTCCCTGGATGGAGTGGTAAACCTGGGATTTGCGCGTGTCGATTCCGCACGGCGTGAGCGCTGCGGTCGGGCAGAAGTGATTTTTGGTGAGGGGAAGACACCGCTGGAGATCGTGCGGATTGCTTCGACCATCCATGGACGCGAGGGACATGTCCTGATCACGCGGGTCACCCCTGATCAAGCCGATGATGTTCAAGTCCATCTTCCCGCGGCCATCTATCATGAGCGGGCCCGATGCCTGACGCTCGGAAAACCGCGACCGAATAGCTCCACTGTCGTGGTGGGTATCCTTTGTGCCGGCACTTCTGACCTACCTGTGGCTGAAGAGGCCGCCATCACGTTGCAGTCGTTCGGACGACGCGTGGAGAGGATTCATGATGTCGGGGTCGCCGGAATTCATCGTCTGCTAGGAGAAATCGATCGCGTACGCGCCTGTGGAGTTGTGATCGTCGTAGCGGGAATGGAAGGAGCTCTTCCCAGTGCCGTTGCGGGGCTTGTCGATATCCCCGTGATCGCAGTACCCACAAGCGTCGGATACGGTGCAAGCTTTGCGGGTCTCACGGCCCTGCTTGGCATGGTCAACAGCTGCGCCAATGGAGTCACCGTGACGAATATCGACAACGGCTTCGGAGCGGCGTGTGCCGCCGATGCCATCCTGAGACTTCTCGAAAAGAGAGGTGTTGCGGAACAGGCACCTTCCCGATGAGCAAAGCTCCCGCCGCATTCGTTCTTGCAGCGGGACTCGGCACGCGCCTCGCGCCGCTGACTGACATCCTCCCGAAACCGCTCGTCCCGGTCTTTCACAAACCGCTTCTGACCTTTGCCCTGGACAGCCTGATTGAGGCGGGTGTGGGAACACTGGCGCTCAACACCCATCATCTTCCGCAGACCTTTTCTCCTGTCTTTGGCTCCGACCCATCGTACCGGGATCGACCATTGCGCCTCTTTCATGAGCCGCTTCTGCTCGATACCGGGGGAGGAATTCGTAATGCACGTCCCGCCTTGGGCGAGGGAACATTTTTTCTTTATAACGGCGACATCCTTGCCGATCTCCCTCTGGCTGTACTACTAAGCACTCACCGCTCCTCCGGAGCCTTGGCAACACTCTTGCTCCGGCCAGCCGAGGGAGGAGGTATCGCTAATGTAAACTTTGACACGACCTCTGGTTGCGTGCATGACCTTCGAGGAGTACTTGGAAGAAACGTGGGCGATCGGATGGTCTACTCAGGAATTGCGGTCTTTGAGCCGGGAATTTTCGACTGGATTCCGAACGAGGGGCCTTACTCGATCATCGAAGCGTTGCTTGAGGCCATGAGATCTGGTGAAAAAGTTGCAGGAATTCTTGCCCCACTCGGACTCTGGATCGACATCGGCACCCCCGCTGCCTACCTCGAGGCTCACTGCATCCTCGCGAATCCGCAACATCGTCCCTCCTATCTCTCCGAACCCGTATGGCCGCTCGGGGTTCACCCCGAAGCACAGGTCGAATCAGGCGCCAGAATCGAGGGCGTCACTTCCGTAGGTCCCGGAGCCATTGTGCGCGGAGGAGCCGTGGTGAAGGATTCCGTGGTATGGCCAGGTGCCATCATTGGATCTGAGTCGCGTCTCGATCGCTGCATCGTGAGCTGCAGAAACCATGTTTCTGGAGAACACACGGGAGGAGTGCTCTGATGAACGAAACCATCCTGATAGAACGGACAGCCGCCGAGTTGCCCGAATTTTTACCGACCGACCTAAGCCCGATCGAGAAGGGGGGCTCCAGCAGACACTTCTATCGTGTTAGCTCGCCCGAGCGCTCCGTGATCCTCGTGCGTGATCTCGGGGAGAAAGAAGAGAACAGACACTATGCCTCCTTGGCAGAGTTTCTCTCCTCCCATGGCGTACCGGTTCCCCGCGTGTTGGCGCATTCGGAAACCGAGGGGCTTCTCTGGCTTGAGGATCTCGGCGAGCAGGATCTCTGGGCCACGAGGAATGATCCCTGGGAAGTGCGTCGTCCTCTCTATGAGTCGGTACTTCGTGGCATTTCGCTCCTCCATCGGATCCCGTCTCATGCCCTGGATGTGGAAGATCTTCATCTGCAACTTGCCTTTGATGAAAGGCTCTACCGCTGGGAACAGGAGTATTTCACGGAGCATTGTCTGGGCGGAATCTTTGACCTGCCGGAACCGGAGCGGGCATCTCTCCTGGGTAGTGAGCCGATGCGTCGCTTGGCTGCGGGATTAGCCTCCATGCCCCGTCAACTCGTGCACCGTGACTTCCAGTCACAGAACATTCTCATCCGCAACGGCGAGGCGGTCTTTATCGATTTCCAAGGGATGCGTCCCGGGTTGGCCCCCTACGACTTGGCATCCCTACTCTGTGATCCCTATGTCGAAATCTCTTCCGAAGAGCGCACCCATCTCCTGGAATACTACAAAAACATTCTAAAAGAGTCGGGCTCTCCCACAGGCGGGGATTTTGACCGTGTTTTCTGGCAATGCGCCGCACAACGACTTATGCAGGCGCTCGGAGCCTATGGCAACCTGAGCCTCAATCTCGGCAAACCGCACTTCCGCTCCCATGTGGCCCCGGCGCTATCACGACTCCGTGAAGCTCTCTCCAATCTCCTCCACGAAGATCGGCTCGATGAGTTGGAAAAGCTACTTTCCAAACTTAAAGATTCACAGGGATGAATGGGATGTTTCGCCTATTCAATAACTCATTATTCTTTCTCTTCCTGAGTTCCTGAGTTCCATATTAAATTTCATGGAGACAGTTCCCATGTTCAAAACCGTCGTCATCGAGAATCTCTGGCCTCAAATCGAAGGAGGTCTCTATCCCATCAAGCGCATCCCGGGCGAATCTGTTGAGGTCTTTGCCGATATTTTCAAGGAGGGGCACGATGTCGTCCTTGCCATGGTGAAGTGGCGTACGACTGGAACTAAGAAATGGCAGGAGTCCCCGATGACCCATCTTGGTCAGGATCGCTGGAAGGGCAGTTTCCCTGCAGGCTCTGTCGGCCTCACCGAGTGGACGATCGAGTCCTGGGGAGATGCCTTTGGATCCTGGGTTGAGGAGATCGGGAAGAAGGTTAAGGGTGGAGCTACATCGCTTACCTCGGAGACGCTTGAGGGGGTTGCCCTCGTGCAGCACGCCGCGAAGCGTGCCGGCAAACACGCCGATGCCAAGAGACTCACGGCACATGCTGAGTTGCTTGAGAAAGCCAATGATCCGGCCACCTTGCTTGCTCTCGCCTCGGATCCCGAGCTTGCCATCCTCATGAGAGAATGGCCCGATCGCTCCCTTGCGACCATTCACGAACCGTATCAAACCATTCGTGTCGATCGTCCCGGTGCCGCCTTCGCTGCATGGTATGAGTTCTTCCCTCGATCTGCCGAGGGTAAGGAGAGAAGCGGCTCCACATTCCGTGAGTGTCTCGGACGCGTCGATGATGCGAAGGCGATGGGTTTCGATGTGATCTATTTTCCGCCGATCCATCCGATTGGAATCACCGCCCGGAAGGGGGCGAATAACTCACTCACATGCCAACCGGGTGAACCGGGTGTTCCTTATGCAATCGGCGGTCCCTCTGGAGGTCATTGCGCCGTCGAACCGGAGCTTGGAACGCTCGAGGATTTCGATTGGCTACTCGGCGAGATCAAGGCCCGAGGCATGGAGGTTGCCCTCGACTTTGCGCTGAATTGCTCCCCCGATCACCCCTATGTGAAGGATCATCCCGAATGGTTCTTCCACCGCCCGGATGGCACGATCAAGTATGCGGAGAACCCTCCTAAGAAATACGAGGATGTCTATCCGCTCGATTACCACAATCCGGAGTGGAATGCCCTCTGGAACGAGCTCCGCGATGTCCTCCTGTTCTGGGCCGAGCGCGGAGTGAGGATCTTCCGTGTTGATAATCCTCACACCAAGCCGGTTGCGTTCTGGGAGTTTGCGATTGCCGAAGTGCAGGCGAAGTTCCCGGACGTCATCTTCCTTAGCGAGGCCTTCACCCGTCCCAAGATGATGCAGGTGCTGGCCAAGGTCGGCTTCACCCAGAGTTATACCTACTTCACCTGGCGCAATACACCCGCAGAGCTCCGTGAATACTTCACGGAGCTGACTCAGACCCCGATGCGGGAATATTTCCGGCCCAATCTCTTCCCGAATACTCCCGACATTCTTCCTGTCTACCTTCAGGAGGGGGGACGACCCGCCTTCATGATCCGTGCCGTACTTGCCGCTACACTGAGCGGTGTCTACGGAATCTACAGCGGCTTCGAGCTTTGTGAGAATGCGGCTCTGCCTGGCCGCGAAGAGTATCTCGATTCCGAGAAGTATCAGTACAAGCAGCGCGACTGGAACTCCTCCGGTAACATCAAGCCACTCATTACCCGGCTCAACGCCATCCGTTTTGAGAATACGGCGCTCCAGCAGACCAATAACCTCGGCTTCTTCCCCTCTGAGAACACCTCCATTCTCTGTTACCGCAAGTGGAATGCCGATCTCTCCAGTCAGATCCTGGTGATTATCACCACAGACTTCCGTAGTGCCCAGGCTGGCTGGATCGATGTTCCGACGGGCGATCTGGGCTTGCCTCCAAATTCCCCGTATCAAGTTGAGGATCTTCTCACTGGAGAGGTCTTCACCTGGAATGGGGCACGGAATTTCATCTCGCTCGATCCTTCTCAGAGGGTGGCACACATCCTTCGCATCAAGCGGTAAGAGGCTTGTTCTTTTGACGGCACTTTGCTCCCGCAAAGCAGTGCCGCCCCTCACGGGGCTGCCTTGCGGCAGTCTTCCGCGCCTCTTCCCAGAGGCTTGGTTGGCGGATAGCGCCGTTGCTGTTGACGCTCTCGCTCCCGCGAGTAGCGCCCTTCGGGCTACGCTAAAGCGTAGTCTATCCCGGCCGTCCCCACGTCCCGGTATTCACTCGGCGTAGGTTCACTACGCTTTCCCTTGGCCGCCTAGAGCAGCATCTGAAGCTCCAAGCCTTGGGCTGACACGACATAGAAACTTTCAGACTGAATCTACACTACGTGATTTCAGGAATCAGAAAGGGTGCAGGAGTAAGAATCAAAAAGTGACTTCAGAGCAACTGGTCAATTTTGCAACAGTCAAGCGTATCATTTTGTAACAAAAAACTCCTTGCAGGACATTTGACATATGGCATATGAACGTTTTCTTAAGACTTACACCCCCTGAAGTTCCAAAAAAAATTAAAATTACGGATTAAGCAAAATTTATAAGGCTGATATAAAAACTTAAAAAGATGAAAAAGAAATTCTTACTTCTCTGTATTATCGCATTAGCCTTGTTGGGGGGTGTTCCAAAAGCAGGTGCATCAACAACAACTAATAATAATCTGGTTTTAATGGGCTTTTTGGATGTTTCCAGCGACATAAGTTTTGGATCGCTGACTAATGTCAATACAGCAGCCTATCTAATTTTCACAAACAATTCTATTCAGAACGCTGCATCGCAGGCAGCAAGTTATTACTGACAGGATAACATTAATACTTCGACAAGAGTTAAAATGATTCTTGATAGTAGCAATAATCTATCAATTAATGGCACAAATGGAACGCTTGGATTTGTATTAAACCCAAACATCGGGCAATTGTCTCTATCTGGAAGCAATTCCGGGATTGTGCTAAATAGTCCCAATGCAGGTATTTTAATGAAGGGTTCTGCAGCAGGTATTACTTTAAGTGGAAATAATTCTACAATTAGTCTTACTGGAACCAACTCAGCAATTAAACTTTCGGATGGTACAGTTATCAGTAACTCATATAGTCTCAGGGGAGCTGGACTTTACCAAGTAGGGAGTACTAATCCCTATGCAACTATTTCTACAAATGGTATCGTAAAAATCACGGGAAATGGCGTGCAATTTTCCGGAACTAATGGAACTTCAGGTTTAACGATTAATCCAACAAATGGGTCAATTACTGTTTCTGGTTCAAATTCAGGTATTATCTTGAGCAGTGTTGGATCAAAAATATCGCTCACCGGTAGCAACTCAGCGATAACTCTTTCAGATGGCACGGCAATCAGTAATTCTGCAAGCCTGCGCAGCTCAGTCTTGTATCAAGCGGGCAGTACCAATATTTACGAAAGCAGAGAGTCTAATGGAGTTGTTAGAATTGTAGGCAGTGGATTGGCTGTTGGAATCCATAACAAGACAACAGGTTCCAATTCAACAGCACTCGGTTTAGGTACCGTTGCAAATTCTTACAATAGCATCGCTATTGGCCAATATAACGTCGGCCTAGTTAATACAAATAACGGAACCAACTCGTGGATCACAAGCGATCCCATCCTCGAAATCGGAAATGGCACGAATGCTGTGACTCCAAGCAATGCAGTCACGATCTTCAAGAATGGTAATATTAGAACTATTGGTAAAATTGAATCTAAGGCCGGTATTCGAATCGCCCCCCAAGGAGATCTAAGCATGGGAATTTATACCAATGGGAGCAATCCTTCAACGATGATTCCATCCTCTGGATTGTTATATCCAAATGGTAAGTAGATCGGCAAAGGTGTATAATTTATCACTCTTTTATTGAATTAGATTTTCCCTAATAGACATGGGTAATTTTTTACAAAGAAGAAGTAAAAGAGTGAACAAGGGGCGTTTATTCCCTTTCTTTTGTGTGTATCTCTTCGCTTCTCTGATGCTTAGGTTTCTGAATGGTGAGGCGTCACCTATCACAAACCCTATTCCAAGTAACGCACCGACATCTTATCCATTATGGTGGTTCCAGCAGGGAGTGATAACACCTTCCAATCCGACGAATGCATCTCCTTCATGGCCTAAGACTATACAGCTAGTGACGATTTTAGCGCTATCAACCAGGGCCAGCTTAAAAATATTGCCACGGCGGCTAATTCTCACCTCCAATCGCAACTCCCGACGGCAATTCTAGTCCAGTCAAACGCCGTTGCTCTTCAGGCTCTCATCAGCAACTGGCAGACCATTACAAACGGATCTGCTGATAGCTTTGCGGTTGTGAACCAAGGCCAACTCAAAGAATTGGCCCGCCAGTTTTACACCGTGCTTGGCAGCAGCAGCTACACCGCTGGGCTAGGGCTTACGCCGAATTCTTGGACCAATGGTCCCTATCCCTGGAGCGCCAGTACGAATCCCGCCGATGACTACGCCGTGGCAAATATAGGTGAGGTTAAATATCTATTTAGTTTTAACCTGAGCGCTCCTACAAACAAAGTTCCCAATTGGTGGCTTCAATATTATCTCGGTACTACCAACTTTAGTGAGACAAACGTTACACCTGCTGGCAACGGGCTCACATTACTACAGGCCTACCAGGTTGGTGCCAATCCCATGGATTATTACAGTCGGGGAAAATCTCCGATCACTCCTACGCTGAGTATAGTAGCCGGGAACCATCAAACATCTCCAGCCGGAGTTTTCTTTTCATCACCATTGACTGTTCAGGTGAATGGAGTAGGTGCCCTATCTAATGCTCCAGTCACTTTTACCGTGAGTGCTGGGTCCGGATTATTAAGTACTACCAATTCAGGTTCACCAACTTTATCTTCCCGCATCTCGCTCCGGACATCCTCCAACGGTCTTGCTCAAGTTTATCTTTTGGATACCAATGCGGGCAACGACACAATCGCTGTGACTGCAGGCACAGCCGATCCACTCTCGTTTAGTGAAATCGTCCAACCGATTCCAGCCACCGTACCTACAAATGGCTTAAAGGGGTGGTTTAGTGCTGGGGTAGGAGTGGTGACCAATACGAGTGGAGTGGTGACAGGGTGGAGTGACCAGGCCGGGAACTTTAGTGTGACGCAGACGAACACGAATAATGCGCCGGTGATGGTGACCAATGGAGTGAACGGGTTGCCAGCGGTGAGGTTTAATGGGAGCCAGTATTTTGCGGATCCTAGCACACCGAATGTGCAGAACATCCGGGATTTGAATGGGGACATGACGGTGATCACGGTGGGGTGCACGACGAATAGTGGAGTACAGCAATATGCGGTGAGTGTCGGGGGTACCACTTGGGGATACGCGCAGCAATTTTACGGAAGATCGATGGGGTATCTCAATGGCAAGCAGGAGATGGACGGAGGGGTCGGTTATTATAGCTCTCCAGCCTACGGCACCAATGTGCCTGCGATTGCTGGGACGGTGACGGCGGAGGCCTTCACGTTGGATACGAACCTGACGAGCGTGCAATTTTACCGCAACGGATTACCCACGGTGAAGGGAAGCGTTTCTGGATTAACCAACATAATCGACGGGTTCTACTTGGGTACGTCTGCTGGAGGATCACCGTGGAGGGGAGACCTAGCGGAGGTGATGATCTACAATCACAAGCTCACGACCAACGAGTGGGCGCAGGTGAACCAGTACATTGGGGACAAGTACAAGGTGTACAACCAGTATGCGACTTGGCCCCTGTCCTACAGTGCTGCGGTCCAGACGGAAATCGCCAAGTACCAGCTCAACAAGCAGCAGGCGGATAACTACCAGGCGCAGTTGGCAACCAATGAAGCGCTTGCGAGCAACAACCCGTTGGTACCGACGAGCGGCTTAAAGGGGTGGTTTAGTGCTGGGGTAGGAGTGGTGACCAATACGAGTGGAGTGGTGACAGGGTGGAGTGATCAGGCCGGGAACTTTAGTGTGACACAGACGAACACGAATAATGCGCCGGTGATGGTGACCAATGGAGTGAACGGGTTGCCAGCGGTGAGGTTTAACGGGGGGAATGGGTTTAGCAATCCTAGTGCACCGAACGTGCAGAACATCCGGGATTTGAATGGGGACATGACGGTGATCACGGTGGGGTGCGCGACGAATAGTGGAGTACAGCAATATGCGGTGAGTGTCGGGGGTACCACTTGGGGATACGCGCAGCAATTTTACGGAAGATCGACGGAGAGCCGGAAATCAGGGGTGTGCTGGAGCAGGCGGGGATGATTTATCTCTCTCCGATCGTGCTCGGCGAATATCGTTTCGGAATCCTTGCCTCACTGCACCGCGTGGAGTACGAGCGGGAACTAGAAGGGATGGAAAGCGAAGTCCCCTGTGCTGCCACTGGATGAGGGTACGGCAACCCACTACGCCGAGATCCGTCAGGAACTGAAAACGGGAGGATTTCCCATCCCTTGGCATGATCTCTGGATTGCTGCCCAGTGCCGCCAACATGCCCTGCCCATCCTTTCACGCTATACACACTTCAATCGGGTCGAAGGTATCACTCGCATAGGGTGGTAGCGGTTTTTGGTTATTGTTTGCTAGCGAAAATGCCCAGTCAACTGATGGGTGTGGTTTTTAAATTTCGTGTCTCAGGGCTATTAGTCTTCAAGCTTTAGACCTGGGATGGCTGTTTTGTGAGAGCCATTCGGCATAGGCTGCTTCCGTGAGTTCCCCTGCGGCGAGGGCCAGTGTCTTAATAACGGCATCCGTTTCCGAGGCAACGAATTCCAACCCATTCAGTTCGAGAAAACCGGATCCCATCATGAAGCCGGTCCTTTTGTTTCCGTCCAGAAAGGGATGATTTTTGATGATCCCCGTTGCATAAGCGGCGGCTAGTTCGGGCAGGGAAGGGGATCCGTAGGCCTGCATCTGGAGGGGGCGTGCCAAGGCTGAGTCGAGCAGTCCCCCATCGCGCAGTCCGGCGCAACCCCCGTATTGGGATAGAAGCATGTCGTGAACCGCGAGGCAGACCTCGCGACTGATCCAGCGTGGCTCCATGGAGAGAACTACTTGGCCAGTTCCCGCAGGGCGTTGCGGTAGCGGCGGCTGAGGGACTCGAAGACCTCCATCGTCTCGGTGAACGTGGGGTCAGCGGCAGTGAGCCGGACTCCATCCTGGGCCTCGGTGAGCGTCAGGGTGTCACCCTCTTCCACATGGAGATGGGAGAGGGCCTCCTTGGGCAAGACGACTCCGAGGGAGTTCCCGATTTTCCGGACTTTAAGGGAGAGAGTCATGACTTCATGTTGTCACTATTGTTATTACGCGTCAAGCGGTGGAAAAGGAACGGGGGTGATTCCTTTTCTGGAACCACCCCCGTCAGTGTGACGGCTATAAGCCGGATTCTGTCAGGCCGGGTTACCCCGGCTTGGACGGCCATTTCTCTCAAGGATCCCAGGCGAACCTTGGATCCCAGCCCGTCTTGCGACGGGTGCGACGTTACCCGGGGTCCTGCTTCACCGATGGCGAAGCCTCGAAGCCGGCGGCCTCTTCCCCTGTTCTGTCTTGCACCGCATAGGGTTTTTCGTGCCCCCTTGGTTGCCCTCGGGGCGGTGGGCTCTTACCCCGCCTTTTCACCCTTACCCCAATCTTTCGACAGGGGCGGTCTGTTCTCTGTGACACTCTCCGTCGACCGGGACTTTCGCCCCAGCCTCCCGCGTGTTCTACACGGTATGCTGCCGTGTGGTGTCCGGACTTTCCTCCAGGATTGCTCCCAGCGGTCGTCCACCGTCACGTAGAAGCTTTACGCTTTCGCAGAATGGAAAGCAAGAGACAGAAAGACTCGCGCGGAGGCGCAGAGACGCGGGGGATTTTAAAAACTTAAAGCCAAACAAGTCAGTAACTCTGCGCCTCCGCGCCTCTGCGGGAAAAGATTAAGATTTCTTTCTGCCAAGCACTTCCTTGAGGAACGGCGCAGTCCTGCTGGTCTTGCTCTTGGCCACTTCCTCAGGGGTTCCTATCGCGACGATCTCTCCGCCACGCTGTCCTGCCTCTGGACCGACATCGATGATGTAGTCGGCTTCGGCCACAAGATCGAGATGATGCTCCACGACAATCACGGTATGCCCCTCATCAACAAGTCGGTGGAGGACTGTCTGGAGGAGTTCCACATCGGCAGCGTGGAGTCCGATCGTCGGCTCTTCCAGGATGTAGAGTGTGCCTCCACGTTTCGCCATACGAGGGCGATCGGTGGTGCTACCCCCGCGAGCCAGTTGCGTCACAAGCTTGATGCGCTGGGCCTCGCCACCGCTGAGTGTGGGGCTTGGCTGACCGAGTTTGAGGTAGCCGAGTCCCGTCTCGACAAGAAGTTGCAGCGGTTTGCGGATCTTGGGATGGGCTGCAAAGAACTCCGCGGCCTGCTCAACGGTCATGGAGAGCACATCGCCGATGGACTTGCCATCGTACTTCACCTCAAGGGTCTGGCGATTAAAGCGGGTGCCACCGCAATCCTCGCAGGGCATGTAGGAAGTCGGGAGGAAGTTCATCTCCAGCTTGATGACTCCCTGTCCCTCGCAGGAGTCACAGCGTCCGCCTTGGTTGTTAAAGGAGAAGCGGCTTCCCGTATAGCCGCGCATGCGGGCATCGGGTAATCCGGCGTAGAGAGTGCGGATGGCGTCGAAGATCTTCAGGTAGGTCGCCGGTGTGGACCGGGAGGTCTTGCCTATAGGCGACTGATCGACCTCGATCACCTGCGAGAGGTGTTGGACGCCATCGATCGATTTCCAATACTGCGGGCCGTTCTTCTTTCGACGGCCCGTGCGGACCAATGATTCCTCCACGGCTGGCAGGAGAACGCCGCGAAGGAGGGTGCTCTTGCCGGATCCACTAATGCCACTAATGGCCGTCAGGCGTTGAAGGGGGAAGTTTACGTCGACATTATGGAGGTTGTGGCGTTTGGCACCCTTGAGCTCTAGCCATGCAGTGAGATCCTTCATCGGGCGACGAGATCCGCGTAACGGGTGAACGGGGGGCTCTCGGAGGAATTTGCCAGTAACCGAGCGTTCGCTCGCCATCACCTCGTCCATGGTGCCGAAGGCAACGATTTCCCCTCCATGGCTGCCAGCCTTGGGCCCGAGATCGATGATCCGGTCAGCGCGGCGCATCGTCTCCTCGTCGTGCTCGACGATGATCAATGAATTCCCCTGTGAAGCGAGTTCACCCAGGGCATCGAGGAGTCGCGTGTTATCGCGTGGGTGGAGACCGATGGTCGGTTCATCGAGAACGTAGAGGACGCCGCGCAGATTCGATCCAAGCTGAGCTGCGAGACGGATGCGCTGCGATTCTCCTCCGCTGAGGGTCTTGGCCGAGCGGTGGAGTTGCAGGTAGTCGAGGCCGACACGTCCGAGGAACTCCAGTCGTTGACGAATCTCGGGCAGGATGTCGCGCGCCACGATTTCCTCGCGTCCCTTGAAGTTCCAATCCTTGGAGAGGGTCAGGGCGTCGTTGGCAGATCGGGCGGAGAAACTGGCGATGCTCTCGCCCTGGATCCTGACAGCACAGGCCACGGGATTGAGGCGGTCTCCGCCGCACACCGGACAGGGACGGGTCTCACCCTCCTCCCGGTTTTCAAACGACTTCTCGGCCGCGAGATCGGCCTCCAGTTGGGAATCAAAGTCCTGGGCCTTGGGAATCTCGCTCCAGACCTCGCCAAATCCGCGGCAATGCTCGCACCATCCATGAGGCGAGTTGAAGGAGAAGAGTCTGGGATCGAGTTCCTCGAAGGAGCGTCCGCAATCCGGGCAGTTCATCTCGGAGCTAAGGATCCGGAATTCCTCGGAAGAGGCTTTAGCGATTTTCTTGCTCACCTTCGGTTTGGCTGCCTTGGCAGTCTTGGTGGCTTTGGCGTTTTTCCCTTTGGATGATTTTTCAGCCTGAGGAACAGAAGGAGCAGGGCGCGCCTTGGCAGTGCCTTTACCGATCTCAAGAGCCTGTTTTGCCAGATCGAGGATTCCTTTCTTGGAGCCCTTCTCAATTGTGCCGATCAGGACATCGATGGTGTGCTCCTTGAAGCGCTCCAGCGCTTCGAACTCATCCACCGCGACGAGTTCTCCATCCACGAGAAGCATGGAATATCCATGGTCACCCGCCCAGCGTGCCACCTCGGTGTGGTATCCCTTGCGTCCACGGATCAGGTTGGCAAAGAGCTGGACGGAGGAATCCATCGCCATGGTCTCAAGCTCCGTGGCCACGGCAGTGAGTGAGCTCTTCTGGACCGCGACATTGCAGTCGGGGCAATGTTGCGTTCCCAGCTTGGAGTAGAGAAGTCGGAGGAACTGGTGGATCTCCGTGACCGTGGCGACAGTCGACTTGCCTCCACCACGGGTGATTCGCTGTTCGATCGCCACACTCGGTGGCAGTCCCTCGATCCGGTCGACATCGGGTTTCTCGAGTTGCTCGACAAACTGACGGGCGTACGGCGACATGCTGTCGAGGAATCGGCGTTGCCCTTCGGCGAAGAGGATATCGAAGGCAAGCGTCGACTTGCCGCTGCCACTGAGCCCCGTCACGACGATCATCTCATCGCGAGGGATATCGATGGAGACATTCTTGAGGTTGTGCTCGCGCGCCCCGTGGATCTGGATCGACTTCGAAAGCGGTTCCTGTTGCCGAACCAGTCCCTTCTCAAGACGGAGAGGAGGTCTGCCGGCTAGGACTTCGCGCAGATAGCGACCGGTATGGGATTCCTCGGTGGATGCCACCTCCTCGGGCGTTCCGCTAACCACGAGCTTGCCACCCTCGTCGCCGGCCTCCGGACCGATATCGATGACCCAGTCGGCGGTCTTGATGACATCCAGATTATGCTCAATGACAATGATGCTGTTTCCTTCCGAGACAAGGCGCTCGAAGGCTTTCAGCAGAATCGCGATATCGTCGATATGCAGGCCGGTGGTCGGCTCGTCAAAAATGAGAAGAGCGCCTCCGGGTTCATGACCCGCAAGGCGAGCGGCAAGCTTCAGTCGCTGGGATTCGCCCCCACTCAGGACATTAAGGGGTTGTCCGAGCTTCAGGTAGTCGAGGCCGACGTCGGCCAGGAGTTGCAGCGGGGCACAGATGGCCTCGGATTTCGATCCGCCCTTGAAGAAGGCAATCGCCTCCCGAGCCGTCATCTCCAGCACATCATGAATCGACTTGCCGCGGTGACGGATCGCCAGCACGCGCTCCTGATAGCGCTTTCCCTCACACTCCGGGCAGCGGAGGAAGAGGTCGCTCAGGAACTGCATTTCGACCTTCTCAAATCCCAGGCCCGAGCACCTGTCACAGCGTCCTTGTCCCGAGTTGAAGGAGAATGCGGAGGGGCTCATCCCCGCCTCGATCGCCTCATCCTCCATGCCGAAGAGTTCACGGATCGAATCGAAGACTCCGAGATAGACGGCCGGGGTGGAGCGGGGTGTGCGGGAGAGGGGCGACTGATCAACCATCACCACGTCGGAAAGTTCATCGCCCCCCTTGATCGAGCGGCAGCGCCCGGCAGCCTCGCCCTCTTCGGCGGCTGCCGAGGTGAGATTGCGGTAGAGGACATCGCGGACCAGCGAGCTTTTTCCCGAGCCGGAGACACCCGAGACACAGCAGAAGATTCCCAGCGGGAACTTCACATCAAGTTTATCGATGTTGTGGTGGCGGATCCCTTTGATCTCGATCCACTGCTTCGGTTTCTTACGCTTCTTCGGAACGCCGATGACTTTGTCCCCGCGCAAGTAAGCGGCCGTGAGCGATGCCTTGGAGGAGGCAAGTTCGGAGAGAGGGCCGGAGAACATCAGGGCGCCCCCCTCCTGTCCACGTCCGGGACCGAGGTCGACGATATGATCCGCCGAGCGAATGACGGCCTCTTCATGCTCCACCACAAGAAGAGTGTTCCCCTTGTCCCGGAGGGCCCGCATGATCTCGAGGAGCTTGCCGACATCACGCGGATGCAGGCCGACACTCGGTTCGTCCATGACGAAGAGCGTGTTGACGAGAGAGGCGCCGAGGCAGGTGGTCAGGTTCACTCGCTCAATCTCACCGCCCGAGAGTGTCTTCGTGGCGCGGTCGAGCGTGAGGTATCCCAAGCCCACCGACTCCAGATAGCCGAGTCTTGAAACGATCTGATCCAGGAGCATGGTTGCTGCGGCATCGCCCGTGGGAATCGGAAGCTCCCTGAGTAGAGGAGAGAGCTTGGAGACCGGGGTGGCGGCGATCTCGGGCAGGGTCATCGGCTTCCCTGGCAGGGGGAGTCGGAAGTTCAGGGTCTCTGGCTGGAAGCGTCCTCCATTGCAGGTCGTGCAGGGCTTGTAGGCACGATAGCGGCTGAGGAAGACGCGGATATGCATCTTGTAGGTCCGCTTCTCCATCCATTTGAAGAACCCATCGATTCCGTACCACTGGTTGTTCTGCCAGAGCTCCTCGCTGGTAAGATCGGCTCCTTTCTCCCCAGCGATCACGAAACGCTGATCGGACTCGGGCAGTTCCTCGAAGGGAAGATGCACATCGATGTCAGCGGTGGCACAGGCCCGCAGCAGGTCACGCTGGCACTCGCGGGACTGACCGCTCTGGAACGGTTTCACCACGCCGCCGGCGATGCTCATTGATCGATCCGGCATGACCCGGTCGTAATCGATGCCGATCACGCGGCCGAATCCCCGACAGTCGGGGCAGGCGCCGAGAGGATTATTGAAACTGAAGAGACCTGCAACCGGAGGCCGTATATCGAGATCGCAATGGGCGCAGTGCCAACCCGATGAGTGGGGGAACTTCTCGCCGGTATCCGGATCAATCAGGGTGACCCGATCCTTGCCCAGGCGCAGGGCGGTCTCGATCGCCTCGGTGAGGCGTCCACGCTCCTCCTTGGTGATCGCGAGTCGATCCTGGATCACCTGCACAATGGCTGGAAGGCGTGTGAGCGAGGTCGGTTCATCCGTGCGGTGGATGGTTCCATCGATCCAGATGCGGAGATAACCCTGCTCCTGGAGGAAAGTGAAGAAGTCTGCAGGTGTTCGGGGGAGGGGAGCGGTCTCTTCCTCCGAGGTCTCCGAGCGCGTGGTGACGGGGAAGGTGATCAGCATTCGTCTTCCCGACAAGGAGCTCAGGAGGGAGGTGGTGACCGACTCGGGTGACTCTGGAGTCACCGCGCGTCCACATCCGGGGCATGAAGCCGTGGCGGCACGCGCCATCAGCAGCTTCATGTAGTCGTTGATCTCGGTGATCGTGCCGACCGTCGAGCGGGTGGTCTTGACGCTGTTGCTCTGCTCGATGGCGATCGCGGGCGGGATCCCCTCGATGGAGATGGCGCGTGGCTTGTCCATGCGGTCGAGAAACTGCCGCGTGTAGGGACTAAAGGTCTCGACATAGCGCCGCTGTCCCTCCGCATAGATGGTGTCGAAGGCGAGACTCGACTTACCCGACCCGCTTGGGCCCGTAACGACAATGAGCGACCCTGTGGGAAGGTCGAGGTCGATGCCCTTGAGATTGTTCTGCGTGACGCCCTTGAGGCGGATCCTTGGAGATTCAGACACCGGCAGAAATCTGGTGGGGGGAGGGGAACAGGGATGGCTCAGGCCATGCCTAGGGGAAGGGGATTAAGCCGAGGCGTTCCCCTTCTGATCGGGCTGGTTCTTGAGCTCTTCCGTGCGAAGCAAAACGCGCTGACGCATGATTTTTCCCGACTTGAACTTCACGGTTGCGCGCGACGGGATCGGCACATCGACATCGGGCTGGTTCGGATTACGTCCAACACGGGAACGGGTGAGTCGCACCTCGAACACGCCGAAATTCCTCAACTCGACACCATCACCTTTGGCCAATGCATCCGTGATATGGTCGAGAGTCTTCTGGATGACATTGAAGACATCGCTCTGAATGAGACCTGTTTCGTTGCTGATGGCAATGACGAGATCGCGTTTGGTGAGGTTGGCCATGATAAGAAAGGAAAAAAGGCGTCGGTTGGAGTGAAGTTTTCTCTATCGGGGGCCAGAGAAGAATAAAATGTCCTACAGAGAAAATTCTCTAATGGCAAGAAGTAAAACCAAAAGGTAAGAGCCCTCTCTAGCCGATTAACACCTACCTGATCTGAGTACCGCCGAACGCCACCAAGCCAGTAACTCGGCATGGCAGGCATTCCACTCGGAGACGGGTTCTGCAATGCGCGCCGTCCAGTTGGCGGAACCCACGGCCCCCGGCACGTTGAAGCGCTGGCTTGTTCCGAAGAGGTCCGTGATCATGGGGATCGCAATCCAAGAATTGCAGGAAAGGAGGCCTTCCAGTAGCACCTCATGAACCCTTCCGGCAAATGGGGTATTCGCATCAATCTCGGGATGACCCGAGAAGCGAAGAAGTTCCCCGAGAATCTTGCGGCAGCCAGCCTCCTCCTCCCCGCCATGGGTGACACCGGTCTGCCATTCCTCCCATTGGGTGATGACTGGCGCGTGGTCGTGGGTGGCGTAGGTGGCGACAGAGATGCGGTCGTAGCTCTCCCCACTCTTCATGGTGCCGTCGGGATTTCGTTCCCACATCGGGATCTTGAATCCGGGGAGACCCATCCGTGCCATGACCGGGCGGACATACGGCGCCACCTCCCCGAGATCTTCGGCGATCAGACGATGATCACCGAGTTCCTCGTTCAGGATGCCCAGCAGCACCTCTCCGTGGCGTTCGTTGTGATCGCGGTTCTCAGGGGTGCTGTCATCGCAGTCGATGAATCCCGGCAGCGGTCCACCCGTCTTGGCGCGTGCCTCCTCTTCGGAGATGCCGGCGAATTCCGCATTGCGCTGCGGTGCCCACGGGAAGCTGTAGATGCGGAAGAAGCCGAGTGCATGGTCGACACGCAGCAGATGAAACACCGACCGGAGGAGTCGCAGGCGTCGGCGCCACCAGAGGAAGTTATGACGGGCCATCACTTCCCAGCGGTACAGGGGGAAGCCCCAGTTCTGTCCCCACTGTTCGGTGAAGGGATCACTCTTGAAGACATGCTCCGGGGGAGCACCGCAGGAGCGCGTCGGGTCGAATTCCTCCGGCGAGGCAAAGACATCGGCTCCTCCCGCCGCCACGCCGACCGGTACATCGCCGATCAGGGCGACCCCCATGGTCTCGGCGAGATCGGCGACCGTGGCCCACTGGGAGAAGGCAATCCACTGCACAAAGGCAAAGAAGAGACGCCGCTCCTCCACGTCCGCATGCTCCTGCTCGGAAAGTGAGGCAAGCCAGATACGGGCCGACTTCGCATTCCGCTGGGTCAAGGGCCAGCTCGAGGTATCCTCCACGTAGTGATTGATCTCCAGAAGCACGCGGTAGAGCGTGTAATCGGGAAGCCATGCGGAATGCTGGTCCAGGAAACGAGCGAAGATCTTTGAGCGTCCGCTCCGTCCGTCGCCTTTGCGGAAGCGCCTCCAGGCGGCCTCGAGAAGTTCCCTCTTGAGTGCCTTGACACCTGTGTAATCCACAGAGCCGGAACGAAGCGTTGTCAGGTCATGGCGTTCCGTGATCTGGCGGTAGTCTCCCGGCGTCAGTTCCGGAAGCCTCGAGGGATGGGTCGTGATCGTTAAGGGATCGAGTGCAAAGGCGCTCAGGACATTGTAGGGGCTGTTGTCGCCGCCGGTTTCATTGACCGGCAGGATCTGCACGGCGCGGAAATTATTCCCAGCGGCCCACTCGATCACTTCGATGAGGGCCTCCGTATCCCCGACGCCTAGATCATGCCTTCCTCGCAAGGCGAAGAGGGGAACCAGAAGTCCCGCGATTTTTTTCTCAGGATCGAGCATCATGGTTATTATTACACCCTGAGACTAGGAGGGCCTCCTTGCAAGATTTCAGAAGCAAGAAGCCAAAAACACGAGGCGGTGTGAATCATTCCCGCTTGGCTCGGAAAGAGGAACCGGTGATGATGAAATCCATGAAGGTCACCTACTACGGCCACTCCTGCTTTTCCGTTGAATTCTCTGGCAAGACGCTCCTTTTCGATCCCTTTATCACGCCAAACCCACTGGCCGCTTCGATCGACTACGCGAATCTCCGCCCTGATTATATCCTGATCACCCACGGCCATTTCGACCATGTAGCAGATGTCGAGGCGATCGCACGTCTGAGTGATGCGACACTCATCGGCAACTACGAGGTTCTTCAATGGTTTGGCGGCAAGGGAATCGAAAAGATCCACCCGATGAACTCCGGCGGTTCTTGGAATTTCGACTTCGGTCGCGTCACCTTCACGCCGGCGTTTCATTCCAGCAGCATGCCGGATGGGACTTATGGTGGGCAGGCAGGGGGATTCCGTGTGGAGACTCCGGAGGGAGCCTTCTACTACAGCGGTGACACCGCGCTTACACGGGATATCGAGCAGATCAGCCAATCAGTCCCATTGAAGTTTGCCCTCCTCTGCATTGGAGATAACTTCACCATGGGGGTGAAGGATGCCGTGACCGCCGCAGGGTGGCTCGGATGCACGGAAATCATCGGGGTGCATTACGATACCTTTCCTCTGATTGCCATCGATCATGCGACCGCGAAGGACGCCTTTGAGAAGGCGGGAAAGAACCTTTATCTCATGGAGATCGGCTCAGTGAGGGAGTTTTAAGGTAGCGTTGGAGGAGCGGTTAGAATGGGGAAGCGTTAAAAACTCTTAGAAAGAGTTTTCGGCGACATTTTTCGGCGACACCTCAGACTTTCGGTTTCACGCTTTTAACCCATATTTGTAAAAACCGATTGACTTCAATTGGGTGTGTGGTTTGCTTTGATCAAGTTTCGGTCTTTTTGGATCTCTCCCCACACGGTTGCCGGTGAGTTGAAGTAACCCCGGTTGTTTGGTTTTAGAGATCCGTACCAACCCAATTGCATTTCAGCAGATTATTCATTCCAACACGGAATAGGTCATCGGTCCGACGGAAAGCCGTAGTTTCAGAAAACGGCGCTCCAGATCGTCACAGGTCACCCGCTCCCGGACAGGAGTGATGCCCAGCTTTTCCCATACCCAATCATCGAGAGCCTTCAGCCTTTCGCCCTATCACCCATTCCCAATTTCCTAACAGCCTCTAGCCCAAACACCTTTTCACCATGAGCGACGATCAACAGCCCCAGCCTCCAGCCCCTTCTCCTTTACCATCCGCCGATCAGGCGCCTGCACAGCAGCCTTCGTCCGACGCACCCGCCAGCCAAGCCGGCGGTTCCGAGGGAGGTCAGCAGGCTGGACAGCAAGGAGGAGGCCGCAGATACGGAAATCGTCGGGGTGGAGGTGGTGGCGCTGGTGGGGGAGGCCGCAATCCCCGTGGGCGCCGTCCCTTCCGCAACAATCGTCAGGACAACCGTGGCGACCGCGGCCCGAATGATCAGGGTGGCCAGGGAGAACATGGCCCGGGTCCCGATGAATTTGCCGAGCCGCTTCCCGGATCTCCCGGTGCCATGCCCCAGGATGGACCTCCGCCCGAGCCGACCTACGCCGAGGGGATTGTTGAAGTCTCCGGCAAGGGGTTTGGTTTCCTCCGAGAGGCGAAGCGCGCCTACTCCGCCACTCAGAACGACATCTTCATCACCCCCGAGGTGATCCGTGAGCACAACCTGCGCGACGGCGTCCTCATCAAGGGCGAGACACGTCGTGGCCCCCGTGGCATCCAGCTCTTCCGTGCCACCGAGATCGAGGGTGCGGATCCGGCCAAGTTCGTGAACATCCCCCTCTTCGAGGAACTCACCACGATCAGCCCGAACAAGCGCATCAAGCTCGAGACCACACCCGAGCGCTTCACCACCCGCGTGATCGACCTCATGACTCCCGTGGGCAAGGGCCAGCGCGGACTCATCGTGGCTCCGCCCCGCACCGGCAAGACCACACTTCTCCAGCACATCGCCGACGCCGTGGTGAAGAACCACCCTGAGATGAAGCTCATCATCCTTCTGGTCGATGAGCGTCCCGAGGAGGTCACCGAGATTCGCCGTACCGTTCCTCAGGCCGAACTCTACGCCAGTTCCAACGACAGCGATCTCCGCAGCCACACCCGTATCGCCCAGATTGCCATCGACCGCGCCAAGCGTCTTGTCGAGCAGGGTAAGGACGTCTTCGTCCTCATGGACTCTCTCACCCGTATCGGCCGTGCGTTCAACAACGCCCAGGGCGGAGGCGGCCGCACCATGAGCGGCGGTATGGATGCCCGCGCCATGGAAATCCCCCGCAAGCTCTTCGCCGCCGCCCGCAACACCGAGGAGGCCGGCTCACTTACCATCATGGCGACCGCCCTGATCGAGACCAATAGCCGCATGGACGACCTCATCTTCCAGGAGTTCAAAGGGACCGGCAACATGGAGCTCGTTCTCGATCGCAAGATCAGCGACCAGCGCATCTATCCCGCCGTTGACATCTTCCTTTCCGGAACACGTCGCGAAGAGCTCCTGCTCAATCCCGAGGAGATGCATAAGATCAACATCATCCGCCGCGGACTCGCCGGTCACAAACCGATCGAGGCCATCGAGCGTCTCCTCTTCTTCATTCGTCGCTATCCCACAAATACTGAACTCCTCAAAAATATCCCCGGCTAGACGGCTAGACGGGGACTTTCGGCGCTGGGCTACACTCAGATCTCTCGGGCCATTCCCATTTAGCAGCGCTTTGACCTTCGGTCCTTGTTCTGCCTCCGAAATACCTGTGGTCCGGGCACAAAAAACGGCCGGATTGCACCGGCCGCTTTTGAGAGTGATGAGTAAAAAGAATTAGTCCTTCTTGGGCTTGATCGGGGTCGATGCGGGTGCCGCATTGGTACCGCGAGCCGCCTGCTGGGCCTGAATCTGTTGAGCCAGATTCTGAACTGCATTCTGGAGATCGGTGAGAGGGACCCATCCAATCAGATTACCCTGCTGGCCGGTGGCCTTGTCGGCAAACGAGGCAGCATTGAGGAGTCGAGCTTCGCCGGTCTTGGTATTCCACTGAACCACGGAGTCAACATCCTTGTTGGCGATCGTGATCTTTGTCGCGATGCACTGGAAGGTGCCTCCGTTGTTGGTGGCTGTGTCCGCTATGGCTGCGGAGAGCGAGAGAGTGAGTGCCGAAGCGGCAATGAGGGGTGTGGTGAGGAATTTCATGAAGCACGCAAAATAGTGCGAATGTTCGGTTAATCAACAAAAAAAGCCCATTACTGAGCTCCTAACTCCTAACAATCGCCCCCTCATTTATCTTTTTTACGTTGACCATTTTCTCTTTTGGTGGGAAAAAGTGGGGCGTAGTGGCGAAAAGTGGTCTATATTCCCATTATGCCGCAAATGTCCAAACCTACCTCCAATACGATCAGCTACGCCGGGACCTTCGAGCGGTCCATGGATGCGAAGAATCGTGTCACGATCCCGGCGGCGTGGTTGGAAGGGGGACCGGATGATTTTCATGCCATACCCGGACCCTCGGGTGATTGCCTCATCGTGATGCCTCCGGCGGAATTCGATTCGATCGAGGGGCGCATCGAGCAGAGTGGTGCTCCAGCACCCGAACGGCGTAAGGCAATCCGTCAATTTTACGGTCAAGCGCGTGCTGTTTCGGCTGACAGCAATGGTCGTATCCTCCTTCCCGAGGAGCAGTGTGATGCCGTCAAGCTCAAGGGAGAGGTGGTCCTTGTGGGAGGACGCAGTCGTTTTGAAATCTGGAACGCCAAGCGTTGGGCCGAGGTCAGCACCGCGGAATCCGCTTCCTACCGTCAGGTGGCCGAATTGATCGGTCTCTGAGCCGCATGAAACGATGACCCGCCTTCAACACAAACTCCGACGCAATAGATTCCTCAAGGCGCATCACGACCTCTCGACCACTACATTCCCCCCTTTCATTTCCTCCCCTTTTTTTATGAGCACCTCTTTCCGCCACGAACCAGTTCTGGCCAAGGAGGTCGTCGAATTCCTGCGCCCCGCTTCCGGCCGTACCATCATTGATGGGACCCTGGGGGGGGGAGGCCACAGTGGCTTGCTGCTGAAGGGCGGGGCGCGGGTAATCGGTTTTGATCGCGACCCCGAGGCACTGGCTCACACACGGGAGTTCCTCTCATCGCATGGCGATCGTTTTTCAGCCCTGGAGGGAAACTTTTCTGGCGCTGTGGAAGCATTGACGGCTCTAGGAATCCGTCAGGTGGACGGTGTCTTGCTTGATCTCGGAGTCTCTTCCCACCAACTCGACACGCCGGAGCGTGGTTTTTCCTTCCAGCGTGAAGGACCTCTCGACATGCGTATGGGCAAGAGTGGCCCTACGGCTGCCGATCTGGTGAACACACTGCCCGCCTCGGAACTGGCTCGCATTTTTCGCGAGTATGGAGACGAACCGCGCGCCATCCAGTTTGCAGCGCGGATTGTCAGGGCGCGTGAGAAAAAGCCGATCGAAACCACGGCGGAGCTTGCCGAACTGATTGCCTCCGGACGCACGGGACCGCGCCATCCTGCAACCCGGGTCTTTCAGGCGCTTCGCATTGCCGTGAATGACGAGATTGGGTCGCTAGAGCGCGCCTTGCCTGCGTTCACTTCGATTCTGGCTCCAGGAGGACGTCTGGCTGTCATCACTTTCCACTCGCTGGAGGATCGGATCGTGAAACATTTCTTCCGTCGGCATGCGATGAGTGAGATCGATGATCCGACGTGGCCTGCACCACGACCAAACCCCGAGTATCTCTTCGAGGCGCTCACTCCGCGTTCCGTGACGGCTTCGCCTGACGAGCTTTCCTCCAATCCCCGCTCACGCAGCGCTAGGTTGAGGGTTGTCGAACGACGCGGATCAACCTCAATCCTGAACCAGGGAGATCGACCATGAGCTTGAACCGTCGCCGCACCACGAACACGATCGAGGTGAACTTCCTTGCCGGGTGGCTTGTGATTGTCTTCCTCATCGGTCTCTGCGGTCTTTTCTTCGTTTATCTGAAGAATCAGCAGCATGCTGTTGGTAATCAGTCCCGACAGATCGAGGCGTCCATTCAGGAAGAGGAAGTTAGAGACGAGGCCTTGAAAGCAAAGATCACCTCTATGACCTCGCGTGGAGCCTTGCAGCGGAGACTGGACGAGGGATACCTGACGCTCGAAGCGATTCGCGATACTGCAATCGCGAGGGTAACACCTCCTTCTCCAGCGGAAGTTGATGGGGTGATGCGTACGGCCTCGCGCGATCCGGAAAACCGGTTCGGTCCCGGGGTTCCCCAACGCGCTGTCAACAGGTGAACAGTATTCTTGGGCGCATCGGGATTTTCTGCGCCTTGCTGCTACGTTATTTAAAGGCTACCTTAGGACGTATTGGCATGGTCTGCGCACTGCTTGTCCTTGTCTTTACCTGCTTTGCTTGGCGGTTGATTTATTTGCAGGTTCTTCGGCACGATTACTTTACAGAAATAGCTGAGGAGAAGCATTCGATCCGTCTGACAATTCCTGCCCGACGCGGGCGTATCCTTGACCGGCACGGGGAAGAACTTGCCGTAAATATTCCCGTGCAGATGGTCTATGCCGACGGATCACATATTCATGATCCGGCAGCGGTTGCAGCGGTGGCGGCTCCCTTTCTGGAAATGCCTCTCCAGGAATTGAAGGAGAAACTCACAACCAAGAGCAAGTATGTGATCATTCGCAAAGGGGTCTCCGAGGAGAAGGCTCAGGACATGATCAGAGCCCTTGATAAAGCCAATCTCCACGGCCTCTATCTCCAGGAGGGATCGGTGAGGAGTTATCCTAACGGAGAAATGCTCTGCGATGTGTTGGGGTATGTCGATTACACCGGGCATGGAGCCGATGGAATCGAGAAGACTTACGATACGGAACTGAGGGGGCAGGAAGGTTTTCGTTGGATCGAACATGATCGGAAAGGGAGAGAAATCGTCGTCTATCGAGGGCAGGAACAACTTCCAGAAAATGGCTCGGATATCCGTCTTTCTATCGACATGGGGTTGCAGGCGATTGCCGAACGTGAAGTGGATGAAGCCTACAAGACGAATCATCCGGCGTCGGCGACAGCTATTCTTGCGGACCCCAACACCGGAGAGATCCTGGCTCTGGCGAGCCGCCCAAACTACGACCCTAACAAATTCAATAAGGCGAAGCCTGATGAGATGCGTAACCGGGCCATTTCCGACATCTATGAGCCTGGATCGGTTTTCAAGATCGTTGTCACTTCGGCTGCTTACAACGAGGGGATTGTCGACGACGAGACACGGATCTTTTGCGAGAACGGACACTTTTCCTACGGAGGAAAGACCATTAAGGATCACCACGGTAGCGGAGACCTGAGTATTCCGGAAATTCTGATGAAATCGTCCAACATCGGCGCTGCCAAGATCTCGTTACTGATGAAGGATCAGATGTTCTACGACTATGTCAGGAAATTCGGATTTGGTACCCGTACGGGAATTCCTCTGCCGGGTGAGATTCCAGGGCAGGTGATCCCTCCACATCGTTGGGACAAGTTAACAAAAACGCGTGTGGCATTCGGTCAATCAATTAGCGTGACGCCGATTCAGATGGTCATGGCGATGTCGGCAATCGCGAACGGCGGCAAGCTTCTGAAACCGAAACTTGTCCTAAGCAAGGGAGAGGGGAGTGCTGTACTTCCTGATGCTCCCGTTGCTCAAGTGGTGAAGCCCGAGAGCGCCAACTACATTGCCAATGCACTGGAGAGGGTCGTGAGTAATCAGGGTACGGCACCGCTGGCCCGCATCGAAGGGTATCGGGTTGCTGGGAAGACGGGTACTGCGCAGAAAATCAGTCCCCATGGCGGATATCTTGAGGGACGCTACATTGTGTCGTTTGCTGGATTCTTTCCTGTCAATAAACCGAAAGTCATGGGGATTGTTATCGTGGATGATGCGAAGTTGGGAGAGAGCGCCAACTATGGTGGTTCGGTTGCTGGACCCGTCTTTTCCACGATTGGATCCAAGGCCGCACGCTATCTCGACATGGATCCCGAACCTGATGCCTTCTTGGTGAAGGAGAAGCAGGGGGCGAGTAGAACGGCGGTCAGTGCCCGGTGAGCAATGTTACCATGAAACTAGAAAGTCTTCTTCAATCGACCCAGGTGATCTCCGTGATGGGAGGTGTCGATGTGATAGTCACGGGACTGAGTTGTGACTCCCGAACCGTCCGCGAAGGAGATCTCTTTGTAGCGATTCCCGGATCCAAGGAGAATGGAATCCACTTTGTCAGGGAGGCCATCGAAAAAGGGGCCGTAGCGATCGTGACAGCTGAGGATCTCTCCAAGAGTCAGATTCCCGAGGTTCCTTTGGCAAGAGTTCTCAATGCACGTGTCGCGATGGCAGCGATGGCTTCAGCCTTCTATGGGAACCCCTCGGCCTTGCTTGCCGTAGCGGGTGTGACAGGCACGAATGGAAAGACAACCACGGCCTGGATTATCAGGCATCTTTGCGATGCAGTCGGACGGCCTTGCGGCCTTGTCGGAACAATCGAGTATATTCTTCCTGGCATTGTCGAGCCTGCGTCCAGGACCACACCCGAGTCGATCGATCTTGGGCGAATGCTTGCCGACATGCGGGATGGCGGATTCCGGGCTGCTGCCCTTGAAGTCTCGAGCCATGCGTTGATGCAGCATCGAGTTGGCGGGGTGGAGTTCGATGCGGCCGTCTTTACCAATCTGACTCAGGACCATCTTGATTATCATGGCTCCATGGAGGAGTACTTCGAGGCCAAGAGTCTCCTCTTTACGGGGCTCTCCAAACAGACCGCAAAGAAAGGGCGTGCGATCATCAACTCCGACGACCGATATGGCCATCGTCTTCTCGACCGTGTTCAGGGAGTGCCGATCATCACCTATGGGCAGGGAAGCAATTGTCATTTCCGTGCCAGTAACATTGCCTACAACGCAACAGGAACGATTTTCCGATTGGATGCGAAGGGTAGAAGTTATCTTGTCCGGACGCCGTTGATCGGACTGTTCAATGTTTACAACACCGTGGCCGCCCTGGCCGCTACCTCGGCGATGGGACTGGAACTTCGCAGGGCGATCGCGGGTGCCGCGACGATCCCCCAGGTTCCGGGACGTCTGGAGCGTGTTCCTGGAAAAAAGAATTTCCAGGCATTTGTTGACTATGCCCACACGCCCGATGCTCTGGTGAATGTCCTTAAAACGCTTCGCCAGTTGAACCCTTCCAGGATCATTACGGTTTTTGGCTGTGGTGGTGACCGCGACCGCGCAAAGCGTCCCCTGATGGCAGCCGCCGCGGAGCAATATTCCGATCGCGTGATTTTGACTTCTGATAATCCTCGTGGAGAGGATCCGTTGGAAATCATGAACGAGGCAGGAAAGGGATTCCGTGTCCAGGGGCATGAAAGCTATGTCGATCGCGAGAGTGCAATCCGCCGGGCTGTGGAGACTGCGGCACCTGGTGATGTGGTGCTCGTTGCGGGGAAGGGTCACGAAAATTATCAGGAGACGGCGACCGGACGTCATCCTTTCGATGATGTGAGGGTCACAGCTCGCGCAATGGCGGGAAAAGACTTTGATGATCGGGGGGAAAGTAGACGATGAATCCACGTTCCCTCTCTTCCGTTGCCGAGATGTGCGCCGCCGCGCTCCTTGCCGGAAACCCCGAAAATCTTGTCCTTCGTATCGCGAAGGATACCCGCTCGATCGAGCCCGGTGATCTCTATGTTGCCCTGAGGGGAGAACACTTCAACGGGAATCACTTCATTGCTGAAGCAGCTGCCAAAGGAGCCGTTGCGGCACTTTGTGACGGCGATCCCCCTGTGGGTCTTCCCCAGGAGTTCGGTATCCTGAGCACACCCGACTCCCTCACCGCTCTCACGCTTCTAGCCTCCGCTTGGCGTTCCCAGCTCTCACTCCGCTCCGTTGTCGTCACGGGTAGTAGTGGAAAAACCTCCGTCAAAGATTTTACAACCGCTGTCTTGCGGACGACGCTTCGCACGACTGCGACCCAGGGAAATCTGAATAACGAGATCGGTCTCCCCCTTTCGGTGCTGAGCGCCAATTTGGAGGATGAGGCAGCCGTTTGGGAGATCGGGATGAATCACCGTGGTGAGATCGCACCCCTTGCCGGTCTCGCAAGGCCTGAGATCGGAATCATCACGGGTATCGGAACCGCCCACATCGAGCATCTGGGAAGTCGGGAGGAGATCGCGGCAGAGAAGGGGGACCTGCTGGAAAAACTTCCCTCCGGAGGATGTGCGATCATTCCCGCAGAGGATGATTTTTCCGGGGAACTCCGCACCAGGACCTCGGCGAGGATCGTTGAGGTCGGTTTCGATCGCGGAGATCTCCGGGCCACGGGAATTCAATATGGCTTAGACGAGACGAGCTTCTTGATCGAGGGAGAGTATGGTCGGGCCGAAGCGCTGCTTCCTGTGCCGGGACGGCACATGGTTGGCAATGCCCTGATGGCCATTGCTGCTGGATTGCAGTGCGGAATCACGCTTGAGATGTGCGTTTCAGGACTCGCAGAGGTGACCTTGAATTCAGGACGATTGGCCAGGGTGGTTCGGCGTGGCGTGACTTTTCTGGACGACACATACAATGCGAACCCCGATTCGATGATCGCGGCACTCGAGACAATCGGCGGAATCTCTCTCCCGGGTAGGAAAATTGCGGTTCTTGGAAGGATGGGGGAGTTGGGGATTCACGCAGCAGCGGGCTACGAACGCGTGGGCAATAAGTCCGCATCAGTGCTCTCGACCCTCATCACCGTGGGTGACGAAGCCTCTGCGATGGCAGAGGCGGCATCGAGGGGCGGGCTTTCGGATGTGCGCACCGTTTCAGACAATACCGCTGCGGCCCGACTTCTCTCCTCCCTCGCCTCCGAAGGTGATCTGGTCCTGCTGAAAGCCAGCAGGAGTGCGCGCATGGAAGAGGTTCTTCAACACTTCAACTGAACGTCCAACTCGTCACACGATGCTTTATTACCTGTCACAGTTTGGATCTCTTCTGCAAGGGGTGCAGATCGGCAAAATACTGAATGTTTTCCAGTACATCTCCTTCCGCGCACTCTGTGCCGGGCTGACATCCTTCCTGATTTGCCTGATGTTTGGTGATGCGCTCATTCGGCGCTTGGTCGAACTCAAGCTAGGGCAACCAATCCGCAGTGCCGAAGAGGTGCATCGTCTCAATGAACTTCATGGAGGGAAGCGTGGAACCCCGACGATGGGTGGTATCCTGCTGATTGCGGCCGTACTCCTCTCCACCCTACTCTGGGCACGACCGGACAATCCCTTCGTCTGGGTCTGCATCGTCACCGTGCTTGCGTTGGGAGCGATCGGTTTCTACGACGACTGGCTCAAGGTTACCAAAAAAAGTTCCGCGGGGATTAGCAGCCGACTGAAGTTCCTGCTTCAGTGCGTTCTCGCCGCCGGAATCACGGCATTCTTTCTCCTCTCTCCCTCGCTGGCCAAACAGGCGCAGCAACTCTACATCCCGTTCATGAAGGGACCGGTGTTAAGCCTTGGCATCTTCTGGACCTATATTTTCTATCTCCTGATTATCGTCGGGTCCTCCAATGCGGTGAATCTGACGGATGGACTGGATGGACTGGCTTCAGGATGCACGGTGATGGCCGGCATCTGCTTCGGCGTCTTCACCTACCTCGCCGGAAACAGCAAGGCGGCCCTTTACCTTCAGATTCCATATTACGGCTTTTCCGGCGAACTGGCTGTCGTGAGTCTTGCTCTGGCTGGCGCAGCACTAGGTTTCCTCTGGTGGAACTGCCATCCGGCAAAGGTGTTCATGGGGGACACGGGCTCCCTGGCAATTGGTGGCCTGCTTGGTGTTCTTGCGATCTGCTGCAAGCAGGAGCTGATGCTTGCCATCGTCGGGGGAGTGTTTGTCGCGGAGGCACTCTCGGTGATCCTTCAGGTGGCCAGCTTTAAGCTTACTGGAATACGCATCTTCAAGATGTCTCCACTTCATCATCATTTTGAGCTTTCCGGATGGAAGGAAAACACCGTCACCGTGCGCTTCTGGATCATGGCCATTGTATTCGGGCTTCTTGGCATCGCCACCCTAAAACTTCGCTGACCCATCTCTATGACCGCCGCCTCAAATCCTTACAATGGCAAGAAGGCCGTCGTCCTTGGTCTGGGGCGCAGCGGTCTCGCAGCTGCCCGCCTGCTCAAGCGATCAGGTGCCGAGGTGACGGCCTGTGACAATGGGGAGTCGCCGATCCTGATGGAGCGTGCCGAGCTCTTGCGGAAGGAAGGAATCACGGTACTCACCGGGGTGGATGCGGCGCGTGATTCCATCGTCCATGACATCGCTATTTTGAGTCCTGGGATCGAGGAGACGGCGCCGATTGTCGTGAATGTTTTGAGCAAGGGAACCCCTCTGGTCGGCGAACTCGAGTTGGCTTTCACTCTGTGTCCTTATCCGGTCGTTGCGATCACGGGAACCAACGGGAAAACCACTACTACGGAACTCACCACCCTCATGCTACGAGGGGGGGGGCTCCGGGCTGCTTCCTGTGGAAATATCGGAACCCCCATGTCGGAACTCCTGGAGGGGGGATTGACCTGGGACGTCCTTGTTGCCGAGGTCAGCTCGTTTCAGCTTGAGACGATCAGGACATTCCATCCGAAGGTCTCCGTATGGCTCAATCTGAGTCCCAATCATCTCGACCGCTATCCCTCGATGCACGAATACCGCGAGGCGAAGCTCAGGATCTTTGAAAACCAGAGCTTGGACGACTGGGCCGTGATTCCTCGGGACACCAAGGATCTGGACCTTTCCAAGATCAAGGCCCGTAAACTGAGCTTCAGCGTCTCGGATGAAACGGCCGACCTATCCCTGCACGACGGTCTTAAAATTCACTATAACGGGAAAGAGTTGCTGGATCTCTCCAAGACGCGACTCCGTGGGCCCCACAATACGGCCAATGTCATGGCTGCCTTTGCAACCGGCATCGCTCTCGGAGCGGATACGGAAAGAATGGCCGAGGCAATCCGTGAATACACTCCGCCTCAACACCGCTGCGAATTCATTGCTGAGCATGATGGTATGCGTTGGATCAATGACTCGAAGGCCACGACCCTTGACGCCATGGAGCAGGCGATTAGATCCGTTCAGGGAACGTTGATCCTGATCGCCGGAGGAAAGGACAAGGGTTTTGAATTCTCTTCCATCGCTCCCTTGGTTCGTGAACGCGTGAATCTTGCTGTTCTTATTGGTGAGATGCGTCATCGGATTGCAAGGGATTGGGCACCTGTTCGCTGTCTGGAGGCAGAGAGTCTGCAAGCAGCAGTACATCTTGCCCGAAAGGAAGCGAAATCCGGAACAACCATCCTTTTTTCCCCTGGGACGTCCTCTTTCGATATGTTCCGCGACTATGTGGAACGAGGGGAGACCTTCCGAAGGCTTGTGATGGAGGTCGTCGGAACGGGGGTTCCCCTCACTTCAGGAGCTGCACACAATCCCTAGTAAAAATAAACTTTTAGCTCATCAATAACCACAATACCTAGTAGTACTAACAACAGACTCTGACTCATGAATCCGATGAATCCCAAACGTACCCGTCGGCTGCGCGCGCGTGCTGCAACTATGAACTCCCACGAAGAGGAGTTTGATGATTATGGACCTGAACCAAACATGAAGCTGTCCCATGCTTTCATGGTGGTTTTACTTCTTCACGTGGTGGCTGTGGGTGGACTCTATGCCTTCAATTCCATGAAGGCTGGCAAGTCCTCCGCTGCCAAGACCGCCCGCTCGACCGAGCCCTCTGCTCCGCAACAGGATTTCTCCAACGGCCAAGGAGTGGGTAATGGGGGTGGAGCCGGAGCTTCCGGTCCAGGAGAGGAGCCGCCGAAACCTAGCAAGGCTCCGCTTGTCACCAAGGTGAGTGATGCTCCCAAGTCGGTCAAAGCTTCCAGCGAAAGTGTTGCCAAGCAGGCATCGGAAACCCGTCCCACAGCTTCCTCTGCTCCAACCTCACACAAAGGATTCCTTGCAAGTGCCCGGAGCATGATTGGTAAGACCATCGGGGCCTCCGGTCTTGGTGTTGCAGCCACGGCATCCGCCCAACAACCTACTGGATCAACACCGCAAGTAGCCACGGCGCCCGCAGCTTCAACTCCAAGCGCAACCGCAAACACCTACATGGTCAAGGCGGGAGACACCCTGACGAGAATTGCTTCCTCTCTGGGGGTGGCCATTCCGGAACTTGAAAAAGTGAATGGGATGACCGAAAAGTCGGTGATTCAGGTCGGCCAGATCCTCAAGGTTCCCGTCAAAGCGATCAGCCAAGCCGCATCCGATGTCTCTGCTCAAGCGGGCAATGTCGCGGCCAGTGTGCAGCAGGCGCCGGCAGCAGTTGCCGGTGCGGTAAGCTCTGCGGCGAATGCCGTTACTGGATCAGCCGGCGCTCCCGTTGCGCCAACCACAACCGAAGATCAGGGTGCGACCACCGAGTATACCGTCGTCAAGGGTGACAGCCCTTACAAGATCGCCAAAAAGTTCAAGATCACCCCCGATCAGCTGATCAAAGCCAATGGAATCACCGATCCCAAGAAAATCCAGATCGGCCAGAAGTTAAAGATTCCAATTTCCACTGCTTCGATCTCATCCAAGAAAGCGGCCCAGTAAAGATTCCGGTTTCCCGCGGCATCCCCTCCACAAATACTCTGAAATCCAGGAGCCGTGCAGCGCAGCAGCATCTACCTCCTCTTGATCTCCGTGGTGGGGTTGCTTGCCCTCGGGGTAGTGATGCTCTTCAGCACGAGTGCTTACGCCCAGGAGAGCCATGGTGATATCTACTATTTCGTCAAAAAGGATATTTTCTGGCTGATCATCGGCATGGGAGTCTGCGTTCTCGGCGCAATGACCGATTATCATCTCTGGCAGCGCACTTGGATAATCTGGTTCGGGGTCTCTGTCGTCTTGCTGGCACTGTGCTTTGTTCCCCATGTGGGAATGAAGATCAATGGATCTCATCGCTGGCTGAACCTGCACGTTCTTGTCTTCCAACCCAGCGAGTTAGGGAAAATCGCCGCGGTTTTTTTTGTCGCCTGGTGGTTATCCCGTGAGGAGACCGATCCCCGGAAACTTCTTGATGGATTTGTGATTCCGATCGGTGTGGTGGCCATCCTCTTAGGACTGATTGCCAAGGAGGTGGATCTCGGGACAGCGGCTCTTATCGGTGCCACAACACTCGCCATCTGTCTTGTGGGAGGTGCCAATTGGATGATCATTGCCGGTCTCTGCGGAGCGGGACTGGGGGGACTACTTGGAATCGCTATGCTGATCCCCGAGCGTGCCGCCCGCATGATGACCTTCATGCATCCCGAATCCGATAAGTTGGGAAAGGGACTCCAGCAGTGGCAGGCCCTCATCGCTTTCGGATCGGGAGGATTTGAGGGCCTTGGTCTTGGAAATGGACGACAGAAGCTGCTCTACCTTCCTTATGCCCACACCGACTTTATCTTCCCGATGATTGGTGAGGAACTCGGCCTGATCTTCACCTGGCTCGTCCTTCTTGGATTTATTCTCATCATCCTCTGCGGGGGGCTTATCGCCGCCAATGCGAAGGATCGTTTTGGAAAACTTCTCGCCATGGGAATCCTCCTGTTGATCTCGTTGCAGGCAGCGGTCAATATAGGGATGACGACATCAATGCTTCCCAACAAAGGGATGCCCCTGCCCTTTATCAGTTACGGGGGAAGCAACATGGCCGTCTGTCTTTTCATGATTGGAATCCTCGTCAACATTCACCGCATCGGCATCCCGATCGCTCCCGTTCCAGAGAGACAGGTCGTCCTCACGGCCCGATCCGTCCCCAGAATCTAGGAATCCTCATGCCGGTCCCCAAACAATTCGTCATCGCCTGCGGCGGAACCGGCGGGCATCTCTTTCCCGGACTTGCGGTCGCCGAGATCCTGCATGAGCGCGGACACGAGGTTCTACTCTTGGTTTCGGAGAAGGAAATCGACGCTGTGGCGTTGAGGGATCATGCTGAGTTCCGGTGCGAGAAGCTCCCTTCCATCGGGATGCCCGCGCTGCTCTCCCCAGCATTTCTTCGCTTCCTGAAGCGGGGTTGGGAGAGTTTCAGCACCTGCAGGCAGCTCTACTCGCGCTACCAACCCTCGGGCGTGCTTGGGATGGGGGGGTTCACTTCGGCGGCCCCGTTGCTTGCCGCGCGCCTTTCCGGGATTCCTTGCTACCTGCACGAGTCCAACGCGATTGCCGGCCGGGCCAACCGTCTTGCATCTCGCTGGACGGATCGCGTTCTCTTGGGCTTGCGGGTCTGTGAATCCTCCTTTCCGAAGAGCACCTGCATCGTGACGGGAACCCCGGTGCGTCGTAATCTCGGCACCCCGCTTCCCAAGGGGGAGGCTCGTGCCGCTTTCGGTCTTGATCCCGAGTTGCCAACCATCCTTGTGATGGGTGGAAGCCAGGGGGCGGCCGGAATCAACCAGCTCCTTTTCCGATCGGCCGCTTTTCTCAAGGATTTCAGAAATGAGGAGGGCAAGCCCCTTCAGGTCATTCATCTCACCGGAGAGAGAGATGACAATCTAGCCGCCACCAATTACCAGCGCGATGGGATTGCCTCGCATGTCGCCTCCTTCCATCACCGGATGGAGCAGGCTTATTCCGCCGCCGACCTCGTGGTTTCGCGAGCCGGCGCTGCAAGCCTCAGCGAGATCTCACAGTTCGCTCTTCCCTCGATCCTGATTCCCTTCCCCTTTGCCGCGGATCTCCATCAGCATCGTAATGCCGAGGCTTTCCGTGATGCCGGTGCCGCCGAACTCATCGAGGAAAAAACGGCTGATCCGGAATCCTTCGCTCTCTTGATCCGGAATCTCCTTGCTGACGAGAGGCGTCGTTCGCGCATGGCTGCCGCCGCTGGCTTCGTGCTGCCACGTGGAGCCGCGGGACTCGTCGCCGACGTCATGGAGGAGGGGATTGTGACCCGGGAGGTCGCCCAATGATTTCCGAGAGGAGGACTTCCGGCATCCGTCTCGAAGGCGCCGAGCTGGCCTCGCTACTTCTCGGCTCGACATCACGTCGCATTCACCTCATCGGAGTTGCCGGTTCCGGAATGAGCGGCATTGCGGCGCTTCTTCTGGCGCTCGGTCATCGTGTCAGCGGTTCAGACAAGGTGGACACCCAGGAAGTCGAGCGCCTTCGTCGCAAGGGGCTTGAGTTTGAGTCCCCCCACGGTACCCGCATGGTCGGGGATGCCGAGTTGGTGATCTTTTCCTCGGCGATCCATGCGGGCAATCCGGCCTTCGATGCTGCGCTGGCGCTTGGTAAGCCGATGGCCCGCAGGGCCGAAGTCCTTGCCGCCGTGATGACCGGGAAGCAGGGCGTGGTGGTTTGCGGGATGCATGGGAAGACGACGACCTCCGCCATGGCAGCGCATGTCCTGCGTACCGGTGGGCTCAAGCCTTCGCATTACGTCGGGGCCGAGATCCCCATCCTCGGTACGAATGCACGCTGGGATTCGGAAGGGACGCATCTGGTTGCCGAAGGGGATGAAAGCGATGGCACGCTGGTCCACTACCATCCGCGCCATGCGCTGGTGCTCAATATCGAGCCCGAGCATCTTGATCATTACCGTGATCTCGCCGCCATCGATGCGGTTTTTTCAACACTCCTTGGGCAGACTTCCGGTAAGGTTTACTACTGGGCTGATGATCCGGGCGCTGAGCGTCTCTGTTCTCTTCATCCGGGAGCGGTGCCTGTGGGGACCGGATCAGAATGCCAGTATCGTCTTGGGCAGGTGGAACAGTCGGGACTCGCGATCCGCTTCGCGGTGTTCCGTGGAGAGGAACTCCTCGGAAGAATTCGTCTCGGGATCCCCGGGGTGCACAATGCCCAGAATGCTCTTCTGGTGATTGCCCTGGCGACCGACTTGGGAATTTCCTTTTCGATGATTGCCTCTGCCTTGGAGGACTTCCGCGGGGCTAAACGCCGTTTTGAGCTCAAGTATGAGGATGAAGAGTTCAGGGTCTTCGACGATTATGGTCATCATCCGACGGAAATTGCGGCAACCCTTGCTACGGCCAAGGTTGCCCTGCGTGAGAGTGGCGCCGATGGACGACTGATCGTCCTGTTTCAACCGCACCGCTATTCCCGCACAGCCTCCTTAACGAGGGAATTCGGACTCTCCTTTGGAGATGCCGATCTTGTCTTTGTGGCCCCGATCTATCCCGCCGGTGAGGCTCCGATCCCTGGAGTCGACGAGGGAAGTATTGTGGAGGCCGCTCGAATCACAGGTCATCAGGGAATGACTCGCACCGCTTCGGTGCTGGAGGCCGGATGGGCTGCCGCGGCATCACTTAGGGAAGGGGATCTGGTCATCACCCTTGGTGCCGGAAACATCCATGAGGCCGGGGCGCTCATGGCCCGTGAACTCGCCTTTCGTGCACGAATCCGCAAGGCCATGGGTCCCGGCGTGATCCGAATGTCAGAACCGCTTTCCCGCCATACCACCATGAGGGTCGGTGGCCCCGCTCGCTTTTGGGTCGAACCCGAGAGTGAGGAAGGGTTCGCGGAACTGGTCCGTCTTTGCCATGACGAGGGAGTCCCCTTCATGGTGATGGGGCGAGGTTCCAATCTCGTCGTTCGTGACGGCGGTTTTCCCGGCGTTGTAGCCCATCTGGCAAGGGGTTGTTTTGCCGAGGCCACGGTGGTTGGGAACGAAGTTATTGCCGGAGTCGGGGTTCGTCTCAAGCAATTGGCAGCCGTCGCCCGCAATGCCGGTCTTAGCGGGTTTGAATGGATGGATGGCATTCCCGGGAATCTTGGAGGAGCCTTGCGAATGAATGCGGGTGCTATGGGGGTGCAGACATTCGATCAGGTCGTCAGGATCCGTTTTGCCGACAGTGATGGGAATATCGTCTCCCGGACGCCGGGTGAAATTGAAGTTTGCTACCGTGATGTCCCGGTCCTGCATGACCATTATGCACTCTCTGCCACGCTTATCGGGGCACCGGCCGAGACAGGGAAGATCGACGGCCTCCTCGGTGAGTCGCTTCGTCATCGGAAGGAAACCCAGCCTGTGGCCGCAAGTGCCGGCTGTATCTTCAAGAACCCCGGTGGCATCTCCGCCGGCAAACTCATCGATGAACTGGGACTCAAGAACAGCGCCGTCGGCGGTGCCCGTGTCTCCGAAGTCCATGCCAACTTTATCGTTAATGACGGCGGTGCGACGGCCGGCGAGATACTTGCCCTGGTCAGCCTGATCCAAGATCGCGCCCGTCTTGAGCGCGGTATCGAACTGGAGACGGAGGTCTCCATCATCGGTGAAGAACCGGAAGATCACGAAAAGACCCATGACCACTGAAACAGCTTTTGACCCACGTAACCGTCGACTGATCGTCCTCAAGGGAGGTCCAGGCTCCGAGAGGGAAGTCTCACTCCGTTCCGGTGCCTCCGTGGCTGCAGCACTCAGGAGTGCCGGTGCCCATGTCGATGAGATCGAGTTGACGGGAACAGAGATCGTGATTCCGATGGGGACCGAACTCGTCTTCAACCTGATCCATGGCACCTTCGGGGAGGATGGTGGACTTCAACAGGTGCTAGATGAACGTGGTATTGCTTACACGGGGGAGGGGGCCGCGCAAAGCCGTGTGGCGTTTGATAAAATTCTTACAAAGAAGGCGCTGATCAGGGCAAGTGTACCGACTCCTCGTTTCGAGATTCTGCATGCGGGGGAGCAACCCACACTTCCCCTGCCGATCGTTATCAAGGCGCCTCGTCAAGGTTCGAGTGTCGGGGTTCATTTGATTCATGAGGCTTCCGCGATTGCTCCTGCACTTGCCGACTGCCTGCTTCACGGTGAGGAGATTCTTGTCGAGGAACTCGTGACGGGAAGGGAGCTGACTGTCGGAGTCATCGGTGACCAGGTGCTTCCCGTCGTGGAGATCATACCGAACGAGGGATTCTACGATTACACCAACAAGTACACCAAGGGAGCCACGGAGTATCTGGTGCCGGCCCCTCTCGACGTCGCCGAGACCGCAGCAGTGCAGGAGGTGGCCCTCGCCGCGGTGCGTGCTCTCCGGCTCGGTGTTTACAGTCGCGTCGACGTCCTACTCTCACCTGCCGGGCCGACTGTTCTGGAAATCAATACCATCCCGGGAATGACGGAAACCAGCCTCCTTCCCAAGGCAGCGGCTGCCATGGGGCTCGATTTTACGGCACTTTGCTGCAAGATAGCGGCACGATCACTCGTTGCCCGAACCGCCCTTCCATGAACACTCGTCGCAGCACCAGCGGAAACAGGCGCAAGGGAGGCGGGCCCGCGCGCCGGCAGCACCTTCTGGAGGTGAATGTGCGAACGGCCAGCATCAAGCGTCAGCGCCGAGGCAAGGCTAGCGGTATCCTCTGGAAGGTCTCCGTCTTCGTGATAGTTACCGCCCTCTTGACCGCCGGGGTGAGGATTGCTTGTGGCAAATTCTTTTTTAAGAATCCCGAATATGACCTGAAGCATCTCGTCACTCATCTGAACGGGATCATGACCCAGGAGGAATTGGTCAAAATGACCGGTTTCACCGAAGGAAAAAACATTTTCAGTCTGGACCTGGAACAGGCGAGCCAGAAACTAGCCGCCCTCCCCGAGATTCGCTCCGTCACTATCGAACGGACATTACCCGATACGATCGAGGTGGGCATGGAGCCGCGCACCCCAGTCTTCCTGTTTGCCGCGCCAGGGGAGGGGGAGGCGGCCTCCGGTGAATCGTTTGTTCCCGGCAAGAGCTTCCTCTGTGATAAGGATGGCATGATGATGCGCCCCGCCAGACTCGATGAAAAATTTTTGGTTCTTCCCTTGCTTCGCGGGGTCTCTCAGGAGAACGCGCTCCCGGGCAGGAAACTCGAGAGTCCATCACTCGCCACCGCCCTCATGCTGAGGCAGGCGCTTTCCGAACTTCCCGAGGAGACATTCAGGATCAGCTCGATCGATGTTTCCAAGCCGTATGCCGCCGTCGTGACCGATGCCTCCGGAGCAAAGTTCACTTTCGGAACCCTTGGCGAGGTCGATCTCGCGTCACAACTTACGCGACTCCGCAAACTGCTCGACCATTGTCAGGAAACTGGCCGCAAGATCCAGACAGCGAATCTGATGTTGAGTCGCAATACTCCCGTCACTTTTGTGCTTACGCCCGAGCAAGGTGCTGACAAAATAGCCCCGGTCATCACTTCCAAAAAAAACCCAAAACACAACTAGTCTACGAGACTACGGCAATTCATCCTCCCGCCATGGCCAACGAGCAAATCTTTGTGGGACTCGAAATCGGAACGACGAAGATCAGTGTCATCGTAGCCGAAGCCAGGGCTGACGATCAGATCAGTATTCTCGGCGTGGGAGAGACCCCTTCACGAGGTGTGCGCAAGGGGGAGATCGTGGACATGGAGACCGTCACCGAGTGTGTCCGCGAGGCGATTCTCGATGCCGAGGACAAAACGAACGTTGAAATCGGCAATGTCTGGGTAGCGATCACCGGTTCTCATCTGGTGAGTTTCAATAACCGCGGTTCCTTGGTGCTTCCCGAAGAGAGGCAGATTGAGCAAGAGGATCTGGAGGCTGTTGAACTGAATGCAAAGGAGGTCGCGATTCCGACGCCGAATACTTTCCTCCACACCATTCTCCAGGCCTATCACGTCGACGGTAACCAGAACGTCATCGATCCCCTCAAGTCGGAGGGGGCTTTGCTTGAGGCCGACTTTCATATCGTTCACGGGATCAAAACACGCATTCACAATACCCTCCGATGCATCGAGTCGCTGAAAATCGGCATCGAGGATGTCGTGCTCAGCTCGCTCGCCAGCTCACAGGTTGTTCTGTCTCAAGATCAGAAGAACTACGGCGCCCTCATGATCGATATCGGTGGGGGAACCACCGATTACCTGGTCTATATCGATGGAGCCATTCGCCATAGCGGTGTGCTGGCCCTGGGAGGGGATCATATCACCAATGATATTTCCGTGGGGCTGAGGCTTCCCATCGCAAGAGCGGAACTCCTGAAGATCGAGGAGGGATCGGCGGTCGATCCAGCGGGCTCCGAGGGAGGGATCATCTCGCTGAAGAATGATCCCAGATTTCTAGGGTGCGATGTCGACCGCACCTCCCTCGACACAATTATCCATCTTCGGGTGAAGGAAATCTTTGAACTCATCCGTCGAGACATCGAGTCTTCCGGCGAGGGAATGCTCGATCTGATCCGGGGAGTGATGATCACCGGGGGAGGATCCAAGCTGAAGGGAGTCGCCCAAGTTGCCGAGGAAGTCTTCGATATTCCGGTGGAGCTTACGCGCGCACGGAATGTCAGCGGCGCCACCCAGATCTTCGAGGATCCGCAGTACTCCACTGCAATCGGATTGACCAAATACGCCAGGGTCGTCACCAAGAATATTGCTCCTGAAAGTATCCTGGACCGCCTCACTCAGGGACTTGGCAGTCTCTTCAAGAAACGTTCCCGATGAGCACACCCTCACGTCATATCCTTGTTGGCGTGGGTAATGCCGGCGTGACCGTGCTTGACCAACTCTCGGTGGAGTATCCCGCGATGAACGGACTGCTGGCGGTGAATAATGATCCAGATTCATTGAATGCCTCCATCGTCCGCGATAAAATCGTTGTCCCTGAGGGAGATCCTCAGGATGGATTTCTTGCTATCGACGAGGAGTTCGGCCGAGCTGTTGAGGGGGCCTCGGCAGTGATTCTGTGTGGAGGACTTGGTGGGGAAACAGGCTCTTACCTTTTGTCGGCTCTGGCCATTCTTGCGAAGTCTGCGGGCATCACCACGATGGCCTGCGTCGGGATGCCTTTTTCCTTTGAAGGAAAACACAAGCGGGATACTGCCGAGCGAGCCCTGGAGAAATTGCAGGAGATCTGCGATGCCGTTGTTGTGATCGGGAATGATCAACTCTCTGGAGGCTCTCCATCAACAGCCGCTGTTGGGGAGGCATTCGTTCTTTCCGACCGAGCCCTGCTTTCCTCCCTGTTGACGCTTACAGGAATGCTCTCCACTTCGGGGCCAGTTAAGATCACCCGCGCGGACATTCATCATGTGCTCGGAAAGCCTGGGGCTCTCACCCATTTCGGATTTGGTAAGGCAGAGGGCGCTAATCGCCTCCACGAGGCTTTAGAAAAAGCCCTGAAGAGTCCTCTCCTTGCTCTGTCAGGGAAGGGGTCGGCCCTCAAGGAGTCCCCGATGATTCTTCTTTTACTCCGTGGTGCTAAAGACATCTCTTTTGCCGAAATGCAGGCCGCAGTTGATAAAATTGAACAAATCGCCGGGGAAAGCTGTCAGATAAAAGTAGGAGTTCATGCGGATGGAGCTCTTGGATCAGCCTTGGAGATTCACCTCTTGGCCTCTTCCGGAGGAACCCCTAGGAAATCTGCCAATGCCAGTGAAAGAGGTAAATTCAAAGAACGGATCGGGCCAATCGCCCAGATCGACCCGATTGCTCCCATTACTTCAACTACGTCGAAATCGTTACTCTCTGCTGAACCCCAGTTTTCGGAAGATATTCCCTCAGGGAACGATGGTGAGGGAGTGGATGGTAAGGGGGGTGATGAACTTTTTCCCATTCCGACAAAGCCTGCTTCCAAGTCCGGTAAGAAGCCTGTTACCGCCTCAAAGCAGATGCAGGGAACGCTTGCGCTCGACACCTATCAGCGGGGTCGTTTCGACAAGAGTGAACCCACAATCGTGGAGGGTGAGGACCTCGACGTTCCCACCTTCCTTCGCAAGGGGATCAAGCTGAACCCACCCAGCAGGAAATAAAGAAATCCCACTTTTATGAAACCCGATAAATTCACAGCCAAGATGCAGGAAGCCTTCAATGGGGCGGTCGACATCGCTTCCGGACTCGGCCAGCAGGAGATCGGCAATGAACATTTCCTGCTTTCGCTGCTCGCTCAGAGCGAAGGCCTCACCCGTCCCGTCCTGGAGAAGATGGGGGTGGCCGTTCAGTCCTTCATCGCAAAGCTCGAATCGGGCGCTGCAGCCCTTCCCAAGGTGCACGGAGGTGCCCAGCCCTTTGTGGGCAACGAACTGCGCAAGACCATCGACTCGGCCGAGAGCGAGATGGCAAAGCTCAAGGATGAGTTTCTTTCCGCCGAGCATTACCTTCTTGCGCTGAGTCAGGAGAAAAACGCTGCCGCAAAACTGCTTCAATCCCATGGCGTGACCCATCAGGGGCTCATGAAAGCCCTTGTCGAGATCCGCGGAAGCCAGCGCGTCACCGACCAGAATCCCGAGGGGAAATACCAAACTTTGGAGAAATACGGTCGAGACATCACCGAACTTGCCCGAAAGGGGAAGATTGATCCCGTCATCGGTCGCGACGAGGAGATCCGGCGCACCATGCAAGTCCTCTCCCGCCGTACCAAAAACAACCCCGTGCTTATTGGTGAGCCCGGTGTCGGCAAGACTGCCATCGTCGAAGGACTGGCCCGCCGTATCGTGAGCGGGGATGTTCCCGAGTCGCTCAAGAACAAGCGTCTGGTCGCCATGGATATCGGTGCGATGGTTGCTGGAGCCAAATTTCGCGGTGAGTTCGAGGATCGACTAAAGGCTTTTCTGAAGGAGGTCACCGCCTCCGAGGGGGAGATCATTCTCTTCATTGACGAACTCCACACCATTGTCGGAGCGGGTGCCGCGGAGGGATCGATGGATGCCTCCAATCTCCTCAAGCCACAGCTGGCGCGTGGAGAACTTCGTACGATCGGAGCCACCACGCTCGATGAGTATCGCAAATACATCGAGAAGGATGCCGCGCTCGAGCGCCGCTTCCAGCCTGTCATGGTGAAGGAACCGAGTGTGGAAGATACGATCGCCATCCTTCGCGGGCTCAAGGAGCGCTACGAGGTACACCATGGAGTCCGCATTCAGGATGCCGCGCTTGTGGCCGCCGCCGTTCTTTCCCATCGTTACATTGCCGACCGCTTCTTGCCTGACAAGGCCGTCGACCTGATTGATGAGGCCGCCTCCCGCTTGAAGATCGAAATCGAGTCAATGCCGACCGAAATAGACCAGATGGAGCGTCAGATCATGATGCTCGAGATGGAACGCCAGGCCCTTCGTAAGGAAAAGGATGCTGCCAGCAAGGAGCGTCTGGAGAAGCTCGAAAAGGAACTCGCCGAGACTAAGGAAACCGGCTCGGGACTCAAGGCTCGCTGGCAGAAGGAAAAGGACGAAATCGGCAAGTCTCAAAAGATCAACGAGCAGATCGAGGCGGCAAAAAATGAGCTCGCGATTGCACAGCGTCAGGGCGACTTCGCGAAGGCGAGCGAGATCCAGTATGGTCGGATTCCGGAGCTTCAGACCAAGCTCGAAGAGCATAATGCCAAGCTCGCAAAGAGCGGCCAATCAGCCCTACTTAAGGAAGAGGTGACCGAGGAGGACATCGCCAAGGTGGTCTCCGTCTGGACCGGTATTCCCGTCTCCAATCTCCAGGAAGGGGAGCGTCAGAAGCTTGTCAAAATGGAAGAGCGTCTCATCGAGCGCGTGGTGGGACAGGGACAGGCGATCAAGGCTGTTTCCAATGCTGTCCGCCGTGCCCGGGCGGGTCTTCAGGAAGAGAATCGCCCGATCGGTTCCTTCATGTTCCTCGGGCCCACCGGTGTCGGTAAGACCGAGCTTTCCAAGGCCTTGGCCGAGTTCCTCTTTGACGATGAGAACGCTATCATCCGCCTCGACATGTCCGAGTACATGGAGAAACACACGGTCGCCCGTCTCATCGGAGCGCCTCCCGGATATGTTGGATACGAGGAGGGAGGGCAGTTGAGCGAGGCTGTCCGCCGGAAGCCCTACTCCGTGGTCCTTTTCGACGAGGTGGAGAAGGCCCATGGCGATGTCTTCAACGTCCTTCTGCAGGTTCTCGATGATGGACGTATCACCGATGGTCAGGGACGCACGGTTGATTTCAAGAACACCGTCCTCATCATGACGAGTAATATTGGGAGCCAGTACATCATGGAGGATCTTGCGGTGGAGGAGCGTAACAAACGCGTCATGGAGGCCCTCCGAGGACACTTCCGCCCCGAGTTCCTCAACCGCGTTGACGAGATCGTCATCTTCGACCGCCTAAGCGACAAGGAGATCACCAAGATCGTCGATATCCAGTTGGCTCGTCTAGCGACACGCCTTGGCAAGCAGAAGCTGCATCTGGAGCTCAGCGATAAAGCCCGTGCCTATCTGGCCAAGGAAGGGTATGACCCTGCCTACGGCGCCCGTCCCCTGAAGCGAGTCATCCAACACAAGATCCTTGATCCTCTCAGTATGGAGATCCTTGATGGGAAGATCCGTGAGGGGCAGACGATCAAGGCCGATGTCGCGGGTGGCGAACTCGTTTTCAAGGCAAAGTAACCTTATTTCTCCGGGTGTCCCTCCGCGAAGTCACGATCAAGGAAGGGCTGCCCACACTTGAGGAGGCGAAGCGCCGACTGCTCCTGGAGGTGCGGCGTTGCCATGGTGACGGTATCTCCGTTCTCAAGATCATTCACGGATATGGCTCCGGCGGTCGGGGAGGGGTTCTCAGGACTGGGCTAAGGAGAGTCTTTGAAGAATATCAGCGTGACGGAGACATTCTCGGTTATGCCTCGGGAGAGGAGTTCTCGATCTTCCACCCCGTTTCCCTCGAGATGATCACAGCCGCCCGGGAACTACGCTCCGACCGAGATCTGGAGCGCTCGAATCCCGGTGTCAGCTTTCTTTGGATTCAGTAAGTTAGGAGCTGGAAGCTGGTAGTTAGAAGGTTGAGGTATAACTCAAGCCCCCATCTCCTATCTCCCAAATCCCAAATTCACCCCACCCATCGGAACTCGACCGAGGAGTCGATTTCCGGGGAGAGGCTCTGTTTTACCGGACAGGCCTTTGCCGCACCCTCGAGTAGAGCACGCTGTGGGTGATCTGAGGGAAGGGGAATCGTCATGAGCGACTTGAGACCGACGATGCGACGTGGCAAATCGGCACTCATCTCTTTACCGATCGTGACGGTTGTTCCCGTCAAATCGATACCATGACGCTCTGCGGCGATCCCCATAACGGTCAACATGCAGTTGGCCACGGCTGTAGCGACGAGATCTGTGGGAGAAAAGCTTTCACCTTTTCCATGGTTATCGACTGGGGCATCGGTGATCAGCTTAATGCCCGAGGGACCATGGGTGGCGGAGCAGCGGAGTCCGCCGTCATAGGTGGAAGTGATGGTGACCATGAAGTGAGAAAATAGCAGAATCCCACGGGGGAAAAGAGGAAATGAGGGGAAAATCCCATGACTTCCCGGTAAAGTCGTCATTGCTATGGAACTCATTCTGCTCCTCCTCATCGTTGTTCTGCTGATCGGCCTATTCATATTCCAGTTGCGCAAGCCATCTTCAGTATCTGAAGAATCTAGGCTTGAGGAAGTTGCTGCAAAGATGGAGCAACTTCGTGTTGGTCACGATCAGCATGCAGCCGTTCTGAGCAAGGAACTCGCTCTCACCCGACAGGAAGCGGCCACCCATGCACGCGACGGTCGCACCGAAACCGTGAGCATGCTTAATCAGGGAAACACCTCACTACTGAACGGCCTTACTCTTCTTGGGCAGAGTCAGAATGATCGTCTTCAATCTTTCTCCGAGACCATCACCGCGCTTACGAGTGCCAACGACACGAAGTTCGAGAGTATCCGAGCTACAATGGAGGCGAAGCTCAAGGAACTTCGTGATGATAATGCACTCCGTCTCGAGGAGATGCGCCGAACCGTTGATGAGAAGCTGCAGGGAACCCTGGAGAAGCGCCTTGGAGAATCCTTCAAGCAGGTCTCCGAACGTCTCGAGCAGGTACATCGCGGACTCGGTGAGATGCAGAATCTCGCCACCGGTGTCGGTGATCTGAAGAAAGTGCTCACCAATGTAAAGACCCGAGGAGGGTGGGGAGAGGTTCAGTTGGGTGCTCTCCTGGAGCAGATGCTGACGCCGGCTCAGTATGAGAAGAATGTGAAGACGAATCCATCCTCCGGGGAGATCGTCGAGTACGCGATCAAGCTCCCGGGGAAGGGAGAGGATGATTCCGTCGTCTGGCTGCCCGTGGATGCCAAGTTCTTCATCGAGGACTTCAAGCGACTCCATGAGGCCCAGGAACGCGCCGATCTCGTTGCAATCGAGGAATCGACCAAGGCGCTTCGAGATGCCGTTCTCAAGTGTGCCAAGGACATCTCCACCAAGTACCTGAATCCCCCCCACACCACCGACTTCGGTGTCATGTTCGTCCCGACCGAGGGACTCTTTGCCGAGATCATCCGCATTCCCGGTGTCATTGAGGACCTCCAGGGTAAGCACCGTGTGGTTCTGGCAGGCCCAACGACTTTTGCCGCGCTCCTGAATAGCCTCCAGATGGGATTCAAGACTCTTACGATCCAGAAGCAGTCAAGCGAAGTCTGGAAGACCCTCAGCGATGTGAAGGCTGAGTTTGCGAAGTTCGGGGACTCTCTAGATGCCGTGAAAAAGAAACTTCTCGAGGCCACCAATAAGATCGAGACAGTCGGTACCCGTTCACGAGCTCTGGAACGTAGCCTTCGTCATGTCGAGAGCCTGCCGGGGCAGGTTCGGGCCTCATCCCTTGAAATTGAGGAGCTCCTCAAGATCGAGGAGCACGAATTGATCACCCCTAACGAACGAGAGTAAGGTTGGTTTGTTGAAATACGAAAAAGCGGAGTCACCGACAAGGTGGCTCCGCTTTGTGTGATTGATGTGCTGGGTACTTTTCAGTAACCCAACGATGCTGGCTTAGTAACGGCGAGGACCACGATCGCGGTCGCCTCCGAAAGAGCGGCCACCACCCTGGGGACGATCCTCGCGGGGACGTGCCTCATTGACGGTCAGGTTACGGCCCTGGAAATCCTTGCCCTCAAGGGCTCCGATTGCTGCCTTGCCTTCCTCGGCATTACCCATGGTGACAAAACCGAATCCGCGGGAGCGGCCGGTTTCGCGATCCGTGACAAGGGCGACTTCCGTCGGCTTGCCATACTGGGTGAAGAGATCGCGGAGATCTTGGTCGGTGGTGTCGAAGGTCAGATTGCCTACGTAGAGTTTCATATGTTTGTTTTTTGTTGGTGACGAAATCTGCAAATCAGAGCTGTTCCCGAGAACCGGGTTTCAAATCACCATCGAAAAAATCAACGGACAATCCACCATGCAACGAATCATTAAATATCGGACTCTCCCAAGGTGCGCTGCTTTTCATGTATTGCAAGTGAAAACTCCGGAATACTTTTTGATAATTTCCTTAGTACACGGCCGTAATCTGAGTAGAGTGAGCCCCTGTTGATTCAACTAGCGCCTCTCTTGTTTACTCTCCCAGCCCTTACTGCACCTGCTGCCGGGGGCTTTTTGATGGGAGCTCCCTTTTCCTTCTGAATGGGTATCGGGACCAAGAATAGACAGAATCAGACTGCAGAGCTTTGCAGGGAGCACCTCCGCTCGAGCTATGCCTCCCAGGGGACTTTGGTGGAGGATTTCATCCACGAGATCGAGGGAAGCGGAAAGTTCCAGGATATCCTTGCTTGGGGGCGGTTCACCAACATGGACCGGAACACGGCCGACATGCTCGGCAGACTCGATGAGACTTTCAACAAATGGCTGAATGGCGACGTCAGCGGCATGTAGCCGTTTTCACTCCCTTCTACTTGCATCAAGCAGCCAGCAACCCACAACGCCAACACAACTGACTATGGTTAAAATCAATTACGGATTCGAGAAGCGCCGCAAAGAGATGGAGAAAAAGCGTAAAAAAGAAGAGAAAGCGAAGGCCAAGGCCGCAGGAAAGAATGCCTCCTCGGACAACGAGGAAAACCAAGTCTCCACAGAGGCTTCTTCAGAAACTGCTCCAGCTACGGAGTAGGCTTCTGCTTTTTTAAAGATGTACCCTCCTTGCGGAGGGTTGCACTTGCCGGAAGGTCTTTTAACGGCCAGGGCGTTTGTTGGAGGTCTGTTTCATAGGAATGGATTTCATTTGGACTGTGTGGAGGAGCCGCCAGCGACTTCTTCCTTCACTCTCAATCTTCTGGCGTTTTTCAGAAAAGCAAACGACGGGCCAAGTTCCTTATGAGACACTCTTGCCTGTACCCGCATGGGTAAAGGCCCAGCGTTTGTGGTCCGAGAGATCCTCATCGAATTCTCCTGACAGCTCGTGCTTGGCTAGCTCCCAGTCCGAGAGTTCGACCTGTCCCGCGTGGCGGCCATTCATCTTTGCAATCTCTGCAGCCCGACGCTTCAACAGATCTAAGGTCGCTGTTCCGATAGCGGAATAGTTGGCAGGGATTGATCCCTGATTGAGTCGGCTGATCTTCATAAGAGAAGGATCGTTCCGCTCACAATAATCAGCAAAAGCCAACCCCTAAGCAGCACGCTTATCCTCTATGGATCAGGGGATCCTTTTCTGCTGCCGATATACCTTCCCTTAATGGACAGTGATCTTAGCCGCGGCCGTCCGGGCGCGTACCAAAGCATCGGCTCCGCTGGCCAAGGCTACCGCCATCCGTCGGTAGGGACGGGTTGTCGGCTTGCCAAAGATCCTCACATCAACACCTCTCTCATTCAGGGCCTCTTCGACCCCTGTATAGGTGGGCTCATTTCCCTCCTTCGAAGCCAGGACGACGGCGCTCGCTCCCTCGACGCATTCAATCGTTGGGATGGGTAGCCCCAGGATGGCCCTGGCATGCAGATCAAACTCACTCAGGTTTTGACTGATCAAGGTCACCATGCCCGTATCATGCGGTCGCGGACTCAACTCACTGAAGATCACCTCATCCTTGGTCACGAAAAACTCGACGCCGAAGAGACCGGCGCCACCCAGGTCTGCAGTGACTTTGGTAGCCATCTCCTGTGCCGCCTTGAGGACGTCGTGATTCATCTGCTGGGGTTGCCAGCTGTATTGATAATCCCCACGCTCCTGAACGTGACCGATAGGATCACAGAAGAGAGTTGGCCCGTTTTTCTGACGGATCGTTAGGAGCGTGATCTCGAATTCGAAGTTGATGAACTCCTCAACGATCACCTTCTTTCTGTCACCACGCATCCCCATGCAGGCGAAATCCCAGCTGGCCTGAATGTCTGACTCGCTCTTGGCCACACTCTGGCCTTTGCCAGAAGAGCTCATCACCGGCTTGATCACCACGGGGAAGCCAATCGCTTTCGCATGAGCGTGTAGCTCCTCGACAGATTCCGCATAGCTGAATTTTGCAGTTCTTACGCCGAGACCCGCAGCCACGTCACGGATTCTGTCCCGGTTCATGGTCAGGTTGGCAGCCCTCGCGCTAGGAATGACCTCGTACCCCTCATTTTCAACATCCACAAGCACCTCGGTCCGGATTGCTTCGACCTCGGGAACGATCAGATCAGGCCGGTACTTGGCGATCGCAGTACGCAGCGCACCTTCATCGAGCATGCTGAAAATGCAGCTTTCATCTGCGACCTGCATGGCTGGAGCACCCTCATAGCTGTCGCACGCGATTACATGACATCCCAGGCGTTTCGCACTGATGACGAATTCTTTTCCCAGCTCGCCGGAACCTAACAGGAGGATCTTCTTCATGGGTGGTATTTTTATCCACTCAGCATGGGGAGGCAATCCATCGGTTCCAAGTCTCCTCAAGAGAACGAGTCTCATGCACAAGAGTCACCTTGATGCTATACTATTACTGACTGATGACCTGCTTCGGTTGCAATCATGATGAATCACTCGCTGCTCACGGATCTCTCAATCGAAAAATGAAAGTAGTTCTTGTTCATGGATATCAAGATACGGGAAAGGTGATGGGAAGGCTCGCTGATCACCTCTCACGTGAGGGTCATGAGTGCCTTGTCCCTTCGCTCGACCCGCATGATGCACGGGAGGGGCTCCCGATGATGGCCAATCAGTTACAGAGTGTGCTTGAAGAGAAATTACACGGTGAAGAGCGCTTTGCTCTTGTGGGATTCAGCATGGGTTCACTGATTTCTCGTTATTATCTTCAGGAACTTGGTGGACATCAGCGGGCGAAGGCATTCTTTTCGATCAGCGGACCGCATCAGGGAACGTGGGCGGCCTACCTTCACTCCGGTGAAGGAGTGAATCAAATGCGTCCCAGGAGTTCTTTTTTGAATAATTTGGAAAATTCCTCCCACCGACTGGAGTCATTACCAATTACCAACTACTGGACGCCATTTGATCTCATTGTCATCCCCGCAGTAAGCAGCCGCTGGAAAATGGGAGAGGAGGTCTGCATTCCCAGCATCCTCCATCACAAGATTATCTCCGATCCGCGCCTGATGAAGGATCTCTCCCGCCGACTCAGTAAGATCAGTCCGGCATGAACTACTGAAACTCTGGGAGTTTCTTCGCAGAGGCGATTTCCTGCGAGTAGGTTTCCGAGGCATTATCGCCCAAGAAGTCGACGGCCTCCCGATTCCGGGAATAGAGGCCGAATCTCGGCGCGTAGGACCCCCACTCGTAATTATCCATGAGTGACCAGTAGAAATAACCGATCAAGGGCCATCCTTTTGCCTTTAGTTCCTTCACCACCGCGATGTGGCTTCGCAAAAAATCACTTCTCAAGAGGTTATCCCGCCTGCCGTAGTGACGGCGTGGATCTGATCGGTACGCGATGCCATTCTCGGCGATCATGATTGGCAAATTGAAGCGCTCCAGGATCTGGACAAAGAAGGTCAACCCCTCGGGCAGCAGTCGCCAGTCCCACCACTTGTTGGTGATACTCTCTAGCAATCGCTCATGGAACGGCGGAGGATTGGGCACATGCTGATGGCGGTGCTTGTGAAAGAGATCGTTCCACCGCGGCCAGCGGAGCGCGTGGGCAATGAACGGGTCGTAGTAATCGAAGGCAATGTAATCGAGTGGCGGCTCCTCTGATTCGGCAGGATCATATAAAGTATCAAGCAGTCGCTTCCAGGCGGGCTCGGAGGTGTAGGCAAAGGCAACCAAGTGATGCAGCTTCTTGATCACTTCGCCCACCCAGAAGCGGATCTTTGGGCGGATGGGCAACCGTGCCTTAAGGAATGCTTCATCCAGCATCCAAGTCTGTTTCCAGAGATAGGTCATGAGGTGTTCCCTGGGAATCTCCCGTGAGCGGGCAACAAGCAGGTCCATCCACGCCTGATCATTCCAATACAGATCGCTGCAGTAATTATTGAAGCTGACCTTGGGGGCTTTCTCTCCCTCCCGTCCATGTTCCCTATAGAGTCGATGGATCAACCTGTAGGCCCTGATGTGTGCCTCCAAAAGGTGGGAGACACAGGTGATCGATTGCGCGGGATTCTTCTTCGTCTCCTTACCAGTGGGGAAGGAACCATTGAAGTAGCTGCTCGCAGCCAGCAGGTTAGGCTCGTTGATCGTGATGAACCACTTGGGTGGCTCCACGCCATAGTTACCCGGTAATGTTTCCAGGAGAAACCCGACGGTCTTTTCCACAAAGAGGAGGAACTTTTCGATTGTTCCATGGTCCAGCCACGCATCGATCCCGAGCCAGGCCGGGTGGGTGAAGTGATGGAGCGTCACCACCGGCTCGAGGCCCTCCTTACGACAAGACGCAAGGATCTGCGCATAGCGATCCAGCGCCTTCTCATCGAAGGATGGTGGAGGTCTCCGACTCGGAAGGCCATCTGGCGCCAACTCCCTGACAGGCTGGATTCGTTCCCACGAGAGACTTAGTCGAAAGGCATTGAGACCCAGAGAGCGGCATCGTTCGAAATCCTCCTCAGCCCTGCTCCAAAAATCAGCTGCAGTGCCCGCCGGGTCGACCCTCTCCTCCCGCTCCGCCCAGGCCCAGTTATTCTGAGGCTCACCCTCACCGTTGACTCCCCCCTCGTGCTGGTAGGCCGAGGTCGAGACTCCCCACAGAAATTCCTGTCCGGCGGTCAGGTCTCTGTTTTCAGGCTTCGGCGATTTGCGAGGCCATGTGTCGTGAGAGGCAACCATTACTGATGTCCTGGGAAGAGGTTCACGCCAGAGGCGTTGTATCGAGTTCGACGGCCGGTTGCGGGCGACCTGTCTCCTCAATGAGTGTTCGGGCAATCACCAGAGCCGCATCGGGATGAGACCAACTGAGGGCTTTTCTTCTCATCGATTCAAGTCGCGACGGATCTTCGAGAAGATTTTCCACTTTGTAGGCAAGAGTCGTGAAATCATTGCATTTGATGGCCATCCCCTTTTCGAGCAGTTGGTCGCTGTTGCGCTCCTCCTGGCCTGGAATCGGCGAAATAATCACAATTGGCAGTCCACAGGCCATCGCTTCGGAGATCGTCAGTCCTCCCGGCTTTCCGATCAGCAGGGTTGCCGCCGCCATATAGCGGCTCATCTCTGTTGTGTAGCCGACCACCTTCACCTGGATCGTGGGAGAGGGGACTTGAACCGCCAACTCCTCGAGTTCTTGCTTCAACAGGGCATTCTTACCCGCAAGTAGGACGATTTGAACCGGTACCGTGAGATCAAAAAGTTCCTCAAGAATGATTTCGGCAGGGCTCGCTCCCAGCGCGCCCGCCGAGACGAGGAGCACCGGTAGCGTGGGATCCAGACCGAGTCCGATCCGCATCGCTTGCTGCTCCTCCGTGCTATGGGAGCGGAACGAGGTATCGATCGGAATGCCGCTCACCGTGATCCGATCTCCAGGAAGACCGAGCTTCTGAAGATGCACCTTGGTTTCCTCAAGTGCCACAAAGTAGCGGTGAAAGGCACGCGAGAGCCACATCGCGTGGAAATCGAGATCCGTCACCACGATGGAGAGACGGGCCTGAAGCTTTTTTTCGGCAATAAGGTAGGAAATCAATTCTGCCGGAAGGAAATGTGTACAGACCGTGATGTCGGCATTGTAGGCCGTGATTTCCTTGATCAGGGGTGCCGTGTTGAGGCGGTCGAGCATCAGGCGCATCTTGTCCGTCTTCCATGGCTCATCACTGGTCTTATACCACCACCCGAGAAAGGTCGGAGCCTTGGCCACGAGTTGCGTGTAGAGCTTCGAGTAGAAATCCCGGAAGAGACGGTTGGTGTATTTCAGCGCATCGATACAGCGCACTTCGGCGACTTCGGGCATTCCTTTGAAAGCCTTCTCCAGTGCATGGGCGGCAATGACATGCCCGCTTCCAGCACTTGCCGAAACAATCAGGATCCTTTTGCCGTGCTTGATCATCGTTTATTTCCAGAAGTGAAACCCGAGGGACGTCAGGTATCCCGAGAGTACGACCCATGGGAGAATTCCGACAGCGATCGCCAGCAAAATCCTCTTCGGAGACTCTCCCAGAGCCAGGGAGAGGATCGCCGTGGTCTGGGGCCCGACCGAGACTGGTGCCACGAAAGCCAGCCCCCAGAGACCAAAATGGTGCCAGATCCTCCAAAAGAATTTCGAGGTGTCCGGTGTTGGGTTGATCTTGAGTTTACGGGTCATCCAGGAACGGAGTGGTGCTCCAGCTAGTAAAACAACCAGACCTCCCGCGCAATAGCCAAGCCAGGCCGCCAGCGCGGCAATCCAGAGCGGTGCATGGGCAGCAACTCCTGCGGGAATAGCTCCGACGAAGTAGAAAAACCCGAGACTCAGGGATGTGAGAACTCCTGCCATGACAAGAACATACTCCAGAATAAGGAAAACAAGATAGGAGTCTCAGATAGCTCTTTTGCTTATCGATGATTACTTGGAGGTCGGCTACGACCAGAAATCCTAGCAATGAGAATTTTACCGCATATACGATTCCTATCTGAAAATCCTAGTAGGAAAAAATTCCAGGAAAAAAAGTGGAGGTTCGTACTGGAGTCGAACCAGTCTAACAGGTTTTGCAGACCCGGGCCTAACCGCTTGGCTAACGAACCATAATTTCCACTGAAAGAGAGTGGAGCGGGCGAAGGGATTCGAACCCTCGACATCAACCTTGGCAAGGTTGCACTCTACCAACTGAGTTACGCCCGCATCGACTAGCGATTACTAATGCTACGAAAGAGATGAGGGAGGGTCAAGGGGAGATTTGCACATGTCCCTGCTGGGACAAAGGGCGAGCAGTGTGAGTCTCGGGTGGCAATGAAGTTTTTTTGAACGGAGGAAACGATTGATTGTCGAAAAGAGGAAAAACTCAACCACTTCTATGAAGGGAATCTCTTGGACCAAGTGCATCAAGTCATTCGTCATCCTCTGTCTTATCGCCACAGGCCTCACGCATTTGTCAGGGAATCCTGTCTGGGAAGTCGTCCCTCAGAAAAAAGACCTGGGTGGACGTTCCTCTGATGCCCTTTCGCTGCTGGAAAAACCCGACAGGTATCTGGTTCGCCTTGAGATGCCTCGACGGGATCTTTCGCAAGTCACCGTTAATCTTCGAAAAGGAGTTCTCCATGTTGAGGCACCGGCGAACGGGGTCGTTCCCTCATGCACTAGGGACATTCCTCTGGAGGGGGCTTCCAGTGATGGAAATCTCCTGATCGAGAGGCAGGATCGTCGTGGGTTGCTCGTCGTAACGGTGCCGAAGGAGGGTGGGCAAGCAAGCTCCATGGAACCAGATCCTGCCTGCGAGAAGAATGAGACTGACACGCGTGCACCATATCCCCTAAATGATATGGCGTTGATGATGGGTGAAATGCAGAGGATGCAGCGGGAGATGGATCGAATGATGGGCGGTATGCTGTTTGACGATTTTGCAATGCCAACAATCGGTCGTGGCATAAGCCCCCAAAGGATTTCTAGGGGTACCATGTCGTCAATTCCCTCACTGGAGGATCATGGAGATCATTACGTGGTACACACTCCGCTTCCCGGTCAGGATCTCGGTAAGGTGAATGTGAGCATTCATGACCGGCAACTCTTGATTGAATCGAATCAAAATAGTGATTCAAAGCCGAACCCTTACGAGATGATAGCTCAGTCTTCCTTCTATTCTCAGTCTATGAACTTACCCGGTCCTGTGCAGATCGGGAAAATGAAGGTGGATCGGCAGGGGGATGAACTTGTGGTGACACTCCCTAAGGCCTCGGGGGCATACCCTTAGTTCAAGTAGATCTACCGCTGCTCCTGCATCTTGTGGTTCTGCTCGTAGGCGCTACGAACCGCTGAGTAACGATCGACCGCCCCTTGCGTGAGGGTGTCGTAGTTGTCCATCTGGTCGGTACCTCTGCTGGTTATCCTGGGGGTTGTTGTGGCGATCGAGAGAGTTCCGAAGGTGCCCGCGCCGTACGTAAGCCAAGTGATGGGATCCTCGGCGATATCTCCCGCAAATCCCACAAAATCACGAAGCGAATAGGGGCCAAGAATTGGCCAGACGACATAGCATCCGTTCGGGATACCCCACTTCCCGAAAGTGATGGAGGTGTCGTTATAAGGAACATCGGCGAGGCAGGGGAATTTGTTGCTCACCTTAAAAATACCACCGACTCCAGCAGTTGTGTTCAGAAGAAACTTTTCGGTCTCCAGTCCCGCGGTCTTGGTTTTCCACTGGAGCATGTCATTGATGACCCGGCAGGGATATTGGGCATTATAGACGACATTGGAGATGCCGGTACGCACTGGCTGGGGGAAGGCAAACTTGTAAACCTTGGTGAGAGGTTTGAAGGCGTAGCGGTAAATCTGATGATTGAACCAGAAGGTGCCGCGGTTCACTGGCTCGATGGGATCGGGGATGTGCTTGATGTTGGCGTAGTCATCACCCGGGTCCTCTTGCGAGTTGGAAGGTGAGGCAATCTCTTTGCCGGATTTGGCAGTCTTGCTAATCGTGACTTCGGGCTTTGTTTGATTCGATGACGTGGTCTCTGCGTGAACTCCTGCAAAAGCCAATCCCGAGATGACCAAGAGCAGAGACCAAATAGATCGACGGGATGTGGGGATGTGCATCGGTAGTGAGAGTTGAGGCCGAATCGTTACTTGGTCTCTGCTGCGGAGCGGCGCATGGCGGAGAGCAAAGTCTCGGTTCCACCTTGCTTGAATTCGGAATCAAATTGGCTGCGGTAGTCGGCAACCAGGCTGACTCCCTCAATGACCACATCGGTGATGGTCCAGCTACCGCTCTGATCCTCCATACGGTAGACTGCGTCGTAACGGCTCCCCTTGTACATAGCACTGGTAGGTACCTCCACTCGACCAGGAGCCGTGGAACTTGAGGGCTTGAACTCCACTTGGGGGAATTCCCCTGGAGTGAACTTCGCCGTGTAGGTACGCAGGATCATCACGGTGAAGAGTTTGGTCGCCTCCTGCTGCTGGGCTGGGGTGAGCTGCTTCCAGGCGGGGCCTATGGAGCGGCGGGTCATGACGCCGAAGTTGAGGATCTTCTCCAGAGGAGGCTTGATATCCGTGATCAGGGCATCCCGTGTCTTGGCCTGTTTGACGATGGCGACAACTTCATCGACGGATGCTTTGAGTCGATTCTCAGCCGCATCGTTCGCTCCATGAGCGAAGCCAGTGAAAAGTCCGATCAGGAGTGATGTCAGAAGAAGTTTCTTCATGGGTTTGTAGGACCATTTTTCTCTTTGGTATTCGCCCCTTTGTCAACTGATCCGAAGGCCATTTTGCCGATCAGGGACTCCAAATCCACTGCCGACTCTGTCAGGGTGATCCGCTCGCCCGGCTTGAGGATGGTCTCGTCGGCTCCGGGGGAGATGGCCACATACTTGTCCCCGATGAGTCCGGAGGTCTTGATGGAGGCCATGGAGTCAGTCGGGAGGTGAAGAACTGAAGTGATCTTCATGGTGACGATCGCGCTGAAGTCGGAAGGCTCCATCCTGACGGCCTCAACCCGTCCCACGGTGACACCCGACATCAGAACGCTGCTTCCCGAGTGAAGGCCACCGGCATTCGCGAATCGGGACTCGATCTGGTAGGTCTCTCCCTGGATCAAGGAGCCTGCCCCAACCTTGAGCGTGAGGTAGGAGATGGCACCGATTCCGAGCAGCACGAAGAGTCCCACCAAGAATTGGAGTTTAGTGTTTTTCATAGAAAGTTCATCAGGCTTGGAGTGCGCTTTGGATCGAGGAGAGGGATTCACGCAAGGCCTCGGTACTATCTCGAAATCCGGCCACGACGGGGTCGGATGAGGAGGAGAAATCACCGGGCGTCCCCTCAAAGCAAATTCGCCCCCCGTTCAAAAGTGCCACGCGATTGCTTGCCACCAATGCCTCCGGCACATCGTGGGTGACGATGAGTGCGGTGAAGTTGAAGCGACGCTGGTATTTCACGATCATTGAGAAAACGGCATTGCGACGCAACGGGTCAAGCCCCGCCGTGGGCTCGTCGAAGAGAACGAGTTCGGGACGGGTCACGATGGCGCGGGCCAGGGCGAGGCGTTTCTGCATCCCTCCGGACATTTGGCTGGGGAATCGGTCACGGTAGCTCTCGAGCTCCAGTTGGGCTAGCGCATCCATGCTACGTTGCTGGATCTCCCGAGAATCAAGATCGGTGGTCTGCTCCAGCGGGAGGGAGACATTTTCCAGAGCGGAAAGAGAGTCGAAGAGGGCGTTGTTCTGAAAGAGGAAGCTGCAGCGTTTGCGGAAATCGGCGCGGGTCTCCTTGTCAGAGATGACAAGGGGGCGGCCTTCAAAACTGATCATCCCCGAATCCTGCTGCATGACGCCGGCCAGGCACTTCAGGAAGACAGATTTTCCGGTGCCGCTGGGTCCAAGTACTGTGAAAATGCTCCCGCGTTGGACGCGAAGATCGACCCCTTCAAGTACGGGGCGTTCGCCGAAGCTCTTGACGAGTTGCTCGACCTGAAGCAGCGGGGCGTCTGTTGAAGGAGGGTTCATCAGATGAAAAAGGAACTCACCACGTAGTCGGCGACGAGAACCATGATACTCGAGATCACGACGGCACGCGTGGTGGCCGCGCTGACGGCACGGGCTCCCGTCTCCGAATGGTTCCTATCGGCATGGAAGCCCTGATAGGCGCAGATGGTGACCGAGAGGAGGCCGAAGACGGCCGCCTTGATGAAGCATTCCCGAAGGTCACGCGATTCGACTGCTCTCTGGATAGAGGACCAATAGACACCGGAATCAACTCCCAGAAGCGCTGACCCGGAGAGACTCCCTCCCCAGAAGCCAATCACCACAAAGAGGGCGGTCTGAAAGGGGTAAACAATCAGGGCGGCGATCAGTCGCGGGGTGACAAGGTAGCCGTGACTCTCCACGCCCATGGTCTCAAGGGCCACGATCTGCTCGCTATTGCGTTGAATGCCGAGTTCCGCAGCCAAAGCCGACCCCGACTGACCGATGAGCATGAGTGCCGCGAGGACGGGACCCATTTCCCTGATGAGGCTCAGAGAGACCATCGACCCCAAGAGACCCTCTGATCCAAAGCGGCTGAGGATATGGTAACCCTGGAGGCCGAGGACGAGTCCTGTGAAGAGACCGACGATCAAGATCACTGGAAGGCAGACTGTCCCCTGCTCATAGATGGCACGGATGACCCTGCGGAAAAGGCGCTTTGTAGTGGCCGCGGCACTGAACGATCTGCCGGTGAATAGGGCGAGGTCGCCGAATCCCGAAACAATCCGAATGGTTTCTCGTCCGAGAGCGGAGATCATGAACGGTGATTTTGCCAGAAAGGTTCTGGTCATGCAACGCCCTGACTTTCCCGGTCAGCATTGTTCAAAAAGGCTTTGATCACACCAAACGCCCGATCGATCTGCTCATTTGTGATGCAGTACGGGGGCATGATGTAGAGGACATTTCCGAGGGGTCTGAGTAAAATCCCATGCTCTTGTGCAAATGTCGCGAGTTGCCTCCCTGCCGATGCTGAGTAACTGGAATCATCAGCGACCAGATCAAAGGCGGCGATTCCTCCCAGTACGCGTGGATGCTTGATTGAGGGATGACTCGATATCAGATCAAGATGTCGACGCAACTGCTCATGAATGCGAGCGATATGACCCAGGGAGTCCGACGAAGCATGAAGATCAAGGCTTGCAAGAGCGGCAGCGCAGGCGACGGGATTCGCCGTATAGCTGTGACCGTGGGCCAGGGCTGTGGAGAAGTCGTTGCCAAGGAAGGAATCGAAGAGATCATTTGATGCGATCGTGACGGCGAGCGGTAGGATTCCTCCGGTGATTCCCTTCGAGAGGCAGATTAGATCCGGAATGAATCCGGTCTGCTGATATGCGAAGAAACTCCCTGTCCTGCCGAAGCCGGTCATTACCTCGTCATAGATCACAGGAATGCCATGCTCGCGAAACAGTTCGCTGAGTTTCTTCAGGAAACGATGAGAATGGAAGCGCATCCCCCCCGCACCCTGCACCAAAGGCTCGACGATGAGGGCAGCAATGCTCTCTCCATCGGTTTCGAGTGTCCGACGGATTTCGTTTAATGCAGCCTGCTCTCCGTCCTCATTGAGAAATCCCTCGTAGACCAGTGGGACAGGGAGGGAGAGGGTCTCGAAGAGCATTACGTGGAAGGCATCGAAGAAGCCGGAACTCCGTCCCACGCTCATGGCCCCGACGGTATCCCCGTGATAGCTACCCCGCAGCGTGGCGAAGAGACGCCGTGGTATGCCGCGATTCACCCAGTACTGATGCGCGATCTTGAGGGCGGCCTCGACCGCCGTGGAGCCATTGTCGGAGTAGAAGACCTTCGCGCTTCCGGTCAGCCCGGCTTTCTCCAACAGGCGTTCTGCCAGGGTCACGGCTGGTTCATGGGTGGCTCCGGCGAACTGGACATGATCGAGTTTTAGGATCTGATTGGAGACGGCGCGAGCCAACTCGGGGCGACCATGACCATGGAGATTCACCCACCATGAGGAGATCATGTCGAGGTACTCGCGGCCTTCGGTGTCTCGAAGCACGGCCCCGGAGCCTCCGGCCATGGGAATCGGTTCCCTTCCCAAACCGTGTTGGGTGAAGGGATGCCAGACCGCAGCGGCGTCACGGGTCAGAAGTTGGGAGGGCAAGTCCGAGGGATCCATGAAAGAAGTGACATCACAACGGAATCAAGCTGGATTTGGAAATTGTAAATTCTCCATCCGATGAAGCCGCTTCCTAATTATGCCCGCGAGAAATGGATCGTGCTCGGAATGCTCTGGCTGGTCTGCATGCTGAACTACGCGGACCGTCAGGCGATCAGTAGTCTCTTTCCCATGTTGGAAAAGGACTTTGGCTTCTCCAAAGCTCAGCTCGGCCTGATTGGCAGCGCCTTCATGTGGGTCTATGCGGCCTCGGCTCCCTTAGCCGGATTTGCAGGGGATCGCCTCTCGCGCAAGGGACTGATCCTGGGAGGATGTTTCTTCTGGAGCATCATGACGGCGCTGACGGGATGGTGCGGGAAGCTCTGGCAGTTTGTTTCGGCGCGGGCGTTGATCGGACTGGGGGAGTCGGTCTACTTCCCGGCGGCTGCCTCAATGCTCTCCAACTACCATGGGGCGCGGACGCGCTCGACGGCGCTCTCTTTGCATCAGTCTGCCGTTTATATCGGAACGATCGCAGGTGGATGGCTGGGAGCTGTCCTTGCGCAGCGCTATGGGTGGCGATGGGCCTTCTACGGTTTCGGGGCTGCGGGAGTCGTGGTTTCCCTTCTGCTTCTGCTCAGACTTCGGGAACCGCCCCGAGTTTCTTCAGAAATGCACTCGACGACTGAATCCCAATCCATGGCACACCTTGGATTTCTAGAGACGTTGCGGATTCTACTCTCGAAACCCGGCGTGCTCCTGCTGATGCTGGCCTTCGCTTGTGCGAATGGTGTTGGATCGATCTTCCTGATCTGGGCCCCAACGTTCCTCTTTGAGAAGTTTCACCTCGGTTTGGTAGCGGCTGGATTTTCCGCCGTGGCGGCGATCCAGTTGGCGAGTGCTTTCGGTGCTCCGCTCTCAGGCATCCTTGCAGACCGACTTGTGAACAACCTGCGTGGTGCAAGGATGCTGGTGCAGGCCTCCGGACTCCTGCTTGGGACGTTGTGCGTGGTGGCCGTGGCCATGGCACCAACGATGGGGATGCTGATGGTCGCCATGGCCTGCTTCGGTTTCTGCAAGGGAGCTTATGATGGCGGGATCTTTGCCTCGGTCTTCGAGTTCGTGGAACCGGGCCAACGTGCCTCTGTGGTTGGACTTATGAATCTTCTTGGATGGGGAGGTGGAGCTCTTGGTCCCTTAGCCGTCGGGATCCTCTCAACCTATGGATCAGGAACACCCATGGCTCGCATGAGCGGAGCGATCGCCTGGAGCGGGCTCGCCTACCTGGTGGCGGCCGGGTTGATCCTGGGAAGTTTTAAGATCTACCGCAGGATGCCACACTTCTCCGCCATCTCAGCAGGTGTGGAGGAGCGGTGTTCCATGGAGGAGAGGTAGCTGTCTGAGTGGGGTAGGGGACAGCTGATGTTTTCGGGATGTTCGAAGCGCGAAAAAAGCATCCGATGGATGCGGCTCAATGGGACGGTTTTTTCGCCGTAACCGCCGGGGATATTGTTTTGTGGAATGTTGCTGGACCAGAAGGTGAGGGTTCTGGCGGTTGGATCCTGACGCAGAAAAATCACCGAATGACCATGCTCGGTGGCACCGATTCCATCGTTCCAGAAGATCTTGAGGAAATCTCCGGGTTGGGCCTGCGAGAGATCGGTGAAGTTCTGTCCGAGTCCGAGTTCGTAGAAGAGGCGCGCCGTTCCGGGACCATTGGCATTCCAGCGTCCCCAGATCCCTGTGCCGTCGGGTTGCCCGTTCGGCTTTAAGGCATGAACAATTTCGGGACTGAGGGAAAGTTGGTGACTTGATTGAAGGGCTGAAAGGGTCTTCAGAAAAACCAGATAGGTTGCCTCGGAGCAGTAGCTCGGTGTGGCATGTGAGGGTCGAATCTCCAACATGCCGCTCGTTGTCGTGACAGCATCCCGAAGTTCACGATTTGCATCCGATGAGGTCGAATATCCGCCCCCGCTCGGCATCTGATGCATGGACTCCAAGACTAATTGGTTGATGTCGCTTGGATTTGCTTCCGCATGAAGCATGCTCATGGAAAGAATCGCTGCAGCAAGAGAAGAAACGAAGATCCGCGATGACATTACCGCATACCATCAATCAATCAGGCTCATCTGCAAAGGGGATCCTTACGGTCTCAGTTGCTCTTTTGCTGGTGGTTATGCTCGGCACTACACTTTGGTGCTGGCCGCATCCGATCAGCCCAAGCGGCGGACTTCCGATCCCTGGTGAGATTGTGATTTCCGTTCCGCAGTTTCTGCAGGGTGATCCGCAGTGGGAGAATGACCAACTTGGGAAGACTCCCGGGTCGATGCGAGGGGAGGGGTGTGCTGTTACTTCGGCGGCGATGGTGCTCTCCCACTATGGAATGGATCTCGATCCGGGGCGCCTGAACGTCTTTCTAAAACAGCACAATGGTTATGAGGGGCAGGCGTGGCTGAAGTGGGAATCGGCTGCCGAATACTCTCCGGATCTTGTCGAAAAGAACTACGAAGCCCTTCCTTCCTATGGCCTGATCGATTGGAATCTCCTGCACGGGAATCCGGTGATCGTGCGCCTCAGGCTCCCGAGCGGTATTACACACTTCGTCGTGATTGTTGGAAAACGGGGGTTTGATTATCTCATCCGTGACCCCTCCTCGTATGGAGAGGGGAACATCTATCCACTGAAGGAACTCGGGGTTCCTATCGAAGCCCTGCGCTATTACCGACGGATCCTCTAATTCTGGTGCAAGTCTTTACCTAGACTCTTTTTTCTCGGGGGTCTTATCCCTGAGAGGCATTACGAATTGGGGGCCAGAATTGAGAGGAACATAGACACGGTCTGCTCCCTTGATGTTCTCTGCCTGAAGATACTGGATGTAAGAGGGTGAGAGCACTGCAGTGATCGAGGTGATCGCCTTGGCTTGTTCGATGGCCTGGGCTGCGGAGCGTGCGCCTGCTGCTTCTCCATTCTCCCGTTCGATTTCGATGCTTTTCTGCGCAATCTGAACCTCAATGGCCTTCTGCTCGAGAGTCTGATTGAGCGCCACTTTGGTAGCGATGGCCACGATGACCTGCTGGGGAGGCGAGGCATTTCCCATCACGACGGACATGACCTCGAAGGGCGTGTTGTTGAGCAGATTCCTTACCTGATCACTGATATCCTTGGAAATGGCAGGGAGAGATTCATTGACGGAGAGGCCATCGTATTTAGCTACGACGGAGCGGGTGATCGTACGGAAAGGTTCCCGGATGAATTGTTCGTAGGCCTGTTTGGCAACTTTGTCAGGATCGGCTGTATTTTCCCAGCCTCCGAATTCCTCCATAAAGCGACGTACCGATTTCTCATCGGGCTTAAGTCGCCAGACGATATGGGCCTGGCTGGCTAGTGGCAGCTTGTCCTTGGCTAGAATGGCGCTGTCGGCTTCAAAAGCTTCGCTGTAGGTGAAGGGGGTAATCGAAACGCGCTGTCCATCCAGACGCCAACGGAGACCTGTGGAGGCTGGTCCGAAGATCACCTCCTTGAATGTTCCTTTGCCAAGAATCGGCTTGGAGTAAATGTAGCTCGCGTAGCCTGCGGTGACGCGGACATTAGAGATGTTGGGAGCCAGGAAGAAGAGAAGGAAGGTCGCAAGCGCTGCAATTCCGATCAGTGGGAGGGAAGCTTTCTGCATAAGGAATCAGTGAGTCAGATTAAGAGTTGAAGCAAGTGCCTTCCTCTTGTCAGAAGAAAGGAAAGGGAAATTAAGCAGAATCTGAATTATTGCGGGTAAACAGCAGTGCAACAAGGCTGATCAGCGCCATGGCGGCGAGATAGAACCCAACGGATCCGAGCCCGTGACTCATGGCAAGCGATGTGGCCAGATAGGGGGTTAGCGATGCTCCTAGGATCCCGGCGATGTTGAAGGCGATCGAGGCTCCGGTGTAACGAACCTCCACAGGGAAGAGTTCTGAAAGAAACGTCCCGAGCGGTGCGTAGGTGACCCCCATCAGCAGAAAGCCGATGATGAGTGTCGCGATCACGCCGGGAGTTCCAGCAGAGAAGAGCGGTCCGAAGAAAAGGCCGAAGAGCAGAATTGCCACGGTCGCCAGAAGGAGCATGTTCCGACGTCCGATGCGCGAGGAGATCCATGCGGTGCAGGGAATCGAGAGGGCGAAGAAGACTACCCCGGCAAGCTGGATGATCAGGAAAGTCTCACGGGAGTAGCCCAGATGCGTTGTGCCCCACGAGAGGGAGAAGACGATAAGGATGTAAAAAATCACAAAGGTCGCGACCGCTGCAAACGTTCCGAGAATCACAGGACGGAGATGGTTGCGCACGAGATCCAGCATCGGGAGAGCGACATGACTTCCACGGGACGACGCCTCCAAGAAAGCAGGCGTCTCGGTGATATTGAGCCGGACATAGAGTCCGACGAGCACCAGCACGCTGCTCGCAAGAAAGGGAACGCGCCAACCCCATGTCAGGAAACTTCCGGCATCGAGTTGCTTGCTGAGCAGGAGGAAGATGGTCCCGGAGAAGAGAAAGCCGATCGGAGCTCCAAGCTGGGGAAACATGCCGTACCAGTCGCGTTTACCGGGAGGAGCATTCTCGGTGGCAAGCAGGACTGCGCCACCCCATTCCCCTCCGAGACCGAAGCCCTGTCCAAAACGGCAGAGGGCTAGAAGAATAGGCGCTGCCAGGCCAATTGAGGCGTAGGTCGGCAGAAGCCCGACCAAGACCGTGGAGAGACCCATCGTGAGAAGGGCTGCAACCAAGGTCGTTTTTCTTCCAATCCGATCACCGAAATGACCGAAAAAGAGCGAACCTAGCGGCCTGGCGAAGAAGGCCAGGGAGAAGGTGGCCAGTGATTGCAGCGTGGCTGCCGTGGGATCGCCCTGAGGAAAGAAGAGTTTCGGAAAAACAAGGACCGCTGCCGTTGCGTAGATGTAGAAATCGAAGAACTCGATCGCCGTTCCCGCAAGGCTCGCTAGAAGAACCCGGAAAGCGGAGTTTTTGGGGGCTGCGGTCATTGGAATCGCTTTTAGAATTTCTTCTGCTGAGCCTGGGAGAACCAGTCTCCACCCGTTCCCGGCTTTCCGGAATCGTTGCGCATGTAGCGGCTGAGGTCCTCGCCTCTTCCTTGGCCTCGGCGATCGCCACCCGGCGAACCCTTCGGATCACGAGGGGTGAGATCAACCTTGGTCTTCAGTGAGAGAGCGATGCGCTTGCGTGGCAAATCGACCTCCATGACGGTTGTTTGGACTTTCTGGCCGACCTTGAGGAATTCGGCAGGGTTCTTCACGAAATCATCGCTGATCTGGCTGATATGAACGAGTCCGTCCTGATGGACCCCGATGTCAACGAAGGCTCCGAAGGCGGTGACATTCGTTACGATGCCGGGGAGTTTCATGCCCGGTTGGAGATCCTCCATCTTCTCGACTCCATCGGCGAAGCTGAAGGCCTCGAACTGCTCTCGGGGATCACGTCCCGGTTTCGCTAATTCAGCCACGATGTCCTTGAGCGTCGGGAGCCCCACTTCGGGGGTTACATAGCGGTCAAGTTTGATTGCGGCGCGCTTTGCCGGATCACGCAGAAGATCCTGCACCGTGCAGCCGAGATCCGACGCCATGCGGTCGACGAGTTCGTAACGCTCCGGATGGACGGAGCTGGCATCGAGGGGATGTGCCCCATCGCGAATGCGCAGGAAACCGGCCGCCTGCTCGAAGGCCTTTGGCCCCAGGCCGCTGATCTTGAGAAGTTCGGTACGGGACTTGAAGGGGCCGTTGGTATCGCGGTGGGTGACAAGACTGGCGGCAGTCCGGGAGTTGAGACCAGAGACATAGGCTAGCAGATGGCGGGAAGCGGTGTTGAGTTCGACACCGACCTTGTTCACGCAGGAGATGACGACATCGTCGAGAGAGCGCTTCAGGGCTGCTTGATCGACATCATGCTGGTACTGGCCGACGCCGATCGACTTAGGATCAAGCTTTACAAGCTCGGCAAGCGGATCCATGAGGCGGCGTCCGATCGAGACCGCTCCGCGGACGGTGAGATCAAGATCGGGGAATTCCTCACGGGCGATCTCGCTCGCCGAGTAGATCGAGGCACCACTCTCGCTGACCACCACGATTTGGATGGAGGAGGGAAGCTTCAGCTTCTTCACAAAGGTTTCGGTCTCGCGCGAGGCTGTGCCGTTACCGATGGCGATCGCTTCCACCTTGTGGAGGCGCACCATATTGAGGATGGCTTCTGCGGCTTCGAGTTCCTCCCCCCTGCTCCTGCCCGGGTAGATCACCTCGTTCGCAAGAAGTTTCCCCTGACGGTCGAGCAGGACGACCTTGCAACCGGTGCGGAATCCGGGATCAATGCCGAGGGTGATCTTCTGTCCGAGCGGCGAGGCGAGCAGAAGCTCGCGGAGGTTATCGGCAAAGACACGGATCGCTTCCTCGTCGGCTTTCTTTTTGTAGAATCCGCGAGCTTCGACCTCCATGGCGAATCCCAACAAACGCTTGAGGCAGTCATCACACGCGAGCTTCACTTGATCTGCGGCCTTGGAATTACCCCGCACAAAGAGGCTGTAGAGGGTCCCTAACGCCTCGCTCTCGGGGGGAGTGAGGCGGAAGTAGAGGAATCCCTCGGTCTCACCACGACGCATGGCGAGAATTCGGTGCGAGGGTGCCGTGGCGGCGGGTTCACTCCAGTCGAAGTAGTCCTTGAACTTCGCTCCTTCCTCTTCCTTGCCTGAGATGAGTGTTGATTTGATGACTCCCTTGTTCAGGTAAAGGCTGCGGAGTTGGGCACGGGCTGTGGCATCATCATTGATGCGCTCCGCGAGGATGTCTCGGGCTCCCGCCAGAACGGCAGCCACGGAATCTACGGTCGAGGTCTTGGCGTCGACAGTTACGGAGTTGCCCACATAAGGCGCGGCGAGAGCCTCAGGATCGGTTGAGGGATCCTGAGCCCAGAGAATCTCCGAGAGGGGTTCCAATCCGAGTTCCTTGGCAATGGTCGCGCGGGTGCGTTTCCTTGGCTTGAACGGCAGGTAGATATCCTCAAGCGAATTGAGCGTGGCTGCCGTCTCCACCTTCACGCGGAGTTCCTCGGTGAGGAGTTTGCGTTCCTCAAGCGATGCAAGAATCGACTCACGACGCTTATCGAGCACCTCGAGTTGCTCCAGGCGGTCTCTAATCGCGGTGATCTTTACCTCATCGAGTTCCCCCGTGCGTTCCTTGCGGTATCGGGCGATGAAGGGAACCGTGGCACCCTCTTCGAGAAGGACTGCGGTAGCGGCAACCTGACGGGCCTGAAGGCCGAGTTCGTTGGTGATTTGGACGAGATGTTTTTCGATCACAGGATGAGTTATGGGGAATTGGGAATGGGGCTATGGGATGGAGGAAGCTTTTTTGGAGAAGTGATTACTTTGAGGAGGGGTTCTCGTCGTCCCAGATCAATGGAGCTGGTTGGGCTTCAGGCCGTGGATTCGAATTGAAGACGCGGAACCAATTGCCGAGATTCTTTTTCATTCCCTCCGAGAAGGAGAGGTAGTTTTCGTTTCGCTCGCCCCCTTTCGGGATGGCGTTGAGCACAGCGTTGACGGAGAGTTCGGCCAGATCGTACGCGGTCGAGCAAATGCCGGCGGCAGAGGCATGGTGCGCGTCGCTCGCAGCAGTGCCGGCAAGGCCGCGACGGGTTGCGTAGGCCGCAGCCTTGGCATTGAACCCACGCAGGGTGACGGCCGCATTGAAGGTCTCAAGAGCCGCAAGATCAAGCTGGTCGAGGATCTCTTCACGGATACCCGCGCGGAAAGAGTCGTAGGGGTGGGGGGCGATGCAGATCCCGCCCCGTTCCTTCACAGCCGCGGCCACTTCGAGAGCAGGTACTCCCTTCATGTTCGGAAGAGTCACGCCTAGGCAGAGAAGATGGCCGTCTGCTGTGGAGACCTCGACGCCTGGAATGATCAAGAAGCCGTCAACAGGAAGTCCATCCGCTCTCATCAGTCCCGCTTTGGTGAGATGGGCGACGGCGTCGCAGGTGTTGTGGTCGGTGACCGCGATGCCGCTCAGGCCGCGCTGTTTTGCTGCCTGAATCATGGCTTCGGGCGAGCCGCATGCATCCGCCGAGTAATGGGTGTGGAGATGCAGGTCAAAGGCGTGGCGCATGGGAAAAAAGGCTGAAGGAAAAATGAAAAATGAAAAATGAAAAAAGGGATCCAGTTTGGAAGCGTCACTTCAAGTGGCGAAGAACACGAAGAGAGAGATTGATTCAGAACTAGCACCTCTTCGTGCTTTTGCATGATGCCAGGAGAGTCTTTTAGACTAAAATTTGGAAATCTGTTTGTCGAAAGCTACAAATTAGGCGCATGGAGCGGGAGTTTCCTCCTTTTTCATTTTTCCTTTTTCGTTCAGAGTTATCCTCATGGCTATTGCGTTCAAAGAATGGGCCTTGGTCTGTGAGGCTCTCGGAAGCGGGGAGCAGAGTGTCATTCTCCGTAAAGGTGGTATTGCCGAGGGGAAGAGCGGCTTTGGCTTTGATCATGATGAGTTCTACCTCTTCCCCACGTGGTTCCACGGCCAGATCGATAAGGTGAGAAAGGAGGATGCAGTTCTCCCGGAGCAGGCACCCGAGCAGGTGACGGTAAGTTATGCAGCAATCCTGGAATGGAGTGGTCGCATTGACAATAAGGAGGTCGCTCATCGTTTGAGTGAACTCCATGTGCTCGATGCCTCGGTGATCGAGGAGCGTTTTGTTTATGATACCAAGTCCGGTTCTCTCGGTGGGAATGGCATCAATGTCGCCTTTGTTCGGGTTTACAGACTGGAACCGGCCTCCACACTCCCCATGAGAAAAGAATTCGGAGGATGCCGCTCCTGGATCGAGCTTCCCGAGGGGGATTTCGGTGCCATGGTTTCCGTTCTTAGCGATGAAGAGCATACACGCCGCCGGGAGCTTTTTGCACGGTTACTCGGGGTGACTTTTTGAAAACCAGTTCCCTCTGGATGGGGAATTAAGGGAAATCTTTCACCGTGCCGATGGCCGAGCTGGATTTTCCGACGGGCCTCCCTATGCTCTCCAGTCCATGAAGTATATTTTCGTGACAGGTGGTGTGGTCAGCTCTCTTGGAAAAGGCCTCGCAGCCGCTTCCTTGGGAACACTTCTGGAGCATCGCGGATTGCGAGTGACGCTGCAGAAACTTGATCCTTACCTGAATGTCGATCCCGGCACGATGAATCCTCTCCAGCATGGTGAGGTCTATGTATTGGCCGACGGAGCGGAGACCGACCTCGATCTCGGGCACTATGAGCGCTTCACCAAGTGCGTGCTTACCCGAGACAACAATTTGACGAGCGGGCAGGTCTACGAGACCGTCCTTGCAAAGGAGCGGCGCGGCGATTACCTCGGCAAGACTGTTCAAGTGATCCCTCACATCACCGACGAGATCAAAAACCGGATCCGAACCCTTGAGCAGGCTGGTAATGCCGATGTGCTCATCACGGAAATTGGCGGCACCACAGGTGATATCGAGGGACTTCCCTTCCTCGAAGCGATCCGCCAGTTCATTCTTCAGGTGGGGCATGAGAATGCGATTCTCCTTCACGTGACCCTCGTTCCTTACATCAAGGCCGCCGGTGAACTTAAGACCAAGCCGACCCAGCAGAGTGTCGCCAAACTCCGTGAGATCGGTCTTCAGCCCGAGGTGCTGATTTGCCGTACGGAAAAGCCTCTGGAAGAGGATGTCCGAGAGAAGCTCTCCCTCTACTGCAATGTGCCGATCAGCTCCGTGATCGAGGCGAGGGATGTTGAGAACTCTATCTACGAGTTCCCCCTGATGCTTCAGGCGGAGGGCCTGGATGAGAAGGTCTGCAAGCTCCTTCATCTCGAGACGCCTCCTGCCGACATGGAGCGGTGGAAGATGATTGTTCATTCGATCGTGCATCCTTCGCGTCGTGTGAAGATCGCTGTGGTTGGAAAGTACGTGGAACTTCAGGACGCCTATAAGAGCATTTACGAGTCACTCTGCCACGCCGGTGGTGCCAATGACTGTGGCGTCGATCTTGAGATAGTGGATGCTGAGCAGATTGAGGCTGAGGGTGCGGAGGTTTTCCTAAATGGTGTCGGTGGCATCCTTGTTCCCGGCGGCTTCGGTGACCGAGGAACCGAGGGGAAGATCGCCGCCGCCCGTTACGCGAGGGAGAACAAAATTCCTTTCTTCGGCATCTGCCTTGGAATGCAGATTGCCACGATCGAGTTTGCCCGGAATGTCTGTGGACTGGAGGGTGCCAACAGCACGGAGTTCGATGCCGCAACTCCTCATCCCGTCATTGCGTTGCTCGACGAGCAGAAAGAGGTGGCTGGCAAAGGGGGCTCGATGCGTCTTGGCTCCTGGCCCGCGGTGCTCAAGCCTGGTTCGCTCGCTCACAAGATCTATGGGCAGGCTGAGATCGCCGAGCGGCACCGGCATCGGTATGAATTCAACAGCGCTTACCGCGCTCAGATGGAGGAGAAGGGTTTTATCATTTCCGGCACGTCGCCCGATGGGTCGCTGGTCGAGATGATCGAGCATCGCGACCATCCCTGGTTCGTCGCAGTGCAGTTCCATCCTGAGTTCCTGAGCAAGCCTGAGGCTCCTCATCCGCTCTTCGACGAGTTTATCCGTGCCTCGCTCGGCTAGGTGGTTTTTGCATCAGATTTCCCTGCCATGAGTGAAACCAAGGATCTTGAGCGGATGGTCGAATTTGAATTCGTCCGCGCCACCGAAAACGCAGCCCTCCATTCCATGCAGTGGATGGGGCGAGGAGACAAGGAGGCTGCCGATGAGGCCGCCTGCGATGCTATCAAAGGAATGTTTGATCTGGTTGATATCCGTGGGGAGGTTGTGATCGGGGAGGGAATCAAGGACAATGCTCCCGGAATTTTTCTAGGTGACAAGTTGGGTCGCTGGGGTGAAGGAGATCCCCGTTTCGATATCGCTCTCGATCCGATCGATGGTACCAGCAACATCTCCAAGGGAATGCCCAACTCGATTTCCGTCATGTCGGCGGTCCTTGTTCCAGATGGCAAGGAGCGAAGCATGGTCAATATCCCGAGCTTTTATGTCGAGAAGTTGGCCTATGGTGCCCGCGTGGAGCGCTGCATCCTCAACGGCACCATTGCACCGATCACGCTGGATGACCCTTTCGAGCAGACTTTGGAGCAGGTCGCCAAGGCTCTCGGAAAAAGAATTGGCGAACTGGTCGTCACGATTCTGGATCGCCCCCGCAATCAGCCTTACACGGATGCCGTGCGTCGTGCCGGCGCCTCGCTACGACTCATTGCCGATGGAGATATCACGGCGGCTGTGGCTCCCTCCCTGCATGATTCCGGTATCGATCTCTACGTGGGACGGGGAGGAGCACCCGAAGGAATTCTCACTGCCGCAGCGCTGAAAGCCCTGGGTGGGGATATTCTGCTGCGCATGTGGCCCCGTGATGAGGAGGAGCGTACGGAGTTGTTGAAAACGCTGACCACCGCCGATCTGGAGCGCGTTTATTACCGGGATGACCTGGTCCATGGTGACAGCGCCATCTTCTGCGCCACCGGCATCAGTGACAGTCCGATGTTGCCCGGGGTGAAACTGATCGGAAAGACAGCCATCACCCACTCGATCCTCATGCGTTCGCGGAGCAAGACGGTCCGATACATCAAAGCCGTCCATGATCTGGAGGTGAAGACCATCCACCTCCGCAGCCTACGGGGTGAGGAGCATCTCTAACGAATTTTAGTGTAACTTTCCGTTTCTGTCACAATTCCGGAATTGCTTTCCTTAATCATCCAACCCAACACTTCAACAATATGAGCATGAACCAACTCGAAGCCCTCAAGCAATTCACCACCGTTGTCGCCGACACGGGCAATTTCGCCGAGATCAAGAAGTTCCAGCCCCAGGACGCCACGACGAATCCCTCGCTCATTCTCAAGGCCGTTCTCCAGCCTGAGTATCGTACCCTTCTGGACAAGGCGATTGCTGACAACAAGGGATCCAGCCTCTCTGGTTCGGCCCTTTGGAAGAAGATCATCGACGACACGCTTATTCTCTTCGGATGTGAGATCCTCAAGATCGTCCCTGGTCGCGTCAGTACTGAGGTAGATGCCCGTCTCTCTTTTGACACCGAGGCCACCCTCGAGAAGGCCCGTTACCTGATTGGTCTCTACAAGAGCGTTGGAATCGACCACGAGCGCGTCCTGATCAAGATCGCCTCAACCTGGGAGGGTATTCGTGCCGCCGAAGTCCTTCAGAAGGAAGGGATCAACTGCAACCTGACCCTCATGTTCTCGATGCCCCAGGCTGTAGCTTGCGCCGAGGCCAAGGCCCGCCTCATCTCTCCTTTTGTCGGCCGTATCTACGACTACTACAAGGCGACCACCGGCAAGGAATATGTCGGCATGGAGGATCCCGGCGTCCAGTCGGTCCATAAGATCTACAACTATTTCAAGAAGTTCGGCTACGAGACCCAGGTCATGGGAGCCAGCTTCCGCAACACAGGCGAAATCGTCGCTCTTGCAGGTTGCGATCTCCTCACCATCAGCCCTGACATCCTTGAGAAGTTGGAGCAGTCCACCGAGCCAATGCCTCGCGTCCTCAGTCCCGAGGCCGCCAAGGGCATGGAGATCGAGCGCATCCCTGTCGATGAGAAGAGCTACCGTTGGCTCCTCAACGAGGATGCCATGGCCACCGACAAGCTTGCCGAGGGAATCCGCAAGTTTGGTGCCGACATCGTGAAGCTCGAGGGAATGATCGCCGAGGCTTGCTAATCTTGGTGAACTGACCTCTCGATACGATTTTCACCCTGCCTGTGATGATGAAACGCTTTCTCCCGCTCCTTCTGGCGGTAGCCCTTACCGGTTGCGCCACGGCACAAGTTCCCTCTACGGCAACTGCCGGTGGAGCGGGCGATGATCATCCGGGCTCGGTGCCCGTGTTGCTGGGTCTGGATCCTGTCCGTCAGGATCTGAAGCTTTCCTCATTGCAGTGTGCCCTTCTCGATTCCCTTAGGACCGAGTACAAGTCGCGTTCGAAGCAAATCACCGCGATCGGCATGGCCGATCAGGATGCGGCCGTGCGTTCCAGCTGGGATCTCCGTTCCCTTCGCAAGCAGTTCAATCAGCGAGCTCTTCAGGTGCTGAGCTCCTCGCAGCAGGATAGACTACGTCAGATCGAGCGCCAGATGCTTGGTGGCAAGTTGCTGACATCGCCCAAGGAGCAACAGTTGCTTGGCCTCAACCAGCAGCAGCAACAGCAGCTTGCGGCAATTTCCCAGTCCTCCAATGCGAAGGTCGCCGCCCTCAATGCTCAATCCTCCTCTGGAAAGCTTTCCCCGTTCTGGGCCGACATCAAGCGGCATCAGATCGATAGCGGCACCAAAAATCAGATGCTCTCCGTGCTTACCTCAAAGCAAAAGAAGCAATGGCTGGTGCTGAGTGGTCAGAAGATGGGCCTGCCAAAGGTGCACGATCCGAACGCGAACACGAAATCCCTCTTCGAAGGCTATTAATTCCGAGCTGGGCATCGCCTAAAAAGCGATGCCCTGCTTGCTCACTGAATTCCCGCTTTCCATATCAAGTTCGCAGTTTCTTTTTATATCCAGAGATCCCATGAAACGTCTGCTTCTCCTCCCTCTTCTTGCGATAACGATTGCCTCAGCCTCCGCAGGCAACATCACCAACACGTCCACCCCCGACAGCATCTCTTACATGCCTGTCCTGCTGAACCAGTCTGAGATCCACAAGGATCTGAAGATCTCTGCTGCTCAGGATACCCGTATCGACATGATCCGTGCCGAGTGCCGTGCCAAGGTGGGAGTGCTTTCCGCTGAGGGGCTTCTCGATCCCGCACTTTCCCCCGGTGCTCTGAAGACTCTCCCCAGCTACCAGGCTTCCTGCAATCGCAGGGTCTTGGCCGTGTTAAATCCAAGCCAGCGTGTGCGCTTCCGTCAGATCGAACGCCAGTTCCATGGTGGACTCTTTCTCCTATCCCCAAGCGAACAGAATCTCCTGAAACTGACTCCTGACCAGCGCCAGAAGGTTGCCGAAATCCGTTCCGTCGATGCCGCTAAGGCCGCTGAAGTTCAGAAGGCCTTCCTGGCTGGCAAGAAGTCTCAACTCCGCAGGGATGTCGATCTTCACCAGATCCGCCGCACGACGGCGCGTAGCCTGCTTCATCTTCTGACGCCTGAGCAGCAGAGGGAGTGGCTCAGCTTCCTCGGCACTCCCCTCAAAAAGTAAGGCTTGGGATTTTTCCTCCACGCGTTGTTGCTGCTCGCTTGGCGTACAACTACGACGCCTTCCCTCGCGCCTAGCGTGGCATCAAAACTTCCGACCCTTTTTTACAGAGGTGTAAGAAGTGCGACTCAGTGATCAAGATACTGCTTAGCCCAAGCGGGTGGTGGCGCATCTGATTCGTAGGCGGGTGTGGAGCCCGATTTGGAACCATCCTTCATCAGAAACCGCTCGATGACGGCTGGGCCGTGGAGGGCGCGGGATTTTGCGACCACATGGAGACCGTCCGGGTCTAATCCCCATGCCTCGATGATCGGTTTTCCAGCAGGAATTGTAAGTAGGACTCCCGAAGGATTACGCAGTATCAGTCGTGAGCCGACGGGGACTCCCTTCACGATGCGGAGAGTTTTCGGATGATGATCCTCGGAGCAATCGACCCATCCGATCCAACCCGAGGTATTCCCCTTGGGTTGCTGGGCCGTGGCACTTGAGGTCAGGTTCTTTCCATCAAGCCTGACATTGCCGACTGGTGCACCCTGCCAGCCAGGTAGAGGCCTTTGATCACACAATGATACCGTGGGGACGGGAGCCGCAAAAGAAGACCCCGCCGAGATCAGCAGCAGGAGAAACAAGCTTCTCACCGGAAACGAATGACAAGAAAGCGCGAGTGAGCGGTGTAAAGGGCCGTGGTCGTCGAGTTTCCGTTCGCATTGCCATAGGTGTAGGTATTGGCGTTTCCATTCCCCCAATTGCCGGAGCGGTTGCCATACTGGCCTCGCTGATTATATCCGCCCGAGTTCCGGTTCCAGTTGGAGTTCTGGTACTGGGAGTAGTTTGCGTTGTTGGAGGTGCTGTAACCGACGAATTCGCGGATGTCAGATTGCTGAACCACTGCCTCTCCTCCATTCTGCAGGGCGAGTTTTGCCACGGTATCCGCCCTCGGGCCCATGGTCCAGGGGCCGACGGGACGGCTATCGGTAATCACGCCGATGACCTGATAAGGCCGGTTGGGGGCTCCCTCTTGATAGAACTCGATCCCATCCACCATGCGGAAGGCTCCTCCGGATCCGCGCTGCACGCCTGTACCGGTGGTGTGCATGAAGGTGGTGGTTGAGCAGGCGCTTAACCCAAGAAGAAGTACGGGAACAAGAAGGAGCGATCGGGAAAATTTCACCAGATCATTGGATGCTCAATTTTTCGATTTCGTTCAATCCGAATCTGTTGCTTGGTCGGTCATTTGTATGCAACGTTTCAGCATTGAAGTCCTTCCTAGCGCTCTTTGTTTTTCTGAACCTGGTCGCCCTTCCCCTTTATGCGGGGGGCTTTTCCCAGAAGTTTCAGGATAACGGCATCGGCTTCACAGTCACCTCCCCGAACCATGGGGATAACAATTCGCTGACGATCACAACGCATGGATTGACAGGTGGGGATACCCCGATCACCCGCCCCATCGATGGTTTGGTAACCAAGGCCGAGATTGCCGACCTGAATGGAGATGGCGTTCCAGAACTCTTCATCACCACGACCAGTCCGGGGAGCGGTTCTTATGGGAAGGCCTACGCCTGGGCGAGCAATGGCAAGAAATCCCTGACGGAGATCTTCATCACGCCCCCTCGGGAAAAGGATCTTTCCGGCTATATGGGCCATGACGAGTTTGCGGTGATTGAGAGCAGCTTTGCCCGCCGCTTTCCGGTTTATAAACCGGGCGACTCCAATGCCCACCCTACGGGTGGATGGCGTCAGTTTCAGTACAAGCTCGTGCCGGGGGAGGCCGGTTGGGTGCTCCGGATCAAGCGGGTCGATTCTTTTTAGTCTCCGCTTGGTTGCTTGCCCAGAAAACGGTTAGTAAATAACTCTGAATGATGTCCATTCCCTGCAGGCTCCGGATCGTTTGCGCCGGCTTAGTGCTTTCTGCAGGCACTGCTGGAAATCTGCAGGCTTTGGATCTGTTTGGGGGTAAGCACGAAAGGAAAGAAAATCTCGTTCCCGAGCGTTCTCATGGCGATGCCTCCAAGTCGCATCTTCTCCAGCAGGAGATGATGGACTACTCGGACCGCTTCACCATGGCGGTCTGGCAGGCCCTCGACCAGTACCTGCGCGGCGAGACCGATCCGCAGAAACGCTCCGCCGCCGAGCATTGGAAAGTCCTCTTCTCCGCCGCCACCATGCAGATCGCCGCCAGCAGGGATCCCGCCGGGAGCCTGCTCGACATGGCCGTCCTGACGGATCTTGCGGAATGGTCGGTGGCCCGTTCCTGGAATCCCCAGGTTTTTGGCAAAGGAGGCGAACCGCTTCTGGAGGCCCTCCGGGGGATGAAAAAAGATCTCGGTGGTATCCTCGACGAGACGTTGACACCGGCCCAGCGCGGGCAACTCAACTCCATCATCTCCGACTGGAAACAGCGCCACCCCGGGTCCCTCTACGTGGCCAGCATCCGGTTGGATGACATCTCCTCAGCCCGCACCGGAAAGGAATCCTCCAAGGGAGGGCTCATCCTGATCGCCGATGTCAGCCGTGCCGTGGGAAAAGTCGACGAGGCCCTGCAGTATGGCGAGCGGGCCATGTTCTATCTCGAGCGCCTCCCCCGCCTCACCACCATGCAGACCTCCCTCGCGCTGGCACAGGCGGGTTCCGCGCCCGCTGTCCTCTCGCTCGCCGGAAGCGCCGAGAAGGCTTCCTCCGCGATCACGGAACTTCCTGATAAGATCACGGCATCCATCGGCACCAATGCCGCCACCGTGAAAGAGTTGCTCCCCAGCATCCAGGGGACGGTCACCGAGTCGCGCAAGCTCGCCGAGGCGCTCGACCGCACCGTGAACTCATCCTTCTTCACAAACTCCTCCTCAGGGCCGAGCCCTTGGACGCCCGAGAGGACCGGTATTCTGCTGGGTCAGGTGCGCGACACCCTTCATGAGGCCAACCAGCTCTCCGCCTCCCTGGGCGGGGGAGGGAATCTGGTCGATGCGATCTTTTACCGCGCCTTGATCGTGGTGGGGGTGCTGATTGCCGGAGTCGCTGGGCTTATCGTCCTTTATTGCAGATCCAAGTGACCTTTAGAAAATGTCTAACCATGACAACAATCCTATGACTTCCATGAGCCACCCCCGAATTCTTCCCTCGCGTCTCCTCGTGCTCATCGCCTTGGCCGTCACCCTTTTTGCGGTGAGGCCAGTATCAGCTCAGACCAACCCATACACCACCGGCATGAGCGTCGTCTCGGGGGCTATTCTCAACCATAACGTTTCCAACAGTTACAATGCCGTCGTCCTGTTGGCGACCAACCCCGTCCAGTACAAGGCGGATATATACGTTGATACCCCAGTGAACATGAGGCTCGGAGGTCCGCAGAGCATTTTCACAACCATGATCTGGACGAACTCCGGCCTCACCCGGATCACCTCCAGCATTGCCGGTTGCACGCCTTTCTTTGAACCGGTTCAGGGACGACAGATGTATATCCAGAACCTAGCCATCTACAATGTCGCCCTCAATCCTGAGGGAACGGTGAACGGATATCCGCAGCCATTCAGTGCCCCGGTGGAAATCTTCTTCCAGCCCGCCAATGGCTCTCCGACCTCCCTGACACTGTCGAATGCATACCTGAATGCCAGCGCCGGAATCAAAGGAGACGCGACTCCGGGTACCCATTTCACCATCACGGCCACGGGTGGCAGCAATGAAATCGCCACTTGGAATCCGAACAGACCCTTCGGCTCTCCCACTACGCTTCTTGTCACCAATGGAGCGACCCTTCAGTTCTTCCGGAGCGGGGAGACGGCCAGTGGTGTTCCGATTAGCCAACGCCTCTATTTCGGTGAGACCAATAACTCGCTCTTGGTCACCGGCGCCGGCAGTACCCTCCTGATCGACCAGTCCTTTTTGCTGTTCAAGACCAACGATTATATCAGCGGGGACTTTGTTGTACGTGACGGTGGTCAGATCCGTCTCGTCGGCGATAGAGCCAGCCTGGTCCTCCCGTTCCTCACGCTGGACAACGGCTCGATCCACATGGGTCTCAGTAGCACTCGCCTCACGGCCACCGGGCAGCTCACGCTCACCAATAACAACTACATCTTTGTGGGTGGGGGGACCCAGATTCAGACCCCGTTTATCAATCTTCAGGCAGGCTCCTCCACATTCACACTTGAGGGCTTTCACGATGAAAAGGGAGTGATCACGGAGGCCTTGTGGTTCACGAATGGGGCAGCGCTCACCCTCCAGAGTAATGGGATCATGAGTGTGACCAATGGTGGGTATGTTGCCTTCTCTACCGGGGGCTCCAATCAGCAACTCAACCTCCTTGGCAAGGCGAGTCTTATCCTTTCCGATAACTCACAATTCAATCCTTTCAATGGGCCCGGTTCGCTCTATATCGAAAAAACATCGAGCAACAACGCCGCCCAATTGATCATTGATAGCGGTTCAGCGTTCTCTCTCAGTCGGTATTTGCAGGTCACTAACAACGGCATCCTTGATGTCACGGGTAACTCCTCCCTCTTCTTTGTTTCCGGGTCAGGGACCGTCTCTGGAACCGGCGGGCTGAGCTTCAGTAGTGGAGCCTCTCTGGAATTTGGCACGACGGTGAGTCATCCCGCCGGTCAGGGAGTGCTCATCACCTCGAACAGTCTTAATCTGGACTATTTATCAACCACCTTCATGACCATCAATCCGGGGAGCCACACCAATGACACGATTGTTGTTGGGGGTAATCTCGCCATTGATGACATCACTACGTTAGCCAAGCTCTCGCTCTCTGCCACCAACGACACCTTTCTCTCGCCGGGCACTAAGTTCCTCCTCTTTGACCACACCAACAGTTTGTCGGTCACAAATGTTCGTTTTAACCAGATTTTCGAGGGACTCCCGGAGGGAGGCACGGTCGGTGTGGGCCGGAATGTCTACGAAGTCCGCTACAACGACACCACGGCGGGAGCCATCGGGGGATACGGGATCACCCTGAACTCGATAGCCCTAATCTATGACTCGTACTGGGGTACGAATATCGGTGGCAACTGGACCAATAACCCCTACTGGGGAACCGCTGGCACCAACATCGGTGTCGCGCCCGGCCTCAACGGTACCAATAGCAGCTGGGACACCGCGACCTTCGACACGCGCGGGCTGACCTCGGGAACGGGCACCGTGACGCTCAATACCAATGCCCATCTCTCGGTCATGGTCTTCTCCAATGCGGCCGCCTCCTACGCGATCGGCGGGAGCGGCACCATCTCGATGGAGACCGGGTTCACGACTCCCTTCATCTTTAACGGAGCCGGAAGCCACACCATCGGGGTGACCATGAATCTGGCCACCAACACGGCAATCCTTCCCGATGCCGGGACACGGCTGACCCTCAGCGGGCCGGTGATCGGTCCCGGTGGTCTCCAGAAACTCGGTCTCGGTACGCTCACCCTGACGGGAACCAACACCTACACCGGGGCGACGACCATTGAGGGTGGGACGCTTGAGTTGCTCGGCACCCATACCGGCGGAGCCCCCTACACGGTACTTCTCGGTAACCTCACGGGCACCGGTTCCACCACGTCGCACGTGAATGTCAACGGCGGCTCGATCACTCCCGGAGTCGGGAACACTCCCGGGACGCTCTCGGTGGGAAGCCTGCAGATCAATACCGGTGGAACCTTCAATGTCCTGATCGCCTCCACTACCCAGGTGGGGAAACTCCAAGCAACCGGCACTGCCGTCGTCGGGGGAACGCTCAACGCGATCCCGGTCAGCGGCTGGAACATGAACTTCGGCGACCGCTATCAGATCATGACGGCGGGTGGTGGAATCAGCGGCACCTTCGGAACGATTGCCGTGCCTCAGGGCTACCGTGGCCGGTTCGTTGTGGAGAACGGCGGTGTCGACGGATATCTCGTCATCGCGCCTCAGAGCTACACGCAGGTGGCCACCTCGCCGAACCAAAGTTCGGTGGCCCGGGCCCTGAACTCCTTCACCACCGCGACCAGCGGTAACAAGCAGGTGGTCGCCACCGCACTCGATGGGCTCACTGGCTCCCAGTACGGACAGGCCTTTGATGCGATCGCCCCGACCCTCTACCAGTCGCTCTCCACGATGGCCTTCAACGCAGCCAACGCGCAGTACAACGATCTCGTCCAGCAGATGTTCGGTCTCCGTGTGGCCGGGACGGGGTTCTCCATGAGCGGATTCGCTGACAACACGGCGATGATTCAGGAGGGACAGGGTGACGGGGACAAGAGCGTCCTTGATGCCAAGAAGGATATCCTGCGTCCCGGAGCCGACAATCACTGGGGGATGTTCGTCGACGGCAATGGTATCTTCGCCCAGGCCAACAGCGGCAACATGCTTCAGAAGTACAATGCCCAGAGCGGCGGCCTGATCGCCGGCCTCACCTATAAGTGGAGTCCCGCGGTGACCACCGGCATCTACGCCGGCTACGAGGGCACCTATGCCAAGTTCAACGGCACCTACTCCGGAAGCACCGTGATCGACAATGCCGTCCGCTTCGGTCTCCTCGGCACCGTCGGTGATCCGAGCGGCAGGGGCTTCTACGGGGATGCCCTCGTGGGTGGATCCTACAACAACTACAATGTCACCCGCGCGATCAACTTCCCCGGGATCAACAGCACTGCGAACAGCTCACCCGGAGCCGGGGAACTCGATAGCCTTCTGGCGGCTGGGTACAACTGGCGCAAGGGGAACTGGGCCTTCGGTCCGGTCTCCAGCCTCCAGTACACCTACTTCGGAGCCAACTCCTTCAACGAGACGGGTGCTCAGAGCCTCGACTACCAGGGTCTCAATTGGAACACCGCCAGCATGATCTACAACCTCGGTGCCAACTGTGCCTATTCCTGGCAGGCCACGCGGAACCTGATGGTTGTGCCCCAGATCAATCTGGCCTGGCAGCATGAGTTCCTGCAGAACCCCTATGCCATCAATGGTAACCTCTCCGGAGCCCCCGTCTCCAACACCAGCACGGCTCCGCTTCGTGACACCCTCTACACCGGGGTGGGCGTGACGCTGGAGTACAAGAAGACCTGGAACACGGCTTTCTTTTACAACGCCGCCGCAGGGAACAACGACCTCGTCAGCCAGAACATCTTCTGGTCAGTGGGAGCAAAGTTCTAGGCGAATAGAGTCTTAATTAAGGTTTGGAAGTTTGGATGTCGCAGTAGGCCGCCAAGCGAAGCTGTATAAATTATACTGCGAGCGCAGGCGAACAACCTGCGGCGCCAAAATCCCAAACCGCCCTACTTGAGTTCCGGGGGGAGGTTAAGATTCTTAATCTGCTGAACCGCATTGCGGTGGCAGACAAGGACGGCATCGTCGGTCTCCACGACGACGAGGTCGCTGACGCCGCAAAGAGCGATCGTGCGCTTGCCGCCGATCACGATATTGTGGGCGGCATCAAGTGTGACGACCTTCCCCTTGAGGGTATTTCCGTTCTCGTCGATTCCGAGGTGAGGTGGGAGCGCTGTCCAGGAGCCGACATCATCCCAGTCAAAGCAAGCGATCAGGGCGACGACGCTAGCGGCGTGCTCCATGATGGCGTAATCGACCGAAATCTTGGGAAGCAGGGGAAAACGATCCGCGAGGTAGGAGGCATGATCACCTTTGGGGAACTCAAGAATGAACTTCTCGAGATCAGGCTGATGCTTCCTGCATTCGGCCAGGAAAGTCTCCGCCTGCCAGAGGAACATTCCGGCATTCCAGCCATGTCGTTTGCCTTCAAGGAAAGCCTGTGCCTTTGTCTCATCAGGCTTCTCGACGAAGCGGTTCACGGTGACAACCCCCTCTTTGGATGCGGCCCCTTCCTCGAGTTCGAGATAGCCGAAGCCAGTCGAGGGATGGGTCGGCGTGATCGAGAAGGTGAGGATCGCCGGGTTCCCGGCCACAAACTCCGTCGCTTCGCTCAATTGTCTCCGGAAGTTCGCCGTATCATGGATCATCGCGTCGGCTGGGAAGAGGGCTACGATGGCATCGGAGCGTCGGCTTCTGGCAATGCCTGTGGCTAGGGCCGCTGCGGGAGCGGTATCACGCTTGGCCGGTTCGGCAATAATGTTGCCGGGGGGCAGGAAGGGGACTGCAGCCAACGTCGCTTCAATCTGAGCGACATTGGTTAGCACGAAGATCTGATCGAAAGGAACAACTCCTTCAAAGCGGCGTACTGTCTGCTCCAGCAAGGTCTGGTCACCCAGGAGTTTCAGCAGATGCTTCGGTGTGGCGGTGCGGCTCGCCGGCCAGAAGCGCTCACCGCTTCCTCCGGCCATGATGAAGACTTGGAGACGATCGAGGGAGGAGGACATAGAAAATATGAAGGTTGAGGGATGAAGTATGAAAAGAGACTGATCAACTAAAAGCTCACTTCTTTTCCTGAGTTCCTGAGTTCCATATTAAAATTCATCCGAGTGTCTTGAGTGTGGTTTTGAGGGTCTCGAGCTTTTCGCTCCATTTGGCATGGCGTTGGCGATGATCCTCGAGGACGGCCGCAGGGACTTTCTCAACGAAGCTCTGATCGGCCAGCTTGGCATTCACTTTCTCGAGTTCCGCCTCGACCTTCGTGATCTCGGTTGTGACGCGGGTCTTTTCCGCTTCGAGATCGATGAGGCCCTCGAGTGGCATGGAGATGGTGCCGAGATCGGTGAGGATGCTGGGTGTGCCGGCAGGAGCCGAACCGGTGATGAGTTCCACGGCGGATGCTCTGGTGAGCGCCGCAAAGATCGACGATTGCAGGGGAGTGAATTCACCCAAATCTCCCTTGGGGGAGAGCAGGAAGCGGACCTGCTGTTTGGAAGGAATCTTAAATTCGGCACGCAGGTTGCGCACGGCATGAACGGCGGAGTAGAGAGCCTTGGTGCTTTCTCCGGCTGAGGCGATCCTTTCCTGGGAAAAGCCCGTGAGGTGATGCTCACCCGGTGGCTGGGTGTAGAGCAGGAAGCCGTTTCTTGCTCCCGATGCGGAAGCGGAGGCTGCGGCCGAATACCCAAGATGATTCCAGAGCTCCTCGGTGAGGTGGGGCATCAGCGGGTGAAGGAGCCTCAGGATTCCCGAGAGTACGACATCCATAGTGGCAAGGATGGCGGCTTTGGCCGAGGAATCCTCGGCACTCTGGCCGTAGAGAATCGGTTTGGCGGCCTCAACGAACCAATCGCAGTAGTCACCCCAGAAGAAGTCATAAAGCAAGCCTGCAACCTCGTGGAAACGGTAGTCGGCGTAGGCTCCACGCAGCGCGGTGTGCATGGTGTCGAAGCGCTCGAGAAGATGGATCGCGATGTCTGGAAGCTCAAGTCCGGAGATATCTGGTGAGGGACTCGCCGCCCCCTGCATCTGGCGGAAGCGGACGGCATTCCAGAGCTTGTTGGCGAAGTTGCGTCCCTCCTCGATCTGCTTCTCGTCGAACTTGATGTCCTGTCCCTGAGGGGCAACCCGAATGATGCCGAAGCGGAGGCCATCGGCGCCATACTTGGCGATCAGGTCGAGCGGGTCGGGGGAATTGCCCAGGCTCTTCGACATCTTGCGGCCCGTCTTGTCACGGATAATGCCGGTGAAGTAGACATCGCGGAAAGGAATCTCCCCCGTGTATTCAAGCCCCGCCATGATCATGCGGGCGACCCAGAAGAAGATGATGTCGGGACCAGTGACGAGCACGCTGGTCGGGTAGAACTTTGCGCGGACTGCCTCATCCATGGTGTCATGAGCCCAGAGCCAGGAGGAGAACCAGGTATCGAGCACGTCGGGATCTTGAGACCAACCCTCGCCGGGTGACTCGATCTGGACGCGGATGTTTTCACTGCCCCCTTCGGCTGGATACCAGACCGGGATACGGTGTCCCCACCAGAGCTGACGGCTGATGCACCAGTCCTGGATGTTCTCGAGCCAGTGGTCGTAGACCTTCTCCCAGCGATCGGGGAAGAATCGGATGAGTCCCTTCCGAACCGCGTCGCGGGCCTCGAGGGTCTTGGGATACTTGAGGAACCATTGTTCGCTGAGGCGCGGCTCCACGGGGACATCGGCGCGCTCGCTGAAGCCGACATTGTTCTCGTACGGATCCTCCTTGGTCAGGAGTCCCAGTTCCTTCAGACGCTCGACGGCCTCCATTCGGGCCTCGAAGCGGTCAAGACCGGCGAATCCCTCTCCGGCCAGATCATTCAGGGTCCCGTTCGCATTCATGATGTCGATGACGGGGAGGGCGTGACGGAGGCCGATCTCGTAGTCGGCCTTATCATGCGCGGGTGTTACCTTCAGGACGCCTGTGCCGAACTCGAAGTCGACCGCCTCGTCACCGATGATCGGAAGGAGTACCTCGACATTCAGGGGAAGGGGACGGCGCACATGCTTGCCGATCAGGTGAGTATAGCGTGGATCCTTCGGATTCACGGCGATCGCCGTGTCGCCCATGATGGTCTCGGGGCGAGTGGTGGCGATCTCAAGCCAGGTGCCGGGGCTTTCCACGACCTCGAGCTTGAAGTGGTAGAGGTAACCCTTTTGCTTCTTGGGGATGACCTCCTCGTCGCTTAGCGCGGTGAGGGAGACAGGGCACCAGTTCACCATCCGCTTGCCTCGGTAAATGAGTCCCTTCCCATGGAGATCGACAAAGACCTCCTGCACCTTGCGTGCATAGGCCTCATCCATGGTGAAGCGTTCGCGCGACCAGTCGCAGGAGGCGCCGAGTTTCTTGAGCTGTCCGATGATGATGCCGCCATGCTTCTCCTTCCACTCCCAGACCTTGGCAAGGAATGCCTCGCGACCGAGGTCGTGGCGGGTCTTCTTCTCCTCCTTACGGAATTGGCGTTCCACGACCGTCTGGGTTGCAATGCCGGCGTGGTCTGTCCCTGGGAGCCAGAGGACCTCGTGTCCGGTCTGGCGTGCACGGCGGGCAAGAATGTCCTGCAGGGTGTTGTTCAGGACATGGCCGAGGGTCAGGATGCCGGTGACATTCGGCGGAGGGATAACGATCGAGTAAGCGGGGGCAGGGGAGGAGGGATCGGCGGTGAAGCAACCGGAGTCACACCAGCGGGCGTACCATGAGGATTCGACATCGGCCGGAGCGTAGGCAGTGGAGAGTTCGGGTAAATGTTCGGACATTGGAAAAGAACAAGAATTATAATATGGAACTCAGGAACTCAGGAAGGAGTAAGAATGGATCCGATCTTAAAGAATTGTGGCTTGGGGAAGCTTCCCTAGAGTTCCTCTATTCAAGACAGTGATAAAAAAGGGGTGTTTTGTCTTAAAGTCGATGCAATGTGGGTTTTATTCCTGACTTCCTGAGTTCCTTATTATTTTCAGATCCACTCTGCGCAATTGCGAATACGCCCGAAACTCCTTGCAAGGATTCTCACGGGAGGCTACATTCCGACCCTCTAAAAATATGACGACAACTGAAACACCAGAAATCGCAGCACTCCGGCTGCATGAGAAGGACACCGGTAGTGCCGACGTCCAGGTGGCTAATCTCACGCAGAGAATCACCACTCTCACCGAGCATCTCAAAGGCAACGCCAAGGATCACTCCTCCCGTCGCGGCCTTCTCAAGATGGTTGCCACGCGCCGCCGTCTTCTCGATTACCTCAAGGATAGCGCTACCGAGCGTTACCAGGCTGTCATCGAGAAGCTGAACCTGCGTAAGTAATCTTAGGTTTACGGTTTTTCTTTCTCCCTTCCAAGCTGACTTGACCTGAACGGGTTAGGTCTTTGCGGAGGGAGATGTGGTTCCGCAAACTATTCTTAGCCCCGTTCTCCGCCCTGTTTGGCTGGAGAATTCCCAGAAAAACACACCAACCATGCAGACACTCAGCCGAGTGTCATCCGCATTTCGGGCGCTCACCATTTTTCGCGCCCTCATCGGACCCAAGCAGCCCACCCAACAATCCAAAACTTAATTCCCATGTCACACACTACTGTCACGGCCAATGTCGGCCAAAATCCTCTCAGCTTCGAGACCGGCAAGATTGCCAAACTTGCCGACGGAGCCGTCATGGTCCGCTCGGGCGAGACCATTGTCCTCGTCAGCGCCGTCTCAGCAACTTCCGTGAAGGAAGGTCAGGATTTCTTCCCTCTCACTGTCGATTACAAGGAGAAGGCCGCCGCTGTCGGTAAGTTCCCCGGTGGTTACTTCAAGCGTGAAGGCCGTCCCAGCGAAAAGGAGATCCTGACCGCTCGCATGACTGATCGTCCTCTGCGCCCTCTCTTCCCGAAGAACTACTTCTACGACACCCAGATCATCAGCATTCTGCTCTCTGCAGATGGACAGATCGACCCGGATATCCTCTCCATTAATGGTGCCTCCGCCGCCCTTTGCGTCTCGGACATTCCCTTCGAGAAGCCGATCGCCGCAGTCCGTGTCGGCCGCGTCAACGGTGAGTTCGTCGTGAACCCTACCCACGCCGAACGTGAATACAGCGATCTTGACCTCGTCTATGTCGGCGACGGTGAGAATGTCATCATGATCGAAGGCGCAGCCAATGAGCTTCCTGAAGAAGACTTCAAGAAGGCCCTCGATTTCGCCCGTGAGCAGACCCGTCCGATTATTGCCGCCCAGAACGAGTTGATCGCCAAGGCTGGTAAGCCGAAGCGTGAGTTCACTCTTCTTAATGTCGACGAGGGAATGCTCGAGATCGCCTACCAGGTCGCCGGTGATCGTATCGAGGCAGCCCTCTACACCCCGAGCAAGGTGGCCCGCGGCAAGGCCGTCGGAGCTCTTCGCGAGGAAGTCAGCGCCAAGATCCTCGAGAAGTTCCCCGCTGCCACGAAGTTCGAGATCTCTCAGGCTTTTGATTACCTGCAGAAGAAGGCCTTCCGCGTCAGCATCCTCGATAAGCAGAAGCGTTGCGACGGACGCGGCCTTGCCGAACTCCGCCAACTCTCCAGCGAGACCACCGTTCTCCCACGTGCTCATGGCTCGGCTCTCTTCGCCCGCGGTGAGACCCAGGCTATGGCGCTCGCAACCCTTGCCACTTCCGACGAGGCCCAGATGATCGACGGATACGGTGGAGGAGAGACGACCAAGCGCTTCCTGCTCCACTACAACTTCCCTCCCTTCAGCGTCGGTGAGACCGGTCGCTTCGGAGGTCAGAATCGTCGTGAAATCGGTCACGGTGCGCTCGCCGAGCGTTCCATCTTCCCGGTCATCCCGAGCCAGCAGGAGTTCCCATATGCTCTTCGCGTCACCAGCGAGGTCATGGAGTCGAATGGTTCCACCTCGATGGCCTCCGTCTGCGCAGGCGTTCTCGCGTTGCTCGACGCGGGTGTTCCTCTCAAACGTCCCGTTGCAGGTATCTCCGTCGGACTTGTCTCCGAAGATGACGGCAACGGCAAGCTCACCCGCCACACTCTCCTGACCGACATCATCGGTAGCGAGGATCACTTCGGCGACATGGACTTCAAGCTCTGTGGTACCGAGGCCGGAGTCACCGGATTCCAGCTTGATCTTAAGCTTAAGGGGATCAGCCACGAACTCATGTCCGCAGCCATCGATGACGCCCGCAAGAACCGCGGACTGATCCTCGATCACATGAAGCAGACTCTTCCCGCTCATCGTGGCGAGATGAGCAAGTACGCTCCTCGCATCGAGACCGTGAAGGTGCCACAGGATAAGATCGGCCTCATCATTGGGCCTGGTGGCAAAACCATCAAGAGCATCGTTGCCGAGACCGGCGCCGAGATTAACATCGAGGACGACGGCTCCGTGAATATTTACTCCAGCAACGGCGAGAGCCTGAAGCGTGCCAAGGAGATCATCCTTGGCATGATCAAGGAGATCACGGTTGGCGAAATGTACCAAGGTACCGTCGTCTCCATTAAGGAGTTCGGTGCCTTCGTCGAGGTTCTGCCTGGCAAGGATGGTCTTGTTCACATTTCTGAGCTTGCCGACATGCGCGTCAACAAGGTCGAGGATGTCGTCAAGACCGGCGATGTCATCTGGGTCAAGTGCATCGGCGTCGATGACCGCGGCAAAGTAAAGCTAAGCCGTAAGGCCGCGATGAAAGAGCGCGATCAGGCTGCGGGCGGTCAAGCCGCTTAGTCCGTCGAGAGCCTCAGGCTCTACTTATCAGTCCATTCAAGAAAGCCCCGGGACACAATCCCGGGGCTTTCTTTGTCAAGATTGTGACATTGCGAACCTTGTTTAAAATATTCGGGAGAACAAAGTGTATCCTTATTCAAAAGACTTTATGAACCACCGTCATCTAGCTGGGCTTGTGGCAATCCTCCCAATTCTCCTCGGGTCTGCACGCTCTCAGGACATGGCACATCCGAAGTCCAATCCATCTCCGAGTCCGAGCCTTAACGATACCAATTCTTCGTCCGAAGAATCCCCACTACTACGTTGGTGGCATGGTGGATCGATTAGCGAGAATTTTCACAAGTCCAAAGCATATTTAGCTGGGCTCACAGGTGAGGCTTACGAGAAGTCAAAGGCTCATTTTGAAAAACTCAGTTCTTCTGTCACAACAATGGAAGAGTGGGAGAATGATCTGCAGAATTACTGGTTTGGCAACGGTGCTACCGCAAACTGGCTTGGACTTGGTAAAACATTCAAAGACTACGGATTGACAATCACTGGACAGGCTAAGGAGACTTTCCTTGGACAAGTCACACCCGCCGCCCAGCCAGCCAACGCAAAGGGCAAGATCTATGGTGTCCCGGTAAACAACTGGTCGACCGAAGTAAAGATGGGTTTCAATTACGACTTTGGAAAGTTATTCGGTCTTACGGGCCTAAGCGTTCAGTCCGACTGGCGCTATCGTAATGTCGATGGCAACCCAAACTGCCCCTACACGGCTCAAGCAGCAGGAACTTCAGGAGTCTTTAATCCCAACAAGGATACGAGCGGAATGGGAGTGCGGATCATGTCCCAATATTTCCTCTACAAGACGGACAAAACCTCGGATCCCCAATTTTTGCTTAAGCTCGGCTGGATCAATCCTTACGAGGATTTTCTCACTCAACCTGAATCGAAAAATTTTGAGAACAATGCGATTGCCTCTGCGAAAGGTATTGGTGGAGCGATTGGAGGATACTCCCAAGGCGGTAAAACCTATTCCGTGACGTCTGTTCCTTGGAGCAGTTCCTATGATTCCTGGGGCGGCATGCTTCGTGCCAAGCCTTCAGCCTCAACCTATGTCCAGACCTATCTCGGTCTGGCGATCGCAGGTTATTCCGGAATCCAGGCCAGTTCGACGAAAACTGCTAACTATAACAACCATGGATTCAATTTTCAGGGAACTGCGGCATTCGACCCCAATTCGACTGCTTACGGCCAGAACGGTGTCTACAACGTGAACGAGATCGGATGGATTCCCAAATTGGGAGCTGACAAGCTGGAGGGACGCTACGCCATCGGCAGCTACATCTGGGGGCAGAACAACAACAACTTCGGCAGTCTTTCCGGAAACAGCACTGTCTGGGGTATGTATTTCCAGGCTGATCAGCGTTTGACTGCGGTTCATAATCAAGTCTCCGCGCCTCCATCCTTGGACAAGAACCCGGTCGATGGTAAGAATCCTACGGCTTCGACTACTGTTGCTGACAAGACCCGTGGTCTCTACAGCTTTACTGAATTCACCTTCACTCCCGCATCTACCTGCACATTGCCCTACTACTACCAGACAGGTCTGGTCTACAAGGGACTCTTTGACGCTCGCCCCAACGACAAGACGGGTTTAGTAGTGGGAGAAGGTTTTTACAGCAGCAACTTCAACAGCACTCTTCCCAAGAATCGGGGTGGTGCCGCCAATAGCTACGCGAGCCAGTTTTTCTCCACCACCGCAGTATTTGAATGGTTCTATACTGTTTCTATCAACAAGTGGTTGGATTTCGTGCCTGACGCCCAGTACATCGTTAATCCGAGCGGAAATGGTTCCACTGGGAATGCGGCCATCCTCGGTTTCACGGTTGCCGCCAAATTTTAATAGTCTTGGTTCTCTGATTAGAGACGCCTGCCGGAGTCAAACCGGAAGACGTCTTTTTTTGTCACCGATAAATTCTATTCCTGGGTAGAAATTTCCTGATTATCTATTGAGGCGTGCACGAGTTTCTCCAGCAGTTGATCAATGGCGTTTCCCTTGGCGCGATCTATGCGCTGATCGCCCTCGGTTACAGCATGGTCTATGGATTATTGAAATTCATCAACTTTGCCCACGGGGATGTCCTGATGATCGGTGCCTTTGCCGGTTTTTATGCCACCCCCTTTGTTCGTCATATCTTCCCTGATCCTTGGATGACCACAGCCACCGTGCTCATTTGGGCGATGGTAGTCTGTGCTTTTCTCGGAGTCATCATCGAACGCCTTGCCTACCGACCGCTGCGTAATCAGCCAAAGCTAGCCGTGCTGATTACCTCCATAGGTGTCTCTCTCCTGCTCTCGTACGGTGGTCAGATTGTTTTTGGAGTGAACCAGAAGGCTTTTCCTGACCTCCTGCCTCCGATCCGTATTGCATTGGGTCAAGGAGTCACGATTTCCGGCAATCATCTCTTGGTGATCGTTGTAACGCTCGTTCTTCTTGTGTCACTGCGCGAGATTGTGCTGCGCAGTCGCTTCGGACTGGCGCTACGAGCCCTCTCCCAGAACCGGGATGCGGCGGCACTCATGGGGGTGAACAGTAATGCGGTGATCTCTCTGACCTTTGCCGTGGGCTCGGCTCTGGCTGGCGCCGCCGGGGTTCTCTACGCTATGAATATCCATTCGATTGAACCGCTCATGGGAACTCAGCCGGGCATTAAGGCCTTTGTGGCTGCTGTTTTGGGCGGGATCGGTAGTCTGCCGGGTGCTGCAGTGGGTGGACTTCTGCTCGGCCTGAGTGAGTGTCTGTTGGGGGGATCCTTTCTCTCTTCTTACCGCGATGCCATCGCCTTCGGAATTTTGATTGTGATCTTGCTCATCAGACCCTCAGGTCTCTTCGGAAGTTCGGCTGCTGAGAAGGTATAAAACCTTATCAGTGGTTTTGACCCAAGACTTCAAGATACCTACGGGTGACGGGACTGGGATTGCCTGGAACGAAGCTTTCGATGCGCATTTGTTTCAGCATCCAAAGACCGTCGATCTTCTGGGCTGAAACGATTTCGAAGCGGCGCAGGAGGAGTCCTTTCTTATCATATCCCTCGATGCGCAGGATGGCGCCTGATTCCCTGTCGATCCAGACACGGGCAACGCCATAGATTTCCTCGCCTACCGGTGCCTGTAGATCGATTTTCCAGGAGCGACGAGTTCGCACGGTTTCTTCTCCCTGAAGGAGGGGTTGAGGCCAGTAGAGGAACCCAAGCGAGAGGTCCTGGTAGGTGACACCAGTGTCCCTGATCCCATCATGGAAATGGGTGCCACTGATGGCCTGCGTAACTCCACTCTTTTTCTCCAGAAGCCGCGTGTTTCCCGGATCAAGTTTGAGTATCAGAGTTTGGTCAGGATCCTTGAACTCGTAGGTAATCACATGGTCCTTGAGGCTGATTTGTAGAGGAGTCGGCTTCTCCTCACCCCTGATCTGCGCCCGAAGAGAAGCAGGTCTTGCCGTGGGACTCATGCGGGCAGATTGGAGGATCTCCTCAGCCGAAAGGGCCTGCTCGGCAAGAACGATTGCAGGGCGAGCTCCGCAAAGAACCATGAGCAGGATAGGGAAGCAGCCGTAAATGGAGCGCATGGAGTGACGCTATCGGCCTTGTCCGATAAAAATCAACGGAGGAATGAAACGGAATTCCATCGGTGATGCATTCTCAGAAGGAGATGACGGGATTATTGGCGTGCATCATCGTAAGAAGATAGGATGAGATCATGAGCATTCTTCCACGTCCAATGCCACTGGTCCTTTATGATGGGGAATGTGGTTTCTGTAGTGCCTCGATGCGGCGGTGGATGATTTCCGGCAAGGGGCGTCTGGAGTTTGCAGCGGTGCAGAGTGGAGCGGGGGCTGACTATGGATTTCCCGCAAATCAGCCGATGGGAGCGCTTCACCTGATCGAGGAGAATGGGCGAGTCAGGCGGGGAGCCGAGGCTGTCTTCAGAATGATGATGCTCTGCGATAGTTTTCCGGGAAGTGTCGCATCGAGAATGTATGAGAAGATGACGCTGTTTCGGATCATTAGCGAATGGGGCTACCGGAGGGTGGCTGAGCGTCGTTCATCACTCTCGAAACTATCATGTCGTTTAGCGGATTGATTTGTGAAATAACAGTGCAAGACGCCGACCTTCATTTCTAATGGATCTAGATTTCATGGGCCTCCAGCGAGAGTTGGAAGCGCGCAGAAAATTTAAATTCATCTGAGGCGACGTAGGCCTGGATCGGTTGCGAGACGTCAGAGTGAGGGAGGAAAAACAGCTCAAAGGACTTCAGAGATGATGGCTGAATCCTTTGGTCGAGCCTTCCAAATGAAAAATATCTGTGTCGAATTGTTAAAATCTTCTTGCAGATTCACGTGGTTTCCCTACTTTCCCACCTCCCGACTTCTTCGGAGTTCTTAGAAACTCCGCAGTGACGCGGACCAGTTCCTTTACAAACACGAGGATGGTTTTGCTGAACGGCAAGCGAAGAAGCATGGGAAATCCACTCATTTTTACCAATGCCAACCATCAACCAACTCGTCCGTAAGGGCCGCGAACAGGTCAAGGTGAAATCCAAATCACCTGCGCTCGTGAATTGTCCCCAGCGTCGCGGTGTCTGCGTGCAGGTGATGACCCGAACTCCCAAGAAGCCGAACTCCGCGCTTCGTAAGGTTGCCAAGGTGCGCCTCACCAACGGCCAGGAAGTGATCGCCTATATCGGCGGTGAGGGTCACAACCTTCAGGAGCACTCGATTGTGCTTGTTCGTGGAGGCCGTGTGAAGGATCTCCCCGGCGTCCGATATCACATCGTTCGTGGTAGCCTCGATTGCCTCGGAGTCGACGGTCGTCGTCGTGGGCGCTCCAAGTACGGAGCCAAGCGCCCCAAGCCAGGTGAAGAGGCCAAGACCGGCAAGAAAAAGAAGTAATTTAGACCCAAACACCAACCTTTCTTCATCATGTCCCGCCGTAAACGCGTCATCACCAAAGAGTTCAAACGTGATCTCCGCTACGCCAGCCCCCTAGTTGCACGTCTCATCACCACTGTCATGCGTGGTGGCAAGCGCTCCCTTGCGGAGCGTATCGTTTACACCGCCATCGAGAGCACACGTGATGGCACCGAGGCAGTTGATCCCCTGGATGTCCTCCAGAAGGCCATGGATAATGCCCGTCCTCGCCTTGAGGTTAAGAGCCGCCGCGTCGGTGGAGCCACCTATCAGGTTCCCATGGAGGTTCCCGCTGACCGCCAGCTTGCACTCGCCATGCGTTGGATCGTTGGATTTGCAAGCAAGCGCAAGAGCGTCCCGATGTCGAAGGCTCTTGCTTCCGAACTCAAGGAAGCTGCCGCTAATCAGGGTGCCGCTATCAAGAAGCGCGACGATCTTCACAAAATGGCCCAGGCAAACCGCGCCTTTGCACACTTCCGCTGGTAGTCCATAAGCGATTCCCAAACAAGCGATTCCTAAAACACTGTTCTCTATACCATCATTCCATGAGCACTGCCACTGCCAATCCGAACTCCCCGGATCGCGCCTTCCCGCTGGAGCGCACCCGCAATATTGGGATCTGCGCGCACATCGATGCCGGCAAGACGACCTTGACCGAGCGCGTTCTCTTCTACACGGGCATGATCCACAAGATCGGCGAGGTGCACGAGGGAACGACCGCAACTGATTGGATGGAGCAGGAGCGTGAGCGTGGCATCACGATCACCTCGGCTGCAACGACTTGCAGTTGGAATCAGATTAAGCAGGATGATATCGTCAAGTTGTTCGATAACATCAAGATGCGCGTCAATATCATCGACACGCCGGGTCACGTTGATTTCACCGCCGAGGTGGAGCGCTCCTTGCGTGTTCTCGATGGCGCTATCGCAGTGTTCTGCGGCGTGGCCGGCGTTCAGCCTCAGTCCGAGACCGTTTGGCGCCAGGCCAATAAGTACAATGTACCCCGTATTGCTTTCGTCAACAAGATGGACCGTACCGGCGCTAACTTTGCCAATGCTGTCAACGACATGCGCACAAAGTTGGGTGCCAATGCCTGGCCGATTCTTATCCCAATCGGAGCTGAGGATAACCTCCAGGGACAGATCGACGTGGTGAACCAAAAGGCAGTTATCTATGCCGATGACGCCAGCATGGGATCCAACTATACGATCGCCGAGATTCCTACGGAGTTGAAGGATCTGGCCGAGTCCGCCTATCAGGACCTGGTATCCCAGATGACTGATCTCGATGAGGAAGTCGGCACGCTTTTCCTTGAGGAGAAGCCCGTCACCCGTGAAATCCTCAAGCAGGCTATCCGTCGCCAGACGATCGCTAACAAATTTGTCCCCGTGGCCGGTGGATCGGCATTCAAGAACAAGGGTGTCCAGTACCTTCTTGATGCTGTCGTCGATTACCTACCAAGCCCCGTTGATATTGCTCCAGCCAAGGGTCTCAATCCTGACAATGGTGCTGATAAGTTTGCTGTCACCGACGATAACGCCCCATTCTGCTCGCTTGCTTTCAAGCTCTGGAGTGATCCATTTGTAGGAAAGCTTGTCTTTTTCCGTGTCTACTCCGGTAAGCTGAGCAAGGGAGATACTGTTCTCAATCCTCGTACCGGCAAGCGCGAACGCATCAGCCGACTGATCCAGATCCAAGCTGACAAGCGCGAGGATATTGACACCTGCTATTCGGGAGACATCGCCGCAATTGTCGGAATCAAGAACATCACCACTGGTGATACTCTTTGCACCGAGGATGATCCTATCGCTCTTGAGCCTCCTTCCTTCCCTGATCCCGTTATCTCGATGTCCATCGAGCCTAAGACCAAGGCCGACCAAGAGAAGATGGGCAATGCACTCCAGCGTCTCTCCGAAGAAGATCCGACCTTCCGCGTCTTCACTGACGAGGAGACCGGACAGACCATCATTGCCGGTATGGGTGAACTCCACCTAGAGATTATCCGCGATCGTATGCTTCGTGAGTTCAAGGTTGAGGCCAACTCAGGGAAACCTCAGATCGCTTACAAGGAGACGATTCTTAACTCCGCAGACGGCGAGGGTAAGCTTGTCAAACAGTCCGGCGGACGCGGACAATACGGCCACGTCGTTATCAAGATTGCTCCGAACGAGAAGGGAAAGGGCGTCACGATCGAGAACAAGACAGTTGGCGGTTCCATTCCTAAGGATTTCATCCCCGCGGTCATCAAGGGTCTTAATGAAGCTGCACTCAACGGTGTCGTTGGCGGCTACCCAGTGATCGATGTACATATCGATATTGTCGACGGTTCCTACCATGACGTGGATTCCAATGAAATGGCATTCAAGATGGCAGCTATCTTCGCCCTCAAGGATGGTCTGAAGAATGCCAAGCCGATTCTGCTTGAGCCAATCATGAAGGTTGAGGCTGTTACTCCGGAGGAGTATCAGGGCGACATCATGGGTGATCTCAATCGTCGCCGTGGAAAGATCATGTCTATCGAGACCAAGGCGATCGTCACTAGCGTGAATGCCGAGGTCCCGCTCTCCGAAATGTTCGGATACGCAACCTCCATCCGCTCACTCTCCAAGGGACGCGCTTCCTACTCCATGGAGCCATCACACTTCGAACAGGTCCCGGCCCAGGTATTGGCCGCGGTTCTCGACCAGAAAAACTAACCAACCACGACTATGGCCGCAGGACAACGCATCCGAATCAGACTTAAAGGCTTCGATTTCCGCCTACTTGATATCTCGGCACTCGAGATTGTTGAGACAGCCAAGCGCACGGGATCGAAGGTCACAGGTCCAATCCCTCTTCCAACTCGCATCGAGAAGTTCACAGTGAATCGCTCACCGCACGTCGATAAAAAGTCGATGGATCAGTTCGAGATCCGCACTCACAAGCGTCTCCTCGACATCCTCGAGCCGACAGCCAAAACAGTCGATGAGCTTCGCAAGCTTAATCTCCCTGCCGGCGTCGATATCACCATTAAGATCTGACCTCCTTTCAAACTTTACCAATCCGCACAATGAGCATCGGCGTTCTCGGCAAAAAAATCGGCATGACCCGTGTCTATGACACGAAGGGTCGTATTCGCCCCGTCACGGTCATCGAGGCCGGTGGCAACCGTATCCTCCAAGTCAAGAGCAAGGAGAAAGATGGTTATTCCTCCGTTCAGGTCGGATTTGGCGATCAAAAGGAACAGCGTGTTCCCAAGGCTCAGAAGGGACATTTCGCAAAGACGGCTTCAACCCCCAAGCGCTTTATTCGCGAGTTCCGACTCAAGGATGGCGAGTCTGCTCCTGAGGCGGTTGACCTCCCCGTCACGACCTTCCAGGACGGACAGTTTGTCGATGTCATTAGTACCTCCAAGGGCAAGGGCTTCCAGGGTGTCGTCAAGCGCTTCAGATTCGCTGGTCAGCCTGAGACCCACGGCTCCATGATGCACCGCCGTAATGGTGCTATCGGTAACCGTCTGACCCCTGGACGTGTTTGGAAGAACATGGGAATGCCTGGTCACATGGGTGACGAGCGCGTCACCATGCAGAATCTTGAGATCGTTCAGGTGCGTGAAGCCGATGGTGTTATCCTCATCAGTGGATGCATCCCAGGCGCCAAGGGAACCTACGTTGTGGTTCGCCCTTCCAAGAAGAAGAAATCCTCAAAAGCAGCAGAGTAATCCATGAGCGCCACTATCCTCACAGCCGACGCGGCCAAACAGGCCAAGATCGAGATCATTACTGACGGCAAGGGAACCCAAGCCGTCCACGATGTGGTCGTAGCCATGCGCGCTAATCGCCGTAGCGGTACCGCATCCGTCAAGACCAAGGCCACCGTGAATCTTTCTGGCAAAAAGCCCTGGAAGCAGAAGGGCACCGGACGCGCCCGTGCCGGCTACGCTAGTTCACCTGTTTGGTCCGGTGGTGGTGTTGTCCATGGACCCGAGCCAGTCTTTGTCAAAGGTGTCTTTGTTAACCGCTACGCGAAGAAGACCCCAAAGTCGGTCAAGAAGCTCGCCTTTCGTAAGGCTCTCAGTGCCCGTATTCTTTCCGGTGATGTTCTTGTGGTGGAGTCCTTTGATGTGACGGAAGCCAAGACCAAATCATTTGTCACCCTTGTCAAGGGACTCGCCGGTGATGTCCGCAGGACACTTGTCATCGCAGTTTCCTTCAATGACAAGACTTTCCTGGCTGGTCGTAACGTCGCCAAAGACCTCCTCATGACGGCTGCTGAGGTCAATACGGAGAATCTCCTCGCATTTGACAAGATCATCATCACCAAGGATGCCCTCGAGGCCCTTGGCAACCGCCTCCAAGGCTAACTGCTGCACGGTAATGAAAGAAGCACACGACATCATCAAGAGCGTTCTTGTGACGGAGAAGGCCAGCCTTCTTTCCGAGAAGCTGAACAAGTACGTCTTCCGCGTCGCACCTGCCGCGAACAAGATCGAGATCAAGCACGCGATCGAGACTCTCTTCAAGAAGAAGGTTTCCGCAGTCAACACGGCTCAGGTGGAAGGCAAAAAGAAGCGCGAGAGACGTGCTGATTTCGGCCGACGCGCCCACTGGAAAAAAGCTGTTGTTACCCTTGCTGCAGGCGAGAAGATCGACATCGCGTAAACCGCTAGCCGTAGACCTCATTACCCGATACGACCATGGCATTAAAAACTTTCCGCCCTCTCACACCATCGCAGCGCTTCAAGGCATTGCCTTCGTTTGAGGAGATTACCAAGAGCAAGCCCGAGAAATCACTTACTGAGAGCAAGAAGCGCACTGGTGGTCGTAATAATATGGGCCGCAAGACTTCCCGTCATCGAGGTGGTGGTCATAAGCGCAGACTCCGTATCATCGATTTCAAGCGTAGCCGTCGCGACGCCATCGCTGAGGTTGTGGCAGTGGAATACGATCCGAATCGTACCGCCCGTCTTGCATTGATTCAGTATGCCGACGGGGAGAAGGCTTATATCCTTCATCCCGCAGGTCTCGTCGTGGGCGCCAAGGTTTCCGCAGGTATCACTGCCGAACCCAATGTCGGCAATGCGCTTCCCCTCAAGGCCATTCCACTTGGACTTGCTCTCCATAATGTGGAGCTGACTCCAGGCAAGGGGGGGCAGATTGTTCGCAGCGCCGGGTCCCAGGCCATTCTGAGCAACCGCGAGGGCGGATATGCTCTCCTCAAGATGGCCTCCGGAGAACTTCGCCGCGTCAATGAAGAGTGCTACGCCACTATCGGACAAGTTGGCAATATCGAGCACATGAATGTTTCCAGTGGTAAGGCTGGACGATCACGTTGGCTTGGTATTCGACCACAGACCCGCGGTATGGCCATGAACCCGGTCGATCACCCGATGGGTGGTGGTCAGGGTAAGAGCAAGGGCGGTGGCGGACGCCACCATCCAATGAGCCCATGGGGACAACTCTCCAAGGGATTCAAGACCCGCCGCAAACACAAGCAGAGCGATACCTTCATCGTCCAGCGCCGCAAAAAGAAATAATCTCCCATGTCACGCTCACTCAAAAAAGGCCCGTTCGTGGAGTGGAAACTCCTCGAGAAGATCGACAAGCTCAACGAAGGCAACGTCAAGAAGCCGATCAAGACCTGGTCGCGCCGTTCCACCGTCACCCCCGATTTCGTGGGACATACTTTCAACGTGCACAACGGCCGTTCCTTCATTCCTGTGTTCGTTACCGAGAATATGGTCGGACACAAGCTTGGCGAGTTTGCACCAACTCGTATTTTCAAGAAACACGGTTCACACACCGCCAAGGTCACCAAGTAATAGCTTTCCAACATCCCGATATGATTTCAAACCGTTCACGCCAACTCTCCGCAGCAACTGCGGCCGCCCTACTCGGGCTGCCCGTTGCTGCAGCTGTGGCGCAACAGAACGGCGATTCGGGTGCAACGCTTAAAGAAAAACTCATTCTTTCCGAGGCTTCAATCAAGGGCCTCACGGAGAGCCTCGCAGTTGCCAATGGGGAGTCCGAACTCTTCAAGAGGAAGTCTGACGAACTCAATGAGCGCATTGAGGCTCTCGGGATTGCCCCAGCTGACAAAGCGACGGAGAATCTTCGTGCCCGTCTACTGGCAGCAGTTCGTGATCTCCGTCTTTTGCAGAAACAAAACGATACTTCGCGTGAGCATTTGACTGCACTGACCGAGTCGGTCATGGATTTGCTCAAGAAGTCTGAGGGGATTGACCCCAAGGCACGACTTAAGGTCGAGGAAGAACTTCGCTCCTGCTCCGCATACATCAATCAAGACAAGAGTCTTCCTTCATCATCGCAAGCTGATCTTACGACGGGGACCATCGTTGATGTGAAGCCTGATCTCTCACTTGTCGTCGCAAATCTAGGTTCCCGTCAGGGAGTCAAGACCGGTATGCCCTTCCAGGTATGGCGTGGCGATCGTCAAGTTGCGTCAGTTCGTGTTGTGGATGTCCGTGATTCGATCAGCGGTGCCATTGTCCAAAACACTATCACTCCCGCCGACTCCGTGAAGTCAGGCGACACACTCCGCATCGACACCACCCGCTAATTTTTTACCCATGCAAGTCATCGCCACCCACCGCTACGCGAAAATATCAGCCTTCAAGGCACGTGAGGTTACTCGTGAGATTCAGGGCCTTCCAGCCGTTGATGCGCTCCAGCAACTCGCCTTCATTCCCAAGAAAGCAGCTCCCCTGATTGCCAAGACTCTTAAGAGTGCAATCGCCAATGCAGAGCATAACAATAATATTCGCCCAGAACTTCTGGTGATCAAGGAGGCCGTCATCGGCGAGGCTCCGACTATCAAGCGTGTTCGTCCCAAGGCTCGTGGCAGTGCAGGTCCTGTACGTAAGCGCAACAGCCATATCCGGATCGTTCTCACGGACGAGGTTGCTATTGTCCGCCGCTCGGACAAGCCCAAATCCAAATCTTCTGCCAAGCCCAAGGCCAGAGCCGCTAAAGAAGTGGCCGCTTCCCCTGCTCCGGCAGTCGATGTGGTCACCGAGACATCCGTCGAAACCAACGACTAAGCAGAGAAGCCAATCACCTTATAACGAACACCTACTATGGGACAAAAAGTCAACCCCATCGGCTTCCGCCTTCCGATCACCCGGGACTGGACCTCGCGTTGGTACGCGACGGAAAAAGAATTCGCCGATTTTCTCTACGCCGACCAGCAGATCCGCAATTGGCTCAAGAAGAAGCTTAAGACCGCTGCTGTTTCTCGCATTGTTATTGAGCGCGCCTGGAACAGTGTCCGTGTCACCATCTTCACTGCCCGTCCTGGTATCGTGATCGGCCGCAAGGGATCTGAGATCGAGACAATGACCAAGAAGGTTTCCGATCTTGCAGGTGGAAAGCAGGCAAAGATCGACATCATTGAGATCAAGCAGCCTGAGATCGATGCACAGCTTGTCGCTGAAAGCGTCGCCGGTCAGCTCGAGCGCCGTATCGGATTCCGCCGTGCGATGAAGAAGTCGATGCAGATTGCCATGGACATGGGTGCTGATGGTATCAAGATCCGTGCCAGTGGACGTCTTGGGGGTGCTGAAATTGCCCGTACTGAAGTTGTTCGCGCAGGAACCATCCCTCTTCATACCCTACGTACCACGATCGACTACGGCTTTGCCGAGGCCGACACCGTTGCTGGAAAAATCGGAGTGAAGTGCTGGATCTGCAAAAAGCCCGAGAAACTCGGCGAGCCTCGCAGTGCTTCACCAACCCCGCCACCCGCACCCGCTGTGGTGGAGGCGGTAGCCTAAGTCACATTCCCATTCAATTTTTTTAAAGGAGAGAAGCCATGCCCTTACTGCCAAAAAGAGTCAAGTATCGCAAGACCCAGCGCGGAAGCCGCACCGGAATTGCCTCACGCAATATCAATATCGATTTCGGTGAATTCGGACTCCAGACCTTGGAGCGCGCCTGGATCACCAATACTCAAATCGAGGCGGCTCGCGTTGCATTAACACGTAACATGAAGCGTAAGGGCAAGCTTTGGATTCGTATTTTCCCTGACAAATCGGTTACCGCTCGCCCACCCGAGACCCGAATGGGTAAGGGAAAAGGTCAGCCCGAATATTGGGTTGCCACGGTTCGTCCAGGTAATATCTTGTTCGAGCTTGACGGTGTTTCTGAGACCGTGGCCCGTGAATCCCTGCGTCTTGCAGCCAACAAGCTGCCGATCCGCACCAAGTTTATCACTCGTCACCACGCCTCCTAATTTTCAGGCATACGACAACCGTAACAGAATATGACTCTTGACGAAATCCGCGAATTAACGCCTACTGAGCTTGCTTCCCGTAAGAAGGAACTGCGCCAGGAGATCTTCCACCTGCGCCTTCAGCAGCAGGCTGGACAGCTTGAAAAGCCCCATCTCCTGACAACGATGCGCCGCGAGATCGCACGCCTTGAAACCGTGCTCACTGCCAAAACCAAGGCATCCAAGGCGCTCTAAGCATAACAGGCCACCGCACCGATGAACGATACAGCTACCACCATTACTTCCACTCCCTCCTCAGACGAGTCCCGATCCCTTCGTAAGACCCGAGTTGGCGAGGTGATCTCCGACAAGATGGATAAGACCATCGTTGTAAAGACAGTTACCCGTGTTCCACACCCTCTTTTTGGTAAGATCATCAAACAGGTGAAGAAATTTCACGTCCATGACGAAAAGAACGAAGCCAAGATTGGTGATCGTGTCTCTATCATGGAGACTCGTCCCCTCAGCCGCCTCAAGCGCTGGCGCTTGGTCGAGGTGATCCGCCACTAAGTCGTCAACTAGAACTAAACTCTTCTAGAAACAAACCCTTTTAGGAACCAGTACCATGATCCAGATTCGCTCCCGTCTCGATGTCGCTGACAACACCGGTGCCCGCATGGCCACAATGATTGGTGTCATCGGAAAGCGCACGCTTTCAGCTCGCATCGGTGATGTCATTACCGCAAACGTCAAAGAGGCCTCCACAGGTGGCGCCGTCAAGAAGGGCGATGTTGTTCGTGCTGTTGTCGTCCGGACGCGCCAGCCTGTCCGCCGTGAAGATGGCTCCTACCTTCGCTTTGACAGCAACGCAATCGTTATCATCGACAAGGATCAGAATCCTCGCGGAACCCGTATTTTCGGACCTGTCGCCCGCGAACTCCGTGAAAAGAATTTCATGAAGATCGTCTCCCTTGCCCCTGAGGTTCTCTAAATTACAAGATAATGCCAGCACTACAGCTCAACAAAACCCATGTCCATGCCGGTGATCTCGTGAAGGTCATCTCGGGTAATCATCGTGGCTCCGAGGGCAAGATTCTCCAAGTCAACCGCGCCAAGCATCAGGTTGTGATCGAAGGCGTCCGTATGATCAAGAAGCATGTGAAGCGCTCCCAAGAGCAGCCAAACGGCGCGATTATCGAACGCGAGGGACCAATTCATATCTCCAACGTCAAGCTCCTCGAGAAAGCTGCCCGTGAAGGTGCTTCAAAGTCGAAGACCGAAAAGAGCGAGAAGGCTCCCAAAGCTAAGAAAGCCCCTAAGGCCAAGGCTCCCAAGGCTGAATAACTGAACGAGGCCAAATAATAAAAGGATACAGAGACATGTCACTGCCCATCGCCGAACTTCAGAACGAGTACACCACTCGCGTCATCCCCGCCCTCAAGGAGAAGCGCGGATACAAGAATGTGCACCAGGTTCCTCGCCTCACCAAGGTGGTTATCAATACTTCCATCGCTTCGGCACCCGACGTGAAGGCAGCGCTTGAGATCGCCAAGGACGAACTTGAACTCATCACAGGGCAGAAGCCTGTTGAGACTATTTCCAAGAAGGCCATTTCCAATTTCAAGCTTCGTGCCGGCCAGGCAATCGGTGCCAAGGTCACGCTCCGTGGCCGTATCATGTACGAGTTCCTCGAGCGTCTTATCAAGACAGCCCTGCCCCGTATCCGTGACTTTCGTGGTGTCTCTACCCGTGCTTTCGACGGTAACGGCAACTACACCCTTGGTGTGACTGATCAGTCCATCTTCCCAGAGGTTGAGCTCGACAAGATCAAGCGCAACATCGGCTTCGATATCACCATCGTCACGTCCGCTACGAGCAATGACGAGGCGCGCGCCCTCCTCACTGAGCTCGGAATGCCTTTTGCCGGCCGTAATGCCAAAAAGGTCGAAAAAGCCGAGACTGCATCCGCAGAGCAGGCACCTGAATCCGCTTCCGCCTAATTATTAATGAGTGCACTGACCGATCCCATCGCCGATCTGCTCACCCGAGTCCGCAACGCTGTTAGCGTGCAGAAGGATGAGTTCTTCGTTCCCTATTCCAAGATTAAGAGCGACATCGTCGCTATCCTCAAGAGTGAGGGTTATATCGAGGAGTACGAGCTCGATAACAAGGAAGCCCACCCTCGCATCAAGATCCGTCCCCGCTATGTGGGCAAGACTCCAGCAATTGCAGGTCTTCGTCGCATCAGCCGTCCCGGACTCCGTCGCTATGTCGGAAGTGAGGAGATTCCTCGCGTCCTCGGTGGTCTCGGCATCTCCATCATCTCCACATCACGTGGTGTCCTCTCAGGTCATGAGGCCCGCAAGCAGAAAGTCGGCGGAGAACTTCTCGCCTACATCTGGTAACCCGGTAAACTATTTTTCCTGCCATGTCCCGTATCGGTAAAACACCAATCACTCTCCCTGACAAAGTCAAAGTCTCCGTTTCAGACGGAAATCAGGTCACTGTCGAGGGTCCCAAAGGCAAGCTCACTTGGGAGCTCCCCAAAGGTATCACCCTCTCCACAGAAGGTGCAGTCCTTACTGTTGCCCGTGCCAATGAGCAACGCGAAGTCCGCGCTCTTCACGGACTTTCCCGCGCTCTCATCAACAACATGGTGAATGGAGTCAGCAATGGCTTCCGCCGCGATCTCGAGATCCAGGGCGTCGGTTTCCGTGCCGCAGTCAAGGGAGACAAACTTGATCTCTCGATCGGCTACTCTCACCCTGTCCTCTTCCCAATTCCTCCAGAGATCAAGATCGCTGTCACAGACAATACCAAGATTTCCATCGAGGGAATCGACAAGCATCTCGTCGGTCAGGTGGCCGCCGATATCCGTGCGTATTACCCACCGGAGCCTTACAAGGGTAAGGGTATCCGCTACTCCGACGAGGTTGTCCGCCGCAAAGAAGGCAAGACTGTCCAGTAATCCAAGGATCATCATCCCATGTCCGCAACAAATTCCCGCAAACTGCGTCACGTACGCCTCCGCAAGAAAGTCTCTGGCACTGCCGAGAGGCCTCGTCTTGCGGTCCACTTCTCCGGTCAGCATATTACTGCCCAGGTCATCGACGACCTTGCCGGCAATACCTTGGCCAGCGTCAACACTACGGAGGAATCCTTCACGAAGGACCCAACATCCCGCGCCAATGTGGCTACCGCCATCAAGGTTGGAAAACTCATCGCCGAGCGTGGTCTTGCCAAGAAGATCGACAAGGTTGTCTTCGATCGCGGCGGATTCATGTATCATGGCAAGGTGAAAGCCCTCGCCGAAGCAGCCCGTGAGGGAGGACTTCAGTTCTAATATTTCTATGGATGACAAACGCCCCAAACGCGGACCACGCCGTGATAAGCCCGTCGACGACACACCCAAGGACACGATCGAGAAGGTTGTCTTCATCAATCGTTGCGCCAAGGTAGTCAAAGGTGGTCGCCGCTTCAGTTTCAGCGCCCTCATCGTCACCGGTGACATGAAGGGACGTGTCGGTATCGGATTTGGCAAGGCCAACGAGGTCAGCGAAGCTATCCGCAAAGGATCCGATGCAGCTCGCAAGGCCATGGTTCCCGTCGCGATTGCGGGAATGACGATTCCTCACGAGACCTTTGGTGAGTTCGGAGGTGGACGCGTTCTCCTTCGTCCTGCATCCCCAGGTACTGGTGTCATCGCTGGTGGTGGAGTCCGTGCTGTCCTTGAGGCCGTTGGTGTCCGTGATGTGCTTGCGAAGTCGCTTGGATCCAGTAACCACTCCAATGTGGTCAAGGCAACCCTTGCAGCACTTACCAGCCTTCGTCCCCGCAATGAAATCATGAAACTGCGTGGCAAGAAGATCCGCACTCAGGAACCCGAAGCCGCAGCCGTAGCCGCAGCCTAAGAAATTAAACGATTACCAGTATGACAACCATGCGACTTCATAATCTCGTTCCCCGTCCAGGTGCCAAGCATCGCAAGAAGCGTCTTGGTATCGGCGAAAGCAGCGGTCACGGTAAGACTTCGGGCCGAGGCCACAAGGGTCAGAAAGCACGTTCCGGCGGCAGCGTTCGTCTTGGATTTGAGGGCGGTCAGATGCCCCTCATCCGCCGCCTTCCCAAGCGCGGATTCAATAACTTTGATTTTAAGCCCGTTTACGCCGTAGTGAACCTCGATACCCTTGAGGAGCGCTTTGAGTCCGGTGCCAAGATCGACGAGGCAGCTCTTCGCTCCCTACGACTTGTTCATGGTCGTAATGATGGAATCAAGCTTCTTGCCCGCGGTACCATCACAAAGAAGTTCACCGTTGAGGTGGATAAGTCGAGTGCGGCTGCCAAGGAAAAGCTTGAAGCCGCCGGTGGATCCCTTGTTCTGCGTGAGCGTCAGACGAAGATTGCCTCCAGGGCGACTTTAAAGGCTGCTCCGAGAAAAGCGGTCAAGGCTTCCTGATTAAAAACCTCTAAATCCATAGAGCGCACCCGCGTTACATTGGAGTAACAAGGGTCGTTAACATTCGAGTGCCATCATGATCTCCGCCTTCGCCAATATCTTCAAGATTCCCGAGCTGAGGCAACGTGTCCTCTTCACTCTTGGCATGATCGTGATCATGCGCATCGGTGCGGCAATAACAACTCCTGGAGTGAATGCCCAGGTGTTGCGCGAGTGGTTTCAAAATGTTGCAGATCACAGCGCAGGTGGTGGGGCTGCCGCTCTTTTCAACCTCTTTTCTGGAGGAGCTCTTGGAAATTGCGCAATCTTCTCGCTCGGTATCATGCCCTACATCAGTGCATCGATCATGCTACAGCTTCTTGGGGCTGTGATTCCGAAGTTGGGTCGTCTTGCGCGTGAGGATGGTGGGCGTCAAAAAATTGCCCAGTATACCCGCTACACGACCATCGCACTTTGTGTGTTCCAAGGTTACCTGCTTGCTCTCTCCTTTGAGAGTCCCCAGTCAAATCCTTTCCTGCCCGGTATTACTGAGACCATTGCACGTCTTGGTATTCCTCTTGTCTCGGACCCCGGCATTCCGTTCCGTCTTTTGACGGTTCTGATCATGACCGCTGGAACTCTATTCCTCATGTGGATCGGTGATCAAATCACCGAGCGCGGTATCGGCAACGGTATCTCAGTAATCATTACCATCGGTATTCTCGCTCAGTTGCCAGCCGGTCTGGTTCAGGCCTGGAGGACTTTCGTTCCTAGCGGTGGTGAGGCGACCCAAGTAAGTCCCGTAGTTCTGGTCATCCTCTGTGCGTTCCTCTTTTTAGTCATTGCCTCTGTTATTGCCATCACCCAAGCAACACGACGCATTAGCGTCCAGTACGCCAAGCGTGTCGTGGGTAGGAAGGTCTATGGAGGACAGACCCAGTATATGCCGCTGAAGGTCAACTATGCCGGCGTGATGCCGATTATCTTTGCTCAGGCAATTCTGATGTTCCCTTCGACAATCATGAACATGGCCTTCGGCAACAGGCCTTGGGCCGTCGAGATTGCCAATCTCCTCACCAACGGGTGGCTCCACTATGTTCTCTATGCGATACTGATCTTCAGTTTCAGCTATTTCTGGGTTGCGACTCAGTTCCAGCCTGCTCAAATCGCTGATGACTTGAAAAAGTACGGTGGCTTCATTCCCGGAGTGCGCCCAGGCAAGCCAACCGCCGACTTCCTCGACTACACCATGGGCCGCCTTACCTTTGCAGGAGCTCTCTTCCTGGTGGTAATCGCCATTCTACCTCAACTCCTGAGCCGCGCCCTCAATGTCCCTTACATGGCCGCCCAGTTCTTCGGTGGTACGGGACTACTGATTATCGTCGGTGTCACTCTTGATACGATGCGTCAGGTTGAAACATTCCTACTTCAGCGTCATTATGACGGATTCCTCCGCAAGGGTAAAATTCGCGGACGTAGCGCTCCTCGTCCCTCGGTCGGTGGATCAACTGTCAGCGACTCCACTGTGGTTAAGATCGTTGCTGGCATCGGATTGTTTGTCATTGCCGGTTTGGCTGCCTACCTCAGCACGCACCGCTGACCCATTTCGGTGAATCCGGTGAACCAGCGGATCGTTCTTCTCGGTCCGCCGGCATCAGGGAAGGGGACCCAGGCCGATAGGCTCTCGGAAACGTTTGGTATTCCCCATGTTTCTACCGGGGCCCTTCTGCGTTCCGAGTGTGTGCGTGGCACGGCCTTGGGCCGTGAAGCCGACGCTGCAACCAGCAAGGGGTTGCTGGTATCTGATGAACTCGCAGTGCGCATTGTCGCCAACTGGATGCAGGAGCATGGACCACGATTTCTTTTCGACGGATTTCCCAGAACGGTCGGACAGGCAACGCATCTGGATGTTGCGCTGACTTCTCTCAAGGCTCCCTTGGATCTGGTGATTTTGCTCGAACTTTCCGACGAGGCCATCCGTCGCCGCATCCTCGAACGGATCTCATGCCTGAAATGCGGTGCGACCTACAGCACTTCCCTTCATGCACATTCCGAAGGTGATCCATGTCCTCGCTGTGGCGCTGTGCTGGTACGGCGCAATGACGATACCGCAGAGGCGTTGGAGCAGCGGTTGACAGTTTATCGCGAACTCACGCTGCCTGTGGTCGGGTATTACGAGGGAACCGCGCCCGAAATCATGCATCGCATCGATGCCGGCGAGGGGAGTGACGATATTTTCGTGAAATTGTCGGCCTTGGTTGCAGGCGAAAATTATGAAGGTTGAAGTATGAGGTATGAAAAAATCAATGTGGAGGGAATGAGGATCACCAATCGGTGGTCATTATCCTTATAGGCTTTCATCCTTCATCGTTCTTAATTCACTATTTCTTACCCATGGCTATACCCATCAAGACACCTGCTGAGATTGACAAGATGCGCGCAGCTGGTCGTGCTGCTGCTGCCGTGCTGGATCGCTTGGCGAAACTCGTCGTGCCAGGCGTGACTACCGGAGAGATTGACCACAAGGCGGGCGAATTCATGGCCGAACTCGGATGTCGCAGCGCGTTTCTTGGCTATCGGAAATTTCCCGGACAGACCTGCATCTCAATCAACGAGGAGGTGGTGCACGGCATTGGGGGCAAACGCCGGTTGGCTTATGGTGACATCGTCAAGATCGATACGGGAGTCATTCTTGATGGATGGATTGGCGATACCGCGACGACTGTTCCGTGTGGTGCGGTCGATCCAGAAACCGAGAGACTCTGTAGTGCAACAAAGCGCATTCTTGAGGGTGCGATTCCTTTCGCGGTTGCTGGGCGCAGGCTGGGAGATCTTTCGAACTACATCGAGACAGAGGCCCTCAGGCAGGGATTCGGCGTTGTCAGGGAATTTGTCGGACATGGAGTCGGTCGCAAATTGCACGAGGAACCACAGATCCCGAATTACGGAAGGAAGGGTTCCGGTCCGAAACTCAAGGCCGGCATGACGCTTGCAATCGAGCCCATGATCAATCTCGGGGTGGAGGGCGTACGGATTCTGGATGACGGTTGGACGGTCGTGACTTCGGATGGCAAACCTTCTTCTCATTTCGAGCACACGATTTTAGTGACAGAAAATGAACCAGAAGTGTTGACATGCCTACCTCTGATAGCTTAAAACACCAGGCCCTAGTCGTAGAAAGACTGTCCATGGCCCGCTTCCGAGTGGAGTTGGCCGGAGGCAGGAGAATGTTGGCTACGGTATCCGGTCGCTTGCGTCTGAAGTTCACGCGCATTGCTCCTGGGCACCATGTAGTGATCAGCGTTTCGCCCTACGATCTCAACCAGGGAACAATCATCCAGCGACTCCCGCAGTCATCACCCAGCCCTAGCCACTAACCCGACACAACCGACGCCACCCGCGCCGCTGTTTTCTACGCATGAAAGTCCGAGCTTCCGTCAAACGTCTTTGCGAAACCTGCAAGATCGTCCGCCGCAATAACGTGGTGCGCGTTGTCTGCAAGAACCCCCGTCACAAGCAGCGCCAGGGCTGACACTAGACGTCGAGCAATAAAACACTCCCTGCACCCACCTCAATAGACCAACACCATGCCACGACTACTCGGCGTAGAAATCCCAGGCGACAAGCGCATCGAAGCCTCGCTCGTTTACATTTACGGTATCGGCCCAAAGACCTCTAAGCGCGTTCTCGAGCAGGCCAATATCAACCCCGACACGCGCGCCAAGGAGCTATCTCCCGAGCAGATCGGTTCGATCATTTCGGCAATTTCAGCCCAAAAGGTCGTCATCGAGGGTGATCTTCGTCGTGAACTTCAGGGCAACCTCAAGCGTCTCCAGGCAATCAATTGCTACCGTGGCCTTCGCCACCGCCGTGGACTCCCCGTCCGTGGCCAGCGCACCCAGACCAATGCTCGCACCCGCAAGGGGCCTCGCAAGACCGTCGGCGTCGTCCGTGCAAAGGATTAATCAGTCCCAGCTCCTAGCAACGAATAGCACGTACCAAGTTCATGTCCGAAGAAACGCCCGCAACACCTGAAATCCCGGCAGCAGCCGAGGTTCCTGTAGAAGTTCCCGCCACTCCAGTAGCCTCCACGGAGGCAGCTGCTCCTGCCAAGGCTGAGAAGCCCAAGGCCAAGAAGAGCAAGGAGAAGAAAGTTGAGGAGGCCGCTCCCGCTGCGCCGATCAGCTTCAATCTTGATGATCCGATTGAGCCACCCAAGATCGTCAAGGCCAAGGGTAGCAAGAACATCACCCACGGCATTGCCCACGTTCAGGCTACCTTTAATAACACCATCGTTAGCGTCACCGATATGCGCGGGGCCGTTTTGGGATGGTCCAGCGCCGGCAAGATGGGTTTCAAGGGCTCCCGTAAGAGCACTGCCTATGCCGCCCAGATGGTGGCTCAAGATGCCTGCCGTCAGGCCATGGGGCATGGACTTAAGGAAGTCGAGGTTCGCGTCAAGGGTCCTGGATCGGGCCGTGAATCCGCTGTCCGTGCCATGCAGGCCATCGGTCTTGAGATCTCCATCATTCAGGACGTCACGCCCGTTCCTCATAACGGATGCCGTCCTCCGAAACAGCGCCGAGTCTGATCAGCAACCTTAACTCTCTACTTTAACTTTTTTATATCATGGCCCGTTATACAGGACCCAAAACAAAAGTCAGCCGCCGTTATGGCGTTCTTCTCGCAGGATCTGCACGTGCTTTCGAGCACAAGCCCTATCCTCCCGGTATGCACGGCCCGAAGGGCTCACGCCGCAAGGTTTCCGAGTATGGCACCGCGCTTGCTGAAAAGCAGAAGCTTCGCTTCCAGTATGGTGTTCTTGAGCGCCAGTTCCGCCGTTACTTCGAGACCGCTCTGAAGACTCGTGGAGTCACCGGTCTCATCCTTCTCCAGCTTCTTGAGAGGCGTCTCGACAATGTCGTTTACCGCATGGGCTTCGCAAAGACCCGCTCGGCTGCCCGCCAGATGGTTTCGCACGGCCATGTTGCTGTGAACGGCCGCAAGTGTGATGTCTCCTCCGCGACTCTTAAGGTCGGTGATGTTATTGCTGTCCGCGAAAAGGATGGCTCCAAGCGCCTCGCCCAGCGTGGTCTGGATCAGACTCAGATCGTTGATGCTCCGGATTGGCTTCTTGTCGATAAAGAAGCTCTCAGTGGCAAGGTTGTGCGCATTCCTACCCGCGAGGAAATCAACCCTGTGGTGAACGAGCAGCTCGTCGTTGAGCTCTACTCGCGCTAAGCACAACATCAGTAATTTCAAACAAAGCCGCCCGGAGCGATCCGAGCGGCTTATTTGTTGTAGCGATACACGAAACCAGATGGAGCACAGAGGGGTAACTTGCTCTCTCAACCTGATGAGGATAGTGTCGACTGAATGATGCAGATCAAGCGATGGATGAGCATCTTCAGGCCGGGAGCAGTGTTCCTCTTGATGATGAAGGCGTCCCTGCTTGTGGCGCAGGAGCAAGGCAATATCCAAAGCAAGGAGCAGAGCATGCTCGACCGCATCATGCACCCCGACCGGAGCAGGCAGAGCGCCTATCAGGGAAAGGAGTTCAACTCCAAGGGAAGCCCCTACGACAAGGCCTTCTCAATCAAGGAATATGCCGGTGCCTGTGAGTACGGTTCCCACTCTTATGAGACCAAGGGCTTCGCCTCCGGGGTGAAAGGGTGGCTGGGCGATCATCTCTTTCCCAAAAAGAAGCTCTCCGGAAAACTCGAGAAGGCAAATCCCGATGGCGAAAAGAAATTCGACGCCAAGGATTTCAAAACCAAGAACTTTTCGGACCTAGATAAAGCCAGTCCGTACTCAACTCAGGGGGACTATCCGACAAGAAGCATCTCCCTCAAGGGTAAGACGCAGGGAGCCATCGATAATAATCCTCAGCTCGAGGATGCCATTCGTAAGGGGCTCTCCATCGACGACGTCAGGAAACTTCTCAACAAGGGGCCGTGATTCTGTTTTGCTTTCAGTTTTTATTCCATGAGCAGTACCAGCAGCCCCACAATGAGTCCTAGCAGCCCCCACAGCCGTTTCTCCGATCAACTCAACGCCTTGACCGCAGGGTGTGCCCAAGTTCTCAGTGAGAAAGAACTGGCCACCAAGCTGGCGCTTGGGCGTCCTCTGAAGGTGAAGCTAGGTGTCGACCCTACCTCGCCCGACATTCATCTAGGGCATACCGTTGGTCTCTCCAAGCTCCGCCAGTTCCAGGAGCTCGGACATGAGGCAATCCTGATCATCGGAGACTTCACCGCCATGATCGGTGACCCGAGCGGTCGCTCGGCAACCCGCCCCCATCTCTCGCATGATCAGGTCATGGAGCATGCCAAGACCTATCAGGATCAGGCTTTCAAGATTCTGGATCCCGAAAAAACCTCCGTCCGGTTCAATGGTGAGTGGTTCGGCAAGATGACCTTCCAGGATGTGATGAGGCTTAATAGCCGCGTCACCCTGCAGCAGATGCTTCAGCGCGAGGATTTCCGTGAGCGAATCGACAAGGGACTCCCCGTCCGCGCCCACGAGATCCAGTATCCGATCATGCAGGGCTGGGATTCCGTCGTGATTCAAGCCGACGTGGAACTCGGAGGCACCGATCAACTCTTCAATATCCTTGTCGGCCGTGATCTCCAGCATGAGGAGGGACAGCATCAGCAGGTCGCCATGATGCTCCCGATCCTGACTGGCCTCGACGGCATCCAGAAGATGAGCAAGAGCTTGGGGAATGCCGTAGGCGTGACCGAGGTGCCCGGTGAAATGTTCGGCAAGCTGATGAGTATCTCCGACGAACAGATGGGGGAATACTATCGTCTCCTGCTCCACGAGGAGCTTTCTGCCGAAACTCATCCCATGGAGGCCAAGAAGTCTCTTGCCGAGCGGCTCACCGCCCGTTTCCATTCTGCGGCCGAGGCCAAGCATGCTCGCGACGAGTTCGAACTCCGATTCTCCAAGAAGGATCTGGAAGCAGCCGACCTCCCCCCCTATGTGCCGGCAGCCGACATCCCTCTCGACATTATCTCGATCGGTGTGGATGCCTTTGATCGGGTCTTTGCCATTAAGAAATCCCGCGGTGACATCCGCCGCCTCGTCGAGGGAGGAAGTGTTTCCTGGAGGGGGGAGAAAGTCACCGATCCCAAAGCCGTTCTCACCTTGGATGGCTCGGGTGTCCTAAAGCTGGATCGCAAGAGCGCCGTCAGGGTTGGGTAGGTAGTAGGAAATTGGAATCGGGTCCGGGTAATAAATAGTGGGAAAATAGGGAAGGGGATCGGGTTTGGGAGTATTTCTCACGATTTCCGAGAGCCTGTACCTCGAATCCGATTGTTTCTTCTGTGACAATTTCTTCATCTAAGGAGATGGGGCTTGCCCGTGCCTAGTTACGGGTGACAAAGATGTCACCCTGCCAAAACCGTCATGACAAAAAATCTTTTTGGAAAAGTAACGCCCGACAGCCTCTCCAAGGCAAAGCAGGAAGCTTCAAAATCCGTCACGGATCACGAGAAGCGTTTGCTGGATGTCTGTTGTCTGAAGCTTGAGAACGCACTCTTCTCCATGAAGAGCAGCGAGGAAGGGCTTGCGGAGTCTGACGTTGAGGCCTTACGCCAGGAGTGGGGACCGAATGATCTGGGGCAGAAGAAGAAGCATGGCTTCATCATGGAGATCCTGATGCGGTGCAAGAACCCGCTCGTCATTCAATTGCTCGTTATTGCGGCTATCTCCCTTGCGACCGGCGATCCCGCCTCCGCCACGATCGTGGGCCTCATGGTTGTGATCTCTGTCGGTCTTTCCTATTATCAGGAATCAAAGTCCGGCAAGGCTGTGGAGGCTCTTAATGCCATGGTCCAGACGAACTGCCATGTGATCCGAGGCGGCAAGGAAGTGGAGATTTCCATGGCTGATATCGTTCCAGGAGACATTGTTGTCCTCCAAGCCGGCTCAATCATTCCTGCCGATCTTCGACTGATCTCAGCGAAGGATTTCTTTGTCAGCCAGTCCTCGCTCACCGGTGAATCGATGCCGGTCGAGAAGCACGCCGACACTCCGACCGAGCCGTCGAAGGCGGTCATCGAGATGCCGAATGCCGTCTTCCAGGGAAGCAATGTGGTGAGCGGCACGGCCAAGGCGGTCGTGGTGAACACCGGCACTCGAACCCACTTCGGCTCGATCTCCGAGAAGCTCGGTAGCGCCCCAGTGCTGACCAGCTTCGACCGCGGGATTGCCGGATTCACCTGGCTCATGATCCGATTCATGCTTGTGATGGTCAGTGTCGTCTTCCTGATCATTGGAGTGACGAAGCATGATTGGTCCGGTGCACTGATGTTCGGTCTGGCCGTTTCTCTCGGAATGACCCCCGAGATGCTCCCGATGATGGTGGCGGTGAATCTCGCGAAGGGAGCCCTTGCCATGTCCAAGAAGAAGGTGATCGTGAAGAAACTTCACGCGATCCAGAACTTTGGCGCCATCGACATCCTTTGCACAGACAAGACCGGCACCCTGACCCAAGACCGAGTCATCCTGGAAAAGTATGTCGATGTGACTGGACGTCAGAGCGAGGACGTCCTCCGTTACGCCTACATGAACAGCTACTACCAGACGGGTCTGCGCAACCTGCTGGATAACTCCGTTCTCTCCCACACCGACATCGATGTCGATCGCGGATGCAAAAAGGTCGACGAGATCCCCTTCGACTTCCAGCGCAAGCGGATGAGCGTGGTGGTCGATTACGAGGGAGATCACGTGCTCATCTGCAAAGGCGCCGTCGAGGATGTCTTCAAGTCCTGCACCCACTACCAGGTCGATGAGGAGGTTTACATGATGATCGACCTCATCAAGAATGATCTGCTTGAGGAGTTTGAGGCACTCAGTCGCGATGGTTACCGCGTGCTCGCCATCGCTTACCGGGAGTTCCCTCAGGATAAGGGAACCTTCTCGATCGCTGACGAGAGCGATTTGATTCTTCTCGGGTACATCGCTTTCCTGGATCCGCCGAAGGAGTCGGCGCAGAAGGCCATCGCCTCGCTCGCCAGCTATGGCGTGACCACCAAGATCCTCACGGGAGACAATGCCCTCGTTACTGGAAAGATCTGCCGCGACGTGCATCTCGACGCAGGCACGATCATTACCGGCGACATGATTGTAGGACTCGATGAGAAGACCCTCGGGGAACTTGCCGAGAAGACCAGCGTTTTTGCCCGCCTCTCCCCAGCCCAGAAGGAGAGCATCATCGTCGCCCTTCAGAAGCGTGGTCACGTGGTCGGTTACATGGGAGATGGCATCAACGACGCCCTCTCGATGCGCGTTGCAGACGTTGGCATCTCGGTTGACACCGCTGTGGATGTGGCCAAGGAATCGGCAGACATCATCCTGCTCGAACGCAGTCTCATGGTGCTCGAAGACGGCATCCTTGAAGGACGCAAGGTTTTCGCGAACATCATCAAGTACATCCGCATGGGGGCCAGTTCCAACTTCGGCAACATGTTCTCCATGGTGGGGAGCAGCTACTTCCTGAAATTCCTCCCCATGATGCCCGTCCAGGTGCTGGTAAATAACCTGCTCTACGACTTCTCCCAGATTGGTATTCCTTACGACCACGTCGATGCCGAGTACATGTTGAAGCCCCGCAAGTGGAACATCGGAAACATCCAGAAGTTCATGATGTGTGTCGGGCCGACCAGCTCGATCTTTGATTATACGACCTTTGCCGTGATGCTCTGGTTCTTCAAGTGTAGCAACCTGAACCTCGCTGCCCCCGCCGAGTTGCTCCATCGCTTTGCAGGAGGTCCTGGAGTGGCTAATGATGACACCTACGCCGCCTCGCTTTTTCACTCCGGTTGGTTTGTCGAGTCGATCATCACCCAGACACTCATTGTTCATGTGATCCGTACCCGCAAGATCCCGTTCTTCGGAAGCTGTGCGAGTCCCGCACTCATTCTCTCCACGCTGATCATTATTCTGATCGGTTCCGCAATTCCTTACATTCCGCCGGTTGCCGCCTATCTCGGCATGGTGCCGCTTCCACCGATTTTCTGGGCCTTCATTGCCGCCACGATTCTCTGCTACGTGACGCTCACCCATACGGTGAACGCCTGGTTTGCCAGAAAGTTCGGTATTGATTAAGACATAGTTCCCCAACCCAACTGATTTTCATGAAAGCTTTACTCAATGCACTCCAGGAAGGCCGTCTTGTCGAACTTCCCGACAATATCAAGAACGACGCCCTGGAGTTCCTCGGCACCCTACTCGAGGCTGTTCCCGAAGTTAGTGACGAGGGCATCAATGAGAAGGCCTTGGCTCGTGAGAACCAGCACAATACCGGCATCGGCAGGGGCTGGGCCTGCCCTCACGCTACGTCGGATTCAGATGGTGAATTGCTTTGCTCCGTCGGTTGGAGCCCCAAAGGAATTGATTACGGATCACCGGACGGCGTTCGAGTGCACCTGGTGGTCATGTATCTGGTTCCTGATACCCAGAGGAATTCGTATCTCAAGGAGATCTCCCAGCTTGCCAAGGCGATCCATCAGAACGAAGACCTGCAGAAGCTCCAGGAACTCGAGGATCTTTCCGACGTTCGCCATGCCCTCCTCGATGCCATCACTCATGCCATCGAGTCGGTGACTCCCGAGGCCCGTGCCCGGATGATCCAGCTCGAGGTGCGTCATGCAGAGGCCGCAGCCGTGGCCGAGGAGACTGCCGACATCCTAACGCTTGACCCGATCGCCCGCTCGATACGTCCTCTTGCCATTCTCATCGTTCCCGGAGCCAAGCCTGTCGTCCTCTCTCAGGACAAGACCCTGGTCGAAGCACTCGAGCACTCCACAACCCTAGCCGACGATCTCGCCAAGGGGGCCCACTCCGTTGTGGGCGATGTGAATGTGGTGCTGCGTTCGAGTGAGCATTTTGCCGGGGAGAGAGTGCTGCACGAGTGCGTGGCTTTCAGGGGCAAAGCCTCCTAATGCAGGAGCCTTGGGATTTTTGCGCCCCGCGGCGTTCTGCTGCGCTCGCAGTATAAGTGATACAGCTTCGAACAGAATTAGCTGGTTCAACTGCCGTATCACGATCAGCGGTATTTGAACTGACTGAAAGGCTTAAGTAGAGCCTTTCGCAGAAAGAATAATCCCGCCAGCCCGAGTCTCGGTTTTCTTTAAGCTTTGTAAACGTAAGCAACTCTTCCAGTGATCCCACAGAAGAGATGCCAGGGGATGGTGTCGGCTTTTTGAGCCACTTCGGTGGCGGTGATTTCCTGCTTTGCCTGTTTGCCGACTAGGACGGCTTCGTCTCCGACTTTGATCCCTTTGACGGCTGAGACGTCGACCATGATCTGATCCATGGTGACGCGACCGAGGAGGGGGCAGCGCTTCCCTTTGATTAGGACGGAGGCGTTCTTTCCGGAGAGGTGTCTGGGGTAGCCGTCCGCATAGCCGACCGGCAGGACGGCGACCTTCATGGCCCGTGGCGTGATATAGGTGCTGCCATAGCTGATTCCATGGCCTTTTGGGAGGTCGTTCAGAAAGGTAACGGAGGCCCTCCAACTCAGGGCGGGCTTGAGGAGCTTCTGGAACTTCGGGACAGGGGAGACGCCGTAGAGGGCTAGTCCGACACGTACAAGGTCATGGGCATGCGCCGGGAAGAGCATGGTCCCTGCGGAGTTCAGGATATGGATCGGGACCTTTGGTTCAAATTCCCGAAGGTAGGAGAGCAACTCCGCAAAGTTCTTGAGCTGCTCTTTGGTGGCTTTGCCGTCGCTGTCAGCTGAATGAAGGTGGGTCGAGATGCTGTGGAGGGTGAGGGGAAGCTCCCTTATCTGACGGAGGATGGCGAAGGCTTGCTCAGGATCTGCTCCAAGTCGTCCCATGCCGGTATCGATTTTGAAATGAATCGGTGCCCCGGCTGGGGCGCTCTGTGCATAGAGCTCTGCTTCCGTCGTTGAGGAAATGGTGGGGATGAAACCATGGCGGCCGATCTCGGGATACTCGGTAGGGAGGGCGGCACTCAGGAGAAGGATCGGCTTCTTTTTCTCGGTGACACGAAGCTGGATCGCCTCGCCGAGAGAGGCCACGGCGAAGACCTCGATGCCGGGACTAAGTGTCGAGGCGACTTCATTGAGGCCATGGCCGTAGCCGTTGGCCTTCACAACAGCCATGATGCCCGCCCTCCCAGCCATCTTACGGACAGCTTTGAGATTATGCCTGAGGGCCGCATGATCGACCTCGACCCAGGTACGCATTGGAAGAGTGGCTGGGCGATGCGACATTTAAGTATTATGATTCAGGTTAAGATCGAGGAAAAGTTGAAGTGTAAAAAATTAAATAAGTGTTCCGAGGCACCCTTCTAACTTTTCAACTTTTTAACCTTTTAACTCAAGGTATGATAAATCCATGAAGATCATTGTGACAGGAGGGGCCGGCTTTATCGGATCCCATGTGGTCCGTAATCTCCTGGGTGAGGGGCATGAGGTCACAGTGGTCGATGACTTCAATAACTTCTACGATCCCGCCATCAAGCGGGCGAATGTCGCATCCTTCGCAACCTCCGGAGATCCCGTGGAAGTTGCTGAGATCGATCTGAAAAACTGGGATGCCGTTCAGAGTGTTTTTGAAAAGGTTCGTCCCAATGCAGTGATCCATCTCGCGGCCCGTGCCGGTGTGCGCCCCTCCATCGCCGATCCGAAGCTCTACATCGATACGAACATCACCGGGACGTTCAATGTCCTGGAGGCTGCACGTCTTTCCGGGTGCCAAAAGATCGTTTTTGCATCGAGTTCCTCGGTCTACGGGCTCTCAAAGACCGTTCCGTTCCGCGAAGATCTGCCAATCCTTCAAACCCTCTCTCCCTACGCAGCCACCAAGATTGCCGGGGAACAGCTCTGCGGAAACTATGTGAACCTTCACGGGATGCGGATCGCCTGCCTTAGGTTCTTCACTGTCTACGGCCCGGGACAGCGTCCCGATCTGGCAATTCACAGCTTCACCGATGCGATCGAACATGGTCGCCCCATCAAGCAGTTCGGAGATGGCTCCACACGCCGTGACTACACCTACATCGATGACATCGTCCAGGGAGTGCTCGGAGCTCTTTCCTATCTCGATGGGGAGGGGCCGCTATTCGAGATCTTCAACCTCGGGGAAAATGAGACGACAACCTTGGCGAAGCTCATCTCATCGATTGAGAAGGCTCTGGGTAAGAAGGCGCTGATCGAGCGCCTGCCCGAGCAGAAGGGGGATATGCCCCTGACAGCAGCTGACATCACGAAGGCCCGCACTCTCTTGGGGTATATACCACGAACCCCGATCCGCGAGGGGATCCCCAAGTTCGTTGCCTGGTACAGAGATCTTCACTCCAAGGAAGCCGCGTCAAATTCCGGGAACTAACCATGAATCCTCTCAATCCAGTTTCACTTCTTCAGGATCTGATCCGCATTCCAAGCGTGAACCCCGAGGGAGATCCCGGGGTGAGCGATCCGGGTGAGGCACGCATTGCGGTTGCACTTGAGAAGCCTCTTCGGGAAATCGGTGCCGAGGTGAGCTTGCGGGAGGTTCTTCCTGGACGGCCCAATGTGGTGGGGCGTTTCCCAAGCAATCGTGAAGGAAAGCCACGCCTGCTCCTGGCTCCCCACACGGATACGGTAAGCGTCATCGGAATGACGATCGATCCCTTCAGTGGAGAAGTCCGAGAGGGGAAGGTCTGGGGCCGTGGAGCGAGTGATACGAAGGGACCGATGGCCTCGATGCTCACTGCCTTGGCTCGAGTGCGTGAGGAGATTCCAACGCTGAGCCACGAGATCTGGTTTGCAGGTCTGGTGGGGGAGGAGTCGGGCCAGCATGGGGCAAAGGCTCTGGCGAGTGAGGAATCCTTTGATTTCGTAATCGCGGGTGAACCGACCGATCTGAAGACAGTTCACGCCCACAAGGGATCGCTCTGGGTGACCCTCACGGCTCACGGGAAGGCGGTCCATGCCTCGGCACCTGATCGTGGAGAGAATGCCATCTACAAGATGACCTCGGCCATTGAGAGAATTAGGGAGTATGTCATTCCTGAGCTCTCCAAGACGGAGCATCCCCTCCTAGGCCACTCCACGCTCAGCGTAGGCACGATCCGCGGAGGGTCCAAGACGAACATCGTTCCTGATCATTGTGAGGCAACCCTCGATATCCGAATCATTCCTGATGCTGATCCCTTGCAGATTATCAACCTGATTGAGAATGTCGCACAGGGAGTGAAGGTCGAACATCAAGGATCCGCCCCACTCTATACCGATCCTGCGCATCCTCTGGTGGCAAAGCTCTCCGCTCTCGGGGCCTCTCCCGTGGGAGCCCCCTGGTTTTGTGATGCAGCTGTCTTCGCCGCGAAGGAGATCCCGGCCGTTGCGCTGGGACCCGGATCAATCGCTCAGGCGCACACGGCCGATGAATTCATCTCGGTGGCCGACTTGGAGGCCGGCGCAGACTTTTTCACCAAGCTACTCCGCTCTCTTGCGTAACCAGTAGCCAAAAGGCTAACTTTGCCAACTTATGAGCAAAGGCAACGAAAGCGCTATTTCCCCGCGTCGCAAGGAAGATTTTCCCGAGTGGTACCAGCAGGTCGTCCGTGCGGCCGAGATGGCCGAGAATTCCGAAGTCCGCGGATGCATGGTGATCCGTCCCTGGGGATATGCGCTCTGGGAGCGGATGCAAGGAGCCCTCGATGGGATGTTTAAGGCGACGGGGCATAAGAACGCCTACTTTCCGCTCTTTATTCCACTCGGCCATCTCCAGAAGGAGGCGGAGCATGTCGAGGGTTTCGCCAAAGAGTGTGCCGTTGTCACGCACCATCGTCTGGAACTCAAGGATGGGAAACTTGTTCCTGCCGGAGAACTTACCGAGCCTCTGGTGGTACGCCCTACTTCCGAGACCATCATTGGATCGACTTATGCGAAGTGGGTGAAGTCGTACCGCGATCTCCCCATCCTCCTGAACCAGTGGGCTAATGTCGTCCGCTGGGAGCTACGTCCCCGTCTCTTCCTCCGCACCGCGGAGTTCCTCTGGCAAGAGGGGCATACAGCTCACGAGACCGAGGTCGAGGCGATCGATGAGACCGTCAAGATGCTCGGTGTCTACGAGACCTTCGCCCGCGATTGGCTCGCCATCCCTGTCATCCGCGGGGAGAAGACAGCCAGCGAGCGCTTCCCCGGTGCTGTGCGCACCTACTGCATCGAGGCGATGGTTCAGGATCGCAAGGCCATCCAGGCTGGTACTTCCCACTTCCTTGGACAAAATTTCGCGAAGGCCTCAGGCATCAAGTTCCTCTCCCGTAACAACACCGAGGAGCTTGCTTGGACTACAAGCTGGGGTGTTAGTACACGCCTCATCGGCACCTTGCTCATGGCGCATGGAGATGATGATGGAGCGGTCCTCCCCCCACGCATCGCCGGCACCCAAGTGCTTATTATTCCCATCACGCCGAAGGAAGAAACCCGTGCCGCCGTGCTAGCGAAGTGCGAGGAGCTTGCCGCAGCTCTGAGCTCTGCCAGCTATGCGGGCGAAGCGCTTCGTGTCGAGATCGATAGCCGTGATATCGGCGGAGGCACCAAGACTTGGGAATGGATCAAGAAGGGAGTTCCTGTCCGCATCGAGATTGGACCGCGTGATCTTGAGTCGGGCAATGCGGCCGTTGCTCGCCGTGATAAAGGTCCAAAGGAGAAAGAATTCCTTTCGGCCGATTCGCTGGCGGTACGTCTTCCTGAAATCCTCGCCGAGATTCAGCAGAACCTCCTCGATCGGGCTCTGGCCTTCCGCAAGGAGCACACCGTCAAGATCGATACCAAGGAAGAGTTCTACTCCTACTTCACGCCAAAAAATCCCGAGAAACCGGAGATCCATGGCGGCTTTGCCCTGACCCATTGGAACGGAAGCGCTGAGGTCGAGGCCAAGATCAAAGAAGAACTCAAGGTGACCATCCGCTGCATTCCCGAAGCCGACGGCTCGGACTTCATCGACGAGCCCGGCATCTGCCCGTTCACCGGGGAGCCGAGTGCACGTCGCGTTATCTTCGGCAAGGCGTACTGATACGGATCTGCTGATTTTTAATGTGGAAATCAGGAAAATTTCTGAGTCAACGAGTTGTTTAGAAAACTCTATTCTTTAGTTCCTTTCCCATTCTTGAGTTCCTGAGTTCCATATTTTTCTGTTTCTGATTCATGGAATCCTCACTCTCTCTTCTCTGTGTGGTGGAGGATCCGGTGATCAGTCCGAGCAGCAGGCTGAGGATCTTTCGGCATCTGGAGGCTCTGAAAGCGGCTGGAATCTCGGCCGAGGTAATGCATCAGCCTCAGCGGGGGGAATCGTGGAGATCACTTCTGCAAAAAGCCCGCACCGTCGACGCAGTGCTTTGGCAGAAGGTGCTGATCAGTCAGTGGAATGTGCTGAGGCTCCGCAGAGCTGCTAGGCGACTGATCTTTGACATCGATGATGCGGTCTGGATGGGAAAAAAAAACCATGTTCCCTACCGAAGCGGCAAGCAGGCGCGGCGTTTCGGATTTTTCATGAGGTTTCTGGATGGAGCCATCTGTGGAAGTCCTGTGCTGGAGCAGAAAATCGTCAGTATTGCCCCGAAAGTTCGGACCCATCTGATTCCGACGAGTGTTCCTGAAGTTCCTCTCGAGGATCACAGTGATCCTAGCAGACCTCCTGTCGTTGTTTGGGTCGGCATGGGACCAAACGTGGCTCAGGTCGAGGCAATTGAAGAGGAACTCTCCGCCGCGCATGCCGTCCATCCTTTTCTCCTGCGCATCGTGAGTAATCGTCCGCCGAAGTTTCGTCGCTTCTCATCCTGGGAGTTCCTCGAGTGGAATGATCAGGCTGAGTACGATGCGATCACCTCGGCAGATCTCGGGATCATGCCGCTTGTTGATGATGGATTCACCCGCGGAAAATGTGCCTACAAGGCTCTCCAATACATGGCATGCGGCTTACCCGTGGTGGCGAGCGATGTGGGGGTGAACCGTGAATGGATCGAAAATACGGGATCCGGAATTGTGGTGAAGTCGGGAGAGTGGGCTCCCGCTCTGATACGACTCCTCACAGATTCGTTGCTGCGAGCCACCATGGGAAAATCGGGTTGGAAAACCGTTCAGGAGCGCTTTACGCACGAACAGGTAGGGGCCCGACTTGGGACCGTTCTTCGGGAAATGATTGCTACTCGATAAAGAGTATTCCTGCACGTCTGCGGGCGTGCCGATTGCCAGGAAGATTTACCTTCGCTGGTCCTGAGGTTTCGAGAGATCTTAGAAGCGAACCGACGAGTTCCACTTCGGCATAGCCAGGTTCCTCAACGCCGTGGCACTTGAGCCATGCATGGAGAACCCTACGGCGGAGCGCTGGATGAAGTTCCCTGAGCAGCTTCACCGAGAGTTTCTCGTTCGCGGCGATTGGTAATGAGAGCGAGGAGAGAAATTCCTCTTCGTCAGTCAGCATCCGGGCATTTCGCACAATCGAGGTCTTGAATGAGGATCTAAAGCACTCCTCGATGAGGGGAAGTACCTTGAGGCGCAGTTTGTTACGTGAGGCCTCGGCAACCGCATTCGAGGCATCCTCACGGAAGGGAATTTTCCTCGCTTTCAGATACTCCAAGAGCTCGCTCTTGAAGACTCCCAACAATGGCCTGTGGAGTTCAATGTCGATTCCCTCCACGCTACGTCTCGACAAAGGCTTCATTCCGGAAAGTCCGGCAATTCCCGAACCCCGAAGAAAATTGAAGAAACAGGTCTCGACCTGATCATCGGCATGGTGAGCCAGCGCGATGCTGCGCGTCCGGTGCTTCTTCGCAACGGAGGCCAGGAACTCATAGCGGGCTGCACGGGCTGCTGTTTCGATTGAGAGCTTTTCCTCCGTAGCCTTGGCTTTCACATCTGCTGATACACCTTCAAAAGGGAGATCCAGTTTTGAGCAAAGTTTTTCCACGAAAGCAGCATCCGCAGCTGAGGCCCTTCCCCTAAGACGATGATTGAAATGTGCCACGATCAGCTTCTCAAATCCCACCTCAATAAGTAGATGGAGCAATGCCACCGAGTCGGCTCCACCCGAAACGGCAACGATCAGCTTTTGACGAAGTGATATCCCATGGAGTTCTTCCTCAATTTTAGGGATCAGGGGATACGGAATGATATCCCTCTTAATCTTTCCTGCTTTCCTGAGTTCCAGATTCAAAAAACTCAGCCGATCTGATCGGCACCGAAGTAGGGCTGAAGCGGTTCGGGCAGAATCAGCGGGCCACCCGGCTTGGTGTGCGTTTCAAGCAATGCCACGTAGAGGCGGGGGAGGGCTGTGCCGGAGCCATTAAGCGTGTGGCAGAAGGCATTCTTACCTTCCGCATTTTTGTACCGGAGATTCATGCGGCGGGCCTGATAATCGCCGAAGTGAGAGCAGCTCGAGACCTCAAGGTAGCCACCCTGACCGGGAGCCCAGACTTCGAGATCGTAAGTGCGAGAGGAAGAGAAGCCGATATCCCCGGTGCAGAGCTCCAGAACACGATAGGGAAGCTGGAGGAGTTGAAGGACTTTTTCCGCATCGGCGGTGAGGGATTCCAGTTCTGGCGCGGCCTGCTCGGGCGTGCAGATCTTGACCAACTCGACCTTGTCGAACTGATGCATCCGGATCATGCCCCGGGTTTCGCGTCCAGCCGAGCCAGCCTCGCGTCGGAAGCAGGGGGTGCAGGCGGTATACTTGAGAGGGAGTTCTGATTCTTGGAGGATTTCGTCACGGCGAATGTTGGTCAGAGAGACCTCTGCTGTCGGCGTGAGGAAGGCGGCTCCCTCATCAAAGCCGTACATATCATCCTCGAACTTCGGAAGCTGTCCCGTTCCCTCCATGCACTCCCGGCGGACAAGCACGGGAGGGGCGATCTCGGTGTAACCATGGTCACGTGTCTGGAGATCGAGCAGGAAATTGATTAGAGCCCGTTCGAGACGCGCACCAGCTCCAGTATAAAGGACGTAGCCGCTGCCGCTGATCTTGGCTGCACGCTCCAGGTCGAAAAGACCAAGTCGCTCTCCGATTGCCACGTGATCCTCGGGATTCATCGGAGCGGGTTCGCCCCAATGCTTGATCGCCACGTTAGCATCAGCATCATGACCTTCCGGTAGTCCGGGGGCTGGAAGGTTTGGTACTCGGAGAAGTAGGTCGCGCTGCTCGGCATCAAGTTCGGAGGCGGTGCGACCAAGTTCCTCCATTTCTTCGGAGAAGCTCTTCACTTGGGCTTCCAGTTCCGAGGAGTCTCCCCCTGATTTCTTGATCCCGCCGATCTCCTTGCTCAGACGGTTCTTCTCCGCACGGAGATGCTGAACCCTAGTCTCGCTTTCACGGCGGCGGGCATCGCAGGCCAGGATCTGGTCGACGAGATCGGTATATTGGCCGGAACGGGTAGCAAGGCGCGCCTTGACGGCGGCTGCATCTTCACGGAGAAGGCGGATATCGAGCATGGAAAAAAGTGAAAAGTGAAAAGTGAAATGTTAAAAGAGGAAAGGTACTTAGTCTGGAGGTAAAGAGCTACCCCATAGCCTTCTCCAGAAGTCTTGTTGCCAAGGTCTGGGTGGCGGTATCGAGTGCGGCGAGAGCCTGTTTTAGCCGAGTTGTCTCTTTGGATTCCAATGCGGAGATGACTTCGGATGATTGTTGTTTAATCAACAAGACCTCTGATTCGGGAAGCTCGGATCCAAGTTGATCCAGAGCAGATTCCACCGCCGGAAGCATTTCTTCTGCCTTGAGACGGGCCTCCGTGAAGATCCGGGCATCCATATCCTCAAAGGCATGTTCCAGTGATCCCGCAAGCATTGCTTCCACGGCCTCGTCAGAAACTTCCACGGCGCTCTTGATCTCCACAATTTTTTCGCTGCCAGCAGCGGTGTCCCTGGCCAAAACCTGAAGAATTCCGTCGGCATCAATCGAGAATTGAACTCCCACACGGGCGGCTCCTTTCTGCGAGGGGGGGAAAGGGATCTCGAAAGAGCCGAGTGTCCAATTATTCGCGGCCAGTTCCCTTTCTCCCTGAAGGACAATGATCTTCATTCCACTCTGGCCTGCCACAGCATTGGTAAACATCTCTCCGGCCTTGGCTGGTATGGTGGTGTTTCGAGGAATGATCACATTCATAAGTCCTCCAAAGGTCTCGATTCCGAGCGAGAGAGGAGTGACATCGAGGAGTGCTACATTCCTGAGGTTTCCCTCGAGGATCGCTCCCTGAATGACCGCCCCCAGGGCGACCGCTTCATCCGGGTGCTGGGAGAGATTCGGTTCTTTGCCGAAGATCTCAGCGACAAGTCGCTGCACGAGAGGCATGCGTGTCGAGCCTCCGACCAAGATCACCTGATCAAGCTCCCCCGATTTCACTCCTGCATCTTCCAGGGCCCTCATGCAGAGAGTGCGTGTCCTTGCGATGACCGGCGCACAGACCGCCTCGATCTGCGTCCGGGTGAGTGGAATCTCAAGACTCTTTTCTCCCTCGAGAAATGGAAGTAGCACGACAGTCGATTCCTGAGTCGAGAGGATCTCCTTGGCTGTCCGTGCGGCCTCCTTCAGTCGGATGCTGCTCTCAGCATTCAATGATTCGATACCGGCTTCACAAACGATCAATCCCGCGATGGCTTCATCCAGATCATCGCCTCCGAGTCGAGTGTCGCCATGAGTGGAGAGCACCTCAAAGACTCCGTTGTCCAGTTGCAGAACCGAAAGGTCAAAGGTTCCTCCACCCAGATCGTAAACAGCCACTTTGGCGTTTTCTTGCAATCGATCCAATCCATAGGAGAGGGCTGCGGCGGTAGGCTCGCTCAGGATGCGGTCGACAGTAAAACCAGCAAGCTCTCCAGCCTTGCGCGTTGCGGCGCGTTGGGCGTCGTTAAAATACGCCGGAACGGTGATCACCGCGCTGTCAATTCTGGTTCCGAGCCGTTCCTCGGCAATGGATTTCAGTTTTTTGAGAATTTCCGATGAGACTTCTTCGGGCGTCAGATTCATTCCGTTGATAGGAAGAGTGACGGGCGATCCCGGTGTCCCCGACAGGTCTTGGGTTCCTGCCTCGCCGAATCGGCGACCGATGAGTCTTTTGACCGAGGCAACGGTGCTCTCGGGATGAAGCGCCTGCATCCGAACGGCTTCGCGGCCGATCACTGGTATTCCCCTCTCCGGGTAATAGACCACCGAGGGAATGAGTCGTCTTCCCTCCGCATCGGCTAAGAGTGTTGGAAAACCACTTTCGTAGACCCCGATGAGAGAATTGGTGGTTCCGAGGTCAATGCCGGCGATCATGGAAATATCTTATCCGGAAAGTGATTCAAGAGACAACTTCCTCTCCCTGAGTTGGGTTCCCCAACGCCCTGCATAGGCATAGGAATCGGCAAGGAGGCTGATCGTATCTGGATCATGCTCGGGCCATCGGGAGTTGATTGTTACAAGTTCTTGATCCAAGGATTCCTTCCACTCCTGAAGGTGATTGAGAATGGAATCGAGCTCGGAACTCAGATGTTTTAAAGGAACAGCAAGCAGTGCCTTCGAAAGTGCATTGGAGGCTGCAAAATGTTTTTCCATCAGATGATCGGCCTGCTGGAGTATCGAACCGATCTGGGGAAAGAGTTCGGCGGCCTTTGATGGGAGTTGGGATCGGCTGGGAGAATTGGAAAGCTCTCTGAGTCGTCGAGCAGGGTCGCGCAAGATAGCTGCTGCTTCTCCCAGTTCGCTGAAGAGCAGAGCGTTGCCCCCTGGTTGATCCGGATGGTGTTTTGCTGCTAGCTGTCGATACGCCGAACCGACCTCCTCCTCTGAAAGCAGGGGGCGACGAGGGAGGCCGAGGAGGTCAAAGGGGTCTGACATGTCGTTAGAGCGTTTTCCTAAGAGTCTAACAGACTTCAGCCTATTAGCCTCGGCGCAATAGCGCCGTTAGGCTGAAAAGCTCTCCCCACAGGAGCAGTGGGCGACGGCATTGGGGTTGGTCACCTTGAATCCCCCCTTCTGGAGATCATCGCTATAGTCGAGTTCTGATCCGCTGACAAAAAGGGCGCTCTTAGGATCAATAACGATATTTACTCCCTTGGAGGGAACGAGGATGTCGCGTGGCACCGGTCCATCGACCAGATCCATCTTGTATTGTAGTCCGGAACATCCACCTCCGATGACAGCAACACGGAGAGCTCCATTAGGGCGCCCTTGCTTGGTCAAAAGGGAGGTGAGACGATTGGATGCAGCATCGGTGACGCGGCAGAGCTTTTCATTCCCTATCTTCCAAGGGAGTGGAGAAACTGGGGCTGAAAAAGGGACTCCGGGCGCTTCGCTCATGCAGGAAGATTATTCCCCAGCCCTTGTTCCGTAAAGGGTTTGAGCAAGTGGGGGATGGGATGAGTCCGTTTACTTCGACTCAATATTCTGGAGTTCGTAGATATCAAAGTGGCCGATTGAGCGGTTGATGGAAGCAGGGAGGATTTTATCCAGACCAAATGGGAAAAAGGTGTAGACCTGCGGCAAGTGGGGTCTTGGTTCGTTGCTTTTGGCATCGATTGCTATTACGGCATTAAAACCCGGCGGACAGGGTGTTGGATCCCCTTCTTTGCAGACAATTACCTGGAGGTTGGGCCTCCTGTAATAAAGGAGTTTCTGGTGCTGACTTCCCTCGTAATAAAGGAGGGTTGGCTTCCTGTAATGATCATGAAGATAGCGCCAGGCCCCGATTTCCGTAGCTGCTGGAATGAGCATGCTGAAGCAGGCAATGATATTTACTGTCCAGAGTGCCCGGATGATCAGTGGGAGATATTTCTGAATGGAACGGAAGCGGTCCTCCAGTTCGCCGAGGGTCCCCATCATGAGGATCGGCATGAATCCAAGCATCGGGAGCAGAAAGCGGATTTCCTTATGTCCAATCAGGCAATGAAACAGGACAAACGGGGCGACGATGCTGGTCAGAATATCGAAAGGAAATCTGATGGTCTGCCTGAGGGTAGACAAGACATAGAGGGGGCCGAAAGGAAGGTAGATGGACACCATGAAGAGATACGCAAACCAGGGCGACACGCCCGAGGCACGGTTCATCGTACCCGTGACAATGTTCTGATAGTAATAGTTATAGGGACTCAGAACAAAACGGTCGTAAAAAAAATAATCGGCCAATAGAGTGAAGACCGAGATGGAAAGAAGGATGCTTACGGAAAGAAGGATCCAGTGGAAAAATGTTTTCCTTTTCCATGAGGAGATGAAAAACCATACGACCAGTCCAAGGATCGAAAATCCAATCTGGAAGCGGCATGAAAATGAGAGTCCCAACAGGAGACCTGCTGCGATGATTGGGAAAAAGCGCCCCGATGTTTGTAGGCTTCCATAGAACAAGCCCACCGCGAGCAGGAGCAGATGAGCGCAGATATTCTCGGAGTTAAAATGGGTATTCGAGTAGAGAACCAGCCAGGTGAAAAGGCTTAGAAGGACGAAATAGTCCCGATAAGTCTCGCGGACTCTGTGAATGAAGGCATTCGTGAAGACGAGGATCGAGGCGATCGAGAAAATACCGCTTGCGAGGTAGATGATGTAATTGACCGTAAACGGATTGACTTCATTCGTAAAAAGACCAACAAGCCTGTACACCGCGACAACCATCCAGACCTGGATGGAGGGGCGCATCTGGCTGTCGAACTCCCAGAGTCTCAGGTCGGCATGAGCGACATATCCAAGTTTCCAAGCTGCAAACTCAAAGATCTGGGAGTATTCGTCTCCGCAGAGATGGCCGAAATTAGTCCAACTTGATACTACCGCAATGGCGCATGCCACAATGGCATAACGGAGGTAGGTTTTATTTTGTAAAATCGAAAGCAACGGAATGAAGAAGTCTTGTCCTTCGGGATAGGGGGCACAAGTGAGAAAGGAGAAGTGAACGTCAATGCGGCCCAATAAGGCCACACAGATCATTTTCCATACAGAGCCTGCACCAGTTTCTGTGTTCGCGTTCCGGGAAGAGCACCCGGATGCATGGCGCTTGGGATGAAGGCGAAACCGAGACCGAGTTCTGGATCGGCAAAGCCGAGGGAGCCTCCCGCACCGGGATGACCAAAGGAGCATTTTCCAGTACCGTAGACTCCGAAATCATTCGTCATGAATCCTGCGGAGAAGGCGGTCTCGTCGATGAGTACGCGATCCTGACCTTTGGAGAGAGTCGTGCACATGGACGCAAGTGTCTCCGGTCGGAAGAATCCCCCTCCATCACTCGCTAGAAGACTGTAGAATCTGGCCAAGGAATCCGCTGTGGCGATGGCTCCAAGTGATGGAATGGAGGCCCTACGCATTTCAGGCGTATTCATCACCGAGGGGGTCAGCGTAGCTTTTTCGGAATTGGGTTCACTGAGAGCGCGGCGTGTGAGGGAAGCGGTATTGGCGAAGGCCGCTGAGAAAGGACCAGGAGAGGGGAGCGATTTTGGTGCGATCACAGTGGCGGCTGATTCCACGAGCGCTTCCGGAAGGCCGAACCAGAGGTCGAGACTCAGAGGTACTTGGAAGACCTTTTGCCAATACGAGGAGAGTGTTTCGCCGGTGATCCGCCGGATGATTTCATCGAGCAGGAATCCAAAGGTTCGAGCTCCATAGCCATGCGTTGCGTCATAGGGCCAATTGGGAGCCTGAGTGGCCAGGGCTTCAGCGACAGTTTGATGATCCGTGATGGGAAGGTTTTTTTGATCGATCGCTGCCAAGCCGGCACGGTGGGAAAGTAATGCTGTCAGCGCTATCCACTCTTTTCCGTTTGATGCAAACTCGGGCCAAAGCTCAGAGACAGGAGTCTCCAGAGAAATTCCTCGGGTCTGAAGAGCGTGAAGGGTGCAGGCTGCTGCCACCCCCTTGCTGGCTGACCAGATCAAGCAGGGAGTCGAATCCTCCCATCTTCTTCCCGGAGAAGACTCCCCCGCATGCAATGAAAAGAGTTGTTTGCCTTCCTGATAAATGGCCAGAGAGCATCCTCCTTGGGTTGTCTCTGCCATGACTTCATCGAAGGCCCGTTCAAGCCGTTCCCTGACCTCATCATGATCGAAGGTGTGCATCCTCACTCCAGTTCCGCACGGATCGCCTCCAGATCAGGATCCTGTTTTGCAAAATCACGGTAGGTTTCATCGAGGGCAAAACTTTTTTTCAGGCTCCGCATCGCCGAATCATTGTTTCCAAGGACAGCCTCGTAACAGCCGATATTATAATGAAACGTGGGATCGTTCCTAAGGACTTGAGGGCCTTTGAGAAGGAGATCGCGCGCTTCGGTCGTGCGCCCCAGTTCGTGGAGAGCAAAGGCGCCATGGATGTAGGCGGAGAGAGCCGAGGAGTTGAGTCGCAAGAGCTCTTCGGCAGAGGCGAGGGCATCCGACCATCTGCCTCCCTGCATCAGGATATGCAGACGCATTTCAATCAGATCAGGATCCGAAATCATCGGGCTCTGAACGGCAATGAGCTCGGCAAGGGCCTCTTCGACCATGCCGAGCTCTAGATAACCTTGGGCAGCTAGCAGCGCCCTTTCGCTCATTTATTCAATGCTCTCGACCTTATGCAATGGTGACCTCGGGGCAGAGGTAGACATCCTGAATGGTGCGAAGGAGCTTGGCTCCCTCTTCCATCGGGCGCTGGAAAGCCTTACGTCCCGAGATGAGTCCGGTGCCGCCGGCACGCTTGTTGATGACGGCGGTCTTGACCGCGTCATGGAAATCTTGGGTTCCGGAGGCGCCTCCGGAGTTGATGAGACCGGAGCGCCCCATGAAGCAGTTGATGACCTGATAGCGGCAGAGGTCGATCGGATGATCGGTGGTCAGCTCCGTGTAGATGCGCTCGTCGAGCTTTCCGTAGCTCGAATTACCTGTGTTCAGGGCCTTATAGCCACCGTTGTTCTCGGGAAGCTTCTGTTTGATGATGTCGGCCTCGATAGTAACGCCGAGATGATTTGCCTGACCGGTAAGATCTGCCGAGAGATGGTAATCCTTGTCCTTCTTGAAGGCATCGTTGCGGAGATAGCACCAGAGAACAGTCGCCATGCCGAGCTCGTGGGCATGATGGAATGCCTCGGCCACCTGGATGATTTCATGGCTGGCATCCTCGCCGCCGAAGTAGATGGTGGCACCGATGGCCGCCGCACCCATGTCATAGGCCTCATCGATCGTGCCAAACATGATCTCGCGGGCGACATTTGGGTAGGTAAGGAGCTCGTTGTGGTTCACTTTGACCAGGAAGGGAATGTGGTGGGCGTATTTGCGCGCCACGGAACCGAGGACGCCGAAGGTCGAGGCGACGGCATTGCAGCCACCCTCGATGGCGAGCTTCACGATGTTCTCTGGATCAAAGTAGATCGGGTTCTTGGCAAAGCTCGCTCCCGCAGAGTGCTCGATTCCCTGATCGACGGGCAGGATCGAGAGGTAGCCGGTATTGGCCAGACGTCCCGTGCCGTACAGACGCTGGAGATTGGCAAGGACGCGGGGATTGCGATCGCTGCCGATGTGAATGCGGTCGACGAAGTCGGGGCCTGGCAGATGAAGGAGGTCCTTGGAGACCGTCTTGCATTGGTGATTGAGAAGGGAGTCGGCGTCCGCCCCGAGGTAGTTTTTAATTTCGTTGATCATGATCAGAATACTTCGTAGCAAATCGCGTGCCGCGTCGAGGATAAATCGATTACAGAAAGGACACAGAAAGGCTCGCTAAAATCCCCGGATGCTATGGGTTGACACAGACGGCCCTTAAATAAAAACGCCCGGTGTGACCCGGGCGTTTTCATTGAATGAATCTAATGATCGAGGACTAGTAAGCAGCCTGAGCTCCCTTGATATTCTTCTTCTTGATCCAGGACATACGGGAACGGAGTTGGCTACCCACCTTCTCGATGGGGTGCTTCTCGCCGGCCTTGAGGAGGGCATTGTACTTCTTCTTTCCACCCTTGGCCTCGGCAATCCAATCCTTGGCGAATTTGCCGGTCTGAATGTCCTTGAGGGCGCTCTTCATGCGCTTCTTTACGGAGGCATCAACGACTTTAGGTCCGACGACGATGTCGCCGTACTTGGCGGTCTCGGAAATCGAGAATCGCATACCACTGATACCCGATTCATTGATCATGTCGACGATGAGTTTGAGCTCATGGAGAACTTCGAAGTAGGCCATCTCGGGCTGATATCCAGCCTCGACGAGCGTCTCGAATCCAGCCTGGATCAGTGCTGCGGTACCACCGCAGAGAACGGCCTGCTCGCCGAAGAGATCGGTCTCGGTCTCCTCCTTGAAGGTGGTCTCAAAGACACCTCCACGGGTGCCGCCGATGCCCTTCGCCCAGGTGAGGGCGGTCTTCTTGGCCGTGCCGCTCTTGTTCTGGTAGATGGCGATGAGCGTAGGGACACCCTTGCCTTCCTGATACTGACGGCGGACGGTGTGACCGGGGCCCTTGGGTGCAACCATGATGATGTCGACATGCTTCGGCGGCTGGATCGTCTTGTAGTGGATCGCAAAGCCGTGGCTGAAGAGCAGGGTGTGCCCGGAATGGAGATTGGGGGCGATATCCTTCTCATAGACCTCGGGGATGACGAGGTCGGGGACCGCCACCATGACCACATCGGCCTTCTTGACTGCCTCGGCTGTGTCGAAAACCTGGAAGCCGAGCTTCTTGGCAACCTCGCGGCTCTTGCTCTTGGGGTAAAGTCCGATGATGACCTTGACGCCGCTTTCCTTGAGATTGAGGGCATGGGCGTGTCCCTGGGAGCCGAAGCCGATCACGGCACAGGTTTTCCCCTTGAAGAACTTCAGGTCGGCATCTTTGCAGGTGTAGATTTTAGCGGGCATGGGTTGGTGGTTGTTGTTTTTGGTGATTGGGAATTAGTGATTGATCGTTGGTGAAATGGTTACTTGGATCGGGCGAGTGCGATCTTGCCCGTGCGGGTTAGCTCCGTGATTCCGAACTGATCCATAAGGGCAAGGAACTTGTCGATCTTGCTCTCGGATCCGGTGACCTCGATCGCGAGGCGTTTAGGTTGAACATCGATGATCTTGGCGCGGAAGATATCGCAGATCTGCATGATCTCGCCCCGGGCCTTGGCGTCAGCCTTCACACGGATGAGCACCAGCTCGCGGTCGACATAGTCGGACTCACCGAAGTCCTCGACACTGATGACGTTCACGAGCTTATCGAGTTGCTTGTTAACCTGATCAAGAACCTTGTCATCCCCACGCACCACGATGGTCATTCGGGAGGTTTCGGGGTCAAGTGTCGGCCCGACGTTCAGGGTGTCGATGTTGAATCCGCGTCCGCTGAACATTCCAGCGATGCGGGTGAGGACGCCGAATTTGTTTTCGACGAGGATGGAGATGGTATGGCGCATGGAAGCTCTGCCCCATGGCGGGGCTAGTCCTTAAGAATGCTGGGGCTCTTTTTTTTCGTCAAACGGAAAGCGAGCGATTACCAATGATCCATGCAATCTCTTCAACTTCCCGAGCGTGATTTTGACGCCTATATTTTCGACTGTGACGGTACCCTCGCCGATACCATGGGGTTGCACTATGACGCGTGGAAGATGGCCCTGGAGCCCCATGGAGCGGATCTTCCCGAGGAACTCTATTACACATGGGGAGGTCGTCCCACGCGTGAGATCGTTGAGGCGCTCAACGAGATGCATGGGCTCTTTATGGATCCCGATGTCATGGTCCATCATAAAGAGGGGCTCTATCATCAGCTTCTTCCGAGTGTTCAACCCATTGATGCCGTTGTCGCCATCGCGCGCTCCCTGCATGGGAAGAAGCCGCTTGCCGTGGCCTCTGGTGGTGGTCGCAAGTCGGTCCATGCGACTCTAGAAGGACTGGGATTGACCCATCTTTTCGAGACGATCGTCACCTCCGAGGATTACAAGAACGGCAAGCCTTTTCCCGATCCCTATCTGGAAGCTGCACGCCGTCTCGGCGTTGATCCAGCGGGATGTCTTGTCTTTGAGGATACCGAAATCGGACGTCAGTCTGCGGAAGCCGCTGGTATGCAGTGCGTGCTGGTGGATTCTCGCAAGTAGGCCGCACCTCCGTTAGAGGGGGTCTCAGAAGAGCTCTCAGAAGCGGCCTCAAAAAAACTAAAAAAGACTCAGGAGAACGGCGCCCGCAACGATCAAGCCGCCACCGGCCCATTGTTGCCACGAGATAGGTTCATGAAGGAACACGGCTGCCATAACGATGGCGAAGATGACGCTCAGCTTGTCAATGGGGGCGACCTTCGAGGCGAGGCCGAGTTGCAAGGCACGGAAATAGCAGATCCAGGAGAGAGCCGTTGCGATTCCCGAGAGGATCAGAAAGATCCATGTTCTTCGTGAAATTGTGGAGAGGGAGATGGGAGTCCTGGAAATTCCCACAATAAGCCATGCGAAAAGGAGCACCACGGAGGTGCGAATGGCCGTGGCCAGATTGGAATTGATTCCCTCTACACCGACTTTTGCAAGGATGGCAGTCATACCCGCAAAGAGAGCGGAGAGTAGTGACCAAAGGAGCCAGTTGTTCATCAAGGCTCTGGGAGTTCGCAATTAGTGCAGGTAGCTACTCTCCTGCGCCGGAAGCCTGAGCCGAGACCTTTTTGAGGAGGGGGCCGAATTCTGCATTCCAAAGTCCCATCAAGGGACGCTTGCTCTGGAAGCCGGCCTCTCCAGCGTCGCTGACCGTGTAGACCTTCGGACTGATCCGATAATCATTCGTGCCGGGAATAGGTATAATCTTTACCTTCACACGTATTGTCTGGGGATCGCCGTAGCTGCCCCAGAGAACGTTAGCCAGTTGGTTGGAGTTCTTGTCAAAGGAGATCGAGTTGATGCCGTTACCAAAAGCTGGAGTGTAGCCGTAATTCGGAAAGACAGACTGCGCGGCCGCAATGATCGCCGAGGGGTTGGAGTTGGTGACAGTGACCGATCCCATGCCTCCGGACTGGGAAACTGGAGTGGTGAGGCACCCTGAGAGGAGAAGTGCAAAGAAAGTAATCCCGCAGAGGCGCAGAGATGCAGCAAATTTGAGAATCATGGAATCAATAATAATGGGTATTGGTAGTGAAGAAATTAGAGAATTTAAGAAAGCTTTGATTTTTTGCCCCTACGCGTCTCTGCGCGACAAATAACTCCTACTCAGCTTTTGATTGCAACGGGTGAGCCACAGGCAGGGCGTTCGGCGCGGAGTTTGGCGACGACGCGGGGAATGATCTCCAGAGCGCGATCGATATCGGCCTCGGTCGTGGTGCGACCGAGCGAGAAACGGAGGCTGGCGCGTGCCTCATCACGGGTGACACCCATGGCGGTGAGGACATGGGAGGGATTGATTGATCCGCTGCTGCAGGCTGATCCCGCTGAGCAACAGAGCCCCTCCTGATCAAAGAGGAGAAGGGCCGTCTCGGCCTCGATGCCAGAGAAGGTGAGGTTGCTCGTGTTGGGAAGGCGGGGTTCGTCGGTTCCATTGCGCCGTACCCCTTCAACTGAGGAGAGAAGGGTCTGTTCGAAGCGATCACGGAGTTTGGCGATCCGCTCTGCCGCAGCTAAGAGATGGCACTGGGCCATCTCCGCAGCTTTTCCAAAGGCGATGATGGAGGCGACATTTTGGGTGCCTCCCCGCTTGCTTTCTTCCTGACTGCCGCGAAGCAGTGCGGTGTAACGAGCACGGCGGTTTACGTAGAGTGCGCCCACTCCTTTCGGCGCATAGAGTTTGTGAGCCGAGAGAGAGACATACTGGGCACCGAGTTCCTCAAGATTGATCGGCACTTTGCCTGCAGCTTGCACAGCATCAAGATGGAGAGGGACTTTCTTGCGTGCCGTGATGGCCGCAATTTCCTCGATGGGGAACAGGACACCCGTCTCGTTGTTTGCCCAGAGCAGCGAGACGATGGCGGTTTCGGAGGTGATGGCGGTCTCTAGCTTATCGGGATCAAGTAGGCCGTCGTTATCTACTGGCAGCCAGGTGATCTCATAACCACGGGTGGCGAGATATTCGCAGAGTTTGATCGTGGCGCTGTGCTCGACGGTCGAGGTGATGATGTGGCGCTTGTCAGGATCGATCGCCAGGGCGGAAAGGATGGCGGTGTTGGTCGCCTCGGTACCGCAGCTATTGAAAATAATCTCTGAGGGTTGAGCTCCGACAAGTGCGGCGACCTGTTCGCGAGCCTTGGTGAGTGCCGCGGAGGAGCGGCGTCCAAGGGCATAGACGCTGGAGGGGTTGCCAAATTCATTCTCGAGCCAAGGAAGCATGGCGGCACGCACCTCGGGGTCGATCGGGGTTGTGGCGTTATGGTCAAGGTAGAGAAGTTCGGACATGGCTTGAATGAAAGATACTAAAAACAGGTGTGTCCCTCTGGCAATGCGCCGTTGCGTTTATGACGCTGGTCAGCTCAATCCCCATCCCCAGGACTTATTCTTTAATGTGAAGCAAGTTCTGGTTCCGGCTTGGGAGTTGGTTTGGCCGGCCCACCTGAATCCCGAGTCGGGGCATCGGGTTTCGGAAGGTTCCCACCATCCTCGCCCGGATCTTTCTCATGGGGATCAGAGAGATGGTCAATGGCGATGAAGAGAGCCTTGGAGTGGCGGGCGAAGAGAAGATTAAAGAGAATGATCGGCACGATGACCGCGGCGAGAAGCCAACCGATTGGGGGATGGATGGTGAGATCCAGTGCCAGATAGATGATAATTCCAAGGACGCTTCCCGCGCCGTAGTTGATGACCCAGGTCGAGGCGAGGAAGTAACCCGGTTCCCGCTCGTATGGATAGCCGCAGCGTGGACATCCATCCAAGGGGGAGAACCAGTCACGCAGGGATCGTGTGTGAAGAAGGGAAGCAAAAATCGGTGATTTGCCGCACACTGGACAGCGCAGGATCATCGCTCGCCAGAAATAACGCAGCACCTTACTGACAAAGCCTTCCTGAAAATGGTCGGCCACGGTGTTATTCTTCCCTCGTCATGAGGCTACTGGACCCAGCGACCGGTGCTACTGCCAAGTGTCGGATGCCATCCCGGCACATCACTGCCGGAGTAATCAGTCGATCCGATGGCGCCGATCATGCGCTGTCCGGTGGCTTTGCGCCAGAGGGCACTCATGCTCTCCCCTGTGTGGCATCCCCAGCTCTTGATAAATGACCTAGGGGCGAAATCGGCACGGTTAATTTGTCCAAGTTCCGTCTCGTGCAGCCAAACCTTTGAGCCACTGTCGATCTCGTTGCTGTAATCAAACATAAAGCAGCATTTGTTGGAGTGGCCGAAGTACTCGAGATCGGCGATTTTGACCTGATCACGAGGCTTTCCCGTATTGAGATAATCGATCAACTGCTTCTGATTATTGAAAAAGACGAGGTTTGCCCCGGTTTTCTTCTGGATGGAGACCAGCTCATTCAAAAGATCGCGCTTTTCCTGACGGGTTCCCCGACGAACATAAGAGGGCTTGTAGACAAGCCACGTAATCCGGGCTTCGGGCCCGAACTGCTGCCGAAGCTCGTCGAGACGGATCCTAGAGGCATGGGCAAAATTTGCCCACCAATGATCATGGGGAACCTTCTTGAACTTCTCCCACTCGATCAGCGAGGGGCCGCCGGTAATGACGATATATTCTTTCTGAAAGTTTTCTTCGGCACGGAGAATGCCCGGGAGAGCGATTGTGAAAAGCAGGATCAGCGGTAGCCAGCGCGAGATGATGGAACGATGCATTCTCTACTTATTCTCCAGAGCGACAACGCATTCAATCTCAACATCAAAACCGAGCAACTGTGTGCCGACTGTGGCACGGGCGGGGGGATGATCGCCGCCGAAATATTCTGCATAGACGGCATTCATCTCCTGGAAGGTCTCTGGTGAGAGATTGCTCAGATAGACACGGCAGGAGACGGTATTTGCGAGGTTGGCTCCCGAGCCTTCAACCACGCGTTTGATGTTCTCAATAACGAGGCGTGTCTGCTCGGAGATGCTTCCCCGCTCGATTTTTCCAGTTGCAGGATCCCAAGGGGTCATGCCTGAAACAAAGAGAAGTGGTGACGCTGTCTGCACTGCGAGAGAGTAGGGACCGAGCGCCGGTGGGCAACCGGGAATGGTACGATGAGTCGATTTCATCAATTAAAGGTAAAATGAAGAATGAATAATGAAGAAGTGAAAATGGGATCCGGCTTACCCAACGAACATCAAAGAAGCGTTTTCCTATCCCCTAAGCTCTCTACTTTTCTGGTCTCTCACGCGATTCAGCGTCGGTGAGGTCTTGCGAGGGCGCTTTGCAGATGAACGCTCCTCGGAGTCGCGACGGTTTACGGAGGATCGCTTGGAATGCGCGGGCTGAGAGGATTTTGGCGATGCTTTGAAAGAAGTAGCCATTGTCGTGAACAACTCACCCTTGCTGGTGGGGGCGCTCTTGCTTCTTGGCTTGGTAAGGAAAGGAGGTTTTTCTTTCTTTGGCTCGGGAGCCTTGAGTGCTTTCTGGAGGATTTCGAGATCCTCCTTACGCAGATCACGATAACTGCCGGGCTTCACCCCGCGCAGCGTCAGCGGGCCGAGACGAACCCTGTTGAGGCGCTTCACCTTGAATCCGAGTTGGCCCAACATGACGCGGATCTGACGTTTGATACCCTGATGCAGGATGATCTGGATCTTGTTCGGAGCGAGATTGCGCACTGATTCGATCCGGGCGACAGAACCCTCGATCCAGGTGCCGCGACGCAGGGAGGCGGCATCACGCTCGGTGAAGGTCTTGTCGAGGATCACCTCGTATTCCTTATCGACTCCCTTGGAGGGGTGCATGAGATCCTGTGCCAGCACCCCGTCATTGGTCAGAAGGAGAAGTCCTTCGCTCTCTTTATCGAGACGACCGACATGGAAAAGGTGGCCCGTGTCGGGGGGGAGGAGATCGAAAATGGTGCGCTCGGCGTGCTTGTCACTGCGGGTGCAGGTGTAACCGGCAGGTTTGTTGAGCAGGATTGTCCTTGGAGCGAAGGTATGAATGACGCGCCCGCTCAACCGCACATCATCCTCAGTCAGGACACGCGTCGAGAGATCGCGGCAGACGGATCCGTTAATGGAAACGCTTCCCTTGAGGATTAGTTCCTCGCAGGAGCGGCGGGATCCGAAGCCTGCCGCCGCTAAAAAACGATTCAGGCGCAAACCCGTCTCTTTGGGCGTGCGCCTGGGTGTTGGGGTGTCCATGGCGGAATCCCCTGATGGATGATCTCCAATGATCGGAATTAATCTTCCGGCTTGGTCTTTGGAAGACCGATGACGCGCTGTCCGGCTTTGAACTGACCGCGCTTTTTGAGCAGTTCGACGCGCTCGAACCGCTTCAGCACGCTGCGTTTTGCGGCGATCGTGCTTTGTCCTTTAAGGCTGGGATGCTGACTCATGGGGCGTGGAATATGGATAAGTGAACGGGGAAAGGCAACTCAAATCTGGTGTGAAATCAAACCAAGCCGAGCTTCATGCGGCCAGCCTCGCTGATCATACTCTGGTTCCAGGCTGGATCCCAGACGAGTTCCACTTCGGCCTCGTCGATTCCCTCTAGGGTCAGGATCTTGCCGCGGGCGTCCGCCGCAATGGTTGGACCCATGCCGCAACCAGGGGCGGTGAGGGTCATCTTTACATGTGCCTTGGTGACTCCCTCCTCGGGATGCTGAAGCTGACATTCGTAGATCAGGCCGAGATCAACGACATTCACCGGGATTTCGGGATCAAAGACGGTTTTCAGTTGGTTCCATACAGCCTCTTCTAGTGATCCCTCGACGGCAGTCTTGACAGGAGCTGGGGCCGAGGAAGCCTCCAGACCCAGTGCATCGGCATCCTTTTCATCGATACGGGCAAGACCTCCGGGGGTTGCCACGGTGTAGGTGCCTCCCAGAGACTGGGTGACCATGACCTTGGTGCCGGCTGGAAGCTGGAGCGGGTTGCCGCTCGGGATCTGGATCGCGTCGGTATCGCGCTTGAGGATGATTTCTTGGTGAGTATTCATGGCGGGAGACTATGACGTCGGGGTTTTTGTTAGAAGGGTGATTTTGACTTTTCCTGAGGCAGGGGTGATCTGATCGGCGAGTGAGGGACCTGATGGGATTGCTGAAGCAACGGGTTTTTCAGCCG